>Ga0068877_10003217_pt1 | contig 12996 bp, 11 predicted proteins | sample NOAtaG_FD_66437 | JGI IMG/M metagenome (GOLD analysis project Ga0068877, IMG submission 66437) | Freshwater lake microbial communities from Lake Erie, under a cyanobacterial bloom - NOAA_Erie_Diel6S_1000h metaG | ecosystem: Environmental > Aquatic > Freshwater > Lake | place: USA: Ohio, Lake... | reverse complement strand
GACGATGTCCGGGACCTGCGGCACGGCGGCCTTCTCCAGCACCGGGTTGTAGGGCAGCGGCGCGTCGCGCCCGCCCAGCCGCATGATCGGCGCGTCGAGGAAGTCGAAGGCCTCGCTGCCGGCGACATGCGCGGCGATCTCTGCGCCGATGCCCAGCGTGCGCACGCCCTCGTGCACGACGAGCAGGCGGCCGGTGCGGCGCGCGCTCGCCTCGATCGCCGCGGTGTCGATGGGGCGCAGCGAGCGCAGGTCGATCACCTCCGCGTCGATGCCCTCCGGCGCCAGCGCCTCGGCGGCCTCGAGCGCGCGATGGACCATGATCGAGGTCGCGACCACCGTGGCCGTGCTGCCGGCGCGGCGCGTCACCGCGGTGCCGATCGGCACGCGATAGGGCTCCGCCGGGACATGGCCCTTCGTCTTGTAGAGCAGCTTGTGCTCGAAGATCAGGACGGGGTTCGGGTCGTCGATCGCCGCAAGCAGCAGGCCCTTGGCGTCGTGGGGCGTCGAGGGCTGCACGACCTTGAGGCCGGGCACGTGGGCGAACCAGGCCTCGAGGCTCTGCGAGTGCTGCGCCGCCGCGCCCGTGCCCGATCCCGCGGGCATGCGCACGACCATCGGCACGCTCGCCTTGCCGCCGAACATGAAGCGGATCTTCGCGGCCTGGTTGACGATCTGCTCCATCGCCAGGGTGACGAAGTCCGAGAACTGGAACTCCAGCACGGGCCGCATGCCGGTGATCGCCGCGCCGACCGCGGCGCCGGCGATGCCGAGCTCGCTGATCGGCGTGTCGATCACGCGCTCCTCGCCGAAGCGGTGGACGAGGTCGCCGGTGACGCCGAAGGCGCCGCCATAGACGCCGATGTCCTCGCCGAGCGTGAAGACGCGCGGGTCGGCCTCCATCGCCTGCGCCAGCGCCTCGCGGATCGCCTCCGCGTAGGTGAGCTCGCGCGTCGCGGGCGCGGTGGTGTCAGGCATAGACGTCTCGCTCCAGCTGCGCGGGGTCGGGATCGGGGCTCGTGCGCGCGAACTCGACCGCGGCCTCGATCTCGGCGATGGCGGAGGCCTCGATCGCCGCGGCCTCGGCGGCGCCCAGCCGCCCGGCCTCGACGAGCGCGTCGCGCAGGCGCGGGATCGGGTCGCGCGCGCGCCACTCCTCGATCTCCTCCTTGGTGCGGTAGAGGTTGCGGTCGCTCTTGGAGTGGCCGCGCAGCCGGTAGGTCTTGCACTCCAGCAGCGACGGGCCCTCGCCGCGCCGCGCGCGCGCGCAGGCCTCGTCCGCGGCCTCGACCACCGCGAGCAGGTCGTTGCCGTCGACCACGGTGCCGGGCATCGCGTAGGCGGCGGCGCGGTCGGCGACGTTGGCCACCGGCATCGAGCGCGCGGTCGACATCGACATGCCGTACTTGTTGTTCTCGCAGACGAACACGACCGGCAGCTTCCAGATCGCGGCGAGGTTGAGGGCCTCGTGGAAGGCGCCCTCGTTCGACGCGCCGTCGCCGAAGAACACCATGCAGACCTGGCCCGAGCGGCGCATCTTCGCGCTCAGCCCGACGCCGACCGCGATCGGCAGGCCGCCGCCGACGATGCCGTTGGCGCCCAGGTTGCCGCCCGCGACGTCGGCGATGTGCATCGAGCCGCCGCGGCCGCGGCAATAGCCGGTGTCCTTGCCGAAGAACTCCGCGAACATGAAGCGCGGGTCGGCGCCCTTGGCGATGCAGTGCCCGTGGCCGCGATGCGTCGACAGGATGTAGTCGTCGGGGCGCAGGGCCGCGACCGCGCCGACGGCGCTCGCCTCCTGCCCGATCGAGAGATGCATCGTCCCGTGGATCAGCCCGCGGATGTAGCTCTGCTCGGCCGCCTCCTCGAAGCGGCGCACGAGGTGCATGCGGCGCAGGCAGAGCCTGAGCCCCTCGTCGCCCAGCAGCGCGAAGGCGGGGCGCTCGTTGCGGCGCGGCGCGGCCTCGGGCCCGGCGCTCACGGCGCGGCCCCCGCGTCGCCGTCGAGCATGCGGTCCTGCAGGCGGCGCAGCCGCACGATCTCGAGCGCCTCGTCGAGACGGCAATTGTCCTCGGTGAGGTACTCGCCGGCGCGGATCGGGGCCGTGGTGACGCCGCCCTGAGCGAGGCCCAGCGGCACCGCGCGGATCGCGCGCGCATGCCCGCGCGTCGTCGCCCAGCCGCGGTAGCAGTACTCGCCGATCGCGTCGAGCCTCGTGCCCGCCGGCAGGTCCTTCTTCGCGAGCGCGGCGCATTCGCCGACCGGGCGCTCGAGCGGGATCATGTGGCTCTGGCGGAACAGCACCGCGGCGGCGGCCGAGAGCGGCACCTCGAGGCTGGTGAGGTGGTAGGGCCGGAAGAACGTGTAGTAGGGCCCCTCGCCGAGATGCAGGTCGTGCATGCGCTCGCGCAGGCGCGGGTGGCGCAGCTCGGTCACGACGAAGACGCCCGGCGCGACGCCCTTCGCGACCGTGAAGTCGACGACGCCGCGGCGCGACAGCAGCCCGCCATCCTCGGCGGGGCAGAGGATCCTGTGCAGGTCCGCGAGCTTCGCGTCCGGCCCGTGCATGCCGGGACGGTCGGGCACGAGGCCCGTGGCGTTGGCGATCGCCGTCATCTCGATCATCGTCTTCGAGCCGTCGACGAACTCCACGAGCATGCGCGGGTTCATGTTCCGCCGCGCCGCCTCCTCGCGGTACTCGTCGGGCGTGGCCTCGACGCGGAACGGGTTGTTCTTGCCCTTGCCGGCCGCGATGACCGGCCAGCCCATGCCCTGGACGAAGTTGATCAGCTCCATCGCCGAGCTCGGCTCGTCGCCGGCGCCCAGCGTGTAGACGACGCCGGCCTTCTCCGCCGCGCGGCGCAGCCAGGCGCCGATGGTGACGTCGGCCTCGACGTTCATCATCACGATGTGCTTGCCGGCCTCCATCGCGCGCAGCGCGACCTTCGCGCCCACGTTGGGGTTGCCGGTGGCGTCGATGACCACGTCGACGAGGTCGCAGCCCGCGACCAGCGAGGCGTCGGGGACCACGGCGGCGCGGCCCGCGCCGATCGCGGCCTCGACCGCGCGCGCGCCATCGCAGGCGACCGCCGCGCCCGGCGTACCGGCGATGTCGAAGGCCTTCATGGCGCGCGCCGCGTCGAGGTCCGCGACGACCGCGACCTCGATCCCCGGCATCTGCCCGACCTGGGTGACGATGTCCGTCCCCATCTCGCCGGCACCCACGAGGCCGACGCGCACCGGGCGTCCCTCGGCGGCGCGGCGGCGCAGCCCTTCGGCGATGTTCACGGCGACGATCCTCCAGCTTCTGGACGCGGAGCGGGCGCGAGGCTATTGAACAAAGATCACGCCATCAACACACATGTTCATGGCGTCCTCCGGTGCTCCTTCCCCGGCGGGCGCGAGGCGGAAAAGTACCATGCGCCGCGAGCCGGTGGACGGCGCGATCCACCTGCCGCCTTGCAGTCCCCGCCGAGAGGTGAGGGAGGCAGCCATGCTCCACGGCCAAGGTCGGTCGGCCTGCGCGTCCGCGACCCCATCGGCCGGCGCTTCGCCACCGTGTCCGATGGCGGCCGCACGGTCGCCCTCGACGACCGCACCCTCGGCGTCTCCGGCGCCGACGCGCGGCGGCTGACCGCCGCCTATTCCGGCTCCAGCGGCGCGACCGGCGGCGTGCCCGGCGGCGCGACGCCGCCGCGCGCGCCGACCTCCACCGAGCCGTAGCGCGTCGCGAATTCCGGCGGCAGGCGCCGGCCCACCGGCGGGCAGAGCCAGAGCCGCAGCAGGTGGCGCTTGCGCGCGGGCTCGGGCCAGTCCTCGTAGGCCGTGCGGTCGTGCAGGATCACGTGGTTGCACAGCAGCTGCACGTCGCCGGGCTCGAAGGCGATGTCGAGGCGAAGGCGCGGGTCCTCGCAGAGCGCGTCGAACAGGTCGAGCGCCTCGCGCGTCGCGGCGCCCAGGCGCGGCGCGTCCGCGTGGCGCTGCGCGCTCTCGACGTAGCGACGCGTGTAGATCGTCGTCAGCAGCGGCCCGTCGCGGTTGAAGACCGCCGCCGTCCACCAGCCCCGCCCGTCGGCCGCGCGCTCGCCGCGGCGATCGATGGCCAGCGGCCGGTGGAGCTCGGCCACGAGGTCCGGTCGCGTCGCCAGCATCGCGTTGTGGATCGCGGCAGAGGACACGATGCAGGACAGGCCGCCGCTGCGCGCGGTGCGCAGGCAGAGCAGCCCGACGATGTCGCAGGAATCGGTGTGGAAGTTCTGGCGCGCCGTCGTCTGGTAGACCCGCACGCCGGGGTCGGCGGCGTCGAGGCCGAGGTCGCGCACGTGCCCGAGCACGTGCCCCTTCGCGTTCTGCGTCACGGCACGGCCGAGATGGGCGCCGAGCCCGAACCAGGCGGTCGCCGCCTCGCGCATCGTCCAGCGATGGACGGGCAGGCCGCGCAGCTGCACGAAGCCGCGCCCGTCGAGGATCTCGCCGCGCCAGGCGAGCAGCCGCGGCCCGAGCGTCGGAAGCGGGAAGTCGGCCGCCGAGAGCGTCGCGATGTCGCGCCCGCCCGCCAGCGCCGCGGCGAGCGCGGCCTCCACCTCGGCGACGTCGGCGGCGGCGAGGCGCACCAGCCAGTCGCCCCGCGCGCGCATCTCCTCGCCCGTCCAGGCGGATGGTCCGGCCACTGGCGTCGGCGTCATGGCGATCCCGATCTCCTTCGTGCTTCGGCGCGAGGCGCAGCTTAACCTGCGCTAAACCGCGCGCGCCCGATATTCCGGGCAACGAAAAGCGATGAAGGGCAGGCACGTGTCGAAGACCGACTTCGCCTCGCAGGAGGAATTGCTGACCATCACGGCGGCGCTCCTCTACAGCGCGCGCTTCCTGCTCGACGGGCCGCCGGCGCGCGAGGCGCTCGACCATTTCTGCGCCGACCTCACGCAGCGCGTGCCCAACATCGTCCTCGCCTGGACCTGGTTCGGCGACGCCGGCACCGACGAGATCAGGCCGCAGGTCGCGGCCGGCGTCGCGAAGGACTACGCGGCGACCCTCGAGATCCGGCGCACCATGCTGACGTCGATCGGCCCGGCCTTCCGCGCGCTGCGCGGCGAGCACGTGCCGCCCTTCGCGGTGAACCCGAACTCCCCCTTCTCGCCCTGGCGCGACGCCTCGCGCCAGTACGGCATCCGCAGCGTCATGGCGCTGCCGCTCGAATCCTCGGTCGATTCCCAGCGCGGCATCCTCGTGCTCTATGCGCGGGTCGAGGACTACTTCGAGCGTGTCGGCGTGGAGGCCTTCCGCTCGATGGCGGGGCTGTTCGGCGCCGTGCTGTCGCGCAGCGCGCGGCTCGAGGCGCTGCAGCGCGCGGCGACGCGCGACAAGCTCACCGGCCTGCTCAACCGCAACGCCGAGCCGCTGCTGCGCGAGAAGCTGCGCCGCGCGGGCGAGGAGAGCCCTCCCGCCGCCGCGCTCATCTGCGACATCGATCGCTTCAAGTCCGTCAACGACACGCACGGGCACGACGCAGGCGACGCGGTGATCGCCGGCTTCGCGCGGCTGATCTCCGGCCGCGTGCGCTCGACCGACATGGCGCTGCGCTGGGGTGGCGAGGAATTCGTCGTCGGCCTGCCCGGCGCCTCGCGCGAGGTCGCGCTGGGCGTCGCCGAGGACATCCGCGAGCGGCTCGCGCAGGACGAGATCGACATCGGCGGCGGCAGGACGCTGCGCGTGACCTGCTCGATCGGCCTCGCGGCGCTGCGCCCCGGCGAGGACCTGTCCGATGCGCTCCGGCGCGCCGACGAGGCGCTCTACCAGGCCAAGCGCGGCGGGCGCGACAGGGTGGTCGCCGCCGGGTGATGATGCCCCCGGCGCGCCAGGCGCGCGCGGGGAGGGGCACATGGCGGATCTCGCGGGCAAGGTGGTCTGGATCACGGGGGCGGGCAGCGGCGTCGGCGAGTCGGCCGCGCTGCGCTTCGCGGCGGCGGGCGCGCGCGTCGTCCTCACCGGCAGGCGCGCGGCGCCGCTCGAGGACGTGGCGCGGCGCATCGCGGCGGCGGGCGGCGCGGCGACGACGAAGCCGGGCGACCTCGCGCGCCGGCAGGAGCCCTACCGCATCGCGGGCGAGATCCTCGCCGAGGCGGGCCGCATCGACATCCTGGTGAACAACGCCGGCCTCAACGTGCCCAACCGCTCGTGGAAGGACCTCGACGCGGAGACGATCGGGCTGGTGATCGACGCCAACCTGACGAGCGCGATGTACTGCGCGCACGCGGTCCTGCCGGCGATGCGCGCGCAGGGCGACGGCATCCTCATCCACACCGCCTCCGGCGCGGGGCGCTGGGTGAGCCTGCTCTCCGGGCCGGGCTACACCGCCGCCAAGCACGGCATGGTCGCGATGAGCCACCAGCTCAACATGTCGGAATGCGTCAACGGCATCCGCTCGATGGTCATCTGCCCGGGCGAGATCGCGACGCCGATCCTGCGCAACCGGCCGATCCCGCTGACGCAGCAGGAGCTCGACCGCATGCTGAAGCCGGAGGACGTCGCGGACATGATGCTCTACGCCGCACGGCTGCCGCGCCACGTCAACCTCAACGAGGTGGTGATGCTGCCGGCCTGGAACCGCGCCTATGTCGCGGCGATCGAGAGCCAGGCGCGCGAGCGCGCCGCCAAGGGCGGCTGACGCGCGTGGCGCCTCAGCGGCGCATGCGCCGCACGCGCAGCCAGACGAGCGCGACGACGACCGGCACCAGCAGCGCGATTGCGGTCTCCGGCCGGAACCCGCCGACCCAGGGAAGCGGCTTCAGCGCGTAGCCCGCGAGCGAGAGCACGTAGTAGGAGATGCCGGCGACGGAGAGCCCCTCGACCGTCTGCTGGAGGCGCAGCTGCGCGCGCGACGTCTCCGCCATCGCCTCGAGCAGCTTCTGGCTCTGCGCCTCCTGCGCCACCGCGACGCGCGCGCGCAGCAGGTCGACGGCCCGCGCGCAGCGCGTCGAGAGCGCGGCGATGCGCGCGCCGGTCGCCTCGACCGTGGCCATCGCGGGGTCGAGCCGGCGCTCGAGGTATTCCGCGAGCGTCGGCAGGCCGCGCAGGCGCTCCTCGCGCAGCATGGCGAGCCGCCGCCCGACCAGCACGTGGTAGGCGCGCGAGGCGCCGAAGCGGTCCGCGGTCTCCGCCGCCATGCGCTCGATCGCGGTCGCCAGCGCGGCGAGCTCGCCCAGCGCGCGGCGCTCGGCCTCGTGCGTGTCGAGCCCGGGCAGCCGCGCGGCGATCGCGGCGAGGTCCTCGGACGACTTCCCCAGCGCGGGCGCGCAGGCGCGCGCCTGGGGCAGGCCGAGCAGCGCCAGCATGCGATAGGTCTCGATCTCCCACATCGCCTGGGCGATGCGCCCGGTGAGCGCCGGGCTGATCGCATGCGCGCGCAGCAGGATGCGCGAGAAGCCGTCGGGGCCCGGGCGGAAATCGGTCCAGGCGGTCGCGGCGCCCGACCACAGCGACGAGCCCGCGAGGTGCTCGGGCACGAAGCAGGCCGGCGGCTCCTGCGACTCGCGCGGGTCGACGAACCGCTCGATCGCGACATGGGCGGCCACGAGCGCCCGGCCCGGCAGGCCGGCGAGCCAGTCCTTCGGCACGACCTCGAGCGCCGTGCGCGCGAACGGGTCCGAGGCCATGCCCTCGCGCAGGAAGGTCCAGCCGTCGAACTCCGTGTGCCGCTCGTAGCGCAGCGCGAAGGCGCCGAGGTCGACATAGGCGAAGTCGGCGCCGGCGGCCGGCGGCGTGACGCCGTAGCGCAGGCACAGCGCGCCGAGATGCGAGACCGCGGCCATGCGGTCGGCGCCGGGCTCGCGCAGCATCGCGAGGCGGCTGATCGTCGACGGCGCGGCGATCGGAAGCGGCGGGCGCGCATGCAGCTCGCCCGCGAGGGCGTCGCGCGCGGGATGGGGCGCGATGCTTGCGATCACGGCCGGCCCCCGGGTCCCCGGCTCACCTGCGCGGCCACATGCGCTCGAGGACCGGATGCCGCCACAGGACGACATGCGCCACCAACCCCGCCACATGGACGAGCGCGAGGGCGGCCAGCGCCAGCGCCAGCGTGCCGTGCGCGGCGAACAGCGCCTTCGACAGGGCCTGGTCGACGGGCACGAAGGGCATCGGCGGCAGGTGCATCCCGCCGACCGTGACGAGGGCGGGGAAGGACGTCACGCCGGCCCAGCCGAGCAGCGGCACCGCGACGAGCAGCGCGTAGAGCAGGCGGTGGAACCAGCGCGCGAGTGTCGCGAAGCGCGGGGGGAGGCCCTGCGGGTAGGGCGGCACGCCGAGGCGCAGGCGCAGGACGATGCGCGCGGCCATCGCAAGCAGGACGGCGAAGCCGATCGCCTTGTGCCAGGAATAGAGCGCGTTGGTGACGCCGTCCCAGGTGCCGGCGTTGCCGCGCGCCGTCATGGCGAGGCCCACCGGCACCAGGACGACGACCGCGGCGGCGATCGCCCAGTGGAGGGCGCGCTGCGCCGGGGCGTAGGCGTGGGGCATGGTCTCGACCCTTTCCGTGCGTCGCGCCGGCCGCGCCGTCAGCCGAGCGTGAAGGCCTCGTGTATCGCGGACTGCACGGCGCCGCCGAGCACCGCGCCTCCGCCCGCGACATAGATCCAGTCGCCGATGGAAACAGCCGCCACGGCGTGGCGCGGCGTGATCATCGGCGCGTGGCTCTGCCAGGTGTCGCCCGCGGGATCGTAGCTCTCCATCTGCCCGAAGACCTTGGCCTCGAGCGTCTGGCCCCGCTCGATGATGCCGCCCTCGCCGCCCATGCAGAAGAACCGCCCGCGATGCACGACCATGCCGTGGCCCGAGCGCGGCGTCGGCAGCGGCGCGCGCTCCTCCCACGTGTCGCGCTGCGGCAGGTACACGTGGTGCAGGCCGGTGTTGTACTGGAAGGTGTTGAATCGGCCACCCACGACGTGGATGAGGCCGCCATGGGCGACGCAGCCGACATGGTCGCGCGCGCCGGGCAGCGCCTTGCGGATCTCCCACCGGTCCGCCGCCGGGTCGTAGACCTCGTGCCAGCCTATGCTCGCGCGTTCCTGGGCAGGGTCGGTGGCGCCGCCGACCAGGTGCAGCCTGCCGTCGAGCACGACCGCGGCGGCCGCGCCGCGCGGGCGCGGCAGCGGCGCGATCTCGCGCCAGCGATCCTCCGCGACCTCGTAGGCGAAGGCCTTGTCGTCGCAGCGCCGGTTCTGCTCGATGAAGCCGCCGAGCGCGTAGACGCGCCCGGCATCCGCGGCCACCGCGACATGGTTGGCGCCGCGCGGCAGCGGCGCGGCGTCGAGCCAGGCGTCCGCGGCGGGATCGTAGACCGTGTGGTAGGCGCGGTTGACGCGCCCCTCGCCATAGCCGCCGACGACATGCATGCGCCCGTTCCAGGCCGTGGCCCAGGCCATCTCGCTGCGCGGGATCGGCATGTCGGCGCGCGCGACCCACCGCCCGGGCGTGCCCGCGGGCGCCGGGCTTCCCGAGACGCGCTGGGCGCGCTGGTCCGGCGTCAGGTGGTGCGGCGCGCCGCCCTGGAAGAGGTTGTGGAAGGGATGCGGGGAGGACGGCGCGGGCCGCAGCGCCGGGCCATGGCCGGAATGCTGGGCCCTGGCGGCGAAGGACGTGGCGGCCAGCGCGGCGCCCGCGCCCATGAGGAAGCGGCGTTTCATCCCGGTCTCCTGCGAATTGCGCGGTTGCGACGCTAGCGCGCCGGACGGGCATCCGGAAGGCCCGCGCCGCGACGAGGGCCTTGCGCCGTCCCGGCGCGCATATTCAGATCCGCCATCGCCAGGCCATCCCCGGGGGGAACACCATGAACGGCAAGCGTCCTCGCATCGCATCTGTCCACGGCGTCGTCGCCGCGGCCCATCCGCTGGCCGCGCAGGCCGGTGCGCAGGTCCTGCGCGAGGGCGGCAACGCCTTCGACGCGATCGCCGCGACCGCGGCCGCGCTCAACGTCGCCGAGCCCTTCATGTCGGGCCTCGCGGGCATGGGCCAGGCGACGGCCTATGTCGCGAAGGAGAAGCGCGTGCGCACGCTCGACTTCGTCACGCGCGTGCCCTTCGAGCTGCCGATCGAGCGCTTCGCGCGGCGCGAGGACCTCGCGCGCGGCCCGCTCGCCTGCGGCACGCCGGGCAACCTCGCGGGCTGGTGCGAGCTCGTGCGCGCCCATGGCCGCAAGCAGCTCAAGGACGTGTTCGCGCCGGCCATCGCGATCGCGCGCGACGGCATGGTCCTCACGGAGTTCGGCGAATACAAGTTCATGGAGGCTGCCGCCGACCTGCCGAAGTACAAGGCGTTCTACGGGGACTGGAACCGCACCTATGCCTTCGGCAAGGGCGCGGTGAAGGCCGGCGACGTGCTCAGGCAGCCCGACCTCGCGCGCACCTACGAGGCGATCGCGGCCGAGGGCCCGGACCACCTCTATCGCGGCGAGCTGGGCAAGGCGCTCATCCGCCACGTGCGCAAGCTCGGCGGCTGCCTCACGCATCGCGACCTCGAGGCGGTCCGCCCGCAATGGCTCGACCCGATCGTCGCCGAGTATCGCGGCATGGCGATCCACACGCTGCCGCCGCCCTGCGAGGGGTTCCAGTACCTGCTGACGCTGCGCATCCTCGACGGCTTCGACGTCGCGCGGCTGGAGCGCAACGGCGTCGACCACCTCGACCTCGTCTGGCGCGCGATCCGCGTCGCCGCGGGCGTGCGCATCGCGCACAACAACCCCGACCCGCGCAAGCTGAAGGAGATGCTCTCGGAGCGCTTCGTGGCGAAGCTGCGCAAGCGCGTCGCCGACGGCAAGCCGGTCGACGGCCCGACCGAGCAGTGGATCGAGGCGCGCCCGATCGACGAGCGCAAGGAGCACACGACCTCCTTCTCCGCCGCCGACCGCGAGGGCAACGTCGTGTGCGTCACCCAGAGCCTCGGCGCCACCTTCGGCTGCGGCGTCGTCGTGCCGGGCACGGGCGTGTGCCTCAACAACTTCCTGTACTGGGGCGAGGTCAACCCGAAGGGCACGAACTACATGCGGCCCGGCGGTCCGCTGGCGCTGCCCACCGCGCCGACGATCGGCACGCGCGATGGCCGCCCGGTGCTCGCGCTCGGCACGCCCGGCAGCTACGGCATCTGCCAGACCCAGACGCAGACGATGGTGCAGCTCGTCGACTACGGGCTGCAGATCCAGGACGCGATCGAGGCGCCGCGCGCGCGGCTCTGGGACGGGCGGCGCGTGCAGGTCGAGGGCCGCGTGCGCCCCGAGGTGGTCGAGGCGCTGAACGCGCGCGGCCACGCGGCCGAGTCCTACGTGCCCTGGACCATGACGGTCGGCGGCATGCACGGCATCGTCATCGACCCGCGCAGCGGCGCGATGACCGGCGGCTGCGACCCGCGGCGCGACGGCTACGTCGCCACCGCCTGACCGGCGGCGGGCGCGCGGGGCGAGGCGCCGCGCGCGCCCTCAGGCGAAGCGCAGGCGCTGGCCGATGCCCAGCGCCGCGGCCTTCTCCAGCATCGCGTGGCCGAGCGCGATGTCGGACAGCGACAGGCCGCGATGCCAGAACAGGATGGTCTCGTCGTCGCGCTCGCGCCCCGGCCGGAGCCCGGCGACGACCTGGCCGAGCTCGGCGTGGAAGCGGCCCTCGTGCAGCTTGCCGCACTCGAACATCGGCCTCAGCGCGCCGAAGCGCCCCGCGCGCGCCTGGCCGAAATCGTCCATCAGGAACTTGTCGGCGATGTCCGCCACGCCGACGTCGACCGCGCTCACCGTGCCGTAGGGCATGACGAGCGCGCCCTTCGCGATCCATTCCGCGCGCAGCAGCGGCCGTGGCTCGACGAGGCGCGAGGCCTCGACCACGATGTCGGCGCCGCGCACGCAGCTTTCCCAGTCCTGCGTCACCACCACGCGCTTGCCGAGGTCGCGCTCGAGCCGCGCGGCGAAGGCCTCGCGGCTCTCGGGCCGGCGCGAGTGCACGCGGATCTCGTCGAAGTCGAAGATCCGGTCCATCAGCCGCACGTTCCAGTAGGCCGTGCCGCGCGCGCCGACATGGCCGAGCACCTTCGAGCCCCGCCGCGCGAGGTACCGCGCGCCGATCGCGGTGACGGCACCGGTGCGCATGTCGGTGATCATCGAGGCGTCGACGATCGCCTTCGGCACCCCGGTCCGGCGGTCCATCAGCAGCAGGATCGCCAGCTCCGAGGGCAGCCTGTGCAGGTAGTTGTCGTGGAAGTCGGAGACGACCTTCACGCCCGCGGCGTCCACCGCGCCGCCCATCGAGCCGCGCAGCACGTTGAAGTGCCCGTGCGCGACGCCCGGCTCGAGGTGCATGCGCGGCTCGATCACCGCCTCGCCGCGCCCCTGCGCGGCGAGCTGCGCCTCGATCGCGGCGAGGATCTCGTCGTCCGTCATCGCCAGCGCCTCGACGTCGAAGCGGTTGAGGTAGGTGACGTAGATCGGCGGCATCGATTCGTATTCGTGCATCACGCACCCCCTGTGGCAGTCGCGGCGCCGGCCGGCGCGCCCGGATACAGGCCGGTCCCCTCCGCCATCGCGCGCAGCATCGCGTAGACGAGGTCGATCGTGGGCGTCGGCACGCCCGCGCGGCGGCCGATCTCGGCGACCGCGAGCAGCAGCGCGTCGACCTCGAGCGCCCTGCCCCGGTCGACGTCGAGCAGCGTCGAGGTGCGGAAGGCCGCGAGCGGCCCGTCGCGGTAGAGCGCGAGGCGCTCCTCCACCGACTGCACGATGCGCGCGCCATGCGCCTCGGCGACGGCGCGCGCCTCGCGCATCACCTTCTCGCCCAGCGCGGAGAGCACGGGGTCGCGGAAGACCCGGCCGATCGGCACGCGCAGCAGCGCGCAGAGCGGGTTGCTCGTCGCGTTGCCCATGAACTTCGCGGCGACCTCGTCGCGGATGCGCGGCGTCGTCCCGATCGTCCAGCCCGGCGCGTCGAGCGCGGCGGCGGCGGCGGCGAGGCGCGGCGACATCGTTCCGTCCGG
>Ga0068877_10003213_pt1 | contig 13001 bp, 9 predicted proteins | sample NOAtaG_FD_66437 | JGI IMG/M metagenome (GOLD analysis project Ga0068877, IMG submission 66437) | Freshwater lake microbial communities from Lake Erie, under a cyanobacterial bloom - NOAA_Erie_Diel6S_1000h metaG | ecosystem: Environmental > Aquatic > Freshwater > Lake | place: USA: Ohio, Lake... | reverse complement strand
TTCCGGTTCGCGGCGACGTCGCCATGACCGGTGAAATCACGCTGCGCGGGAAGGTGCTTGCCATCGGCGGGCTGAAAGAGAAGCTGCTGGCGGCGCACCGCTACGGCATCAGTGAGGCGATCCTTCCCAAAGAGAATGAAAAAGATCTGGCCGAGATTCCCGACGTGGTGAAGAAAGACATGAAGCTGCACTTCGTCGAGCACATGGACGAGGTGTTGAAGCTGGCGCTCGAACGGCAGCCGGAACCGGTGCCGCCAGCGGCGCTCGACTTTAATACCCAACCGGTGGAAGACCTCCGTCACTAGACGGAATAAAAATGGGATAGAATAGAGGGCGTTGGTACAAACGCCCTCGTTCTTTTTCTGAGGAGACGGAGTGTTTGAAGCTGAATTCCTTGCCAGCGCAGCAAACCCGCACCAATTCCCCCCTGAAACCCTTCCTGAATATGCATTCCTGGGCCGAAGCAACGTGGGAAAGTCGAGTCTGCTAAACCGGCTGGCCGGTAAAAAAGGACTGGCCTTTGTCAGTTCCACGCCGGGAAGAACGCAGACCATCAACTTCTATCGTGTAGGCACGCGCCTGCATCTGGTGGACCTGCCGGGGTACGGATACGCGAGAGTTCCAAAGTCCGAATCGGGGCAATGGAAGAACCTGGTGGATTCGTATCTGCTTGGGCGAACCTGCCTCGAGCTGTCCCTGCTGCTCATTGACTCGCGTCGCGGGTGGATGGATGCGGACCGGCAACTCAGGGAATTTCTGAACTATCACCACAGGCCGTTCGTGGTGGTGGCAACGAAGATCGACAAACTGAACCGGAAACAAGAAAACCAAAACTTGCACGCCATCCGGGCCGAAGCGCCGGATATTGAAGTGGTGCCGTTTTCGGCCTTGAGTGGCCGGGGAGTGAGGGAAATTTGGCAAACGATAACGAAATCAAAGACAACGCGGTAAACCCGCCACAAGAGACTCCCGCTGCTGACGCCGCTTCCGCGGCGGACCCGGCTGCCGGGCCCAAGTCCCGCCGCAAGGAAATCAAAGAGCAGGCGCCGAACCTGAATCTGGTCGAGCTGAAGGACATGTCGATCCAGAAGCTTAACGTGATCGCCAAGGATTTCGGCCTCGTGCAGACCGCGGGTCTGCGCAAGCAGGAATTGATTTTCAAGATATTGCAGAGCCAGGCTGAGAAGTCGGGACTGATTTTCTCTGAAGGCGTGCTCGAGTGTTTGCCGGATGGCTTCGGTTTTCTCCGCGCACCCGAGTACAACTATCTGCCGGGCCCGGACGATGTCTATGTCTCGCCCTCGCAGATCCGGCGTTTTGACTTGCGCACCGGGGACACGATCTCCGGCCAGATCCGGCCGCCGAAGGAAGGCGAGCGCTACTTCGCCCTGATCAAGGTGGACGCCATCAACTTCGAGGCGCCCGAGGAGACGCGCAATAAGATTTTCTTCGACAACCTGACGCCGCTTTATCCGGACGAACGCCTGAAGCTCGAGACGACGAAGGATAACTACTCGGGCCGGGTGATGGACATGCTGACGCCGATCGGCAAGGGGCAACGCGGGCTGATCGTGGCGCCGCCGCGCACCGGCAAGACGATGATGCTGCAGTCGATCGCCAACTCGATTACGACGAACCATCCGGAAGTGAACCTGATCGTACTGCTGATCGACGAGCGGCCGGAAGAAGTGACGGACATGCAGCGCTCGGTGAAGGGCGAAGTGATCAGCTCGACCTTCGATGAGCCGGCGGCGCGGCACGTGCAGGTGGCCGAGATGGTGATCGAGAAGGCCAAGCGCCTCGTCGAGCACAAGCGCGACGTCGTGATTCTTCTGGATTCCATCACGCGACTGGCGCGGGCCTACAACACGGTGGTGCCGCCCTCGGGCAAGGTGCTTTCCGGCGGCGTCGATTCGAACGCGCTGCAGCGGCCGAAGCGCTTTTTCGGCGCGGCCCGCAACATCGAGGAAGGTGGCAGCCTGACGATCATGGCTACGGCGCTGATCGACACCGGCAGCCGCATGGACGATGTGATCTTCGAAGAGTTCAAGGGTACGGGCAACATGGAAGTGCACCTCGACCGCAAGCTGGTCGACAAGCGCGTGTTCCCGGCCATCGATATCAACAAGAGCGGTACGCGTAAGGACGAACTGTTGCTGCCGAAGGACGAGCTGAACCGGGTCTGGATTCTGCGCAAGGTGCTCTCGCCGCTGTCGCCGACCGAGTCGGTGGAACTGCTGCTGGACCGTCTGTCGAAGGCCAAGACGAATGGCGACTTCCTGTCGAGCATGAACGGCTAAGTCTTATTTTGAGAATTTGTGGCCAAGGCCGCTCCCGTCCGGGGGCGGCCTTTGTTCTTGGGGTATTGGGGGGGGGAGAAAGAATTGGCTGGGAGACAGGGATTCGAACCCCGATAAGCAGAGTCAGAATCTGCTGTCCTACCGTTAGACGATCTCCCAGCAACGGTACAACTCGAATTTTACCAGAGCTAGCGGCGGGTGGGGAAGCTCTGGTAGAGAGTTTGGCGGCTCGCCTCGGGCACGCGGTTGATCGTGAGGTTCTCAAACCAATACTGGCCGCTCTTGGCGGCGGTGATGATATCGGTGTCGCCGTCGCCATCAAGGTCGCGGACAATGAGCTGCATGCCGGGGCTGGCGGGGGAATTGACGGCGAGCGGAACGCGCTCGAAGCGCGGGCCGGGGCGAATGCGCCAGTAGTAGAACACGAGCGGATCGAAGGCGCCGGGGTCTTTCTCGTTGTGGGCGCGGTAGCGCTTGCCGGCCAGCAATTCAGGCTGGCCGTCGCCGTCGAGATCGGCCAGCGAGACGGTGTGCACCTGGGAGAAGCTCCCGTCGATCGTGTGTTTCTTCCACTGCCCGGCCGGGAGTTGTTCGAGCCAGTATAGGCCGTAGGCGTGGGCCTGGCCGAAGATGACGTCGGCCTTGCCGTCGCCATTGAGGTCGCGCACGATCATCTCGATCGAGGCATCGTGGAGAGTCCATTCACGGCGCCACTCCCAACGGTTGGACAGCGCATCAATCTGGCGGAACCAGCCGCGCTCGCTGACAATGTCGCCCTTGCCGTCGCCATCGATGTCGCCGAAGCCGATGCCGTGGCCGTTGCCCTGGCCCGTGGGCTCGATGGGATGCACCACGAAGGCGCCGCCGGCGAGCACGCGCACCCAGAACATCGGCTGGCGGGAGTAGTTCGACACCAGCAGATCACGGATGCCGTCGCCGTCGACATCGGCCATCATGAGGCCCTCGGTGTCGCGCGAGGAGGCGATCTTCCGCTTGGGCCAGAGCACGCCGGTGCGGCGCGGGTTTTCAAAAAAGAAAATACGGTCCTCCTGCCAGCCGGCCGAGAGGATGTCCTCGTAGCCGTCGCCATTGAGGTCGACGGCGAATTCGCCGCAGTTCACTACATACTCGTTGACGAAACCGACTTCGCGAAAGTGATGGGCCTTCCAGCCGGGGGCCTGGTACCAATAAGCGCCGCTGACGACATCGAGACGGCCGTCGCGGTCGACATCAAAAACGCTGACGCCTTCGCTGAGGTCGCGCGCGACGCCGTGCAGCAGAAAGACGGGTTCGGCGGCGAGGCTGAGCAGGAGAGAAACGAGGGCAATCATGCCTTCTGTACTATCAGATTGCGGCCATAGATGTCGCCAAAAGTGGCGCCGCTGCGCTCGACGGCCCATTCCTCGAGGGCGGTGTCCTTGCCAGCTTCGGTTTCGAGCGTCAACACGACGGCATGATCGCGGATTTCGCAACGGGCCAGGCGCACGTGCTGGTCGCGGCTGCGGTCAAGCGCGTCGGCGATGCGGACAAAGGGGATGAGCAGTTCGAGGGCGCGGCGGCGGGCCGGAGTGAGGGCCTGGATTTCGGAATGGCGCGCCTCCGGCATACCCTTGCGGTGAAAGCGGCACAAGAGGGCGATAAAGCGCTTTTCGTCCTCCGTGAAGCCGGGCAGGTCACCGTGGCGGACGAGATAGTGGCTGTGTTTGTGATGGCTCGAGTCGCTGACATAATGCCCGACATCGAGCAAGTGGCAGGCGGCCTCGAGCAGGCGGGCATAGGCCGGCGCCAATCCGTGCAAGGGTGCGAGGTGGTCGAAGAGCTCCACGGCGAAGGCGGCCGTAATGCGGGCATGGGCCAGGGAGATACCGTAGCGTTTGGCGAAGGTTTCCACCACGCGGCGCTGTTCGCCGGCAAGACCCGGGCGGCGTGCCGTGTCCTCGCGCGTGTCCAGATCGGCGATGATACCTTCGCGGACACCGGCCCGGGAATAATACAGAGCAGGGATGTCGAAGCGCTCCATGGCGCGCAGAAAAACGGCGACCCCGGCCAGAATGATCTCGGCGCGGCGGGGACCGATGCCGGTCAGCTTGCGGCGGCGCTCCACGGGCATCTCAAGCAGTTCGCGGTACAGCCGGCGCACCTGTTCGAGCGTGGCCGGGCGCTGGTCGGCGCGGGCCCGCTCGCCGCGGGGAATGTCATTGACGTGGCAGACGATCGCCGCGGCGCTCGCGCTGGTGGCGATGCCGCGCATAAAGGACTGCCGGCCAAGCCGCCGCACCGCCATATCCATCTTTTCGTCGATGAACTCCTGCAGACGCAGCAACTGCTCGCGCCGCGGCGGGTCCTTGTCGAGAAATACTTCCTTCAGCCGCACCGCGCCGAGCGGGCGCGAATAGCCTTCGACCATGGCCCCGTTCTGCATCAGGACAAACTCGGCGCTGCCGCCGCCGACATCGACGATCAGCACCGGGTCCTCGCCCTGTGGCCAGACGTGATTGACGCCGAGGCCGATGAGGCGGGCTTCCTCGACGCCGCTGATGATCTCAATAGGATGGCCTAGGGCGGCTTCGGCGCGGCCGAGGAAGTCCTCGCGGTTGCTTGCGTCGCGCGTGGCGCTGGTGGCGACGGCGCGGATGGCGGTGACCTCCGCGCCGGCAATACTCGAGCGGAAGCGGCGCAAAACGGTCTCGGCGTGGCGGATCGCCTCCTCGCTGAGCAGGCCATGGGTGAAGACGCTTTCGCCGAGGCGGGTGACTTCCCGGTCTTCCACCAGCCGCTCGAAGCGGGCCGGGGTGCTGGTCTCGGCCACCAGCAGGCGCATGGAGTTGCTGCCAATATCGACAGCGGCGTAACGGGCCATCTCCCCCTAGTATCCGGCGACTTTGTCGACAACGGCGAGAAGCGGCTCACCAATTGTGTAGCGGCGGATATTCTCGGCGAAGTGAGCCACGAGGCGCTGCTGGCGTTCCACTCCCCAGCCGGAGGTGTGTGGAGTCATGACGACGTTCGCGCAGTCGAAAATCGGGTGGTTCGAGGGGATCGGCTCGACGGGGAACACATCAAGGCCGGCGCCGCGGAGATGACCCTCCTTGAGCACCTTGACCAGAGCCATGTCGTCAAACAGCCCGCCCCGGGACATGGCGATGAAGATCGAGCCCTTTTTCATCGAGCGGAAGATCTGTTCATTGAACATCTTCGTGGTCTTGGCCGTCAGCGGAGCGGCGCTGACGAGCACATCGACCTGTTTGGCCATCTCAGGAAACCAGGCGGGCTCGCGCAGAATCTCGACGCAATCGGGCTTGGGCATGGGCTTGGGGTCGGTGGCCCAGACCCTCATGCCGAAGCCATAGTGGGCGCGCTTGGCAATCTCCGTGCCGATGCCGCCCATGCCGACAATACCCATGACGCGGCCTGCCAGTTCGATGTGATCGGGAGACTTGACGGTGCCAACTTCCTTCCATTCGCGGCGGTAGAACTGCGGCATGTAGTAGGTGCTGATGCCGCGCGAGATGCACAGCAGCAGGCCCATGGCGGTTTCGGCGATGCCGGGGGCAAAGACGCGAGCCATGTTGGTGACGGTAACCGGGGAGGCGAGCACTTTCTTATCGAAGCCTTCCATGCCGGCGCCGCCCGCCTGGATCCACTTCAGCCTGGGGGCGTAGTCGAGATCGGCGGCGCTCAGCCCGCCGAAGACGACTTCGGCATCCTTGAGTTTTTCGCGCAAATCAGAGCGGCGCGCCTCCACGATCTCGACCTTGCGGCCGACCGCGGCTTTTTCGAACAGGGCGACTTCAGCCGGATCGAAGCTTTGCATGACAACGATCTTGAGCGGCGTGGCGGACTGCGCCAGAGCCAGTGGAGCAGCGGCAGCGGAGGCAAGAATTTCCCGGCGGGTGAAAAAGCTCGAAGACATGGGTAGAGAATATCACCATGGCGGAAGATCTCAAGCCCACGCTTTCGTGGCTCGACGCGGCCAGCATCGTCGTGGGTATCGTGATCGGCGCGGGCATCTTCGTGACGCCACAGGAGCTGGCGCGGCTGCTGCCGGCCACCGGGGCGATGACGCTGGCCTGGGTGGTCTCGGGGCTGCTTGTGTTCTGTGGGGCGCTGGCCTTTGCTGAGCTGAGCGCGATGCTGCCGGCAACGGGCGGGCTCTATGTCTATCTGAAGGCGGCCTTCGGACCGGCGGTGGCGTTCAGCTCTGGCTGGGTGCATTTGTTTGCCTTGCTGTCGGGGGCGACGGCGTATGTGGCCAGCGGCTTCTCGCGCTATCTGGCGGCGCTGCTGCCTTTGCCGGAAGGCTCCGGGCTGCTGGTGACGCTGCTGTTGATCTGGGGGCTGGCCTTGCTCGCGGCGCTTTCGACGGCCTGGGCCGTGTGGCTGCAAAACATCACGAATGTGGCGAAGATCCTGGCGCTGGCCTTGCTGATTGGCCTCGCTTTCTTTGCCGGGAGCCCGGCGCAGGGAGCGCCACAAGCGGTGGCGGCGGGAAACTTCGGGCTGGCGCTGGCTACCTGTTTCTTTTGCTACGAGGGCTGGAGCTATGCGGGCTTTGTCGCCGGGGAGATGCGCGAGCCGGCGCGGGATCTGCCGCGGGCCTTCGCGATCAGCTTTCTCTTGGTGGTGGTGCTTTATCTGGCGGTGAATCTGGCCTATACGCGGGTGCTGTCGATCGAAGAATTGCAGCGGAGCGGGCAGGTGGGGGCCGATGTGGCCGGGCGCGTGCTGGGCGTGGCGGGAGGCAAGGCGCTGGCGGCGGTGATCGTGCTGGCGATTGTCGGCACGGTGAATGGCTTGGGCCTGGCGGCGTCGCGGCTGTATTATGCGCAGGCGCGCGACGGGCTGTTTCTGCCCGGGCTCGAGATTTTGCACCGCGGCACGGGCACGCCGGTGCGGGCAATTGTGGCGCATGCGGCAGTGTCGAGCCTGCTGGTGCTGGTCAGCTCGAGCCTGGGCTTCGTGCTGCAGTTGGCCATCAGCGCGGCCTGGCTTTACTATGCCGTGGCCGTCGCCGGGCTGATCCGGCTGCGGGCGCGGCGGCCCGAGTTGCCACGGCCCTACCGTATGTGGGGCTATCCGTGGACGCCGGCGCTGTTCCTTGCCGGCACGCTCGGGTTCCTGATCAGCCTGACGATGCAGAGTCCGTGGCCGTCGGTGTGCGTGCTGGCCGTCGTCGGTGTGAGTTTTCCCGTGCATTCCTGGGTCGCGCGGGCCCGTGCCGGAATCTAAGGGATCGTGACTGACGAACTGCTGCGGTGGCGGGCCGAGTTTCCGACACTCGAAAAGACGACACACATGATCAGCCACTCGCTCGGGGCAATGCCGCGGCGGGTGCGGGAGCGGCTGACGCAATTCGCCGATGAATGGACCGACCGCTCGATCCGTGCCTGGTCCGAGGGTTGGTGGGACATGCCGGTAACGGTGGGTAATGTCATAGCCGGCATCATCGACGCGCCGGCTGGCTCGGTGGTGATGCACCAGAATGTGTCGGTGTGCCAGCAGGTGATCTTAAGCGCGCTCGACTGGTCGGGGCCGAGAAACGGCCTGCTGACGGAGTCGCTCAATTTTCCTTCGAATCACTACATCTTTCATCACTGGCCGCGCTATGGGGCGCGGCTCATCGAGGCGCCGGCCTCCGAGGACGGCAAGCGCGTGCCGATCGAGGCGCTGCTGGCCGCCATTGACGAGACCGTGCTGCTCGTTTCGGTGTCGCATGTCACCTTTCGCAGTTCGTATCTGCAGGATCTGAAGGCGATTGTTGAAAAGGCGCACCGGGTAGGGGCGATGGTGCTGGCCGATACGTATCAATCCTGCGGCGTGGTGCCGTTTAGCGTGCGCGATCTGGGTATCGATTTTGTGACCGGGGGCAGTGTGAAGTGGTTATGCGGGGGGCCGGGAGCGGCGTATCTGTATGCGCGGCCTGACCTGTTGCCGCGGCTCGAGCCGGCGGCGACCGGATGGATGGCGCACGAAAGACCCTTCGAGTTCGTACCCGGGGCGATCGAGTATGCCGGCGATGTAACGCGGCTGTTGAACGGCACGCCGGCAATTCCGGCTCTCTATGCGGCCTTGTCGGGTTATGAAATCATTCGCGAGATCGGCGTCGAGCGCATCCGCGAGAAGAGTCTGAGGCAAACGCAGCGGCTGGTGGAGTTGGGCCGGGAAATGGGGCTGGTTTTCAATGGCATTGAGAATCCGGCTGAGCGCGGCGGCGTGGTGATCTTCGATGTGCCGGACGGGCGTGAGGTGACGGCGGAACTGCTGCGGCGGGACGTGCTGGTCGACTACCGGCTGGGGGCGGGGATCCGGATCGCACCGCACTTTTACACGACCGAGGAAGAGCTCGAGTACACGATGGATCAGATGCGCAGCATCTCGAGCACGCGGCGCTCGACCGTCGCCCACTGAGCGGACTGGGGGTCGATCAGCTCGAAGTGGCCGCCGGGCAGGACGTCGAGCATGACGCGGTCGCCCTGGGCGCGGGCAGCCTCGGCGTAGCGGCGGGCGATCTCGAGCGGTACGATATCATCGGCCTCGCCATGAATGAGCACGGCGGGGCGGCCGAGGGGCAGCCGTTCGATGGGAGACGCGAGGCGATAGCGTTCGGGGTGTTCGGCCGGGGTGGCGCCGAGGAAGTCGCGCATGACTTCCTTGCTGAGTTTAAGCTCGAGGGCGCGGCGGAGGTCGGCGACGCCGGCCAGGGAAATGGCGGCGCGGATCCATCTGAGTTCGGCGGCGAGAAAGAGGGCGAGCTGGCCGCCGGCGGAGTGGCCGAGGGTGATGCAATGGCGCGTATCGAGACGTTTGGCGGGGGCGATGCGACGGAGGTGGAGCGCGGCGGCGCGGACATCGTCGAGGGTGCCGGGCCAGCCGCCGCCGGGATTGCCGATGCGGCGGTACTCGAGTGAGAAAGTGGCAATGCCTTTGGCGCCCAGGGCTTCGCAGAGATGGCCGTTATGTTCGAGATCGTAGGCGGCACGCCAGAAGCCGCCGTGGATGTTGATGACCACCGGCCAGGGGCCCTTGCCAGGGGGGACGCGGAGGTGGGCGAACTGCAGGGGGTCCTGCCCGTAGGCGATGCGCTCGCCGGGGGCGGGTGGTTTTCGCTCGAGGATCGACTGAGCGGAGGCAGCCATGGGGGAGACGAGAAAGGCGCGCCGGTTCATTCGGTCCCTATCCAATAATCGCGCGGATAAAGACGGGCGACCGGCTGGCCGAGGTAGTCTTCCCAGGCGAGAATCTGTTTTTCAGGCCCGATGACGAAGAAGGTCTCCTCCGTCGAGGCGGGGCCGGGCGGTTGGTAGCCGGGTAGCAGCCGGCCATAGAGGCGATCGATGCGGGCGTAGAGTTCTTCGTTGAGGCGGGGGTGGCGGCGCAGGGCGAGGATGCGCTCACGGAAGGCCCGCACGACTTCGGGCCCCTGGCCATCGGCCAGATCGGCGGCGAGGCCGGAGACACGTGACTCAAACGAAGAGCCGGAGCGGGTGCCGGCGAAGACCTGAGCGAGGGCGTATTCGGCGAGGGGTTGCTCGCGGGGGGCGTTCTTCAATTGCTCGCTGACGAAGCGCATGGTTTGCGGCAGCAGGGGTGTGCGCTCGGCGTAGTAATGATTGCGGCCTTCCATGGCGGAGGCGCGGAGGCCATTCGAGTAAGCGAGACCAGCCGCCCAGGTCTTCATGAAAATGCCGTGGGGGCCACTGCCGGAGAAGAGTTTGAAGGCGAGGAAGTCGAGCAAGGCGTCCTCGCTGGTGTCTTCGATGCGCGTACCGGGCACGGAATGAAGGTGGACGCCACCCTGCATGTTGGGGGCGAGCAGAGCGGTGTAGCGGGGTTCGGCGGCGAGGCCGGTGCGGGCCAGAAGCCGGGCGGCGACGGGGCGGGTGCGCTGACGGCTCTGGCGGGGAGCAGCGGGGCCGGGAGAAAGTTGGCCCAGCAACGATTCGACGTGCGGCTCGAGGGTGGCGAGGTGGGCGGGGGAGCCGGTGAGGTGGACACGAGCGTGGGCGCGGCGCAGCAGCAACTGGCGGAGCTCATTGAGTTCGGCGATCACTTCGGCGGGGGCAGTAGCCCAGTCCTGGGCAGCTTGTTCGCGAAGCAGGGCCTCGTCGTCGGCGCGGGTGTCTTCGGGGAGATCATGCACCAGGTATTCGATGTCAGCCTCGAAGGCCGGGGCGGAGGCGGGGTCGGCCAGAAGCCAGTTGAGGCGGTGAACATGAAGCTGTTCGGTGAGAAAGTTGGTGGCGCTAAGGAAGTGCGAATCGTGCTGGTAGGTCCAGGAGCGGGCGGGCTCGTGGACCCAATGTTCTTCGCTGCGCTGCATGACGCCGCGGAGGCTGTTGGCTGACTGGGCGGCGAGGTCGCGCAGGCGGGGGAGATTGCCGGGCTGCCAGTTGGGGGCCAGGAGCGTGGCCTCGAGCCAGGCGAGGGCGGCTAGGGACTCCTCGAGCGTGTTGCCGGAGGCATTCCAGACCAGCTCGAAGCGGCCCGTGGCGGGGTTAGCCGACCAGAAGGCGGACAAGGCAAGGATCTCGCGGCGCAGGCGCTGCATGGTCTCCTCGTAGCTGAGAGTGATGCCGTCCCGGGTGCAGCCGGCGCCGCTCCAGAGATTGGGCAAGAGGGCGGCATAGATCAACTGGCGGCCGCTGAGGCAGCGTGCATCGAGGGCGAGGCCGATGGTAGCGCTGGCCATGCCAGGGAAGGAGCCGCTGAGGGCGGGTACAGAGCCGGCCAGGGTCTTCGCCGACCAGTCGAGGGAATCGTCGAGGGTGAGCGGGGGTGTGTCGATGAAGCGGGCGGGCGGGTCGTGGCGGATCTGGTCTTCGAGTTCGGCGGTGGCGCGGTCGAAGTCGGCCTGGTAGAGGGCGAGGGCCTGCTGGGGGCCGGGGGCGCCGTAGTGGGCCTCAAGGCGGGCGGTTTCGGCGGCGAGGCGGGCGGCGAGTTGCTGTTCTTCCTGCTCGAGGAGGGCGGGGGAGGGCCGGGAAGCGGCGTGGTAAGCCGGAGGTTCGAGCAGACCCCAGGCGGCGAGGCGGCCGCGCCAGAGATTTTGACCCGTGGCCAGTTGGGCTTCGAGCCAGTTGAAGAGCTCGGGCTGGAGGAGGTTTTTCTCGAAGCCGGGCTCGAGATTCAGGTCGCGGAGCAGGCCGGGCCAGATGCCACGGGAGCCGCGGGCGCCGAAACCGGGGGGAGAGCTGGTGAGCTTGTCGGCCGAGCGGCGCATGCGGACGAGGTTGGCGTGCATGCGGTCGTGGAAGGCGAGGAGTTCGGGGCCATGGTCTTCGAGGACGGCGATGCGGTGCAGTTCGCCGCTGACCAGGGAAGCGATTTCGGCGAGGCGCTCCGGGTTGGCTTGCGAGACGGCGAGATCGGGGATGTAGACGCAGAAGCAGGAATCGGTTTCGTTGTCGAGGCTGAAGGAGATCGAGCGGGCGCCGATGTCGGTGCGGCGGGTTTGGGAGTCGATGAAGAGCTTGTAAAGGTTGGTGGAGGGGTCGCCGCCGAAGGCCTGGGCGAAGAGATCGGCGAGACCTTCTTCCTGGAGATCGAGGCGGGGGTGTACGGGCCAGGCGATCAGGGCGGGCCCGGGTTGTTGGGGATTGCGGGAAGGAAACTCGACGATCCGCGTGGTGTTGGGGGGTGCGGGCGAGGGCGCGGGCAGATCCCGCCAGCGCAAGGCGGGACGCGGGACCTGGCCGGCGGCGAGAGGCGTGAGAATGGCATCGAAGCGGGCGAGGGTTTGCTCGAGGGTGAGGCCGCGGGGAAGGCAGGCGATCAACTCCATGTTGCCGAGATGGTAGTGGGCGGCATGGAAGCGGCGGATGTCCTCGGGGAGCATTTCGCGGATAGCGGCGGGATGGCCGCCGGAGTCATAGCTGCAAGGGTGTTGGTCGCCATAAAGGAGGCGGCCCATGGCGCGGAGAACGCGGTAGCCGGGCTGTGCGCTCGAGCTGACCATCTCGGTGTAGATGGTGCCTTTTTCCTCGAGTTCGAGCTGGCCCTGGGCGTTGGTCTTGACGCCGAAGTGGCGCACTTCGCGGCGGATTTCTTCGTCGGTGTAATCGGGGTGGAGCAGGGCGTGGAGGGCGCGGCCGAGGTGGCCGAAAAAAGACTCGACGCCGGCATTGGCGGCGAAGGGGTAGCAAGTTTTGAGCTGCTGGGTGAAGGCTGTCGATTCGACTAGCGAAAGGGTTTCGCGGGCGGCGACGGCGCGGCCGGCGTTGCCTTTGCCGAGCACGAGATGTTCCTGGGTGTGGGGCTCGCCTTTGTTGGAAACCGGGAAGGTATGAACGGTGAGGAAGGCCTGAGGAACGGTCTGAATGGTGATGAGATCGAGCACGAGGCCGGAGGGAATATGACGGAAGCGGGCTCCGATGGGCTCACCGGCCGAGTTGCGATAGCGGGCTTCGGCGGTGAATCCGCTGAGGGCTTGTCCGGGAGAAAGGGAATCGAAGGTCATTCCCTCCATGCTGACACGGTCAGGGTTTTTCGCCGGGCTTGATGCGGCGGAATCCGCCTTTGTTTTCGGGCTCGGCGGCTACGGTGGGGACTGGACCGCTGCCAGGCTCAGTGACGGTGGGGCTAGCGGCGGGTTCGGGGTTGCGGCGGGTGATGACGGGGGGGGCGGGGCTCGGGGCGGACTCGACGGCGCTGTAGCTGGAGCGGTAGAGGAGTTGAGAGTTGGGGTATCGGCGGGCGGCGGTGAGG
>Ga0068877_10003209_pt1 | contig 13008 bp, 9 predicted proteins | sample NOAtaG_FD_66437 | JGI IMG/M metagenome (GOLD analysis project Ga0068877, IMG submission 66437) | Freshwater lake microbial communities from Lake Erie, under a cyanobacterial bloom - NOAA_Erie_Diel6S_1000h metaG | ecosystem: Environmental > Aquatic > Freshwater > Lake | place: USA: Ohio, Lake... | reverse complement strand
ACAACGACAAGGTCGAGATCGGAATTGGCCGTGAGTTCGCGCGAACCGGCCTTGCCATAACCGATAATGGCAACCTGCCCGCCCGGAATTTCGCCATGGCGATCGGCGAATTCGCGTCGCACGCGAGCAAGAACAAGCCGCAGGATGGCCTCTGCCAGCACGGTATGCACCTCGCCGAGATCCACAACCGGGATGAGGCGGGACAGCGCACGCGTGCCGATGAGGAAGCGCTCGCCGCGCAGGAGGTGGCGCGCACGCTCCAGCGCCATCTCGTAATCCGTCTCGCGTTCGAGGCGCGGACCGAGGCGCGTTTCGGGATCTGGCCCGAGATTGGCGAAATCCGGGTCGATCAGCACATCGAGCACATGCGGAGATTGCGCCACCATCTGCGAGAGACGCGGCGCAGTCCCGAGGCATTCCGCGAAAAGCTGGCGCAGGCTCGCATTGGAATTGAGGATCGTGAAGAGTTCCACCGCCGCCGGCATGCGCTGGAGCGCGCCATCCAGCGCCAGAATCGCGCCATCGGGATCGGAGGCGCGGCCGAAGCTTTCGAGCAGGCCTGGCACGAGTTCCGTCAGCACCTCCCGCGCGCGCGGCGTCGTCACCGCCGGGCGACGGCCGAAATGCCAGCCGCGCACGGTTTCCGCCACTCTTTCTGGCTGCTTGAAGCCCAGGCGCTTCAGCGTTTCGCGCGTCTCGGGGTCTGTGTCGACACCCGTGAAAACAAGGCTGCCCGCGCCGGAGGCGAGCGCCGGGCCGCCTTCGAACAGGCGCGCGTAATGGTGCTCCACACGCCGCAGCGCGCGCGTCAGGTGTTTGTCGAACTGCGCCCGCGCCATGCCGCAGAACCGGGCGAAACTGGCGAGTTCCTCCTCGGTTTTCGGCAGTTTCTGCGTTTGCTCGTCGTTGATCATCTGCACGCGATGCTCGAGCGTGCGCAAAACACCATATGCCTCTGTCAGGTCCCTGGCGGCCTCCGGCGTGATCCAGGTCTCGCGGCAGAGGGCATCGAGCATGTCGAGCGTGCGGGAGCCGCGCAAGGAGGGCCGTCGCCCGCCATAGACCAGTTGCTGGGTCTGCACAAAAAACTCGATTTCGCGGATGCCGCCACGGCCAAGTTTCAGATCATGGCCGGAAATCGCGATCTGGTCGTGGCCCTTCACGGCGTAGATCTGCCGTTTCATCGCGTGGATATCGGCAATCGCGCCATAATCGAAGTATTTCCGCCAGATGAAAGGCTGCAATTCCTGGAGATAGGCCTTGCCTGCGGCCTCGTCGCCCGCGACCACGCGGGCCTTGATCATCGCCGCGCGTTCCCAGTTCTGGCCCACGGTCTCATAATAGGCGAGCGCGGCATTGACGGGCATGGCGATGGGCGTGGTGCCGGGATCGGGCCGGAGGCGCAGGTCCACGCGGAGAACATATCCATCCGCCGTGCGCTGCGAGAGAATGCTGGCCATCGCCTTGATGATCGCGACGCAGCGATCGAGATGATCCGAATGGTCGCGCAAGGCAGGCGCTTGCGGATCATAAAAGCAGCCGAGATCGATATCGGAGGAGTAGTTCAGCTCGCGCGCGCCATGCTTGCCGAGGGCGAGCACGAAGAGGCCGAGGCCCTCGAAAGGCTTCTGGCGATCCGGGATCGCGAGGTCGTTCCCATGATGGTGAATCGCGATCCGGAGCGCGGCGCGCGTTGCCTCATCCGCGAGATCGGACAGCGCGCGCGTGACAGCAACGATATCGAACACGCCACCGAGATCAGCCATCGCGACGAGAAGCGCATGACGGTTACGGGCCTGCCGCAGGGCCTTCATGCCGGCCTGAAGATCGCCCGCGCGGCCGGCGGCGCGTATGCCTTCGAAAATGGTTTCGAGGCTGGCTTCGGGCGAGGCCGCAAAGAAATCCGCCACCGCGGCCGGGTCACGCCGCACCAGGCGCCAGAGGAAGGGCGAACCTTCGGAAATGCCTGCAAGCAGCGACTTCGCCATCTCCTGCCCTTCGAGGAGGGCGGCGAGCGGACGAGCCTCCTCCTCAGCCAGCATATCCGCAAGGCGGGATGTGCCGGGCTTTCCGGATTTCGGGGCGGAGACAAGGCGGGAGAGGAGCGAGGCGGGAACGTTCATGCCTCTTTTTCGGGCAGTGCAGGGTCTGATGCAAGGCTCCTTCCGGCGGAACCCCCGGCTTCCGGCAGCACGAGCACGGCCTTGAGGCCCGGTGCGTTGTCCTCCAGCCGCAATTCGCCGCCATGAAGCCGGGCGATGGCTGCAACGAGCGACAGCCCGAGGCCAAGGCCGGGCTTGGCGCGGCTGGCATCAAGGCGCACGAAACGTTCCACCACCGCCTGACGCTTGTCTTCCGGAATGCCCTTGCCGCGATCGGCGACCGCGATGCGAATCTGCCCGCCGGATTTTTCCGCCGTGATGGAAAGCGAGCCACCGCCTTCCGGGTTCAGGCCGTATTTCAGCGCATTGTCGATGAGGTTCGAAAGCGCCTGCCCAATCAATTCCCGATTGGCATTCGCCACGAGACCGGTGCCGAGCTTCGTTTCAAATGCGAGACCTGCCTCTTCCGCGAGCGGTTCGTAAAGCTCGGCGAGGCTTGAGACGATCTCTTCGAGCTTCTGCGGCTTGAGGGAGGTCGCAAGGTTGCCGCTCTCGGCGCGCGCAATCATTTGCAGGGCATCAAAGATGCGAAGCAGGTTGTCGCTTTCCTCGATGGCGCGCTCCAGCGCAATCTTGGCGTCCTCCAGCGTTTCGGCCTTGCGAAGAGCGTCTTCCGCGCCATTGCGCAGGCGCGTGAGCGGTGTTCGCAGGTCATGCGCGACATTGTCCGAGAGGTCACGCAGACCGGTCATCAACTCGCCGATGCGATCGAGCATGGCGTTGAGATGGAGCGCGAGACGATCGAATTCGTCGTTCGTGCTGGTCACCGGCAGGCGCTCGGCAAGGTTGCCGGCCATGATCGCGGCGGAGGTCGTCGCCACGCCCTCGACACGCATGAGCACGCGGCGCGTGACGAACCAGGCGCCGAACCCACCCATCAGCACCACCAGGAGCAGGGAGAACCCGCGCGCGCGGCGGATGGTGACGCGCAAGCGATCCTGCTCTTCGAGATCGCGCCCCACGAAAAGCCGCAGGCCGGAGGGCAGGATGAAGGTGCGCACCTTGGCACGGCGTGCGACCTCCTCGGCCTCGTCCGGCCAGTTGTAGCGCAGCTCGCTCCAGCCCGGGCTGACCGATTGCACGGGCACGCGGAGGATCGCGTTGCCGGTCATCGCGTCGCCGCGTGCATCAACCAGCAGATAAAGAAACGACCCGCTCTGGCGCCCGCGCCGCTCGATCACCGCCACGAGGCGCCGCAAGCCGCCCTGCAGGTATTGCTCGGCCAGCGCGTTGATCTCGGTCTCGATGGTCTCGGTGATCTGCGCATCGAGCAGGCGACGCGTGTTCCAGGCGATGTATCCGAGGATGATGCCCGAGAAGAGCGCGAAGATGAGAAGGTAGAAGGCGGAAAGCTTGAAGGCCGTGGTGCGCGCCATGCGGCCCAGCCCGCCCAGCCAGCCTCCCTGGTTTCCTGTGGAGGGCGAAGCCGGAGCCATGCCTCAGCGGCCGGGATCGCGGATCATGTAGCCCGCACCTCGAATGGTATGGAGCAACGTCGCCTGCCCCTTGCGCTCGATCTTGCCGCGCAGGCGCGAGACATGGACGTCAATGACATTGGTCTGGGGGTCGAAATGGTAATCCCACACGTTCTCGAGCAGCATCGTGCGCGTCACCACCTGCCCGGCATGGCGCATCAGATATTCGAGCAGGCGGAATTCACGCGGCTGGAGGGGAATGTCCTCCCCTGCCCGGCTCACCCGGTGGGCAAGGCGATCAAGCACGAGATCGCCGACCTTGTAGGTCAGCTGCGCGCTTTGCGGGTTCTGGCGGCGCGCGAGCGCCTCGACACGCGCGAGGCATTCGGTGAAGGCATAGGGCTTGGTGAGGTAATCGTCGCCACCGGCGCGCAAGCCGAGCACGCGATCATCCACCTGCCCGAGCGCGGAGAGAATGAGGACCGGCGTTGTGCGCTGCTCGGCGCGAAGGGCCATGATGAGCGAAAGACCATCGCGCTTTGGCAGCATGCGATCGACGACCAAAACATCATAACTGCCGGCGAGCGCCATCTCGAGGCCAGTCTCGCCATCCGCCGCGAGGTCAGCGACGTGACCGGCCTCGTTCAGCGCGCGGGCCAGATAGCGACCGGCTTCGGAATCATCTTCGACGACGAGGATTTTCATGCGGACATGGCTCACTCAGCTGCCCGGTTAGAACGCCATGCGCGAGCCAGCGCCGTCAAGGCGAAGGTGGGTTCGGTCCTGCGTCCGGCAGTGAAGCGGGGGGCGACGGAGGAAGCTACGGCCGGACACAGGACCTTGATGCCGATAATGCCCGCCCGCGACTGGCCCGAAGCTTTCGGGCGCATGACATTTCGGTAAGGAAGTCAGGCCTGGTCTCGCCTCGCCAGCAGTGCTTCGAGCGCCTGCTTCTCGGCTTCGGCCAAGGGGGCGGACTCGGGCGTGGCGACAGCCTCGGCGGGCCGCCCGAACAGCGAACGCGCAGCGAAGATGCCTCCCGCCAGCGCAATGGCCGGAAGGCTCCAGAGCAGCGCGGTCGAGAAGGAAAACGGCGGCCGGAGCAGCACGAATTCGCCATAGCGCGCGACGAGAAACTGGCGGATTGCGCTGTCGCTGTCGCCGGCCGAGATCCGCTCCCGCACGAGGCGGCGCAAGTCGCGCGCGAGTTCGGCGTCCGAATCGTCGATCGACTGGTTCTGACAGACCAGGCAACGCAGCTCCGCCGAGAGCTTGCGGGCGCGCGCTTCCTGCGCGGCATCCTTCAGCTGCTCGCCGGGCTGCACGGCCATCGCCGTGCCCGACAGGACCAGCGACCCGAAAACCAGCGCCCGGCGGGAAAGCGCGCTCATTCGGCCGGCTCCAGACGCTCGGGACGGCGGGCAGCAACCCGCGGAGCGCCAACCCGCAGGCGACGATCCGAGAGCGAGAGGAGGCCGGCCAGCGCCATCAGCACAGGCCCGAGCCAGATGAGCGTCACGAAAGGCTTCCAGTAGGCGCGCAGATCGACATGGTTGCCATCCGAGGTCTCGCCAATCGCGACATAAACCTCCGAGAAGCCGACGCGATGGCGACCGACCTCGGAGGTTGGCATCTGGCGACCGATATAGACGCGTTTCGCCGGGCGCAGTTCAGCCACCTGCCGCGTTCCGTCATGCACCACGAAATGCGCCACGGTGGATGTGTAGTTCGGGCCGGAATACGGCGCGATGCCACGAAGGGTGAGCGAGTATTCACCCAGCTTCACCGTCTCGCCCGGCTTCATCGAGACGATCGCCTCCTTCTCGAAAGCGGTGAAGGCGATACCAATCACCATGATACCCACACCGGCATGGGCCAGTGCAGTGGCAAGGAAGGTGCGCGGCAGGCCGATGAGACGGTGCAAGGCACCGGCGGTGCCGCCGCGCATGACGCGTTCGCGGATCTCGTCGAGCGAGGCCAGCAGGATGAAGATCCCGAGACCGATTGCAATGATCGCCAGAGCCGGACCACGTCCAATGTGGTAGGCAACAACGAGTGTCGCCAGCAGGCTCAGCCCCATCGCAAAGACCATGCGCTGGGCGACACCCAGCAGATCCCCTCGCTTCCAGGCGAGGCGCTGGCCGAAGGGAATGGCCACGAAGAGCGGCAACATCAGCGGCACGACGGTAAGGTTGAAGAAGGGCGGGCCCACCGAGATCTTCTGGCCGGTCACACCCTCGAGCGCGAGCGGATAAAGCGTCCCCACCAACACTGCCAGCGCCGCCACGGCGAGGAACAGGTTGTTCAGCACCAGAGCGCCCTCCCGGCTGACCGGCGCGAAGAGCCCGCCGGATTCCATCGCCCGGGCACGAAGCGCGAACAAAGTGAAGGAGCCGCCGATGAAGGCAACGAGGATGATGAGGATGAACAATCCGCGCTCCGGGTCTACCGCAAAGGCGTGAACCGAGGTCAGCACGCCGGAACGAACGAGGAAGGTTCCGAGAAGCGAGAGCGAGAAGGTGATGATCGCGAGAAGGATGGTCCAGATCTTCAGCGCCTCGCGCTTCTCCATCACGATCGCGGAATGCAGGAGCGCCGTTCCCGTGAGCCACGGCATCAGGGAGGCGTTCTCCACCGGGTCCCAGAACCAGTAGCCGCCCCAGCCAAGCTCGTAATAGGCCCAGTAGGAGCCCATCGCGATGCCCAGGGTCAGCGTAATCCAGGCCACGAGGTTCCATGGACGCAACATGCGCGCGAAGGCCGCATCGATCCGACCGACGATCAACGCGCCGGCCGCGAAGGAAAACACGATCGAGTAGCCGACATAGCCGAGATAGAGCAGCGGCGGATGGATCGCGAGGCCGGGGTCCTGCAGGATCGGGTTCAGATCGCGCCCCTCGAACGGAGCCGGGCCGAGGCGCAGGAACGGATTGGACGCGAACAGAACAAAGGCGAGGAAGGCCGCGGCGATCATCGCCTGAACGGCGAGAGTCGCGCCTAGCAGGTCATTGGGAAGATTGCGGGAGAACACCGCGACGCCGGCGCCGAACAGGGCGAGGATCAGCACCCAGAGCAGCATCGACCCCTCATGGTTGCCCCAGACGCCGCTCCATTTGTAGATCAGCGGCTTCAGAGTATGCGAGTTCTCGTAGACATTCGAGACCGAGAAATCCGACACGAGATAGGCATAGGTCAACGCCGCGAAGGATACGCTGATCAGCAGGAATTGCGCGATTGCTGCATACGGCCCGAGCGCGACCAGCGCCGCATCGCGCCGGATCGCACCCCAAAGCGGAAAGGTGGCCTGAAACAGGGTCAGAACCAGCGCCAGAACCAGCGCGTAATGGCCGATCTCAACAATCATTTCGCCCTGCTCATGGTTTGGGTGGTCCGTCTCCCTTGCCCGGCTGCCAGTGCCCCTGCTGTTTGAGGGCATCGGCAACTTCGCGCGGCATGTAGTTTTCATCATGGCGCGCCAGTACCGTGGATGCCGTGAAGGCGCCTGAGGCGTCAAGGCGACCTTCCGTCACCACCCCCTGCCCTTCACGGAACAGGTCCGGGAGCAATCCCCGATAGGTGACCGCAATGGCATTGGAACCGTCGGTCACGCGGAAGCGCACCATCTGGTTGGGCTCACGCAGCACGCTGCCCTTTTCGACAAGACCGCCGAGCCGGAAAGCCTCGCCGGCCTTCACCTTGCCCGCCATCACTTCGCTGGGAGAGCGGAAGAAGACGATCTGATCGCGCAGGCCCACGAGAATCATGGCCAATGCCGAAACCAGCACGAGGCCAAACCCGCCAAGAATCATGAGACGCTTCTGCTTGCGGGTCATGGGAAGAAGGTCCAGCAGGTCGGGATCATGGTCACGGATTCGCAGCCTTCAGATCAAGCGCGGCGGCAAGCCGGTCAAGTTCGGCCGTGGCGCTTTCGCCAAGGGCCTTTCGGGCGTCGGCCAGGGCATTCGCAGCCTTGTCACGCTGGTTGAGCACCATGCGCGCCTGGATGAGACGCTGCCATTCATCGAGGCTCCCACCTTGCTGAGCAAGACGGGCGGCAAGCCCATCGACCATGCCTTCGATCGCGCGGGCGCGCTCATCCGGCGGCAGTTCCGATAATGCCTTGCCTGCTTCGCTTTGCGGATCGCCCGTTGGGCGCGGCGGCGCCTTGCCCTCGGCGCGGAAACGGTCGAGTTCGGATTCAACCCGCATCTTGCCAGGGCCTTCCGGGAGCGAGGCTGACAATTCAGTGAGCTTCCGAATGGCACCTGGAATATCACCGTCCTGCTCGGTGGCAATCGCCAGATAGAACCGCGCCTTGCCAAGATCAGGATCGAGCGCGACGGCCTTCTGAAAGGCCTCCCTGGCCTCGGCATTCACGATGCCATTCTGGCCGGCCATCAGGGCCTCGCCAAGATTGGCCAGCCGATCCGGTGTTTCACCCGAAATCGCGATCACCCTGCGAAACGCGAAAGCTGCATCCTGATATCGCCCGAGGCGCATATAGGCTGGCGCGATGACCTCGAAGCCGCGCGCATCATTGGGATTGCTCGCGAGATGCAATTCGATGCGCTGAAGGGCCTTCTGCATCTCCGCATCGCTGCCGGGCGTCACCCGGCTCGCGATGGGCTGGTCCGGCATGTCGGGCGTGCCGGTGCGAAGGTAGAGGGGAATGGAGAGCACGGGGAGTCCGACCAAGAGCAGGAGGGCTGCGATCTTGCTGCGGCGGGGGCTGCCGGTCTTTTGTTCTTCCTCGACTTGCTGTTGTCGCGCGAGCGAAAGCAGACGACGCGCCTGCTCGGCCTCGGAAGCCGTGCGTTCGCTTTCGGAAATCAGGCCGGCGCTCACCTGCCGGTCCAGTTCCAATCGCCGCGCTTCATAGAACTGGATCGCGTGGTCGAGGCTGGACTTGTCCTTCGGCGGACGAAGGAGCGGGCGCAAGGCTAGCGCGGCCGCACCAAAGGTCAAAACCACAATTCCGAACCAGAGGGTCATCGTACTGCTCAACTAGGCCGCAATCGGGGCCATTCCATGACATGGCGCAATTGGCCTGCCTCATGTGGCCGCTTTGCTACAGAGCAGCGATGGGAGACGCAATCGGTTGTCACAAAGCGGGAAGGGTGAGGCGAGCGCGAAGACCGCCGAGTGGTGAATCTTCCAGCACGAAGCTGCCCCCGTAAAGGCCTGCAAGGTCGACCACGATCGACAGGCCCAGGCCGGAGCCGGGCTTGGTTTCATCAAGGCGCCGGCCGCGCTTGGTGGCCTCGATGCGCTTTTCGTCAGGCAGGCCCGGTCCATCGTCATCGACGATGAGATCGATCTGGTTGGGCGCATGGTCGAATTGTGGTGCTGCATGCACGCGGATGCGAACCTCGCTTGCCGCCCATTTTCCGGCATTGTCGATGAGATTGCCCACCATCTCCTCGAGGTCCTGCTTCTCACCCCGGAAGCGCAGCGGCGTCTCGATCTCGAGGGAAAAACGGATATCCCGGTCGCGGTAGATCTTCTCGAATGTGCGCGTGAAGGCCACGAGGACCGGCTCGACCTCGGTGAAATTGCCGATCGCTGCGGCGCGTGCGGCGGCGCGAGCCCGGTCCAGATAATACTGCAACTGATCGCGCATGATGGCGGATTGTTCGCGTATCTTCTCCCCCAATGGCCCGGAATCACCCCCGGCTTCATTCAGGAGTACTGAAAGCGGCGTCTTCAGCGCATGGGCGAGATTGCCGACCTGAGCACGGGCGCGGCTCACGATCTCGCGGTTCATGTCCAGCAGCTGGTTGAGTTCTCCGGCCAGGGGGGCGACCTCCACAGGGAATTCGCCCTCCACGCGCTCGCGCTCGCCGTTGCGCACCTGGGCCAGTGATTGGCTCAGTTCGCGCAACGGCCGCAGACCGTAGCGAACCTGCACATAGGCGGAGATTCCGAGCGCAAGGCCGAGCAGGCTCAACAATGTGAGCACCGCGAAGTCGAAGCGTCGCCGCTCTTCCACGATCTCTTCGGCATTCCCCGCCACTGAAATCAGGAATCGATTTTGCTCGCCCAGGTCGATTTCCTGCTCGACAATTCGAATGCGCCTCCCCTCCGGTCCCGTGCGGTAGCCATCGCGGAAGTCTCCGCGCAACGATGGCATCCCGGGTTCGACAAGCGGAGGAAGCCGCTGGTTGAAAAGCGATCGCGAGGTGCGGAGGATTGCGGCCGTGCTGCTCTCCATGTCGATCCGCATGATCTGCCAGTACCAGCCGGATAACGGAATCTGGAACTGCGGCTCGCCGAGATTCCCGGGCTCGACATTGTTGCCATCGGTCAATGCGGCCACATCCGCCACAAGCACCTTCAGATAGAGCTTCAGGCGCTCATCAAAGGCCGCCTCGACGGAGCGGCGGTTGATGGCCGACAGGATCGCACCGGTCGATACCAGCACGAGGACGGAGAGCAGGATCGCCGAGAGGAACAATCGCCCGGCCAGCGAGCGTGGATCGGTGGGGCCGGGAAGCGAGAAGCGCATGGCTTCACTTCGTTTGCGGGGCCGGCCCGCGCGGGGCCTGCGCGATATAGCCCAGACCTCGGACAGTTTCGATCACATCCACGCCGAGTTTCTTGCGCAGGCGACCGACAAACACCTCGATCGTGTTGGAATCGCGGTCGAAATCCTGATCATAGAGATGCTCGACCAATTCGGTCCGCGACACCACGCGGCCCTGGTGATGCATGAGATAGGCCAGCAAGCGATATTCGTGGCTCGTCAGCCGGATCGGGTTGCCGTCCACCACCACGCGGCTCGAGCGCGTATCGAGAATGACCGGGCCACAGGTCAATTCGCTCGTGGCGTGGCCGGCTGCGCGCCGCAGCAGCGCCCGCAGGCGCGCAAGCACCTCTTCCATATGGAAAGGCTTTGTCACGTAGTCATCGGCGCCAGCATCGAAGCCCTGCACCTTCTCGCTCCAGCGGTCGCGCGCCGTGAGGATCAGAACGGGCATCTTGCGGCCTTCGCGTCGCCATTTCTCCAGCACGCGAATGCCATCCATCTTCGGCAGGCCCATATCGAGGATCACCCCATCGTAGGGCTCCGTATCGCCGAGGAAATGCCCCTCCTCGCCATCGAAGGCGCTGTCAACCGCATAGCCCGCATGTTCCAGCGCCGAGGTCAACTGGCGGTTGATGTCGCGATCATCCTCGATCACAAGCAGACGCATTCGAACGAACTCCCCAAGGCGGTGCGGGCGGGCAGGCAATTCCTGCTCCGCTTGTTCTTTTGCTTCATACACCGCTTTGAGGGAATTTCGATACCAACCGATTCCCGTTCGAACGGTTTTCCCATCAGATCAGGCGCTTGGTGGCGATGACACGAAACACTGTCGAGGCCACGAAGCTGCCAGCCGCCACGAGTTCGAGCAACCGATCCGTAAGGAGCCCCTGATCCAGCCCCATGGTCTGGAAGCCCATGAGCGAAAGGGCGATCGAACCGAAACCAACGACATTGGCCCAGACCGTGCGGCTCTGCAGAAGCGTCTTGGTATCGAACATGGTCTTCTCCTTTTGGTTTGCCGTCCCGGCGGGCCGGCTGGAAAGGGTGAGGCGGAGGCTTTCGCGCTCGATTTCGGCCACGCGCCTCATCCAGCCCCGGCCGAAGATCGGAAAGGTGTGCAATTGCCGGAGAAAGCGCAGGCGCGCGGCACAAAGCGCCTCGATCAATGATCGGGGCTCGGCGGCACGGATGGCGCCGAGGGTTTGCGGCCCCATCCGACCATCGACCTCGACGGCAACCAGGCCCTGAAGGGTCCGGATGACCCGCTGCGGCCCGGAATTCACGGCGTAATCGAAAGCGGCGAGATCGAGCCCGGCGGGGAGTTCATCGCCGGCCACGGCGTTCCAGTATCGAAGCCGGTAAATTGCCTCGGCCTCCTGTCGTGACAACGCGCGAATATCCGCTCTGGTCACGGGCTGTCCGCGCCATGCGCCAAGCGTGGCCTGCGTGATCCCCATCATGGTGGCGCCACCGGGGTCGGATGGATGGTCGGAAAAACCACCTTCATGTCGAAGAACGAGCGCAAGCGCCCGCTCGAAGTTGGCGGCAGCCATGGCATTCTCCAATTGGATGGCTTCAGTGCACGCGGAGCGTCGTCACCAGCGGATCGCCGGCGCCAATCCTGGTGGAAAGCTGGACAATGCTGACGTCCAGACTTTCCCGAGGCGCGCCGAAATCGGCCGTTTCCTCGGCGGTCGCGTAGAGATATTCCGGCGTCGCAACCGTGACGCTTCGCTTCACTGTTGCCCCGTCTCGGATCTCGATCCGGTATTCCTCGCGTTCCTCGGCGAGGGGAACCTCGTAAAGTTCCCAGTTATCGCCGCCAAACCGCGCACGCCGGATGAAAGTCAGACGGATTCCACCCGCCTCACGTCGCGCCCTTGCATGGACCGGCGAGAGCGGACGATAGGCCTTGCCGGCGATTGCTTGAACGGTCCGGGCTACGGCGGGATCACCGATGTCTCGCCCGGCCGGGATGATCGCGAGTTCGACACTCTGCCCGACATGCTCGACGCCAAGGCCGAGATCAACCACGGCATCGTCCAGGACGATCGCTTGCGCGCCCGGCGCGAGTATGCGCAGGGCCGCCCTTTCCGAAAGGCCCACCCCGCGCAACAGACCCGAGAGCCTGTATCGCCGGTCGGCGACAAGCGTCGCCTGCCGGAAAAGGACGATCTCGATCTCGCCATCCGGCCCCATCAGCGCCAGCGCGTTGTTGCCCGCGAGCACGGCGGCCTCGTCCACGCTTGCAAGGGCACCCGATACGAGTAGGATCTCGCAACTTGAGGCGTGATCCCACCGCCAGAGCGGCCCGGGCGCAAGCGCAGTCATCAGGGTGCCGAAGCGAGCTGCTGCCACGGCCTCGCCCAGAACGGTTCCGCCCTGATCCGTCCGTGTCAATGCATAGGGCCCGCGCCAGGGCTCCGCACGCATGGCCAGATGCAACGGGCTTGCACTCTCGGAGCGCAGGATTGGCAATTCGAGGAGCCGGGCATAGGGCGCACCGGGCAGCGCCGGGGTCACAGGCAGCTCGGTCACATCGTCGTCGATCGGCGCGAAACCCATGGTTTCCGGATCATGCGATACAGCCTCGCAGATCCGTTCGCGCTGGTCGGAGATGCGGGTGAGGCGCACCAGCCTGGTCCCCGCCTCGGTCTCGATCGCAACAAGATCGCCCGCCTCGATGGCACGGGCACTTGGCGGCAAGGCAAAACGAAAGACCTCGCGGGCGGCCCAGGCCTCGGCCAGCCGCTGCTCGGCGAGGCGACGCGCGCGCCCCTTGGGCAGGATCATCGCGACGTCCTCGCTGACCTCCCTTTGGGCGGCGCTGCCGTCGCGACGCGCCTCGACCATCGTCTTGCGGAAATCGCGATCCGGATCGACGAAGCCCAGCCGGAAGCTGCGG
>Ga0068877_10003205_pt1 | contig 13020 bp, 21 predicted proteins | sample NOAtaG_FD_66437 | JGI IMG/M metagenome (GOLD analysis project Ga0068877, IMG submission 66437) | Freshwater lake microbial communities from Lake Erie, under a cyanobacterial bloom - NOAA_Erie_Diel6S_1000h metaG | ecosystem: Environmental > Aquatic > Freshwater > Lake | place: USA: Ohio, Lake... | reverse complement strand
GCCCGCGAGGCGCACCGGCGCGGTGGCGGTCGCGCCGAAGCCCGCTCCCCGCTGCTCGCGAGGCAGCGGACCAGGGCCTATACTCCAGCCACCCCGATTGAATTTCCTATCGAGGGATGGACTCCACATTCATGCCGACGTCCATCGCTGATACCATTCACTCGACCCAAGAAGGGGTGTCACCCATCGCCTTCCCGCTGTTCGCCGCCGACGATGAACGCGTGCTGCTCGGCAACGGTCAAACCGGGTGCTTTGTCATCGCGCGAAGCGATGGAAGCGACAGGACCCGGTATTGCGCTGATACGCTTGCACCGATTCTCCTCTCCGACTCCGCGCTTAGTCGAATGAGGAGCCGCGCCAACGGCCGATTGGAGCTCCGTAAGGAACTGCCAAAGGCGATTCAAGCAGCGCTTAAAGGATCGTCCGTCGCCCTCCTTCGTCCCTTGAGCAGTCAGCGAACGCAGTGGACCACCTTTCGTCTTGGAGATGCCGGCTTGCTCGGGGCTGGCACGGCGATCAAAGGAGGGTTCTTGCAGGTAACATACCTCTCACAAGACGAATTGCTTCAGATGGTGCGTACGAGCGAAGGATACGCTGCCGTCCCAGGGAGGGTAAACTGGTAATGGATCTTCTGGTTCGCGATGTCACCGTGGGGATCCGAGACGGACGTTTCCAACGTGCCCTGTTTCAATGCAGCCTGCGCGTGGAGGGGCCCCGCACAATTGCACTCGTCGGCGAGAATGGAGTCGGCAAGACGACATTCCTGCGCATCTTGGCCGGATTTGCCGCTCCGCTTGATGGATCTATCACGATCAACGGAGTGACACCAAGCAAGTTCAGAGAGGGCAACGCACTGGGGCTTTTGCCCGAGCGGCTTTCGCTGCCAGAATCCTTGAGTGGCTACGACTTCTTGCGAAAGGTGTCGCTGGCGGGAGTAGTTAACGGCCGCGTGTCGCCTGCTGCGATGGAGGACAGCATCGCCGACGCCGCAGTGCGTGGAGGCGTCGACTTCCCATTGACAAAGCGCATAGCAACGCTGAGCAATGGGATGCGGCAACGCCTGTCTTTGGCGGCTTCGATGCTTCCCTTGCCGGTGCTTTTGCTGCTTGATGAGCCAGAGTCCGGATTGGATCCTGTTCAGCGAGCCAATCTGCGTACGCGCATCAAAACGATGGAGAAGGATGGCACTACGGTTATTGTATCCAGTCACGACATTTCAGGGGTGTGTCTCACCGCGAGTGAATTATGGCTCATACATCGGGAGCGGTTGACGAGCATCGATATCAGCCAATGTGAGTCACTCACCGATGTGATGAGCAGACTCCCCAACGAGTGGCGCGCATCCCTCTGAACCTGCGTTAGGCAAGGCATCCCATGAGCAGCTGGCGTTCGGTCTCCCTATTCGGATTGGCTGAAATTGTTGGTGTCTGGCGTCGTTCGCCTCGACTGCTTGGCGTTCTTTTTTCGGCTGCATTGGTCGCAAACGGTTTTGCTGCGGTCGGGCGCGCGGAAATTGCGCGCGAAATCGCCGACCAAGTGGCCGTAGTTGGCGCCTTGGTGCTTGGAATAGCCTCAATGTCGGGGATCGTTAGCGATGACTTGCAGACCGGTGTTGTCAATATGTGGGCACAGAAGGGAGCGAGGCTGCGCCAATTCTACCTGCTGCTTTTTCTGTGCCGGATGACCGCGATCCTTCTTGTTGCGTGCGGGCTGCTTGCACTTATGAGCCCGCTGGTTTGGCCACTTGGCGTGTTGGAGGTGTCGAATCTCGGCACGTATGCCAGCTATCTTTTCGTAGTCGCTGGCTTGGTTTCGACTATTGTATTTGCCATGTCAGCGGCCGGGCTCCCAAGAGATTCAATTGGAGCTGTGGCGTACATAGTGGTATCCACTTTACTCGCTATGAGGGTTGCAACCTACGACGGCGTACGATGGGAAGTGCTACGACTGTTTCTCTTTCCCATCGATTCCATCTTCGCTGTCACGGGAAATGGGGGGCTTCGAGATGAGGCGTTCTCGCCCGCGTTCGTCTTCTTCTTCCAGTGCTCGGCATGGATAGCGTTTGGAGTGTTCATGCTGAAGCGTTCTACGCGCCAATACCTGTAACTCAAGCTCCTCTCGGCGGGAATGTCCCGAGGCTAGTTGAAACTTGGCTGGTGCCTCAGGGATGCTGCTCAGGCGGCAGCGAGGGATGACGAGAGTTTGCCACGCAGGGCGGCTTGGAGCAAGTGAACCCAGCCGCAAGCGCGCCTTCGCGAACATGGTGCCAGCGGAGGTCAGCGTGCCGCTCGTGAGCACCGAGCCGTTCGAAGAATGTCGCGGCAGCGTACTCGGAAATCGACTCGTCGTCGCTGCGCTCAAGATCAGTCATTGCGTGAAGTCCGTGAGTGTACCTGCAGAACGCTTCGCGTTCAGCTGCAAGCGAGCAAATGAAGGCGAGCGAAGCGAGCGCACCTTTCGTCGCTTGCCAGCTGCAGCGCGTTGTTCGGTATCACGGCTCTGGGATCTCCAGGTCGCGACAGATCTTGCGAGCCAGGTACTCGTTCACTTCCCGGTGTCGCGGAATGACCGACGTGCGACGAGCACGCCGATTCACATAGACGGAATGGTTGCCGCCCTCGCGCAGCAGCTCAGCGCCATTGGCCTCGACATGCCGCACCAGATCTACTCGCTTCACGCGCTCAGTCGGAGGGGTTCGCGAATCACGGCAGCGCCGGCCAGATCTTCCTCAGCCATGGCGCGATTGGCTTCCATGACCAGCACCACCGCCTCCCGCAGATTGGCGCGGGCTTCCTCCAGCGTGGCCCCCTGCGCGTTGGCTCCCGGCAGCTCCTCGACGAAGGCGATGTATCCTTCGGGGACCTGTTGATAGACAGCAGTCAGTTCTACGGCCATATGGCGACCTCGAGACAGATGAGAACGGGAAATCTACGAGGTCCGGGGCGGGAGCGCATTCGCGGCTGCATCTCGGGCGCTACCGCAGACGTACCCGGCCGGTGAATCCGTGTTGCCCGGGCGTCGAGACGCTGAGTCCCGCATGCTTTGTGTGCCGAACGCGCAGCGTTCTGCCGCAGCGCTCGCATGAAGATGCGCGCGAAGCGCGCTTCCGCAATGCGCTGTTGACAGCAGCGCTGGGTTTGGCGAGCGTGCTACGCGCCCACTCTTCTTGCACAGAAGACGCCCGCTGGATCTGGAAGCATGCGCCCGGTCTTGTCGAATGCTCTGGTGTTCCCGGACTGCGCATTTGCCCAACTGCCTGAGAACCCTCGGTCGTCAACTTGTTCAACGGTGAGGTAGTCCGGGGAACCATCGAAGCACATCCGGAAGTCGCACCCCACCACCAGCGTACTTCCCTCTGTCGTTACCGTGTCCCAGGTAGACGGTGGCGACACGTACGTTCCTGCGAGTAGACGATTTCCTTGTCGCACGAGTCCGCGCATCGTGTTGTAGTAGAACCGATTCGTCGTGTCATTTAACGCAAGTCGCAAGCGGCCGCGCCGCACGGGCTCTTGATATCCGGGAACGGTAATGACTGTAGTCAAGTCGAACTCGCCAACCAGCTTCCGCATAGCGATTGAATCGACGACGCTCGTGGGGGTACGCGCCGTCGGCGCACAATCGCCGCCAACATTCCGGCCGACGTCGGACTCGCGGCGGTGTACGCACGCGAGTGAGCCCAATGTGAATGCAGCTACGGCAATACGACGCATGAGTACCCTTTGGTCATGTTGGCACGCCTGACGCAAGCGTTCTGCGGCAGGGCCCTTCAATAAGGTGCGGCCAGCGAGCGCAGCGAGCAATAGGCCGCAATCGTTGTAGGCCCTGTCAGCAGCAACGCACGGTTAGCGAGCATCCCGCCCCCGACTTGGCCCGACACCGTGGCGCTGCGCCGACGGATCGGATGACATGGGCACCGCCGACATCGCGTCGATCCGCGCGCGGCACTCCTTGGGGCATTCGGTCGTGGATGGCATCACACCACGCGCGATCCACCCGCACGCATGCCCCCGCTTGCGCGCCGCGATGCGAGGCGCCCGCCCATGGCCGCGAGCGGTACCAAATACGACAGGTACACGACGTGATACCACGCGGGGTAGTCCGCCCACACGCGCACCAGGTGCACCCACAGCGAACCGGCGAGGACGACGCCACCAAGCCACCGCGCGGCCGTCCCGGCATCGCGCGCCACGCGCGTGGACGCCCACGCCGCGGCAACCATGCAGAGTGCCCCGACCGCGAGGCGCGCGAACAGCATCGGGAGGGAGTACGCTTTCGTAGGCTCGGCGATGACGTATGCCAACCACAGGTGTCGCACCGCGATCGTGGCGGTAACCGCCAACGCCACCCCAACGCCGGCGCCGACGATGATCGCGACCAGCCTGCGCGGCATGGTGGACAGGGCGCCTCCGGGGTCGGGCCTGGAAGCCACGACGGTCAGTGATGATCGGGAAAAAGGGTACGCCAGCGCTCAAGCCATTCACGCCTAAACCCCGACTGGGCAAATCTGTGCGCGAAATGCTCCCACCCTACTCGCAAGCACGCGACCGGCAGCTCAACCCGATGCTTACCAGCGTGCCGGAACAAGGATACATGCTCGCTAACGCCTTACGTTCTGCTGCAGCGCATCATACAAAGTGCGGCCGGACGGGCGACGTGCGCCAGCACGGTGACCGCCTGCCGCACACCGCCTCGCGTTGACAGCAGCAACGTTCCGTTAGGTGTCTGCCGGTTCGATATACCGGTCCACGAACGGTCGCGCCTTCAACACTTCGATGCCACGCCAGCCGGATACCCGCAGCAGATGCTTATCGCCCGATACGATGAGGCGTGCGTTCGCGGCGAGCGCCGCCGCCAGGAACATCTCATCATCGGGATCCTCGCTCACGCGCTCATCGAGCGGTGGGGCATCCACCAGCAGGGCGTGCACCGTCAGCATCGCGAGCAGCGCCTCGAGCGTCCCCCACGAGCGGCTCACGCCCTTTGCTCAGCGCGAGCCCAACCCGACGGTATTCTTCCAGTATCGGCGGCGAGATGACGAGGCGGATGGCACCCGTACTCCAGGCCGTCAGAATGCGGCCTGGCACGCCACCAAAGAGCAGCCCTGACACCAAGACGTTGGTGTCCAGCACGACCTTCACTTGGCGCGTCGCACCTTTTTGATCGCCCGCGGCACGTCGGCCGACTTGAGACCAGCGGCTTTCGCCGCGCGGCGCGCCTGTGCCGTCAGCGCCGCGAACTCCGACAGGGCGGGCGGCTCCAGCACCTTCAGAATGACGACGTCGCGATCCGCCACGACCACGAACTGGGCCCCCGTCTTCAGACCGAGGCGCTCGCGAATGGCTTCGGGAATGACGACCTGCCCTTTCGAGGACAAGGTCGTGGTCGCGGCATCGAACATACTGGCGCCTTGAATGGTCTTACCGGTAAGAACTGTGACGGCAGATCCCGCGGTCAAGTCGGCGCCCGCTACAGACACCTAACGCGCGCGTTCTGCAGCGGGCGCTCCCATACAATGCGAGCGCAGCGAGCTTCCGAAAACGCCCGACTACAGCAAGCATCGTTAGGCCGGCGCCACGCGGATGGTGCGTCGAAACGGCCCGTCACGCAACACCACGGTGATGGGCCGCACCCCAATCAAACGTATGCTCGGCGCTCCCCGGTCCCGGAGCGCGCATGCCCGATGCGGCCTCGGCGGCGCGTGGCGTCTACAAGCCCCGGCGCCCGCAGGCCTCGCCGCTCTTTCGGTTGGTGTCGGACCATCTGCATCGCCTGCAGACGGTCTACGACGAGCGCTTCGCGCGCGAGTACGGCCCATGGCGCCCCGTGGTCGCACAGGTCGCCGACAAGTTCCTCGCCTGCGGCGTGCTCGACCACGGGTTCGCGCGCATCCGCGCGTACTGTCTCTATCGGTGCCGCCTGCTCGGCGAGATCGCCCAGGTCGCCGCCCGCACCGTCACCGCCGCCATTCGCACGCTGACCGGTGAACGCGACCTCGCCGTGGGGATCGTCGCGTGCCTACAGACGCATGGTTCCCGGGCCAACGGGCATCCCCCCACCTGCACCTGCTCGTCACTGACGGCGGCTTCCGGCCCGACGGGACGTTCGTCACGTGGCCCGCCCACGACACCGCACGATTGACGGAGGCGTTCCGCCGCGCCGTGCTCCGGCTGTTCGTGCGCCTTGAGCTGTTCGGCGAGGACCAAGCCGCCGGCGCGACACCCCCCGGAGCCCGGATCACCCAATACACGGCACTGGTCGTGTGCCCGAGCACCCGACCAATTGCCGCACAGGACGCCCCCGTCCGAAACTGCGCCCACACGGCCTCCTTCTCTGCCAAGGAAGGCCCGTACTGTTTTTTCGCCATAACGCGGTCGCTCCAGTGAGTACCCACGAGTAACTACCTGTTGTACTCACTGGTTGAATCCGCCCCCGTTTGTCTTTGTCATTCGCGATCGGCTGAGTGGGACGGTGCTGTTTGTCGGCGTGGTACGAAATCCGCTGGGCAGCTAACGCAGCGTCCCGGCTTGTCAGCGCTTGACCCGGATGCGGTACGATCCGTCGGCCTCGGCGCGTAGCACGGTAATCGTGGCCCCACTAGGCGGGTGTGTGTATGTCGAGATGGGGGCACTCCCCGATCCGAAGGTTCCGTCGGCCCACGGCCCACACTTGGAGAACGCTGTGCCAGCGGTGGAGGCGCGGGAGCCCAATGCCTGCACCGGGCCTTCGCCGCTCGGTGTGCGTGCGTCCACCTGATAGAGCAACACACCCGCAGTGCAGAGATTGGCATCGAGCGCCACGTTGTTCCGTACCTCAACGACCAGCGCACTCGAGGTATCGATGGGGACCACCACCATCTTGCGTCCGCCGGTGACCTGATTGGGTGTTAGGACAGCTTCCACACCGCCGGTCTGATCGAGACAATCCACTTGATTCTCGTCAATCCAGCCCAGCTTACGCTTCTCCCACGTGAGAAAATGCGCCGCGTTGAACACGTTGGACATCATCGACCAGGCGCCGATGAACTTGAACTGATTCCCCGCGTAGTTGACGCCGCCGGCCGGGACGAATGCATACAGATCCACCAGGCCGAGCATGTGTCCGGTTTCGTGCGCCATGATGCTGGGCCCAAACGAACGGACATCGGTGCCGAACGTGACGGCATTGCCGAAGTTGCGGCCATCCGCAATCACGTTGGCGCCGGTACCCCCGTTGAAGGTGGGCGAAATGGGCTTGTTGGCACTGGGCGGTGAAAACACATACAGCGCATCAAATGACGAGAAATCGATAGCTGCATTCGTGACCGACAGGACATCCAGCAGGAACTGACGATGGCCATTGTACGTGGTCCAATCGTAGGCCGAGATGGCCTGCGGCATGCGGTACCACTGCGGGAAGGGCACCGTCGTCAAATTGAGACGGCCGTAACTCATCTCACGCATGAGCGCGACCCCCGGGTCCATCACAGTAGTCATGAGCTGCGCCGGGGTTTCGGTGGCCGGCAACCCCGGGTAGTCCACAAAGAGCACGGCTGTCCGGATGGGATTGGCGGCGCGTAGGCTGAGGGTGAAGTCGGTGGGGCCGAGCGAAAAGCGACGCGTGGTGTTGGACGGCGCGAGCGTGCACACGCCACCGGCGCGCGAGGTGGCACTGAACGTGACGGGTGTGAGGCCGGCCACGGTGGCCGTCGCCGATGCCGAAGCGGCGGACGGCGTGAACTGCACCCGCGCCACCCCCTGCGCGTCGGTTACGGCGTTCGTGGCCGACAACGTACCGGCGGCGGTGGCCCACGAGACCGCGACACCGGCCACGGCGCTGCCATTGGCGGCGCGCACGCGCACGACCAGGGAATCGGCCAGCGGCCTGTTCAGCAGTCCTTGCTGTGTGGCGCCCTGGACAATGTCGAGCGTCGCGGCCGGTGGCGCGGTGACTGTCACGGTCGCGGTGCCCACCGTCCCGTCGACCGTGGCGCTGATGACCGCCGCGCCTGGCGCCACGCCGGTCACGACACCCGTCGAGCTCACGGTGGCAATACCGGTGGACGCACTCGACCAGGTGACCGTGCGGCCACTGAGCGTGTTGCCGGCGGCGTCACGCGCGAGGGCGGCCAACGGCGTGGTGCTGCCCACTACCACCGAGGACGTAAACGGCGTGACGGCCACACTGGCCACGGGAACCGGCGCGACCGTGATGGTGGCCGACCCCGACACCCCGCTGACCGTGGCCTGCACGGTAGTGGTCCCCACCGCGACGCCCGTGACGACCCCGTTGCCGTCGACCGTTGCCACCGTCGACGATGTGGAGCTCCAGGTGGTGGCGCGTCCGGTAACTGCGTTGCCGGAGGCATCGCGAGCAGTGGCACTCAGCGCAATCGTGCCACCGGGGATGACCTGCCCCGTGGGTGGAGAGACACTCACCGACGCGACGGTAATGACCGTGGGCGGTGGCGTCGGGGTATCGCCGCCACCGCCGCCACAGGCGGCCGCGCCGGCCACCAGCAGCGAGAGCACGGCACCCCGGGCACGGGCCCATCCGGACACACGATTCATTCGAAAGCGGCACACTACGGAACCCATCATCACTTGCTCCACGGCGTGGGAAGGTCGACACAAGGCGAGAGCATGACGGGCCGACCGGTGATTACACACGAAACGTCGGAACAAAAATCAGGGCGGGGCCGCTACTCCGCCAGCACATCCTGCTCCAGGCGCGCATAGCGCGTTTCCATCCCCGTGGTCATCCCCGTGCCCAGGATCATGTCGCGCAGCTCCTTGCTGGGATGCGTAATGAGCAGGCTGAGCAACGTGCCGCCTTCAACAGGCGTGAGCGTCATTTCGTTGCGCGTGGCCGGGCCGTCGGTACCGACCATCTGTTCCGTGGTCACAGCACGATAGGGATCCATACTCTCGAGGAGGTCGCCCTCAAACCCAAAGCGCTGCCAGCCCACCCGCACGCTGCAGCTGCTCGCCGGCGGCCCTGTGGACGACTGACGTGATCGCCCTAACGCCGGCTTCTGCTGCAGGCGAATTAGACCAAGCGCGCGCGGCGCGCCTGCCATAGCTCGCCCGTCTGCAGCAAGCATCGTTATGGGGGATCACGCCCTAAACTCCGCTGCGCGAACGCCAATAGCCTGGACGGCGACGAAAGTGAGCAACGGCGAGAATGTAGATCCGCGTCGCCTCGGTGGCGTACAGCAAATACTAGGAAAACCGCCGAATGCATGTGCGACGCAGTGCGTCGCTGACGGGCGAGCCCGCCTGAGGCAGGCGCTGCGCGTACTCGGTGGCGGCTTGCACCTCGGCAAGGAAAGCAGATCCCAGCCCTGGTCGCACGAGCTCGTAGTACTCCAGAGCGGCATCGAACTCCGCCCGCGCCTCCGGGTGAAACTCGGCGATGAGCGCCATTACGGCGCGAGACGCCGGGTTGCGGCCTCAAATACCTGCCAGGCAGGGATCCCGCTCACCGTTCCCGCTCGAAGCTCCTGGAGCCGGATCGTGGCCTCTTCACGCCACGCATCTTCAATCGCAGTGGCAGGACCCGCGTCGAGGTCGCTATCCAGGCTGGCCAATAGCAACTCGGCCAGCCTCGCGCGATCAGCTGGCGGCAGGGTCAGAAGCTGCGATTCGAGGCTGTCGGAAGACCGAACCATAGGTGAATCCTATTGGTGGGGTTACCCGAAAAATACCACGGAGCCCCAAGGCCTGCGCCACCCGGCATAACGCTCCGGTTCTGTTGCAGCGCGCTGATGGAATTGCGCGCGACGCGTGCGTACCGCAAAGCGCGGTCAACAGCAACGATCGTTATGCACTCGCGCGACGAGCGGGACGTGTCGCTGCATCGCGCTCGACGGCGACGCGCTCTGCCAGGTAGACTTTCAAGAGCGACTGGTACGGCACATCGCGTTGATTCGCGAGCACCTTGAGATCGTCGAGCAGGCCTTGCGGCAGGCGCAGCGAAATCGTTTCGGTGGATGGCTTCAAATTGGGAAACGCGACGCGTCGTGCGTTGGCCCAATCGAAGTACTCCGTCGAATCAGCGTTCGCCCAAAATTCCCGCTCCTCGTCTTCGGAGCGAAAATGCGGAATGGCCTTTACGGGAGCCTTCGCGCGCGCCTTTGGCTTGGCGCTAGGGCGCTTCGAGGGGGACTTTGGCATAGTGCGAACGCTCCTTCCGACTCATGGGCCGGGCCGAGATGACACGAACGAGATTCTGCCGAACGGTGAAGATGACCGAGAGCAGGCGGCCCCCGTTCGAGAGGCCGAGCAGGTTGTAGCGCCGCTCGCGAGCCGAGTGCTTCGCATCCTCAGCCAACAGCACCGGCCGATTAAAGAAGACCTCCTCCGCCTCCGCCCGCGACACGCCGTGGCGGGCCCAACTCTTCTCGGCGTTTCCACGGTCCCAGTCGAAGCCGACGAGCTGGGCGGTCAAAGCAGCGAAATCGGTCACACTATCAGTATATGCTGGTCATATACGGGTCGCCAGCCCCTCTGCCGCAGTCGCCGGAGCCGGCTCGATGTGCATAACGCAAAGTTCTGCCGCGGGCCTGATAACAATGCGACAGGCGAACGCAGTGAGCCAGTCGCGCTCCTTGATCGGCCCCGTCGGCAGCAGCGACCCGTTAGATGCGCTGAACAGTCCATCGCCTAGCTAGCGACGTCGGGAAAGCAGGTTGACGAGCGACCAAGCGCCGGGCTTCGAAACATCCCGAATCCGCCAGTCGGCCGCGTGCCGGACCAACTCGAACTGCAACCGCACGACGTCCGTACTCGCGGGTCGTCGAACTTCCGCGATCACCCGATTCTCTTTATCGCCGGCCAGCACGCGAACCGTTGCGCCCGCAGGGTCCTGCGAGTCCCAGAGCGGCGCGAAATCGAGATTGCAGATCTCGCGATTGCGTGTCACGCACTCTCGGTCGCGAAGCCAGAGATCAACCAGGCGGCTGTCGAAGTAGCGAGCGAGCTGACGTCGCGACATCTGGGATAGGTCGCGACCCGCGGGGCAGCGGGGCTCCTCCATTACCGCCTCGCACGAAATGTCGCCATAGAGCTGGCGAACGAACCCAATCGCCGAACCAGCGGATGACTGCGCCCCGAGCGGAGCGATGCATACCACTAGCGCACAGAGCGGGACGAGGAATCTTCTCACCATTGGATTGGAATGCCTGCCTAACGCTAGCTTCTGCTGCGAGCGGACCGCGGGATGCCGCAATCTACGCTGACAGATGGTCCGCTCGTCAGCAGCAAGCACAGTTAGCCACGCGAGACCGGCAGTAGCATCGGCATGCGTTGTCGCGCAACGCGATGGTATCGGTTGGCGCTCCGCACTCGCGTTTGTTTGGCGTACTTCCGCAAACGTGCAACCCATTGGATACCTCTGAACACCTCTGAGAACGTGCCGGCTGACCTGCGCGTTCTCAGAGGGGATGCAGGTAGTCGCGTGTCGCTCGCACGGAAGGCGGACATCGCTTGCGGGACATCGTGCATGGATAGAATCGCGTTTGCTCTGGGCGGAGTACACTCTCAAGTAAGCGAGCGTTCGAGCCTCAATCCACAATGAACGGGCCAACGGTCCCTGCGTGCTTGATCAGCTCGTTCACGCCGAACAGGGGCAAAACCTGCCTGGCGACGCCGTCGCGGATCCAACATGCGACATGGCCGCTCCACTGTCCCGTACGTCCTACCCGGTTCGAATCGCGGTTGATGGTCGCCGCTCTGTCGAAGCGAAGCGTTACGAACGTTCGCAGAAGTTTGTCCAGCGGCAACGCCTGCGTGAACAGGTGGAGCAGGCACGCGGCGTCTTCGATTGCGAGACCGCCACCTTGACCCAAGTTGGGGGTTGTCGGATGGGCGGCGTCGCCGATGAGAAGGCATCGCCCACGATACCAGTGTTTATCGGGGCGCCGATCAATGATGTCGTTCTGATGAATGGCGCCTTCCGGTGTGCTGGCGATGAGCTCAGGGACGGGGTCAGCCCACCCGCTGAGTTTATCGAGCAGCCAACGCTGTTTCGCCTCGATTCGAAGATGCTGCGGAGCGTTGACCGTCGCCCACCAATAGGCTCTCTCATGCCGCAGCGTAGTGATTCCTACGCGGCACCCTCGGCCCCACCATTCGGCCAGATGCCCCGGCCGGATGCTCGACGGCAGGACAGTGACACCTCGAAAGCAGGTGTATCCCGCGTAGCGCGGCGGTGAATCACCGTAGAGCAGCGACCGGACTTTTGAATGGATACCATCGGCGCCGATCACCAGATCCGCTGTATCGCGATGACCATTGGTGAACTCGGCCGTGACCTGATCACTCCGGTCCTGCACCGCCGCGAGCTCGTAGCCATACCGAACGATATCGTGCGGGATACATCCAGCGAGGGTTTCTACCAGTTCGGCGCGGTGTATCATGCCGATGACCGGTTGATGCCCCAACGCTTGCTCCAATCGCGACGCAGGAAACAGCGCGGCAATCACGTGACCGTTCGTGCCGCGGAACTCGGTCTGGCGCAATGGTTCGATTCTTTCGCGGACGGCCGCACCCACTCCGATCGTATCGAGTGCGCGCAGGGCGTTCGACCACAGACTGATTCCGGCACCAACTTCGGTGAGCTCCGGCGCTCGCTCATACACGATCACCGTCGCGCCGGCGCTCCGCAGGGCGATCGCTGCGCTCAGCCCGGCGATCCCTGAACCGATGATGACAACTTTCATTGATCGATACTGTATAGGCGACCGCAATCGCTGATCCGTCTGCGCGAAACGGCGATGATCGCGTCGACGCTGGCGAGCATGGAAATCCGCCCCACAGGAGGAGATGACAGCGCTCGTGGTATACGCAGGCGTCTCCAAAGAGTCTCGAGGACACGACTTCCGACGCCCCGTGCCTGCGGAGGCAGCTCAGGCAATTTCTCGAGGTCCGCCATCATGATTGCACCGATTACGCCGGCGATGAAAGTGTGTTTTGTGAGGCTAGCGGATTGCACCAACGGACAGGCCGAAACTGATGTGATGTTGGCTGGCTAACGCGGGCTTCT
>Ga0068877_10003202_pt1 | contig 13026 bp, 9 predicted proteins | sample NOAtaG_FD_66437 | JGI IMG/M metagenome (GOLD analysis project Ga0068877, IMG submission 66437) | Freshwater lake microbial communities from Lake Erie, under a cyanobacterial bloom - NOAA_Erie_Diel6S_1000h metaG | ecosystem: Environmental > Aquatic > Freshwater > Lake | place: USA: Ohio, Lake... | reverse complement strand
GCCAACGTTTTATGTGCGGCAGCCGACCGACACCTGTAAGGGGCAGATGTACCGGGATATCGGGGCGGATCACTGGTTTTTTGAGGTGGAGGAGACGAGCGGGGAGCAACTCTGGCGGAGATTGCAGCGGGTCGTCAACAGGCCAGCGGAGGCGCGGGCCGAGGTAACAAAGATCATGGCCAGGGTCGAGGCGCGGCAGAAGGCGATGGTCGAGCGGGTGAAGCTGGCCGCGCTGGCGGGTTAGCCACGGCGGCGCCAGGCGGTAAAGCGGCGCCAGGAGAGCGTCAGGCCGGTTATCGCGAGGAGAACGGCGGCGGCCGAGGCGACGCCGGCAAGGGTTTGTCCGGCCAAGCCGAGGCTTTCCCCGGTATGGAGGAAGCGGCTGAACAGGCGGACGCGGCGGCCCGTGTTGAGTTGAGAAAAACGGTCGTGCCGGAGGATGGCGAGAGTTTCGCGGTCCACGGTAAGGGTGGATTTCAACTGTGGCTGACCGCCGTCGCCGCGGTCGATATTAAAAACGAAATTGTCCGTGGGTCCGCCGAAACGAAATGAGATTGCTTGCCAGCCCGGTTCAGACGCGGCGAGAGCGAAAGCGCGATCCAGATGGTAGAGGCTGGCTGGACCTTGGGGGGGTGGAGTGGAATCGGGCTTGGGTTCCTCGGAACGGGTTACGGTGTAGATCAAGCCGTTAGCCCAGGCATAGGAGATGGGCAGAGCGGAAAGAGCAATGAAGAACAGTGGCAGGGCGGCCCAGAAGCCGAGAGTGTTGTGCCAATTGAAATCGCGGGCGCGGCCGGAAAGGCCGGAGCGGAACCAGAGAATGGGACGCAGGTGCTGCAGGGAGAAGACGCGAGGGAGCCAGAGATAGAGTCCGGAGAGAATCAGGATCACAAAGGCGAGCGTGCTGGCCCCGGTAATGGCTTTGCCGAGCGGACGATTGCCGGCCGGGAGGGAGAGCCAGCGGTGCCAAGCGCGAAGTTGATTGAAGAATTCGCGAGTTGATTTTTTGGGTGAACCCAGCAGGGTTGCGTTGTAGGGATCGACGAAGAAAACACCTTTTTTGCCGAGATTGAGCTCAATGGGCTCGGTGGGGGAGGAACGCACGGTGATCGTGTCCGAGGCTAGGAGGCCATTGCCGGGGAAGAGCGCCAGCAGCGGCGCCCGGCCCGCGGTTGGTTTGACCTGCCAGGGGCCGCGCTCGGCACGGGCGATGATCTGCCGCTCATAAGTGAGCAGAACGCCCGTCAGGGACATCAACAGGATGATCAGGCTACAGGCTACGCCAAGCGAGAGATGGGACCAGAAGAGAATCTTGCGAAACATGGCTATACGTGACTGGTTGGTCAGAGCTTCTTCAGGATAAAACGGGGTGGACTTCAGAAATTGAGTTTGAGCGCCAGTTGGATGACGCGCCAGGATTCACCGTTCTGGTTGGTCGTGGCGGAACTGGCCGTGGAAAGCGTGACGCAGCAGGTTTGCCCGAAGACCGGGGAGATGATCGAGGGCGTGCCGGAGCTGGCGTCGCGGGGATTGCGGAAGTTGGCGTGGTTGAGGGCGTTGAACATCTCGGTGCGGAAGGTGAGACGGACGCGGTCCGTCACCTGAAAGCCCTTGGAGATGCCAAGGTCGAGGTTCCAGAAAATGGGGCCCTGAAAGACGTTGCGGCCAATGCCAAGCTCGCCGGGGTTGGGAATGCGGAACTGACTGGCGTCCTGAAACAGCACGGGGCCCAGCACGCCCGCTTTATCCTGCAAGCGCGCCTCGGGATACTTCGTGACGCCGGGAGCCAAAGCCGCGCGCGATTGCGCCGTGCCGTTCGCGGTGAGAACACCGGAGCGGACGGTGAATGGCTCACCGGACTGGTAGGTGAAGATACCATTGAGCGACCAGCCGCCGAGGACAACATTGGCGGGGCGGTTGAGATTGCCGAGGAATTTCTTTCCCTTGCCGAAGGGAAGCTCATAGATGGAGCTCATGTTGATGACGTGGCGCTGGTCGAAGTCGGAGCGGGCGCGCTCGTTGTCGTAGTTACGGCTGTCGGCCGGTGTGCGGGCGTTGGTGGTGGTGAGGCCCCCGCCGGAGGTGGCGGCAACGGGGTCGATCGAGAGGTTGTCGATCGATTTGGCCAGCGTGTAGGAGCCGCCAAAGAGCAGCCCCGCTTGATCAAAACGCTTGCGGAAGGTGGCCTGGAGGGAGTGGTAGTTGGAGTCCGCTCCATTGTCTAGATAGAGGATCTGCGCAAACTGCGGGTTGGGCCGGAGACGGGCGTTGGTGGTGGTCTGCTCGAGACGGACGGCCATGTTGCCGGCGGCGTTCTGGTTGAGATCAGTGACGGAGGCCGCCCCGTTGGCGAATGCGCCCGTCATGATGCCTTGCTGAATAAATGGAACGGCGTTGGCCCCCGGGCAGGGAGAGCCATTGGCGAGGGTACCATCGGCGCGGCAACCGCCGCCAAGGCCCACGTTGCGCTGCATGGCGAGGAAGCTGGGCAGCAGCGGACGGGATTCGACCTGATTCGCGTCCCAGGTGCGGTACAGCCGCGTCCCGCGACGGGCGACATAACCCAGGCTGGCCACATACCCGTTGCCAAATTCCTTCTGCATCGTGAAGTTCCACATGTGCACGGTTGGCAGCTTCAGGTTCTGATCGAAGATACGCGCCGGGGGAGCGGTATTGTAGGTGGACGCCGGGGGAATGAGTTGGGTCGAGGGCTGAGCCGTGGGGGGGCTGAGCTGGTTGGGGAACTGCCCAAGAAGCACATCGGGCACCGGGGCACAGCCCGCCGTGGGCGCGCCTCCCACAGGGGAAGTGCAGCGGTAGATCTGACCGGGAACGGCCGAGGCGATCGAGGTGACCTGGAAGGTGTTGATGGGATCGAAGGCGATGGAGTAGCCGGTGCGGATGACGAAGCGATTGCTATTGCCAGGCGACCAGGTGAGGCCGAGACGCGGGGCGAGAGCGCCCCAGTTGAAGTTTTGATACCAGCGCTCAGCCTGCACAAAGGAGACCGGACCCTGGCTGCCATCGATATTGCGGTTGGGGACGAAGACGCGGTTGCCGGCTTCGGTGGGCGGGGCGTTGACTTCCCAGCGGACACCGTAAGCGAGGGAGACGTTACGCCGGACACGCCACTCATCCTGAAAGAAGAAGTTGTACTGCTTCGTGCGCTGGCCTTGCGCCCACAGCGAGACCGTTTTTTCGCCGGTCTGGAAGGGGAGGAAGGTGTTCGAGCGGAGGTCGCCAATGAAGTTATGGGAAAGCTGGGCGGGGATGCCGATGAGGTCGTTGATCATGCCCTGGAGGCGGTTGAGGTCGGCCGCGGCGATGCCAGGCGTGGTGGCGGTCGAGACGGCTGGAAACGTGAAGCCCGTCGGCGGCCGGACCGTGCGCGACAGCGAAATTGCCGGCGTCAGCGTCGTGCCGCCAACGTCGCCACGCTGGTCGTTGTGCTGGTAGAAGCGGATGTTGGCTCCGAACTTGTAGACATGGGCGCCCGTGACGAAGGTGAGGTTGTTGATGAACTGGATCGTGTTCACCGCGCGGGCCGTGCGCGGGGAGGCGGTGTAATCGACGTCGACGTTATTGAAAGTGAAGCGGGGCGTATTGGGGAAGAGAGGATTGGCTTCGCCCTGGGTGAACAGGAAGGTGAAGCGGGAGTAGCCGACGGTGAATTCATTGACGAGGCGTGGGCTTAGCGTGCTCCGCAGGCCGAGAGCATGGTTCTGCGCGGGGCGAAACACTTCTCCGCGGGCAGGAAAACCAGGAAGGACCTGGGGGCGGCCGTTCAGCGGATCGCCCCCGAGGGTGTTCTGCTCGGCGCCGAGATAGCGGTAAAAGAGATTGTGCTTGTCGTTGATGACATGGTCAACGCGAGCAAGGTACTGCGGGCCGCGGATGCGGAACGGAGAGTTCCAGGCATAAATCCCCGTATTCAGTCCATCGCCGGCCGCAAAGGAATTCGGCGCCGGGTAGCCGCCCAGAACGCCTCGCACCGTCTGGTTGAACCCCCGCCGCAGCGGATCGTTCTGGAAGATGTTGTAAGTGGCGATGCAATTGGTCTGCCCCGGGGCCGCGCATTCACCGACGCCGGAAACCAACTGCCCCGTGCGCTGGTCGACCAGAGCCGATGTGTTCTGCGTGATGCGCTGGCCGTTGACGGTGAGGGGGTTGCGGGGGTCGACCACGAAATAACGGAAAGCGCCGGTCAGAGCCGCCTGCGTGTAGAGGTCGACGGTTTCACCGAAGGCCTTGTCCACGGGGTCGGCGAAGTTGACCTGCTGTCCCTGCCAGGATCCGAAGAAGAAGGTCTTGTTCTTGCGAATCGGGCCACCCAGCTCAAAGCCATATTGGTTCAACTTGATAATGGGCTTCGCCTGACCCTGCGCGCGGGCGAAAAATTCGTTGGAGTTCAAAGCAGTATTGCGGAAAAACTCAAATACCGTGCCGTGGAACTGGTTCGTGCCGGAGCGGGTGGCAACGCTGACGTTGGCGCCGGAATTGCGGCCCTCTTCCGCCGAAGGGTTCGAGGTCGTGACCTTGAATTCCTGCACGTTGTCCGGGTTGAGCCGGAAGATGTTGTTGGTCGGATTGGGGTTGGTGGATTCGTTGGCCTCGATGCCGTCAATGGTGACGTTGACAGCCCCGGAGCGCGCCCCGTTCACATTCGTGGCGTTGCCCGAGCGCTGCACGACACCCGGCTCGTACATCAGCAGATTGAGCGGATTGCGGCCATTAAGCGGGAGCGTCTCGATGGCCTTGCGTTCGACGACATTGCCGATGGTGGCGTTGTTGGTTTGAATCGTTTCGCTGTTGGCTTCGACCTGGATCGTCTCCGAGGCCGCACCAACCTCGAGGTTCGCGTTCACGGTGGCGGGCGTATTGATCTGCAGGACGATGCGCGTCAGCTGGAATTTCTTGAAGCCCTTGGCGTCAATCGACAGGGTATAGCTGCCGACGGGAATCGAGGCGAAAGCATACTGTCCGGCGGCGGTCGTTTCCTGCGTGTAGCGAAGGCCCGTCGATTCATTGGTGGCGGTGACGGTGGCGCCCGGGACGACGGCGCCGGAAGAATCATTCACGAGACCGCCGAGCTGAGTTGTCGAGGTTTGCGCGGAAAGAATAAGAGCAAAGAGAAAAACGGAAAGAAAACGAAGCAGCATGAGGTCTTTTCAGCCTGGAATTGGAATTTTCTGATGAGTGTGACGTTTCGCCCGACTACAATGAAGCCATGAGCGTCGAAACGGCGAAAGTGGCGCTGGTAACGGGCGCCAGCAAGGGTATCGGCAAAGTGATTGCCATCGAACTGGGCCGGGCGGGCTATGATGTAGCCGTAAATTACAACACGGACCGTGCCGGGGCGGAAGCAACTGTCAAGGGAATAGAAGAACTGGGCCGGAGAGCGGTTGCCCTGCAGGCGGACGTGGGAGATATCAGGTCGGCCAGAGGGCTGTTTACACAACTGGACCGGCACTTTTCCGATTTAAACGTCGTGGTGGCCAATGCCGCGGTACAGACATGGAAACCTCTTCTTGATTTGACGATTGAAGAATGGGACCGGGTGCAAAATACTAACTTGCGCGGTACCTTTCTCTGCACGCAGGAGGGGGCGAAGCGGATGGTGTCTAAAGGGCACGGGGGAAGCATCATCACGATTGGGTCAACCTGCAACAAACTGGCGTTTCCGCGCCTGGTGGATTACACGGCGTCGAAGGGAGGCATTGAAATGTTCACCAAGGTAGCGGCCGTCGAGTTAGGCCGGTATCAGATCCGCGTGAATTGCGTGGCGCCGGGGGCGACCGAGGTGGAGCGGACGAAGGCGGAGACGGGGGATTATGCGGGGACCTGGGCGCCGCTGACGCCGCTGGGCCGGATCGGCTATCCGATCGACATCGCGCGAGCCGTGCTGTTTTTCGCTGGCGAGCAGAGTGAGTTTGTGACCGGGCAGACACTCTATGTGGACGGAGGCGTGGGCGCGAGACCGCACTGGCCTTATGAACTTTGAGGGCGAGCCGCGGCGGCTCGACATCTACCTCCAGGACTTGTACCCGAAGTACAGCCGGAGCCGGCTGCAGGAATGGATCAAGAAGGGGCGCGTCAAGGTAAACGGGCGCGAAGCGAAGGCTTCGCTGATGTTGAAGGGTGGAGAGGCGATAGAAGTGGAGCCGATGGAGCTGAAGGCTCTGCGGGCCAAGCCCGAAGACCTGCCGCTCGAAATTCTGTATGAGGACGAGGATGTAGTGGCGGTGAATAAGCCGGCGGGGATGACCGTGCACGCCGGGGCGGGCGCGGAAGAAGGAACGCTCGTCAATGCCCTGCTCTATCGCTTCCAGCACTTGTCCCAGCTCGGCGGGGACCTGAGGCCCGGCATCGTGCACCGCCTCGACAAACTCACCTCTGGCGTCATCCTCGTCGCCAAGAACGACCTGGCCCACCGGAATTTGCAAGAACAGTTTTCCAGCCGTACAGTGGAGAAAACCTATATCGCACTGGTCGAAGGCGTGATGGAAAAAGATACGGGCACGGTCGACCGGCCGATCTCACGCGACCCCTGGAAGCCCGTACGGATGACCTCGGCGCGAGGGGCCGACCCGGAAGCCGGCCGGGAAGCCATCACTTACTGGAAGGTGCTGAAGCGCTACCTCCGGCACACCCTGGTCGAGGTGAAGATCGGCACGGGCCGCACTCATCAGATTCGCGTTCACCTCGGCAGCCTCGGCCACAAGGTGGCCGGCGACACTCTTTATGGCGCCCGGGCGCACGACTCCGGCCGCTTCTTCCTGCATGCCTGGCGCATCCGCTTCGCCCAACCAAGGACGGGAGAGCTGGTGGAAATCGAGGCGGAACTCGCTCCGGAACTGAAGCAGTGGCTGAGAAGCCTACAATAGGAGCAGCCTTTAAAAATGCAACGCCGAGAGTTTCTTGCCACCCCCCTGGCGCTGATGGCCCAGAACCAGGACCCGAACCGCATCATCCTGGACGTATTCCGTGTGAACTTTCTCTATACGGTTTCCGACAAAAAGGGCCGCTTCGTGATCAACCTGAACAAGGACGACTTCGAAGTGATGGAGGAGAAGAAGCAGCAGAACATTCTCGAGTTCATCGCGGAATCGAACCTGCCGCTGCGGCTGGGGATTCTGATCGACTCGTCCAACTCGGTGCGGGACCGCTTCAAATTCCAGCAGGAAGCGGCGGTGGAGTTCATTAACTCCGTGATCCGTCCGCGGGAAGACCGTGCAATCATCGTCTCCTTCGACAATCAGGTCGAGTTGCGCGCCGACCTCACCGGGGACATCGACAAGCTCTCCAACACCATTCGGGATATGAGGCCGGGCGGGGGAACGGCGCTGTTTGATGCGATTTATTACGCCTGCAAGGACAAGCTGATGCAGGATCAGCCGCTGTTCAAGTTCCGGCGGGCGATGGTGATTCTGTCCGATGGGGACGATACACAGTCGGTGATGACGCGCGAGCAGGCCATTGAGATGGCGCTCAAGGCGGACGTTGTGATCTACACGATCTCGACGAACATCACGCGGATCGAAAGCGAGGGGGACCGGATTCTGAAGCATATGTCGGAGCGGACCGGGGGGATGACCTTTTTCCCGTTCAAGGCCGCCGATCTGACACAGAGCTTTGAGAACATCGCCAATGAACTGCGCAGCCAGTACAACATCCTCTATCGGCCGGAGCCGATCAAAACCGATGGCCAGTGGCATCCGGTGCAGATTCGGGTAAAGGGGCGCAAGGATCTGATCGTAAGAGCGCGCCCCGGATATTTCGCGCCGAAGCCCTAACTGGGCACAGAGCCGGGGGACAGGATAGGATATAGAAGGAAATTTTTCTATGAAGCGCAGATTTTTCTTTTATGGCCCCCTGTTAGCGGGGGCGGTGCCAGCGGCAGGATTCGGCAGTGCGGCTTCGCTGCGGACACTCGGCTACAAGAGCCCGAACGAGAAGCTGAACGTCGCCGCGATTGGCTCGGGCGGCAAGGGCCATTCCGACATCATGGGCTGCGCGACGGAGAACATCGTCGCGCTTTGTGATGTGGACGAAAAGCGCGCCGAGCGCGCCTTCAAGATGTACGAAAAGGCGCCAAAATACAAGGATTACCGCAAGATGCTGGATGAGCAGGGGCGCAACATCGATGCGGTGATCGTGGCGACGCCGGACCACATGCACGCCTCGGCGTCGATTGCGGCGATGGAGCGCGGCAAGCATGTCTACTGCCAGAAGCCGCTGACACGAACGGTGTGGGAAGCGCGGATGATGATGGAGGCGGCCAGCAAGTATAAGGTTGCGACGCAAATGGGCAACCAGGGCTACTCGAACGAAGGGACCCGGCAGACGGCGGAGATTGTATGGAGCGGCGAACTGGGCCAGGTAAAGGAAGTGCATGCCTGGACCGACCGGCCATGGTGGCCGCAGGGCACGACCGAAGTGCCGGCGGAGACACCGGTTCCGGCTTCGCTCGAATGGGACCTGTGGCTGGGACAAGCCGAAAAGCGGCCTTTCACCGACGGCGGCATGGACTTCAAGAGCCCTTACGGCGGATTCTATCTGCCCTTTAACTGGCGTGGCTTTTATGACTTTGGCTGCGGCGCCCTCGGCGACATGGCCTGCCACATTCTCGGAGCGCCAAACCTCGCTTTGAAGCTCGGCGCGCCTTCGAGCGTCGAGTGCATCAAGAAGGAAGGCGTATCGAAGTTTCAGTTTCCCCGCCAGTCGGTCACCAAGTTTGAGTTTCCGGCGCGCGGCAACATGGGCCCCGTGACAGTGTACTGGTATGACGGCATGAAGGCATCGCCCAAGATCGAGGGCGTGCCGGAAGGCGAATGGCTGGGTGACCTTCCCAACCGCCCGCGGCCTCAGGGTCAAGGCCAGCAAGCACGGCCGCAGCCGATGCGCGAGCCGGCCTTCAACGGCATGATCGGCCGCGTCTTCAATTACGAAACCTTCAAGCAATTGCGCGAGACCCCTGACATCCGTCAGGCTTCGCCGAACGGAAGCCTGTTTGTCGGCGAAAAGGGAATGCTCACCACCGGGACTTACGGCGAGACGACGCGCCTGATCCCAGCCGAGAAGATGATGCCGGAGTACCGGATGCCGGAACCGCTCCTGTTGCGCTCACCCGGACATTACCGCGACTGGATCCGCGCTTGCAAGGGAGGCGAGCCGTCGTGCTCGAACTTCAGCGTGGCGGCGCCTTTTGTGGAATGGATGCTGCTTGGCGTGATTGCTCTGCGCGTCGAGGGCAAACTCGAATACGACGCGGCAAAGATGCGGTTCACCAACAACAACGAGGCAAACCAGTATCTGAAACCGCGCATCCGGAAGGGCTTTGAGATCAAGGTCTGATCCGGCAAAAGTGAAACTGGTCAAGGGCGCCCGTGAAGGGCGCCCTTTCCTTTTGGGGGTGAGCTCGAAGCTGATAGGCTGTGGGCATGAACGTGAGGATTGGATGGATCTTGTTCGGATGGATCAGCGCGGCGCAGACTGGTCTGCCGCCCCTGCCGGAGCCGCAGATGGTGCCGAAGCCGGGCGCCGGGGGGGTGACGCAGGCGATTCTGCCGGGAGGCATCGTGATTGGGCTCTATCCGCCGGGCTCGCCGCTGCTGCGCGCGGAAAAGGCCGGGCAGGCCGAGGTGTACAACATGAGCCAGGCCGTCCCCGGCCGTGTCAGCAGTATCGTTAACATCCACAACCCGTCGATCGAGGTTCATCTGGTGGAGAAGGGGATCAACACGGGAGCAGCGGTGATTCTGGCCGCGGGAGGCGGCCACCGCACGCTGAATGTCGGGGGTGAGGCCGCGGATTTCGTGCCCTTCTTCTACAACTACGGCGTGAATACGGTGATCCTGCGCAATCGCTTGCGCAGTGATGGTTATGAACCGCGCACGGATGCGGTCAACGACGCGTTGCAGGCGATCCGCATCGTGCGGGCCTATGCCAAGGATTTCCGGATCGACCCGAATAAGATTGGCATCATGGGGTTTTCCGCCGGCGCGGAGCTGTCGGCGCCAGCGGCGATCGAGTTTGCGGCTTTTGACAAGAAGATGGCTGGTGATACTTATGGAAACGTCAGCTCCCGGCCGGATTGGGTCGGTATCATTTATCCGGGGCCGAGCCCGTTTGCGCGGGGGCGCACGGCGCCGGATATTCCCGCCAACGTGCCGCCAGCCTTTATCGCCAGCCCAGGTTCGGGAGACCGTGTCCATGCAATCTGGGCCATGGAATACTACATGGCCATGCTCGACAAGGCGGTTCCCAACATCGAGATGCATCTGTACGGAAACGGACGCCACCCGGGAGATGCCCTGCCGGACGGCAGCCGCATGAGCGGCGGACTGACAGACCGCAACGGGATACCGCTCGGCTCCTGGCAATACCGGTTTATCGACTGGTTCCGCGACCTGGGTTTTCTCGCCAAACCGGGTGTGGAAACCAAGGCGGCTCGGGATGTGGATGAGTATGTGAGCGACCCGCCGAAGATTCCTGTCAAGCGGCCCTAGGAGCGAGAAAATCCTGACTTCAACAAAGGTTCATTGCAATCGGACGGTTTTTTGCCCACATGATCAAAAGCAATGACAATCGCAACCTAGAACATTGAAAATCTGTTCCGCCGTTCGAAAACTCTCAACCTGGGAGATACGCAGGAGCAAGCCGCGGTGGCCGGCGAAGCATTGGAGGCGGCGGCAGCCTGGCAAAGAGTTCTGATTCAGCCCGTGTATAGCGAGGCGGACAAGAAAATGATCCTCGATTTGATTGAGGCCAAAAAGAAGTATTTCACGGTGGAGACAGACCGGGACAAAGTCCTGACCGGTAAGCGGATTACGGCCAAGGGTGGCAAGGAGTTTCTCGGCCGGATTGAGTGCCTGATCGAGGTCGAGAATCGCGATACGCTCGATCGCTTTAACTCGCAGGTACTCAAGACGAGGCGGTACGAGAACTTCATGCTGATCGACGGCAACGCCCCGCGCGGAATCGACGTGGCCTTGCCGAGGCGTCTGCCCCTGCGCAACATGCGGACGCTTGTCCATGACCGCGGCGGGAGCCGGAAAATTTTCTCCCGTGATTGTCCCGAGTACGAGATCACTCTTCCCGAAGGACGCAGCCTCTGAGTGTTACCGAATCATTTCAAGAGCAAGGCCTTCGGCAACTAGGCCGAAAGCGACGTCCGGCGCAAGCGTCAAGCGGAACGCCTGACCGCGATTCTGAGCGGGAATTTTGATCTCAGCAAGGATCTCATCGTGGTGGCCGGGGACAAGATCGACACTCCCGGGGATACACTGCGCCCACTGCTTGGCCTGCCGGGGCTGCATGATGTCTCGAGTGGATTGCCGGAGCCGGAGCGCTATACCTATCTTTACCGTAACCAGAAGAACCAGATCGACTATCTGCTGGTGTTCGAGCCGCTGCGGCAGACGCTGCGGTCGGTTTCCATCGAGCGCCGGGGCATGCACAAAGTGGCCGGGCGTCTGAGCATGGTAACGAACGAGGCCAACCCCGCCTCCGACCATGCGGCAATCGTGGCGGAATTCAACCTCCAATGGCGAAAGCCTCCCAAGGCGGGAGGCTTCGCTGCATTGCTTCGGCTCAACGGGACTAGAACGTGTACAGGGGTGTACCTTCGGGCGGAGCGGACGGTCCACCGGCGCCAACGAGCGCCTCTTCGTCTTCGGTCTGCACGGGGCGGACAAAGAGACCGGTATCGGAGAGATAGACTTCGAGTTCGCTCGGCCGCGGCAGAGAACCCTGAATGAGGGCTTCCGACAGCGGGTCTTCGATGTACCTCTGAAGAGCGCGGCGCAATGGGCGGGCGCCATAGCTTCGATCGACGAGAGTTTTCTCGAGGATATACTTGGCCGCCTCGGCGTTGAGCCGGATCTTGACCTGCTTGGCGACGAGGTTGTCGTTGATCTGATTCACCAGCAGATGCATGATCCGCAGCAGATCTTCGTCCACCAGCGAAGTAAAGAGAATCACTTCGTCGAGCCGGTTGAGGAATTCGGGGTTGAAGGCGCGGCGCACCTCGCCCATAACCTGTTCCTCGACCTTCGGCTGGAGGCCTTTGTCGACGGGAGCGTCGAAGCCGATGCCCTTCTTTTTGTCGAGGAAGCGGGCCCCGAGGTTGGAGGTCATGATGATGATGGTGTTCTTGAAGTCGACGGTGTTGCCGAGACCGTCCGTAAGTTGGCCATCTTCAAAAACCTGCAGCAGGATGTTGTAGACATCGGGATGAGCCTTCTCGATTTCGTCGAGCAGGATGATCGAGTAGGGGTTGCGCTTGACGCGTTCGGTTAACTGCCCGCCCTCCTCGTAGCCGACATAGCCGGGAGGCGAACCGATGAGCTTCGAGACGGAATGCTTCTCCATGAATTCACTCATGTCGAAGCGAATCAGCGATTTTTCGCTGCCGAAGAGGAAATCGGCCAGCGCCCGGGCGACTTCGGTTTTGCCGACGCCGGTGGGACCAAGAAAGAGGAAGCTGCCGGCGGGACGCTTGGGGCTCTTCAGGCCCGCGCGGGAACGGCGGATGGCGCGGGCCAGGGCGCTGATCGCGCGATCCTGGCTGATGACGCGCTTGTGCAGCTCTTCTTCGATACGCAGGAGCTTGGAGACTTCTTCCTCGCGGATGGCCGTCATTGGCACGCCGGTCCAGCGCGCTACCACGTCCTCGATGTCGTCCTTGTTTACAACACCCGTCGAGGTATCGTCGAGGTTGTATTTTTCCCGGAGCAAGCGGAGATTTTCGCGTTCCTTACGTTCTTCGTCGGAATAGAAGCGAGCCTTTTCGAACTCATGGTTCGCGATGGCGTTCTCCATGCGGTGGACGATGAACTTGATGCGCTTCTGAATATCGGCGATGTCGGGCGGCAGCGTCGTCTGCCTCAGCTTGACCCGGGCGCCGGCTTCGTCGATCAAATCGATAGCCTTATCCGGAAGAAACCGATCGGGGATGAAGCGATTGGAGGCATAAACAGCGGTCTCGATCGAATCGTCGGTATAAGCGACGGCATGGAACTTCTC
>Ga0068877_10003197_pt1 | contig 13037 bp, 10 predicted proteins | sample NOAtaG_FD_66437 | JGI IMG/M metagenome (GOLD analysis project Ga0068877, IMG submission 66437) | Freshwater lake microbial communities from Lake Erie, under a cyanobacterial bloom - NOAA_Erie_Diel6S_1000h metaG | ecosystem: Environmental > Aquatic > Freshwater > Lake | place: USA: Ohio, Lake... | reverse complement strand
TGTGCATCACATGGGCCCGCGAACGCAACGGTCGCAAGGCGACACTTTCACCATTGGTCGCCGACCTGCCGCTCGGCGAGACCACCCGCGCGGCCATGCCCAGCGATCTGCGCGACATGGCAAACACGGGCAACAAGGAGACCGCTCTCGGTGCGCTGCGGGAATGGCGCCGCGACCGCGCACGACGTCTCGGCACGACCGAGTCTGCCGTCTGCGCCGATGCACTGCTGCAGCGCATCGCCGACCGCAGCCCCACCACGACCGACGAACTTGCCGAGATCGTCGGACCGATGACAGCCGAGACTCTGGCCCCCGAAGTGCTAGCCGTTCTTGTCGGCTTCGCCCGTTCGAATCCGCAGTAGACGTGCGAAGACTTCCTTGTTCATCGAGATGAACAAGCCCTCTGATTCGGCACACAAGGTTTCGCCCGCCATCAGAGTCGCGTGTGTGTAGATCTTGCGGCCTTCCACCTTGACCACGCGACCCGTGATGACGAGTTCCACGTGCAAAGGTGTCGGAGCCTTGTAGCGAACCACCAATTCGCCGGTCATTCCGGGTTCACCGGTGAGTGACTGGGTTTGGCCGAGCACCTCGTCGAACGCAGCCGCGACGAAACCCCCGTGAACGCACCCGGGTGGACCCTCGTAGGCGAGGCCATAGGTGACGCGGCCCGTCACCGACGCCTCGACTCCGCGCTCGGGGTCGGGGTGCTGGATGAACATGCGCATCGGCGCCGCCAGGGGGTTCATGCTGCCGCTGATCGGACTGCGGTCGAGGAAGGACGTGCGCCCCTCGACACCCGACACGTGGTCGGACATCCCGGCTAGCGAACCGTACGACTCGGTCGGAACTTTGTCGTTCAGGTGTTCGGCGATCGCACGAATCTTCACGGTCGCATCGCGCAGATGAGCAACGTCGGCCGCACCGCGCACGGCGAGCTCGTGGAATTCACGTACTGCGTCGGCCAGCCGATCGCGTGCGATGTCGACCTCGGTCTTTTTGCTCTCGCGTTCGTGAAAGCCACGAAAAAGGCGTTCGGAACGGTCGACCATGAGAAGATCCTAGGAACCGAGAAGCATCATGACCGGGGCGTGGTCGCTTGGCTGTTCGCCCTTGCGGGCGTTGCGGTCGATGCCACACCAGGTCGTGCGCTGCGCAACCGGCTTCGTCGCATACATGAGGTCGATGCGCATTCCGCGACCTTGGTGAAAGTCACCGCCTCGATAGTCCCACCAAGAAAACAACTTGCCGTCTTGGTAGTGGTCGCGGAAGACGTCGCGCAGACCCCAGGCCTCGAGTGCGACCAGCGTGTCACGTTCGGCCTTGCTGACATGCGTCTGGCCCTCGAGCTTCGCCGAGTCCCATACATCGCGGTCGTCGGGTGCGATGTTGTAGTCACCGGCAATGACGAGGTTGCCACCGGGCTTCGACACGGCCGCTGCATGTTCGCGAAGTTGAGCCATCCACCGCAGTTTGTACTTGTAGTGGTCATGGTCGAGCGCTCGCCCATTCGGAACGTACACCGACACGACCGTGACTCCCCCGCACTCGGCGGTGATGATGCGGGCCTCGGCATCGGGTTCGCCCGTCGCGAAGTTTGCACGCGGTTTGTCGAGGCCGACGCGAGAGAGAATCGCCACTCCGTTCCACTGCCCCTGGCCGAAATGCGCCGAGTCGTACCCCATCTCCTTGAAGGTGAGTGCCGGAAATGCGGCATCGGTCATTTTCGTTTCCTGCATGCACACCACGTCGGGGCGCACCTCGTCCAACCATTCGGTGACGCGAGGCAGTCGTGCCTTCAAGGAGTTCACGTTCCAGGTGACGATCAGCATGTGTCAGCGCTGCTTCTTGGCGACGGCCTTCTTCGCCGGTGCTTTCTTCGTGGAAGTCCTGGCCACCGGGGACTTCTTCGCCTCGGACTTCTTTGCAATGGTTTTCTTGGAAACCACGGTCTTCGTCGCCGGGGACTTCTTCGCAACCGCCTTCTTTGCGACCACTTTCTTCGCCGGTGCGGTTTTCTTTGCCTGCTTCTTCGCGACGGGCTTGACAGGAGCGGTGGCCTTTGCCGGAATCGCCACCTTCACGGCTTCGACGACACCCACTTCGACGCTGCGTCGCGACGGCGTATAGCCCGCGATGACCAACTGGACGACCTGGCCGAGTTTCAGCGCGTCCCGCGCGCTGCGCGGTTGCGGGCTTCCCAGCAGGCGCAGGGGTGCGTATGCCTTGATGCCATCGACGCTCACATAGGCACCGTGCGCGCTGTACGAGTCGACGAGGCACTTCACCTTGCTGCCAACCGGATGTTTCTCGACGAACGCCAGGAACGGCAGCACGTCGTTGACCGCACGCGAGTCACCGGACGGCGACGCAATTGCCGCCGCAGGTTTCGGCTTGGCGGGCTGGACGCGCGCACCGGGTGGCGGAGCCTTGGGAACCGGCATCGGCGCACTCGCCTCTTTGCTCGCCTTCTTCGGTGTGGCGACTGCGCCACGCTTGGACGAATCGTGTGCGCGCATCGCACGTTTGCTTTTCTCGCCGCGGACAGGCGTGCGCTCGACAAAGATCCATCCGACGTGCGGTACGGGCTTGCCACCGAGCAGCCGGCCCTGTTCGAAGAGCCACGGGTACTGACCGTGGAACTCTTGGTAACTGTCGTTCGACAGGATCGATGCCTTCACTTTGTCTGCGATTGCGAGAACGAAAGCATCGCCGCGGCCAATTGCACCCGCGGGCGGAGTGACGAGCTCGTTGTTGTCGACTGCGGCGTCGAACTCGACGACTTCCTTCTTGTCGATGCGGTGCCCGAAACTGGCATCGACAACGACAGTGACCTTCGATTCGGGGAACTCGTTCATGAACGCAAGGACGGCCTCGTTCAATTGCTTCAGGCTCGGCGCACTACGCCCTTCGGTGGCGATGTTCGAGCCGTCCACCACCACGTGTTTGGGGCTCTTCGGGGCAGGCATAGGGGTCAGTCAAGCAGCCTGCGGGGTGGCCTCGGCGGATCCCGACGTAACATCGGAGGCGTTCGTCGCGGGGGTCGCCCGCGACGCCGAAGCAGACCGACTCCGAGGGGGACTTTCACGTGCCACATGCCCGTTTTCGCGCAGTTTTCTGGGACTTCGGGGGTGTGATCCTCGAAAGCCCGTTCGATGCTTTCGCGCGCTACGAGGCGAACCGGGGCCTCCCCGCGGGGTTTCTCCGCAAGGTGAACGCCACCAACCCCGACACCAATGCCTGGGCGCTCCTCGAGCGCAACGAAGTCACCCCGTCAACTTTCGACTCGTTGTTCGCCGAGGAGAGCGAAAGCCTCGGGCACCGCGTACCAGGCGCCGACGTTCTCGCCCTTCTCGCAGGCGAGATTCGCCAGCCGATGGTTGCCGCCCTCGACCGCGTGAAGGCTGCGGGCTTTGCGATGGCATGCCTCACCAACAACGTCGTTGGTGGCGACAAGACGACGCCGGCCCGCGCGGCCGCAGTGAACGAGGTGATGGCGCGGTTCGACGCGGTCGTCGAGAGCAGCAAGGTCGGATGCCGCAAGCCCGAGACGCGCTTCTATGAAATCGCCTGCGAACTCGTGGGAGTCACCCCTCACGAGTGCGTGTTCCTCGACGACCTCGGCATCAACCTGAAGCCTGCCGCGGCACTCGGCATGCACACGATCAAGGTGGTAGACCCCGCAGAGGCCCTGCGGCAACTCGGCGAAGCCATCGACATCGAACTGGTCTGAAGCGGACCGCCGACCCTCACCAGGGGTTGAGTGCCTCGTCCATGAGGTCGGCAAGTTCCTGCTGGTGGATCACCATCGAGCCGGTCGCCGGACTACCCGACTCGACACGCGCGACGTGGCGAAGGTCGTACCCGCGCTCTTTCAGACGCCAGATGCGGTGTTCAACCCAGTGCCAGGCACCCATGTTCTCGGGTTCCTCTTGCAGCCACACGAGTTCTTCCGCGTTCGGATACTTCTCGATCTCCGCAACCAACTGTTCGAGCGGGAACGGGTACAACTGCTCGACCCGCACGACAGCGGCAGCAACACCACGCTTCGTGCGTTCGTTGATTGCATCCCATGCGACTTTGCCGCTGCACATGATTACGCGCTTGACCTGGTCCGCGGGTGGCGCGGAGGGGTCACCCAGCACTTCTTCGAAACTGCCACGCGTGAAGTCCTCGATCTTCGAGCGGCTTTCCTTCATGCGCAGTGGCTGCTTGGGGGTGAAGATGACGAGTGGCTTGCGCATGTCGCGACGTACTTGGCGACGCAGCACGTGGAAGTACTGGGCCGCGGTCGTGCAGTTGACGACCTGAATGTTGTCCTCCGCACACGCCTGCAGGAACCGTTCGATACGCGCCGAGGAATGCTCGGGGCCCTGACCCTCGTAGCCGTGCGGCAACAACATCACGAGACCGTTTTGCTGGCCCCACTTGTCTTCCGCCGCCACGAGGTACTGGTCGATGATGATCTGCGCACCATTGACGAAGTCGCCGAACTGCGCCTCCCACATGACGAGCGCAGCCGGATTGGTGTGTGCGTAGCCGTACTCGAAGCCGAGTGCGGCGTATTCCGACAACAGCGAGTCGTACACCCAGAAGTTCGCGCCGGACTCGGCCAGGTCGGCCAGCGGGACCCAGTTGCGCTCGTTGTCGTAGTCGACGAGCGCCGCGTGACGCTGGCTGAAGGTTCCGCGCCGCGAATCTTCGCCGGCGAGACGGACACTGGTGCCCTCGATGAGGAGCGACCCGATGGCGAAGGCCTCGCCGAGAGCCCATTCCACTTCGCCCTCTTCGCGGTACACCTTTTCGCGAGTTTCGAACTGCTTGGCGAGCTTCGGATGCGGGTTGAACCCCTCCGGATAGTCGGTGAGCTTTGCGAACACGCGGTCGATCACCGCACGATCGACACCGGTTTCGACGTGCGGCACCACGCCCAGCGGTGCGGGTGGCCGCGCAGCCTTGATCGGTGCAGGAGCATGGGCGCGCGTTTCGTCGAGGGCCGCCTGCAACTTGCCCTGGTAGTCGGCGAGATGCTGTTCGGCCTGTTCGAGGGTGATGTCCCCACGCTTGACGAGTGTCTCGACGTACTGCTTGCGCACGCTGCGATGCTCGGCGATCTTCTTGTACATCAACGGCTGGGTGTAACTGGGATCATCGCCCTCGTTGTGGCCGTGACGACGGTACGCAATGAGGTCGATGACGACGTCCTTGTGGAACGCCTGTCGGTAGTCGTACGCGAGCCGCGCGACTCGGATGCATGCCTCGGCGTCGTCCCCGTTCACGTGGAAAATCGGCGCCTGCACCGTCTTTGCCACGTCCGAGCTGTACGGCGACGAGCGCGAGAATTGCGGTGCCGTCGTGAAACCGATCTGGTTGTTGATGATGAGATGGATCGTGCCACCGACGCGATAACCGCTGATGTCGCTCATCGCAAGGCACTCGGCCACAACGCCCTGGCCTGCGAACGCCGCGTCACCGTGAATGAGCAGCGGTAGAACACTGAATGCGAGAGGCGGGGTGATGCCGTCCTGCGCCGCGCGCACCATGCCGAGAACGATCGGATCGACGGTCTCGAGGTGACTCGGGTTCGCGGCAAGCTCGACTTCGATCGTGTCGCCGTCGACCGAGGTGAACTTCCCGTGCGCACCGAGGTGGTACTTCACGTCGCCCGAGCCCTGCACCGAGTCGGGCTTCACGTGGCCCTCGAACTCCTTGAAGATTTGGTTGTAGCTCTTGCCGACGATGTTCGCAAGAACGTTGAGGCGACCGCGGTGCGCCATGCCGATCACGGAGCCATCGAGATGGTCGGCCGCCGCGGCGGAGAGAATCGTGTCGATGATCGGAATCGCGGCTTCCGAGCCGTCGAGACCGAAACGCTTGGTTCCGACGTACTTGGTCGCGAGGAACTTCTCGAATGCCTCGGCGGCGTTCAATCGCTCCATCAAACGGTTCTTCTGCGACATCGTGGGCCGGAATGCCACGCCCTCGAGCCGCTCTTGGAACCAGCGCTGCTCGGCCGTGTTCTGGATGTGCATGTACTCGACGCCGATCGTGCCGCAGTAGGCGTCACGCAGCACCGCGAGGATGTCGCCGAGTTCCTGCTTTGCGCGGCCGCCGAGTCCACCGGTGAGGAATTCGCGCTCGAGATCCCAGATCGACAAGCCATAGGTCTCCGGGTCGAGTTCGGCCGGCAGCGTGGGTTCTTTCCAGCGCAACGGGTCGAGGTCGGCCATGAGATGTCCGCGCACGCGGTGCGCACGAATGAGATTTGCGACCTGCAGTTGCTTGTGCAGACGCTGCTCTTCGTCGTCGGACACGTTGCTGTCGTGACGCCACCGTTCGGCCTTGTAGGGCACTCCGAGGCTGGCAAAAATGGAGTCGTAGAAGCCGTGTTCGCCGACCAACAACTCGTGAACGCGCTTCAGGAACATGCCGCTTTCGGCACCCTGAATGATGCGGTGGTCGTAGGTGCTCGTCACGGTGACGACCTTCGACACGCCCAACTTCGACAGCGCCTTTTCGTCGGCACCCTGGAACTCGGCCGGATAGTCGATCGAACCGACACCGACGATGACTCCCTGTCCCGGCATGAGACGCGGCACCGATTGCACGGTCCCGATCGTTCCCGGGTTGGTGAGCGTGATGGTCGCGCCCTGGAAGTCGGTGACGGCAAGTTTGTTCGTCTTCACCTTGCGGATGAGTTCTTCGTAGGCATTCAGGAACTCGGCAAAACTCAGCGCGCCCGCATTGCGCAAGACGGGAACGACGAGGGTTCGTGATCCGTCGGCCTTGGCGACGTCGACCGCAAGGCCCATGTTCAGCTCACCGTTGCGCACGATCTGCGGGTTGCCGGCGTCGTCGACGGTGAAGGAATTGTTCATCGCCGGCACCGAGTCGGCGATGGCACGCACGATTGCGTAGCCAATGAGGTGCGTGAAGGACACCTTGCCCATGCCGCCCCGCGTCATGTACGCGTTGATGGCCTTGCGGTTCACCTCGAGCAGACGTGCGGGAACGTTGCGGAAACTCGTCGCAGTGGGCACGGTGAGGCTGCGCTCCATGTTGGCGACGATCGCCGCACCCGCGCCGCGGATCGGCTCGCCGGCAGCGCCGGTGGGGGCAGCGGGCGCCTTCGGTGCCGCGCCGTTGGTCGCGCCGTTCGCGTTCGTGCCATTGGTCACCGTCGGTGTCGGGGCCGGCGCGATGCCCGGCACCGACCCGGCGTGACCGGGCGTGTAATCACTGAAAAATTCGCGCCACGTGTCGGCGACTGAGGTCGGGTCGATGCGGTACTGCTCGTACATCTCGTCGACGAGCCAGGAGTTCGTACCGAAGGTGTCCGACGCGGAAGGGGGCGTTGTCGTCATCAAGGAAAATCGTACTCTCCGGTCTCCTTCCGAGTCGCCTACTCACGTCACAAAACGACGCCGGACGGGCGTGACTTGTACGCTTTTCGCATGACCCCCCACAAGTTGCTCCGTCGCAGACTCGTGATTCTTGCTCTCACCACCGGCGTCACACTCGCCGCCTGTGGCGGGGGCGATTCGGCACCTGCCGATACGTTGCCGGCCGGTGTCGGCCTCACGGTCACGGCCGTTCCCTCGATTCGCTGGGACGCAGCCGACTACACCGCGACGGCGGGCGAGATCACCGTGGGTCTCGTCAACGAAGACTCGGTTCGCCACACGTTGATCATCGCCAAGGACGGAACGAAGGTCCCCGACTTCAAGCTCGAAGTCGGCAAGAAGGGCGAGGTCGACTCAGGCACCATCGCGCTCGAGGCCGGCAGTTATGCCCTCCTCTGCGACGTCCCCGGTCACCAGAACATGAAGGCGACACTGACCGTCAGTTGACGGTCAGCCAGCCGCGCGCACGGCAACCGGAATCGCACTCATCACGGGGATGCCCGTGATCTCGTCGTAGCCGCTCTGCAGGTCGATCAGCGCACCGGTCGTCGAACCGAACGTCGCGAGGTCCGACGGTGTGTCGGGCAAGCCTCCCCACGCATGTGCCATCGACACCGTGCCACGACGCACGTCGTCGGCCGCCTTGGCGATGGTGCGGATGGAACCACGCGGTGACGACACCTCGATCGTCGCTCCGTCTGCGATGCCCAGTTCGACGAGGTCATCGGGGTTCATGTGGGCGAAGTTCATTCCCTCACGCGCGCGCAACTTCTCGACCTCGCGACCCGACGAGTTGAAAACGCTCTTCAGGCGACGCGTGCTCATGCGGAACGTGTGCACCTCGGGGTCGAAGCCCTTGATCACCGCGGCCGAGGTGCTTTCCGACACGACTTCACGCAACTCCTCGGCGATGCCGTCGGGCACCATCTCGAAACGCGCACCGTGTCCTTCCTCGGCGGGCAACACAGTCGTCACGTACTCGGGGAAGATCGTCCCTCCCACGTGCTTGCGAAGCTCCGACAGAGGCAACTTCGTGTTCGCGTAGATCAGGTCGAGAACGTCGTCGGCTGTCACCGGCATTCCCGGAGTGATGTCACCGCCGGGCATCTTGATCGTGACACCGAGTCGTGCCGCAACCTCGACGTAGACCTGCCACTCCTGGCGGATGTCGCCGCGCATCTCGAGAACCGCCGGCGTGTAGTGCTGGTACGGCTCGTCGAACCAGCGGTCGATGGTCGTCGGAACATCAGGACGCTCGAGACTGAGCGTGCTTGCAATGACGTAGTGGGCGAGCTTCGCCGTCGGCGACATGTGCACGTCCATCAACACGTGGATGTCGAGAGCCGACAACGCCTCGACGGTGGTGCGCTGGTCGGGCCACGCCACGACGGGGTTGCCACCCAAAGTGAAGAGAGCGCGGATCTGACCCTCGCCTTCGAGGAGGATCTCCTCGGCGAGCGTCGACGTCGCGGCCTGACCGCGCTGGTTGTAGATGTCGCGGATGCGCGACTTCGGTCCCTTTGTCAGCGCGTCGGGACGCGGTGCAACGACCTGCGCGCGCAGCGGCCCGGGCGGAGTCAACAGGCCCCCGGGGTTGCGGATCGTCTCGCCGGCGCGGTTGTAGCGACCGCACAGCGTGTTGATCGCCAGCACCAAGTGCTCGGTGAGCGACGAATGCGGCGCCATGTCGGGACCCGTTCCCGTCGTCAACGCACCGCGCTTTCCGCCGGCAAAACGACGCGCCGCTTCAGCGATGAGACCTTTGTCGACACCCGTGCGCTGGCTCGCGTAGTCGAGAGTGAACGGGTCGACCGCCACACGCAGTTCATCGATGCCGTTCACGTACTGCGCCACGAAGTCGCGGTCGTACATGTCGTGTTCGAGGATCTCGCGGATGAACGCCGACAGAAGCGTCGGGTCCTCCCCCGCCCGCACCGGTAGGTAGAGATCGGCGTAGTGCGCGACCTCGGTGAAGCGCGGGTCCACGACGATGAGGAAGAGCCCGTTGTCCTTCAGACGCTTCAAGCGCATCAGCGGGTTGAAGCCGGGCAGACCACCCGGATAGCCGAAGCTGCTGACGATCGTGTTGCATCCGACGATGCAGGCAACATCGGCCGTGTCGAGCGCATGCACGCCCGCACCCCACGCGCCGTGCCGCAGCGGCGCAATCGCCTTGCCGGGCTGATCGATCGACGACGACGTGTAGAAACTCGGCGAACCGATCGACGAGTGGAACGCCATCGCGATCGGCAGACCCGTTGCGTTCTGGTACGCGGCCGTGCCGCAGTACGAGGCGACCGAACGCGGACCGTGTTTCGCGAGGATCCCCGCAACCTTCTCGGCAATCTCGTCGAAGGCCGAATCAGTGGCGATCGGTTGGTGCGAGTCGCCAACCTTCTTCATGCTCTGGCGCAGGCGGCCGGAATGTTCGTGCTGATGTCCGAGGTGACGGCCCTTCACGCACGTGTAACCCTCGTACACCGGGTCTTCCAGAACCCCGCGGACCGTCCGGACCGTGTTGGACTCGACGTCGATGTCGACGTCGATCGCACAACCCGCGTGACAGAACCGACAGAACGTGCGCTTCGTCTCGATACCCATGAATCCCCCGATTCGACGTATCCCCGAAAACTACACCAGCCCCAAAACGCAGAAAAGCCCCGGCGTGAGCCGGGGCCTTCCGCGAACGGTTGTGGCCGTCAGCCGAGCAGGATCTCGGAGAGCAGCCAGAGCACCAGCCACAGCACCCCACCCGTGATGAGGGCGTTCTTGTGGCTCTCGTAAGGCCACAGCAACTTGTTGGTTGCCGCCGTACCACCGAGCAGACCGAGCGCGTTCAGCTGGAGGATCGCGATGATCGCAATCGAGATGATGAAGAACGTCCACGCATTTCCGCTGGTCGCATCGGCAAAGGCACCGCTGTAGAAGTGCGCCGCGCCGACCATGAAGAACAGCATCGAGAACGAGAAGATGAAGTTCTGGCGCGACGCGAGAAGTGCGCGACGACCGGCGCCTGCGGCGGCCGGATCGGCGTCCTTGCCCCCGAGCACGTTGACCGCATTGGCGAGAACGACACGCTGGTTCTTCCAAATGACCATCCACACGTTCGCAGCCATCAGGATGCCGAGCACCATGCCGACGCTGATGGCCACGTTGTGACCGATACCGAAGAGTGACGAGCCGGACATGAAGTCCTTGAAGTAGTTCTCGATGAGACCCGTGATGAGCAGACCCGTGACGAGAGTGGCAATGGCCGCCCAGCGGAACCACCACAGCGCACGGCGCGCGACCTTGTCGATGGCGATGTTGCGGGCCTTGCCCTCGTCGCCGAAGGCCGCGAACGCGGGAACCTGGACGAGGTTGAAGTAGTAGAGAAGGCCGATCCAGCAGATGCCGGCGACGATGTGCAACCAGCGGAACGCGAAGTTTCCGAGGTAGTCACGCGTGAGGAGTTCGAGTGCTTGCATTGGCTTTGCTCCCTTGATTGGGCATGAGTGATTTCATTGAGAAAGTACCAGCCCACCGCGGGGGCGGGGCGGACCGCTCTCGGGTAGGGGCAGTAGGGTAAAGCCGTCATGGCCCATGAATTCATTTATACGTGCTACAAACTCGGCCGCTTTTACCCCCCGGACCGCACGGTTCTCGAGAACATCTCCCTCTCCTTTTACCCCGGGGCCAAGATCGGCGTCATCGGCTCGAACGGAAGCGGCAAGTCCAGCCTCCTGCGGATCATGGCCGGCAAGGACGACGGGTATTCGGGCGAGGCGCGCCTGACCCCCGGCTTCACGGTCGGACTCCTCGAGCAAGAACCCCAACTCGACCCCGCCAAGGACGTCCTTGGCAACGTGATGGACGGGGTCGCACCAGTGCGCGACCTGCTCGCCCGCTACGAGGAAGTCATGGCGATGTGGGGCGACCCCGATGCCGACTTCGAAAAGGTCGGTGCGCTGCAGGCCGAACTCGAGGACAAGATCGCCGCAGCCGACGCGTGGAGTCTCGACCGCAACGTGGAGATCGCAATGGACGCGTTGCGTTGCCCGCCGAACGACGCCGACGTCACGAAGTTGTCCGGCGGCGAACGTCGCCGCGTCGCCTTGTGCCGTCTGCTCCTCAGCCGACCCGACCTGTTGCTGCTCGACGAGCCGACCAACCACCTCGATGCCGAGAGTGTCCTGTGGCTCGAACGTTTCCTCTCCGAATACCCCGGCACCGTCGTCGCCATCACCCACGACCGCTACTTCCTCGACAACGTCGCAAAGTGGATTCTCGAACTCGACCGCGGCCGTGGCTACCCGTTCGAAGGCAACTACACGAGTTGGCTCGAGCAAAAGCAGGCCCGTCTCGCCCAAGAGGAAAAGTCGAACGAAGCACGCGCGCGCACGCTGCAACGCGAACTCGAATGGGTGAAAATGTCACCGAAGGCGCGCCAGGCGAAGGGCAAGGCTCGCCTTTCGGCCTACGAGAAACTGCACGCCGAGGCCGAAGCCGCCGAACGTGGCCCCGACCGTCTCGAGATCGCGATTCCCGCGGGACCCCGCCTCGGCGACACCGTCATCGAGGTGAAGGACCTCTCCAAAGGTTTCGGCGATCGTCTCCTCATCGACAACCTGTCGTTCTCACTGCCGCCGGCGGGCATCGTCGGCATCATCGGCCCGAACGGCGCCGGCAAGACGACACTCTTCCGCATGCTCGCGGGCCTCGAAGCCCCCGACTCGGGCAACGTCACCGTGGGTGACACGGTGCAGCTGAGCTACGTCGACCAGAACCGTGACGACCTCGACCCGAAGGCCACCGTCTACGAAGAGATCACGGGCGGCGTCGAGCACATGAAGGTTGGCGGACGCGAAGTGCACGGCCGCGCATACGTCGCCAGTTTCAACTTCAAGGGAAGCGACCAACAGAAGTTGGTCGGCGACCTGTCGGGCGGCGAGCGGAACCGCGTTCACCTTGCCAAGTTGTTGAAGCGCGGCGGAAACGTGCTGCTGCTCGACGAACCGACCAACGACCTCGACGTCGACACGCTGCGTGCGCTCGAAACGGCGCTCGAAAGTTTCCCCGGCTGCGCGGTGGTGATCAGCCACGATCGTTGGTTCCTCGACCGCATCGCGACCCACGTGCTCGCCTTCGAAGGCGACAGCCAGGTGCGTTGGTTCGAGGGCAACTTCAGCGAATACGAGGCATGGCGACGCAAAGAGCTCGGGTCATCGGTCGACCAGCCTCATCGCATCAAGTACAAGCCGCTCAATCGATGAACACACCCAACAGCCTCCGGGTCATCCGTTGGGTGTGCGCCGTGGTGTTCGTCTGCGGCATCGCGGGCATCATCGTGTCGTCGATCAACGGCAACAACGAGGGCTGGGTCGTCACCATCGGTCTCACCACCACGCTCGCGGCAATCACGCTCATCATCGCCTCGACGGTCGCATCGCGGTCGCGGATACCCGCGTTCAACGACGTCGCAGCGGAACGACTCGAATCGCTGATTTCGACCGAGATCGCGAACGGCGCGAACGAAGATGCCCTGCGCGAGATCGTTCGCCGCGCGGTGGAACTCGGAAGACAATCCTCGTGACCAACCCCGACGTCATCGCCGACGACCACCGTCTCGCCGCTCACCTCGCACACGAAGCAGGC
>Ga0068877_10003195_pt1 | contig 13046 bp, 14 predicted proteins | sample NOAtaG_FD_66437 | JGI IMG/M metagenome (GOLD analysis project Ga0068877, IMG submission 66437) | Freshwater lake microbial communities from Lake Erie, under a cyanobacterial bloom - NOAA_Erie_Diel6S_1000h metaG | ecosystem: Environmental > Aquatic > Freshwater > Lake | place: USA: Ohio, Lake... | reverse complement strand
TGCGCCACCGGATCGATGCTGTCGTCGAACGGCGCCGCGTCGACGATGTGCAGCAACAGCCGCGTGCGCTGCAGGTGGCGCAGGAACTGGTGGCCGAGGCCGGCACCGTCGCTGGCGCCTTCGATCAGGCCCGGGAGGTCGGCGATGACGAAGCTGCGCTCCGGGCCCACGCGCACGACGCCGAGGTTGGGGTGCAGCGTCGTGAACGGGTAGTCGGCGATCTTCGGCCGCGCATTGCTGACGGCGGTGATGAAGGTGCTCTTGCCCGCATTGGGCATGCCCAGCAGGCCGACGTCGGCCAGCACGCGCAGTTCGAGCTGCAGCTTGAAGCCTTCACCGGGCCAGCCGGGCGTCTTCTGGCGCGGGCTGCGGTTGGTGCTGGTCTTGAAGTGCAGGTTGCCGAAGCCGCCGTCGCCGCCCTTGGCCAACGGCACGCGCTGGCCATGCTCGAGCAACTCGGCCATCACCTCGCCGGTTTCGGCATTGCGGATGATGGTGCCCACGGGCATGCGCATCTCGATGTCGGCACCGGCGGCGCCGAACTGGTCGGAGCCGCGGCCGGCTTCGCCGTTCTTGGCCTCGAAGCGGCGCGTGTAGCGGTAGTCGATCAGCGTGTTGATGTTCTGGTCGGCAATCGCGAACACGCTGCCGCCGCGGCCACCGTCACCGCCGTTGGGGCCGCCGAAGGGGATGAACTTCTCGCGGCGAAAGCTCACGCAGCCCGCGCCACCGTGGCCGGCGGCGATGTCGATCGTGGCTTCGTCGAAGAACTTCATGGGCCGGCTCCAGCAATCAATCCCCGGGCATCGGCGCCCCGTAAACAAAGAAGCCCCGGCGGGCCGGGGCCGCCTAAATGAAGAAGCCCCGGCAGGCCGGGGCGGCCTAAACAAAGAAGCCCCGGCGGGCCGGGGCTTCGTGGCGTGGCGCCCACGGGCGCGAGCCGCCTCAGACCGGGGTCACGAACACCGTCTGGCGGTTCTGCGAGCCCTTGATGTCGAAGGACACCGTGCCATCGACCAACGCGAACAGCGTGTGGTCGCGGCCCATGCCGACGCCACGGCCGGCGTGGAACTTGGTGCCGCGCTGACGCACGATGATGCCGCCGGCGTGGATGGCCTGGCCACCGAACACCTTCACACCGAGCATCTTCGGCTGTGAATCGCGGCCGTTGCGGGTTGAGCCGCCGCCCTTTTTCTGTGCCATGGTGCTTGCTCCTTAGCCGTTGACTGCAGCGATCTGCAGTTCGGTGTAGGTCTGGCGGTGGCCGCCGTGCTTCTGATAGTGCTTGCGGCGACGCATCTTGAAGATGCGCACCTTGTCGTGCTTGCCATGGGCCACGACCGTGGCCGTGACGTTGGCACCCGTGACCCAGGGTGTTCCCACCTTGAGCTCGGCACCCTCGCCGACGGCGAGGACCTGCTCGATGGTGATTTCCTGGCCCACGTCCGCAGCTATCTGTTCTACCTTGATCTTTTCGCCGGCAGCAACCTTGTATTGCTTGCCACCGGTTTTTATGACCGCGTACATGTGGAGGACCTTTCAGTGATGCTCCGCGCGTTCAAGCCCGCAGCAGCCCATGCGGGCCACCTGCGAATTGCGCAGAGCCTTTGAATATAGCACGGGAGGCCCCCTCGCCACTGACGCCCCGGACTGACCTGCATCGGCCTCGCGGTCGGCCGAGGCAGGCTTCCTATAATCAGCGCTGCTGCCGCGCCGTTACGTGCTCAACGCCACCGCCCCCGCCCTGTCTGCTGCCGATCCGCTCGATGAAGCGATGCGGCGGGTCGACGAAGTCATCCGCGAGCGGCTGGCCTCGCGGGTGGCGCTGGTCAACCAGATCTCGCAGTACATCGTCGGCGCTGGTGGCAAGCGCATCCGGCCCCGGCTGGTGCTGCTGTTCGCCGAGGCACTGGGCTACGAGGGGCCGGAGCGCCACGAGCTCGCGGCCATCGTCGAGTTCATCCACACCGCCACGTTGCTGCACGACGACGTCGTCGACGAGTCGGCCCTGCGCCGCGGCCGTGCCACCGCCAATGCCATGTTCGGCAACGCGGCGAGCGTGCTGGTCGGCGACTTCCTCTACTCGCGCGCCTTCCAGATGATGGTGTCGGTCGACCGCATGCGCGTGCTGCAGGTGCTGGCCGACGCCACCAACGTGATCGCCGAAGGCGAGGTGCTGCAGCTGATGAACATGCACGACCCCGATCTGGCGGTCGACGATTACCTGCAGGTCATCCGCTTCAAGACCGCCAAGCTGTTCGAAGCCAGTGCACGGCTGGGCGCGGTGCTGGCGAACGCGTCACCCGAGGTCGAGGAAGCCGCCGCAGGCTATGGCCGCTCCCTGGGCACGGCCTTCCAGCTCGTCGACGACCTGCTCGACTACGAAGGCAACAGCAACGAACTCGGCAAGAACGTAGGCGACGACCTGCGCGAGGGCAAGCCGACGCTCCCCCTGCTGCTGGCCATGGAGCGGGCGACGCCGCAGGAACGCGCCAGCGTGCGCGAGGCCATCGAGTCCGGCGGCGAAGATCGCCTCGAGGAGATCCTCGCCATCGTGCGTCGCACGGGTGCGCTGGAGGCCACGCGGCAGGCGGCGCAGGCCGAGGCCGATGAGGCGCGGCGCCTGCTCGAGTTGCTGCCGCCTTCGCGGGCTCGCGAAGCTCTGCTAGAATTGTCGGTTCGGGCGGTGAACAGGTCTTCCTGAATTCACGGCCCAGATCGGGGTGTAGCTTAGCCTGGTAGAGCGCTACGTTCGGGACGTAGAGGCCGGAGGTTCGAATCCTCTCACCCCGACCAGGAATCCTTCAACCGGCAGCCCGTGGCGATGTGCATCGCGGGGCTGCAGGTGTCGCAGGCGGGAAGCCTTGCGTTTACACCCCGTGGCGGATCGGCGATGATGGATCAATCACCCCAACCCCGTCTTGATTCCGATGGCCGCTGAGACGCAGGTCGAACCCCCTCAACCGTCGATCTCGACGACGCTCTCCGGCGTTGCTCGGGTGCTGGTGAACGCCGGCAAGCTCTCGGCCAAGGCGGCCGAAGAGCTCTCGAAGAGCGCCCGTGAGCGCAAGGCCAATTTCGTGGCCACCGTGGTGGGCGCCAACGCGGTGAAGCCCGACGAGATCGCGCAGGCGCTGTCCACTGCGCTTGCCCTGCCGCTGCTCGACCTGAACGCGGTCGACCTGCAGAAGCTGCCGCGCAACATCATCGACGCGAAGATCGCGAACCAATACCAGCTCATCGCGCTGGGCAAGCGGGGCAACCGCATCTTCATCGGCGCGGCCGACCCCACCGACCAGGAAGCCAGCGAACGCATCAAGTTCGCGCTGCAGCTGCAACCCGAGTGGGTGATCGTCGAGTACGACAAGCTGGCGCGGCAGCTCGAGAGCGCCAGCACCAGCGCCAGTGAAGCGCTGGAAACGCTGGCCAGCGGCGACTTCGACTTCGACGTCACCGAAGAAGACACAACCCAGCCCGAAAGCCAGGAAGTCACCGCCGACGTCGAGGACGCGCCGGTCGTGCGCTTCCTGCAGAAGATGCTGATCGACGCCATCAACGCGCGCGCGTCCGACCTGCATTTCGAGCCCTACGAATACAACTACCGCGTGCGCTTCCGCATCGACGGCGAATTGCGCGAGATCACCCAGCCGCCGATCGCCATCAAGGACAAGCTGGCCTCGCGCATCAAGGTCATCAGCCGGATGGACATCTCTGAAAAGAGAGTCCCGCAGGACGGCCGGATGAAGCTGAAGTTCGGCAACAAGGCCATCGATTTCCGCGTCAGCACGCTGCCCACGCTGTTCGGCGAGAAGGTCGTGATCCGTATCCTCGACCCGTCGAGCGCCAAGCTCGGCATCGAGGCCCTGGGCTACGAGAAGATCGAAAAAGACCGCTTGATGACCGCTATCCAGCGGCCCTACGGCATGGTGCTGGTCACCGGCCCCACGGGCTCGGGCAAGACGGTGTCGCTGTACACCTGCCTGAACATCCTGAACCAGCCCGGCGTGAACATCGCCACGGTCGAAGACCCGGCAGAAATCAACCTGCCCGGCATCAACCAGGTCAACGTCAACGACAAGGCCGGCCTCACCTTCGCCGCGGCGCTGAAGAGCTTCCTGCGCCAGGATCCAGACATCATCATGGTCGGCGAGATCCGCGACCTGGAAACCGCCGACATCGCCATCAAGGCCGCGCAGACCGGCCACATGGTGATGAGCACGCTGCACACCAACGACGGCCCGACGACGCTGACCCGCCTGATGAACATGGGCGTGGCGCCGTTCAACATCGCGTCCAGCGTGCTGCTGATCACGGCCCAGCGCCTGGCCCGCAAGTTGTGCGAGAACTGCAAGAAGCCGGCGGACTACCCGCGCGAGAGCCTGCTGAAGGCCGGTTTCAAGCCGCAAGACCTCGACGGCAACTGGAAGCCGTACCGTGCCGTGGGCTGCAGTTCGTGCACAAATGGTTACCGCGGACGGGTCGGCATCTACCAAGTGATGCCGATAACAGAGGCGATACAGCGCATCATCCTCACCCAGGGCACGGCGCTGGACATCGCCAAGCAGGCCGAAATCGAAGGCGTGCGCGATCTCCGTCAGTCGGGCCTGATCAAGGTCCGTGCGGGCGCGACCACGCTCGAGGAAGTGATCACCGTCACCAACGAGTGAGCGTGCAACCGAGCGTCCTGCCCGCCGAACCCATCGTCCTCATCCACCGCATCCGTTCATGGCCACAGCAGCAGCAGCACTGAAGTCCCCGAAGGAACTCATCTTCGAGTGGGAAGGCAAGGACAAGAACGGCAAAGTCATCCGCGGCGAGATGCGCGCCGGCGGCGAGGCCGTCGTCAATGCCAGCCTGCGACGCCAGGGTGTGATGGTGACGCGGGTGCGCAAGCGGCGCACGAGCGGCGGCAAGTCGATCAAGCAGCGCGACATCGCGATTTTCACGCGCCAGCTCGCCACCATGATGAAGGCCGGCGTGCCCCTGCTGCAGTCCTTCGACATCGTGGCCCGTGGCGCGACCAATCCGCGCATGACCAAGCTGCTCAACGACATCCGCTCCGACGTCGAAACCGGCACCAGTCTGTCGAGTGCCTTCCGCAAGCACCCGATGCACTTCGACGCGCTGTATTGCAACCTCGTTGAAGCCGGTGAGGCCGGCGGTATCCTGGAGCAGCTGCTCGACCGCTTGGCCATCTACCAAGAAAAGACGATGGCCATCAAGTCGAAGATCAAGTCGGCGCTGATGTACCCGATCGCGGTCATCGTCGTCGCCTTCGTCGTGCTGACGGTGATCATGATCTTCGTGATTCCGGCCTTCGAAGACGTCTTCAAGAGCTTCGGCGGCGAACTGCCCGCGCCCACGCAGGCCGTGATCGCGATGTCCAAGTTCTTCGTCGCCTGGTGGTGGCTCATCGGCATCATCCTCGGGGGCGGGGGCTACTTCTTCTTCCAGAGCTGGAAGCGCTCCGAGAAGATGCAGGTGACGATGGACCGGCTGCTCCTGCGCATCCCGGTGTTCGGCGATCTCATCAACAAGTCGGTCATCGCGCGCTGGACGCGCACGCTGTCGACCATGTTCGCCGCCGGCGTGCCGCTGGTCGAGGCGCTCGACTCCGTCGGCGGCGCTTCGGGCAACGCGGTCTACGCGATCGCCACCGAGCAGATCCAGCGCGATGTCTCCACCGGCTCGGCCCTCACCACCTCGATGACGGCCACCGGTGTGTTCCCGACGATGGTGCTGCAGATGGCCGCCATCGGCGAGGAGTCGGGCTCGCTCGACCACATGCTCGGCAAGGCCGCCGAGTTCTATGAAGAAGAGGTCGACGAGATGGTCAAGGGCCTGTCCAGCCTGATGGAGCCCTTCATCATCGTGATCCTGGGCGTGCTGATTGGCGGCATCGTGGTCTCGATGTACCTGCCGATCTTCAAGCTCGGCGCCGTGGTCTGACGCTCGGCACGACGGGTTCGCCGTGCTGGAAGGCTTCTTCGCGGGCTGGCCGCTCGAGTTGCTGCTGTCGCCCTGGGTGCTGGCCCTGCTGGGCCTGGCGGTGGGCAGCTTCCTCAACGTGGTCGTGCACCGGCTGCCGCTGATGCTCGAGCGCCAGTGGTGGGGCGATGTCGGCGCCCAGTTGGCCGATGCCGAGTCCTACCAGCGGGTCTTCGGCAGCGACATGCCGGAGCGCCTGACGCTGTCGTCGAGCTCGCTCGAAAAGTCGCTCGCCGAACTCAAGCCGCTGGGGCTGGCGCGCCCCGCATCGCGCTGCCCGGCCTGCGGCCACCGCATCCGCTGGTTCGAGAACATCCCGGTGCTCAGCTGGCTGGCCCTGCGTGGCAAGTGCTCGGCCTGCGGCACGCGCATCGGGCTGCGCTACCCCCTGGTCGAGCTGAGCACGGCGCTGCTGTTCGGCGCCCTCGGCTGGACGATGGGCCCGCAGCCCCTGGTGCTGCTGTGGTGCGCCGCGATGGCCGCGCTGCTGGCGCTGAGCCTGATCGACTGGGACACCACCGTGCTGCCCGACGTGCTGACGCTGCCCCTGCTGTGGGGCGGCATCGTCGCCGCAGCACTGGGCTGGCTGCCGGGCCTGAGCCTGATGCAATCGGTGGCCGGCGCCGCGGCAGGCTACCTCTCGTTGTGGGCGGTGTTCTGGCTCTTCAAGCTCACCACCGGCAAGGAAGGCATGGGCTACGGTGACTTCAAGCTGCTCGCCGCGCTCGGCGCCTGGCTGGGGGCGACGGCGATCCTGCCGATCGTCCTGATGGCCTCGGTGCTGGGGGCGGTGATCGGCCTGGTGATGAAGGCCAGCGGCTCGCTGCGCCAGGGCCGCTTCGTGCCCTTCGGGCCCTTCCTGGCCGGCGGCGGTGTGGTCGTCATCCTCGCCGGGCTGCCCACGGTGCTGGGCTGGATCGGCTGGTAGGCACCACACGATGAGCCGGCTGGCGCCCGATGCCGCGATCGGCCTGACCGGCGGCATCGGCAGCGGCAAGAGCACGGTGGCCGCGCTGCTGGTGGAGTTCGGCGCCCACCTCGTCGACACCGATGCCATCGCGCGCAGCCTCACGGCGCCGGGCGGTGGCGCCATGCCGGCCGTGCGCCAAGCCTTCGGCCCCGAGTTCGTGGCCGCCGACGGCGCACTCGACCGCGCCCGCATGCGCGAGCGGGCCTTTGCCGACGCCGGCGCCAAGGCGCAGCTCGAAGCCCTGCTGCACCCGCTGATCGGTGCGGAGGCGCTGCGCCAGGCGACACAGGCGGGCGGCCGGCCGGTGGTGTTCGACGTGCCACTGCTCACGCCCGGCTCGGCGTGGCGGGCCCGCGTGGCGCGCATCCTGGTGGTGGACTGCACCGAGGCCACGCAGGCCCACCGCGTGGCTCAGCGGCCGGGCTGGAACGACGCACTGGCTCAGAGCGTGATCGCCCAGCAGTTGCCCCGTGCCCAGCGCCGCGCTCTCGCCGACGCCGTGATCCACAACGACGGCATCAGCCTCGATGCACTGCGCGCCGAGGTGCAACTGCTGTGGCGCCTCTGGTTCGGGGGTGCAACGGGCTGAAGCAGCCGATCCCGTGTGAAACAATGCCGGCGTGGCGCCACACGAGATTGCCCGGGAACGCACCTGGGTCCTGTACGAGTACCCGTTCAACGAGGGCATCCGCACGATGCTGCGGCTCGAGCACTTGTTCGACCGCCTCGGCGTGCTGGCCTCGCGTGACGCGCCGGTCGACCACCACTTCGCGCTGGCCACCATCTTCGAGGTCATGGACGTCGCCTCGCGCGCCGACCTGAAGAGCGATCTGCTCAAGGAACTCGAGCGCCACCGCACGCAGCTGCAGGCCTACCGCGGCCTGCCCGGTGTCGACGAACGTGCGCTCGACGCCATCACCGGCCGCATCGAGCAGGCCTTCGCCGGGCTGAACGCCTTGCAGGGCAAGGCCGGGCAGTCGCTGGCCTCGAACGACTGGCTGATGAGCATTCGCAGCCGCATCAGCATCCCGGGCGGTACCTGCGCGTTCGACCTGCCGGCCTACTACACCTGGCAGCAGCACCCCGCCGAGCGCCGCCGCGAAGACCTGCAGGGCTGGATCGCCACGCTGGCACCGCTGGCGCAGGCGCTGCAGGTGCTGCTCGGCCTGCTGCGCGACAGCGGCACACCGCAGCGCATGGTGGCCCCCGGCGGGCAATACCAGCAGGGCCTGCAGCCGGCGGGCGCCGCGGCGGCCAGCGGCCCCAAGGTGTACCAGCTGCTGCGTGTGCGCGTCGACGCCGCCGACGGCCTGGTGCCCGAGATCACCGGCCACCGGCTGATGGTGTCGATCCGCTTCATGAAGCCCGACGCCGAAGGCCGGCTGCGCGGCGCGGGCACCGATTGCCGCTTCGAGCTGAGCCTGTGCGCATGAGCGTGCCGGCTGCCAAGGCCGCTGGCGAGCGGCGCGTGAGCTGCCCGCATTGCCGCGGACAGGCCGTCTACGGCCCGTCCAACCCCTGGCGGCCGTTCTGCTGCGAGCGCTGCCGCAACGGCGACCTGGGCGACTGGGCCTCGGAGCGCTTCCGCCTGCCGGCCGAAGCGCCGCCCGACGGCACGCTGCCGCCGGAAACGCCGTGAACACGCTGGCCGGCGCCGCGCTCACGCCCGCGGGCTGGCGCAGCGGGCCGGTGCACCTGGGCGCCGACGGGCGCATCGCGGCCGTCGACGGCGCGCCGCTCACCGAAGAACAGGCGCGCCAGGCGCCCTGCCTGCTGCCCGGCTTCGTCGACCTGCACGTGCACGGCGGCGGTGGGGCCGACACCATGGAAGGCGGCGAGGCCGTGGCCACGCTGGCGCGCACGCATGCGCGCCACGGCAGCACGGCGCTGCTGGCCACCACGATGACAGCGCCGCGCGACGAGATCGAGACCGCGCTGCGTGCCATCGCGCCGCACATCGCCACGCGGCCGGCCGGCGGCGCGCGCGTGCTGGGCGTGCACCTCGAAGGCCCCTACCTCAACCGCGAGCGCCTGGGTGCGCAGCCCGACTTCGCCGTCACTGCCACGCAGGCCGAGGTGCTGGCGCTGCATGCACTGGCGCCGATCCGGCTGGTGACGATCGCCCCCGAACTGCCCGGCCACCTGGCGCTGATCGTGGCGCTGCGCCGCGAGGGCTTCATCGTGCAGCTGGGCCATTCCGCGGCCCGCTATGAAGACGGCGTGGCCGCGCTGGCGGCCGGCGCCAGCGGCTTCACGCACCTGTTCAACGCCATGAGCGGGCTGCACCACCGCGAGCCCGGCCTGGCCGGCGCGGCGCTGGCTCACGCCGAGCGCGCCGAGCTGATCCCCGACCTGCTGCACGTGCACGAGGGTGCCATCCGCGTGGCGCTGCGCTGCATTCCGGGCCTGTACTGCGTGACCGACGCCACCGCGGCCGCCGGCATGCCCGACGGCGACTACAAGCTCGGCCGCCACACCGTCCACAAGTGCCTGGGCGCCGTGCGCCTGGCCGACGGCACGCTGGCCGGCAGCGCGCTGACGATGGACCGTGCGCTGGCCAACCTGCTGCAGCTGGGCCTGCCGCTGGCCGAGGCCTCGCTGCGCACCAGCACACTGGCGGCGCAGCACCTGGGCCTGGCCGACCGTGGCGTGCTCGCACCCGGTGCCTGGGGCGATGTCGTGCAGGTCGACGGCGCCAGCGGCGCGCTTCAGCGTGTGTGGGTCGAGGGCGAGGCCATCGCGCGCTGAGCCGCCGGCGCCGCTGGCGTGCTGAGCGAGCGCAGGAAAGCCTCGAGATCGGCCGCCTGGCGTGGCGTCAGGTTCAGCCGCCGCAGGATGCGTTCGCCGTCGGCGTGCAGCCGGTCCTCGTTGAGCAGGCTGTAGTGGCGCACCACGTCACCCAGCGCGGCGGCGCTGCCGTCGTGCCAGTAGGGGGCGGTGTGCGCCAGCTGGCGCAGGCCGGGCACGCGGAATTCGCCGAAGTGGCGCGGCTCCATCGTCAGCTGTTGCGTCAGCAAGGCGCGCGGGTCGTCGGCGGCGCCGCCGTCATGGTGCGGGCCCAGGCGCGTGAGCCGGCTTTGCTGCAGCGCGCGCAAGCCGGCATGGCGGCCGCTGTCCACACCCCCGCCCTTGGACGGCGGCACGAAAAACGGCACGCCAACGTCACCGAACTCGCCGTTCGAAAAGCGCGGTCCGCTGTGGCAGACGCTGCAGCGCGCCTCGCCGATGAACAGACGCAAGCCGCGCTGGGCGGCCATCGGGTAGGCGGCGGCGGCGCGTTCGTCGCCGCGCGCCAGGGCATCGCGGAACTGGTCGAAGGGCGTGCGCGGCGAGCTGAGCGTGGCCTGCCAGGCCGCCAAGGCCTTGGCCAGGCCGACGACCACCTTCTCGTCGTCAGCAGGCAATTGCTGGGTGGCGCTCAAGGCGTGGGCGCGTCTCCAGCCGGCGGCCAGATCGGGCGCGGCGCGCACGCGCTGCGCCAGCGCCGGCACGGTCTGCGCCATCTCGCCGGTGGCCAGCATCGGCACCATCGAGGCGGCCCAGAGCGAGTCGGTGGCGCCGCCCCAGCCGAACCAGCGCTGCTGGGCGACGTCCCAGACGGTGGGCGTGTTGCGCGGGCCTTCGCCTTGGCGGGCCGATGCGGTGGGTCGGCCATCGCTGAAGCCGCGCGCCGGCACGTGGCAGCTGGCGCAGGCCATGCGACCATCGGCCGAGAGCCGCCGGTCATGGAACAGCCGGCGGCCGAAGGCGATGGCCTCGGCACGGCCTTCGAGCGCGTTGGCCGGGTCGCGCACCGGCGGCGGCGGCCAGGGGCCGTGCGAGAGGATGCGCTCGCGCTCGTCAGCGGTGAAGTCGAGCAGCGCCGGAGCGGCCTGCGCGGGGGCCAGCGCTGCGGCGGCCAGCCCCACCAGCACGCCGATGCGTCGCCAGCCGTTCACGGCACGCTCAGCGCAGCACCACCGACTGCACGAGGCGCTGCTCCTGCCCGTCGAGCCGCACCACCAGCAGCAGTTCCCAGCGGCCGGGCATGTGCCAGACCAGGCCATCCACCCGCCAGCGGCCGGCCCCCGCCGGCAAGAGGCGCGCGCGGTAGTTCATGCCGTGGCGGTGTTCGGGCATGGTGGCGTCGACGCGCACGAGCTCGGCTCGGGCCGGGCACAGCGCCACGCGCAGGGCAAAGGGCTTGGACACCGCGAGCGCCGGCTCGGCGGCCCAGGAGGCGGTGACGCCGCCTTGTTCGATGACCGAGGCACCCGCCTCGGGCGGCGGGCAGGCCGCAGCCGGTGCCGGGGCCATCTGGGCCGCGGCGGCGACGGGCCAGATGGACCACACGGCCCCGACAATGAGCCAGCCTCGCCTTCGACTCATCGCGCCACCGGCGACGGCAGCGCCGCCAGCAGCGCCTCGCCATTTTTCCAGCCGATGCGTTCGGCCACCTCGGCCGGCAGCGTGGCCAGCCACTGGCGCGACCAGCGTGCGTGCTCGCCCACGTAGTACCAGCGCTCGGGCGTGAAGGTGTCGGTGCCGAGCAGCACGCGCTCGGGGAACTCGGTGAACAGCGCGCGCCAGCCGGCGTCGACGGTGCTGCCATCCGCGCTGCGGGTGGCGTGGTCGCTGCGGAAAGCCAGGTCCACCCACAGGCGGCGGTGGCGGCGCAGCATCAACGCCACCTTGTCGGGCGCGTCGAAGCCGGCGTGCGCCCACAGGATGCGCGCCTCGGGCCACTGCGCGAACTGCCGGTCGATGGCCTCGGCGTCGGAGTGCGAGTGCAGCAACAGCCCGCGCTCGCGCGCCAGCTGCACCACGCGGCGCATCACCGGCAGGTCGGCGTCGGCGCCGAACACGTGGTACTCGCCCAGGCCGACGTAGCGGTGCTTCGCGAGCCGGTCTTCCATGTGGCCGACGACCGAGCGGTCGTGCACCCAGGTGCCGATCTCGCCACGGCTGCGGTAGGGGCGCAGCACCGGCACGACGAGTTCGGGCGCGATGGCGAACAGCTTCTGCGTGCCCTCGTCGCTGCTGCTCGACACCATCGCCTTCTTCAAGCCGGCCTCGCGCAGCAGCGCCACCGCCTGCGCGGGCGGCAGGCGTTCCCAGGCGTCGTGGCTGTAGTGCAGGTGGGCGTCGAAGATCGGCATCGGCGCGGTCTGCGCCAAGGCCGCGCGCGGCCCGGTCGTGATGCCCAGGGCGGCCGCCAGCAGGGCTCGGCGGCGGGGGAGCGAAGGGAGGGCGCGGCGCATGGGAGCCGACGGTAGCGCCGGTGCCGGCGCCCGACCACCCGGGCGAGCCTGCCCCTGCTGCGGCGCCCGGCATTGCACGGCGCCTCTTGAACTGACACCCGGCGACCCTATAATCTGATTGCTAGCACTCACCGAAGTCGAGTGCTAACGAGCGGAATCGCCGCGAGCCTGATCAGGTTCCAGCACCCGCCATCCTCTTGTAAGCGGGCACTGACTTTCTCAGCGCCTGTCCATTGCCAAGACTCAAGGAGATCCTATGAAGCTGCGCCCGTTGCACGACCGCGTGATCGTGAAGCGTCTCGAGAACGAAACCAAGACCGCCTCCGGCATCGTGATCCCCGACAACGCTGCCGAGAAGCCCGACCAGGGCGAAGTCCTGGCCGTCGGCCCCGGCAAGCGCAATGACAAGGGCGACTTCGTCGTCCTGAACATCAAGGTCGGCGACCGCGTGCTGTTCGGCAAGTACAGCGGCCAGACCGTCAAGGTCGATGGCGATGAGCTGCTGGTGATGCGCGAAGAAGACCTCTTCGCCGTCGTCGAGAAGTAATCCAGCACCCCCACTGCATACGGAGAGATAAGACATGGCTGCAAAAGACGTGATTTTCGGCGCTGACGCGCGCCAGCGCATGGTCGAGGGTGTGAACATCCTGGCCAACGCCGTCAAGGTGACCCTGGGCCCCAAGGGCCGCAACGTGGTGCTCGAGCGCTCGTTCGGCGCCCCCACCGTGACCAAGGACGGTGTCTCGGTCGCCAAGGAGATCGAGCTCAAGGACAAGCTCCAGAACATGGGCGCGCAGATGGTCAAGGAAGTCGCTTCCAAGACCAGCGACAACGCCGGTGACGGCACC
>Ga0068877_10003192_pt1 | contig 13052 bp, 7 predicted proteins | sample NOAtaG_FD_66437 | JGI IMG/M metagenome (GOLD analysis project Ga0068877, IMG submission 66437) | Freshwater lake microbial communities from Lake Erie, under a cyanobacterial bloom - NOAA_Erie_Diel6S_1000h metaG | ecosystem: Environmental > Aquatic > Freshwater > Lake | place: USA: Ohio, Lake... | reverse complement strand
CACCAGCAGTTCGAGGTGTTCCGGGGCGAAGCAGTCGCTCAAGCGAGTCGCCTCGCTGAGGTCGCCGCACACCACGATCAGGCCCCAGTCCGCGAGGGCCTGGCGCACGATCGCCGCCCTCGGGTGATCGGCCAGCTGCTCGGTGATGGCCGGGGGCACCGCCGCGGCCAACGCGTCGCTGGTGGTGATCAGGATCGCCGCCGCCAGGGGATCATGCTCCGCCTGGGCCATGAGATCGGCCGCCACCTGGTCGGCTTGGGCGGTGTGATCGGCGATCACGAGCACCTCGCTGGGGCCGGCGAGGGAGTCGATCCCCACCCGCCCGTAGACGGCTTTCTTGGCGAGGGTGACCCAGAGGTTGCCCGGTCCGCTGATCACATCCACTCGCGGGATCGTCTGGGTGCCCCAGGCCAGGGCGCCGATGGCCTGGGCCCCACCCACCCGATACACCTCCCGCACCCCGGCCAGATGGGCCGCCGCCAGCACGGTGGCGTTGGGTTCGCCATCGGGGCCTGGAGGGGTGACCATGACCAGGCGCTTCACTCCGGCCACCCGGGCGGGAATGGCGTTCATCAGCACGGTGCTGGGGTAGGCGGCCCGTCCGCCCGGAACGTAGATCCCGGCTCGGTCCACCGGCCTCCAACGCCGGCCCAGGTGTTCGCCATAGGGTCCTTGGAGGGCCAGATCCCCCGGAACCTGGAGCTCGTGGAAGCGGAGGATGCGGTCGTGGGCCAACTGGAGCGCCTCTCGCAGGGGCCCTGGCAGCCCTTCCCAGGCCTCCCGCGGCCTGGCGTCCGGAACCTGGAGCGACTCCAGTCGCACCCCGTCAAACGCCTCGGTGAGGCTCAACAGGGCCCCGTCTCCCTCCAGGCGAACCCGCTCCAGGATCTGGGCCACCTTGTCCTCCTCCGCCCGCAACTGGCCGCTCTCGGTGCGGGCGGCGATCTCCCGCAGCCGGGTGGCGGCCGCCTCCCCATCGCGGATGGTGGGGATCGGGACGGTTCCGGAGAGGGCCTCGGGGGCGGGGCGGGAGGCGACCACAGGGCGTGCGCGTGGACATCTCAGGCTACGGGTCGCCTTGGGGGCTGGGGGAGAGGGTTGAGGTAGTGTGGTCGTTTGTTTGGATGTCGCTCGAATCCAGTGGCCAATAACAGATCCTCCAAAAAGCGCATCGAGATCGCCGAGCGCAACCGGCTCCGCAACCGCGGCTACAAGTCGGCCTTGCGCACGCTGATGAAGCGCTGCCTCACCGCCTGCGGGAGTTACGGCCAGCAGCCCGGAGAGGCCTCCCGCGACGCCGTCGAAAAGAGCCTGAACGCGGCTTTCAGCAAGATCGATAAGGCGGTGAAGGTGGGGGTGTTGCACAAAAACAGTGGCGCCCACAAGAAATCGCGCCTCAGCGCCGCGGTGAAGAAGGCGCTTGAGCCCGAAGCGGCCAACACGCTGGCGCCCAGCTGAGGGACCCCCATCCTTGATGAGTCCCTCCGCCCCAGCGGCCGTCCTGGTGGACAGCCACTGCCACCTTGTGTTTCGGCAATTCGACGGGGATCTGCCGGACGTGGTGGCCCGCTGGCGGGAGGCCGGCGTGGCCACTGTGGTCCATGCCTGCGTGGAACCCTCGGAAATCCCCGCCATGCGGAGCTTGGCCGATCAGCTCCCGGAGCTCCGCTACGCGGTGGGTGTGCATCCCTTGGACACGGGACACTGGGGGCCCGACACCGCCTCCGTTCTCCGGGAGGCCGCCCTTGCCGACCCCCGGGTGGTGGCGGTGGGGGAACTGGGGCTGGATCTCTATCGCGAGCGGAATCTGGAGCGTCAGCTGGAGGTCTTGGCTTCCCAGCTAGATCTGGCTTGGGATCTCCAACTCCCGATCATCGTGCACTGTCGTGAGGCCGCCGACCCCATGCTGCGGGTCTTTCGGGGGCGCTTCGCGGAAGGACGGTTGCCCTCCGGGGTGATGCACTGTTGGGGAGGCACGCCGGAGGAAATGGGGGCGTTTTTAGACCTTGGGTTCCAGATCAGCTTCAGCGGCACGGTCACCTTCAACAAGGCCGAGGCCATACAGGCCTGCGCCAGGCTCGTGCCGGCGGATCGCTACCTGGTGGAAACGGATTGTCCGTTTCTCTCCCCGGCTCCCCGTCGCGGCAAGCGCAATGAGCCGGCCAACGTGGCCGCCGTGGCCGCCAAGGTGGCGGAGTTGCGTGGGGAATCCCTGGAATTGGTGGCCCATACCAGCACAACCAACGCTTCCCGACTTTTTAAACTGGGCCTTCACACTGTATGATCATTAATTGGCCCGGTGGCGCGAGCGCCCCTTCACTCTCGGTGTCGGCTTCCTTGGTGATCCCTCCCACGCTGATGGCTTCTGTGATTGGCAAGGCACTGTCGCGGGAAGGCCTGTCTTTAAGGGGGTCGCCTCCTTGAGGAGCCCAGTCGAGGGTCCCCATCCCCGTCGGGGAGGTGGGGGCCTCGAGCCAGCCCCCTGTTGAGCGGGCCCTCCTCGATGGATTCCTCCCCGTCTCTTTTCCCGTCCTCCTGTCTGCAGGTTTCCGCATGAGCAGCGCGATCCAGGTCGCCAAGACCGTGACCTATCTCCCCGACCTGGTGGAGGTGCAGCGGGCGAGTTTCAAGTGGTTTCTGGAAAAGGGGTTGATCGAGGAGCTCGATAGCTTCTCGCCGATCACCGACTACACGGGCAAGCTGGAGCTGCACTTCATCGGGGACGAATACCGTCTCAAGCGGCCCCGCCACGATGTGGAGGAGGCCAAGCGGCGGGATGCGACGTTTGCCTCCCAGATGTATGTCACCTGCCGGTTGGTGAACAAAGAAACCGGGGAAATCAAGGAGCAGGAAGTTTTCATTGGCGAATTGCCGTTGATGACGGAGCGAGGAACCTTCATCATCAATGGCGCGGAACGGGTGATCGTCAACCAGATTGTTCGTTCCCCTGGGGTCTATTTCAAGGATGAACAGGACAAGAACGGTCGCAAAACATTCAACGCCAGCCTAATCCCAAACCGGGGTGCATGGTTGAAGTTTGAAACGGATAAAAACGATTTGCTCCATGTTCGGGTGGACAAAACCCGCAAGATCAACGCTCACGTTTTGATGCGAGCCATTGGTCTTTCCGATAATGACGTTTTGGATAAGTTGCGGCACCCTGAGTACTACCAAAAGTCCATTGCCGCAGCGAATGATGAGGGGATTTCCTCTGAAGATCAGGCCCTATTAGAGCTGTACAAAAAGCTCCGCCCTGGTGAGCCTCCCTCCGTGAGCGGCGGGCAGCAGTTGCTGCACAGCCGATTCTTTGATCCCAAGCGTTACGACCTGGGCCGGGTGGGACGGTACAAAATCAACAAAAAGTTGCGCCTCACCATCCCCGACGCGGTGCGCACCCTCACACCCGAGGACGTGCTTTCAACGATCGATTATTTGATCAATCTCGAGCTCGATGTGGGCGGAGCCAGCCTGGATGACATTGATCATTTGGGCAATCGCCGTGTGCGCTCTGTTGGCGAGTTGTTGCAAAACCAGGTGCGGGTTGGTCTGAACCGGCTGGAGCGCATCATCAAGGAACGCATGACCGTCGGCGAGACCGACTCCCTCACCCCAGCCCAGCTGGTCAATCCGAAGCCCCTTGTGGCGGCGATCAAAGAATTTTTCGGATCAAGCCAGTTGAGCCAATTCATGGATCAAACGAATCCGCTGGCGGAACTCACCCACAAACGCCGGATCAGCGCCCTTGGACCAGGGGGCCTCACCCGTGAGCGGGCTGGTTTCGCGGTGCGCGACATTCACCCCTCCCACTACGGTCGCATCTGTCCGATAGAAACTCCGGAGGGTCCCAACGCGGGCTTGATTGGATCTCTCGCCACCCATGCCCGGGTGAATGAGTACGGCTTCATTGAAACTCCGTTCTGGAAGGTTGAAAACGGCGCCGTCATCAAAACCGGGGAGCCGATTTATCTCTCCGCCGATTTGGAAGATGAGTGTCGGATCGCTCCGGGCGACATCTCCACTGACGCCCAGGGATTCATCACCTCCGATCTCGTTCCGGTGCGTTATCGGCAGGATTTTGAAAAGGTGCCGCCCCAGCAGGTGGATTATGTGCAGCTTTCACCGGTGCAGGTGATTTCCGTGGCCACCTCCTTGATTCCTTTCCTGGAGCACGACGACGCCAACCGGGCCCTGATGGGGTCGAACATGCAACGCCAGGCCGTTCCCCTGCTCAGGCCAGAGCGGCCCCTGGTGGGCACGGGGTTGGAAACCCAGGTGGCCCGTGACTCCGGCATGGTGCCGATCACCCGGGTGAATGGCACCGTCACTTTTGTGGACGCCACCGCCATCGTCATCCGTGACGATCAAGGCATGGAATACACCCACTACCTCCAGAAATATCAGCGCTCCAACCAGGACACCTGCCTCAACCAGCGTCCGATTGTCAAACAGGGTGACCAAGTGATCGCCGGTCAGGTACTGGCGAATGGTTCCGCCTGCGAGGGCGGAGAGATTGCCCTGGGCCAAAACGTGATGATCGCCTACATGCCTTGGGAGGGATACAACTATGAGGATGCCATCTTGGTGAGTGAACGGCTCGTCCATGACGACCTGTACACGTCAGTTCACATTGAAAAGTATGAGATTGAAGCCAGGCAAACCAAGCTAGGACCTGAGGAGATCACGCGAGAAATTCCCAATGTGGCTGAAGAGAGCTTGAGGAATCTCGATGAGATGGGGATCATTCGTATTGGTGCGTATGTGGAAAGTGGTGATATTCTTGTCGGCAAAGTTACCCCCAAGGGTGAATCCGATCAGCCCCCGGAAGAAAAGCTGCTTCGTGCCATCTTCGGCGAAAAAGCCCGTGATGTTCGCGACAACTCTCTGCGTGTGCCCAGCACCGAGCGCGGACGGGTTGTGGATGTGCGCATCTATACCCGGGAGCAGGGCGATGAACTCCCGCCTGGCGCCAACATGGTGGTGCGTGTCTATGTGGCCCAACGTCGCAAGATCCAGGTGGGCGACAAAATGGCTGGCCGCCATGGAAACAAGGGCATCATCAGCCGCATCCTTCCTCGGGAAGACATGCCCTATCTCCCGGATGGCACCCCCATCGATATCGTGCTCAACCCCTTGGGTGTGCCCAGTCGGATGAATGTGGGCCAGGTGTTTGAGTGCCTGATGGGCTGGGCCTCGGCCCACTTGGGTTGCCGCGTCAAAGTGATTCCCTTTGATGAGATGCACGGCGCGGAGAAATCCAAGCAAACCGTGCAGGCCTACCTCGAGGAAGCCGCCAAACAACCTGGTAAGGACTGGGTGTACGACCCGGAAAATCCTGGAAAAATCCAGTTGATTGACGGACGCACGGGCGAAGCCTTCGACCAACCGGTCACGGTGGGCTATGCGCACATCCTGAAGCTGGTCCACCTGGTGGATGACAAGATCCATGCCCGATCCACCGGTCCCTATTCCCTCGTCACCCAGCAACCCTTGGGCGGGAAAGCCCAACAAGGTGGGCAAAGATTGGGTGAGATGGAAGTTTGGGCCCTGGAGGCCTACGGCGCCGCCTACACGCTGCAGGAGCTGCTTACCGTCAAGTCCGATGACATGCAGGGCAGGAACGAAGCCTTGAACGCCATTGTCAAAGGGAAGCCCATTCCCCGCCCCGGTACTCCGGAATCGTTCAAGGTGTTGATGCGGGAGTTGCAGTCGTTGGGACTGGACATCGCTGTCTACACCGACGCGGGCGAGGAGGTGGATCTGATGCAAGACGTGAATCCCCGTCGCAGCACCCCGAGTCGTCCAACCTACGAGTCGCTGGGGGTCGCGGATTACGACGACGACTGATTGCCTGCTTCTTTCTTTCCCCGCGCCCCTTTCTTCCCATGTCTAACACCAATTCACGAAGTGAGAACTACTTCGACTACGTCAAAATCACCCTCGCCTCCCCTGAGCGCATCATGCAATGGGGGCAGCGCACCCTTCCCAACGGTCAGGTGGTGGGTGAGGTGACCAAGCCGGAGACCATCAATTACCGGACGTTGAAGCCGGAGATGGATGGTCTGTTTTGTGAAAAGATTTTTGGCCCTTCCAAGGATTGGGAATGTCACTGCGGCAAATACAAACGGGTTCGCCACCGCGGCATTGTCTGTGAGCGGTGTGGGGTGGAGGTTACAGAGAGTCGCGTGCGGCGTCACCGGATGGGCTTCATCAAGTTGGCGGCACCGGTCTCCCATGTGTGGTATTTGAAGGGCATTCCCAGCTACGTGGCGATTCTGCTCGACATGCCCCTCAGGGATGTGGAACAAATTGTCTACTTTAACTGCTATGTGGTTCTTGATCCAGGCGACCACAAAGATCTGGTGTACAAGCAGCTCCTCACCGAAGATGAGTGGCTGGAAATCGAAGATCAAATCTTCGCTGAGGATTCAGACATTGAGAATGAGCCCATTGTCGGCATTGGCGCTGAAGCCTTAAAGCAGCTTCTCTCCGACCTGGAGCTGAGTGAAATCGCTGAGCAGCTGAGGGAGGAAATCAGTGCCAGCAAGGGCCAAAAGAGAGCGAAGCTCATTAAGCGCCTTCGGGTGATTGATAATTTCATCGCCACTAACGCCCGTCCGGAATGGATGGTGTTGGATGTGATCCCGGTGATCCCTCCAGATCTGCGGCCCATGGTGCAGCTGGATGGTGGCCGTTTTGCCACCAGCGACTTAAACGATCTCTACCGCAGGGTGATCAACCGCAACAATCGGCTGGCCCGTCTGCAGGAGATTCTCGCCCCGGAGATCATTGTTCGCAATGAAAAGCGCATGCTCCAGGAGGCCGTGGATGCCCTGATCGATAACGGGCGACGTGGCCGCACCGTGGTGGGAGCAAATAATCGCGCCTTGAAATCCCTCAGCGACATCATTGAGGGCAAACAGGGGCGTTTCCGTCAAAACCTGCTGGGCAAACGGGTTGATTACTCCGGCCGCTCGGTGATTGTGGTGGGTCCGAAACTGAAAATGCATCAGTGCGGCCTACCTAAGGAGATGGCGATTGAGCTGTTCCAACCCTTCGTTATTCACCGTCTGATTCGTCAAAACATTGTTAACAACATCAAGGCGGCCAAGAAGCTGATCCAGAAGGCTGATGACGAGGTCATGCAGGTGTTGCAGGAGGTGATTGAAGGTCATCCCATCCTTCTCAACCGTGCCCCCACCTTGCACAGGCTCGGCATCCAGGCCTTCGAGCCCAAGCTGGTGGACGGACGGGCCATTCAGTTGCACCCGCTGGTCTGTCCCGCCTTCAACGCTGACTTCGATGGCGACCAGATGGCCGTCCACGTGCCCTTGGCCATTGAGGCCCAAACGGAGGCGCGGATGCTGATGCTGGCGAGCAACAACATCCTGTCTCCCGCCACGGGAGAGCCCATCATCACCCCTTCGCAGGACATGGTGCTGGGGGCTTATTACCTCACCGCCGTCAACCGGGCCAAGCCCAAGCCTGAGTTCGGCGATCGGGCTCGCACCTTCGCGGGTTTGGAGGATGTGATTGCCGCCTTTGAGGAGAAGCATCTCCATCTCCATGATTGGGTTTGGGTGCGATTCCATGGGGAGGTGGAGGCGGACGACGAGGCTGAGGCTCCCCTCGCCTCGGAAACTCTGTCGGATGGAACCCGTGTGGAGCAGTGGCGATATCGACGGGATCGATTTGATGAGGAGGGAGCCCTGATCAGTCGTTATCTCCTGAGCACGGTTGGTCGTGTGGTAATGAATCAAACCATCATTTCCGCAGTCGCGGCCACTTGACGCACCCCTCGCCACTCCTTTAACGCCCCCTCCATCTCCACGGATTCATGAGCACCTCTTCCGCGAAAAAGAAAGCCTCCAAGGCCGCACCTAAGGAAGCTCCAGTGGAGGCTTCCCCCAGTCGGGTAGCACCTCCTTTTCGGAATCGCGTCATCGATAAAAAGGCGTTGCGGAATCTCGTGGCTTGGGCGTACAAGCATCACGGCACCGCCGCCACGGCCTCCATGGCTGATGAATTGAAAAATCTCGGTTTCCACTACGCCACCCAGGCGGCCGTTTCCATTTCGGTGGACGACTTGCGCATTCCCAGCGAGAAGGCGCGTTTGCTGCAGGAAGCGGAAGAAGAAATCACCAACACGGAAGAGCGCTATCGATTGGGCGAAATCACCGAGGTGGAGCGTCACACCAAAGTGATCGACACATGGACCGAGACCAATGAGCGTCTCGTGGAAGAAGTGAAGCGCAACTTCAATGAAAACGATCCCCTGAATTCCGTGTGGATGATGGCCAATTCAGGGGCCCGCGGCAACATGTCACAGGTGCGTCAATTGGTGGGGATGCGAGGCCTGATGGCCAACCCCCAAGGGGAAATCATCGACCTTCCCATTCGCACCAACTTCCGGGAAGGTCTCACGGTCACCGAATACGTGATCTCCTCCTATGGCGCCCGAAAGGGATTGGTGGACACGGCCCTCCGCACCGCCGACTCGGGCTACCTCACCCGGCGCCTGGTGGACGTGGCCCAGGACGTGATTGTTCGCGAGGAGGACTGTGGCACCAGCCGGGGCCTGATCATTGAGGCCGATGAAAAGGGTCGGTTCCACAGCAAGCTGGTGGGCCGCTTGGCGGCTGAGCCGATCGTGGATCACAACCGCAACGAGCTGGCGGCCCGGGACGCGGAGATTGACGCCCCCCTGAGCCGGGCGATTGAGCAGGCGGGCATCCGCACGGTGGTCGTGCGCTCCCCGCTCACCTGCGAGGCCTCACGTTCGGTGTGTCGGAAATGCTATGGCTGGGCCCTGGCCCACAACCAGCTGGTGGATTTGGGAGAAGCGGTGGGCATCATCGCGGCCCAATCGATCGGGGAGCCCGGCACCCAGCTCACCATGCGCACCTTCCACACCGGCGGGGTGTCCACAGCGGAAACGGGCGTGGTGCGGTCCCTCGCCGCTGGAGTGGTGGAGTTTGGACCGAAGGCCCGGGTGCGATCCCACCGCACCCCCCACGGAGTGGAGGCCCACCTGGCGGAAACGGATTTCACCCTTCAGTTGAAACCCACCGATAAGGGCAAGGGGCAAAAGCTCGACATCACCGCCGGATCGATCCTGTTTGTCAATGATGGGCAGACAGTGCTTGCAGACACGATCCTGGCGCAGATTTCTTCTGGTGCCCAGGTGAAAAAGAGTGTGGAAAAAGCCACTAAGGATGTCATCTGTGATCTCGCTGGTCAGGTGCGTTTTGAGGACGTGATTCAACCGCGAGAAGTGACCGACCGCCAGGGCAACATCACCCACAAGGCCCAGCGTCTTGGCCGGCTTTGGGTGTTCAGCGGCGATGTCTACAACCTGCCTCCAAATGCCCAACCCGTGGTGGAAGGTGGAAAGAAAGCTCACACGGGCGATGTGCTGGCGGAGAGCCGTTTGGTGAGTGAGTACGGCGGTGCCGTGCGGCTGAGGGAATCGGCCGGTGATTCACGGGAGGTTCAGATTGTCACCACTAGCCTTACCCTTAAGGACTGCAAGTTGCTGCATGAATCCACCCATTCCGGTGAGATCTGGCACCTGGAAGACAAGGAAGGGGCCAAATACCTGCTGCGCACCGCCCCGGGCAGCAAGATTGGATCCGGTGAGGTGATCGCTGAATTGGCGGACGATCGTTTCCGGACGAAGACTGGAGGCATCGTCAAGTTTTCCCCGGGTCTGTCCATCAAGAAAGCCCGCTCGGCCAAACATGGTTTCGAGGTGAGCAAGGGGGGGACTTTGCTATGGGTGCCGCAGGAAACTCACGAAATCAACAAGGATATTTCCTTGTTGATGATTGAGGATGGCCAGTGGATTGAGGCGGGCACGGAGGTGGTCAAAGACATCTTCAGCCAGACCGCCGGGATCGTGACGGTGACCCAGAAGAACGATATTCTTCGGGAAATCATTGTGCGCGCTGGCAAACTTCACCTTATTGCCGATAGCAAGATTCTCAGTCGCTATCAAGAGGGCCTGATGGTGAACCCCGGGGATGAGATCGCTCCCGGAATCACGGCGGAGTCCATGGTCTTCGTCGAGTCTGTCGATACCACCGAAGGCGGCGCCCTGCTGCTTCGGCCGGTGGAGGAATATTTCATCCCGGATGAGGCCCATTTGCCCGAGTCGCTCGTTGTGAAGCAGCCTTCCGGGCCCCATCTTGGGTTGAAGGCCACCCAACGGCTCACGTTCAAAGACGGTGAGCTGGTGAAATCTGTGGAAGGGATTGAGCTCCTGCGCACCCAGCTGATTTTGGAGACGTATGACACCACCCCCCAGATGACGGTGGATGTGGAGGCCGTGGCCGACAAGCGGGCCAAGACCATCGATCGGCTGCAGCTGGTGATCCTGGAAACCCTTCTGGTGCGCCGCGACACCCTGTCGGACGCCAGCCACGGGTCCACCCACACCGAGCTGCAGATCAACGATGGCGACCTGGTGAAGCGGGGGGATGTGGTGGCCACCACCCAGATCCTTTGCAAAGAGGATGGGGTGGTTCAGCTTCCAGATGCCACGGCGGATGAGCCCATCCGACGATTGATCGTGGAGCGAGCCGGCGACACCCGCACGATCCCCCTGACCCAACCCAAGCCCAACGTCGCGGTGGGCGATCGGCTTGTCGAGGGCGATGATTTGGGCGACGGGTTGATCGCCCCCTGCTGCGGGCAGGTGGAAACGATCTCCGATGCCGAACTCACCATCCGGCTGGGTCGCCCCTACATGGTGTCCCCCGACTCCGTGCTGCATGTGCGGGATGGAGAGCTGGTGCAACGGGGGGATGGACTGGCCCTGCTGGTGTTTGAACGGCAGAAAACGGGGGACATCGTGCAGGGTCTTCCCAGGATCGAGGAATTGCTGGAGGCCCGCCGCCCGCGGGATTCGGCCATCCTCTGCCGCAAGGGAGGCACCGTTCAGATCAAGCAAGGGGAAGACGACGATTCGATCACGGTGTCGGTGATCGAGTCCGACGACGCCGTCACTGATTACCCCATTCTTCTGGGACGTACGGTGATGGTGAGTGACGGCCAGCAAGTGAGCGCTGGTGAGTTGCTGACCGATGGCCCGATCAATCCGCACGAATTACTCGAGTGTTTCTTTGAGGATTTACGCGCCTCCAAACCCACCATGGAGGCGGCCCAGGTGGCGATCTCCAAATTGCAATTCCGCATGGTGATGGAAGTGCAAAACGTCTACAAATCCCAAGGGGTGTCGATCGACGACAAGCACATTGAGGTGATCGTGCGCCAGATGACCAGCAAGGTGCGCATTGAGGACGCCGGTGATACCACCCTGCTGCCCGGTGAACTCATCGAGCTGCGCCAGGTGGAGCAGGTGAACTCCGCCATGGCGATCACCGGTGGCGCCCCGGCGGAATTCACCCCCGTGCTGCTGGGCATCACCAAAGCCTCCCTCAACACCGACAGCTTCATCTCCGCCGCCAGCTTCCAGGAAACCACCCGGGTGCTCACCGAGGCGGCGATCGAAGGCAAGAGCGATTGGCTGCGGGGCCTCAAGGAGAACGTGATCATCGGGCGCCTGATTCCGGCGGGAACCGGCTTCAGTGGCTTCGATGAGGAGTTGCGCGCCGAGGCGGGCCCCCACCCCGACATCCTTGAGGAGGAGGCCCAGGGCTACCGCCGCATGCAGAACCTCCGCCCCGACTACACCGTGGACCTGCCCACCCCGCCGGTCAATCTCGCCGTGTTGGACGATCCCTCCGACGAGGACCTAGAGGCCACCCGCAGCCGCCATGGCATCGAGGCGTCGTCGAGCAGCTTCGCGGCCTTCATGCGTCCCACCCAGGAGGAAGGCTTGGAGGAAGACCTGCTCCCCGATCCAGAGGCTCTGGAAGATCTCCAGGAAGAAGGGTTGCTCAGCGATGACTGAAACCACGGAACTGGGCACGCCCGTGCCCAAGCGGCGCCTGCCCCGCTGGGGATTTCACGCCCACAATGAGCTTCTCCACGGCCGCTTGGCCATGATGGGGTTCATCGCCTTGCTGCTGGTGGAATGGAAGCTGGGCCACGGCCTGCTGTCGCCCCGGTGAGCACGCCGCTGCTGGGTCGCGGTTTGGCTGAGTTGGAAGCCTGGGCCGTGGCGGAAGGGCAGCCCCGGTTTCGGGGTCGTCAGGTGCATGAGTGGCTCTACCGGAGGGGGGTCCATGACGTGGACGCCATCACCGTGCTGCCCAAGGTCTGGCGCGAGCGTCTGCGGGAGCGGGAGGCGATGGAGGGAGCCCCCCTGCTGGGGCGGTTGGTGGAGCATCACCGTCAGGTGGCGGCGGATGGCACCACCAAGTTGCTGCTGGGCACCACGGATGGCCTGCGGCTCGAAACCGTGGGCATTCCCACCGAGGATCGCCTCACCGTGTGTGTGAGTTCCCAGGTGGGTTGCCCCATGGCGTGTCGTTTTTGCGCCACGGGGAAAGAGGGTTTGGCCCGTTCGCTGGCGCTCCACGAAATCGTGGATCAGGTGCTCAGCGTGCGAGAGGTGATGGAGCGGCGGCCCACCCATGTGGTGTTCATGGGGATGGGGGAGCCCTTGCTGAACAGCGAGGCGGTGTTGCGGGCGATCGCCGTGTGGTGCGACGAGCTGGGAATGGCCCAGCGGCAGATCACGGTGAGCACGGTGGGGGTGCCCGGCACCTTGCCCGCCCTGGCGGATCGGGCCCATCAGGTGCTGGGCCGGGCCCAATTCACCCTGGCGGTGAGTTTGCACGCGCCGGATCAACGGTTGCGGGAAGAGCTGATCCCCACGGCCCGGGCCTATCCTCTGGATCAGTTGCTGCGCGACTGTCGCCTCTACGCCGCGCGGACGTCGAGACGGGTGAGCTTTGAATACATCCTGCTGGCGGGCGTCAATGACGCGCCCCAACAGGCCGAGGCCTTGGCCCAGCTGCTGCGGGGATTCCAAAGCCATGTGAATTTGATTCCCTACAACCCGATCACGGAGGAGACGTTCGAGCGGCCCTCCCCGGAGCGGGTGGAGCGGTTCCGGCGCACCCTGGCGGATCAGCGCGTCGCCGTGA
>Ga0068877_10003188_pt1 | contig 13059 bp, 11 predicted proteins | sample NOAtaG_FD_66437 | JGI IMG/M metagenome (GOLD analysis project Ga0068877, IMG submission 66437) | Freshwater lake microbial communities from Lake Erie, under a cyanobacterial bloom - NOAA_Erie_Diel6S_1000h metaG | ecosystem: Environmental > Aquatic > Freshwater > Lake | place: USA: Ohio, Lake... | reverse complement strand
CTTATTCCCGGAATTGTAAGCGGCGCGGGAGCTGCTGAGCTGTTCTTTGTAAACAAAGTGGGCATGCCTTTTCAAAGCGGCACCATCATTTACTTTGCGCTTATCCTAATGGGAATTGTTTTCGGATTGTGGTGGTCGCACCGAAAGCAGTTGCATTACCTCAATATCGGCGTGCTTTCGTTCGCCATGCTGTTGATCGGATATTCCACGTTCCTGGTTGTTATTATTCGCTCCAACGCCGGAACACCTATTAATGAAAATCGACCGAATGATGCAGTAAGTTTGCTGTCGTATCTCAATCGTGAGCAATACGGGGATTGGCCCATTTTTCACGGGCAGCAATATTCAACGCCACTCGATCCGGAACAACCATATGTTGATGGTCAACCAAAATTTGTGCGCGACAATGCAACAGGTAAATACACCATCAGTGACGCACGCAAAGGCTCTGAATACAACTACGACAAACGCGCAACCGTATTTCTGCCACGAATGTGGAGTTCGTCGCACGCTGAGGCGTATCAAGGTTGGGTGGATGTAAAAGGTGATACGCTGGTATTACCCGATAGCAAAGGAAGAGTCACAACCGCTGTAATACCAACGTTCCGCGAGAATTTACAATACTTTATTACCTATCAATGCGGATGGATGTATGCGCGTTATTTCCTTTGGAATTTTGTTGGAAGACAAAATGATCGAACCGGTTACGGCAATGACATGGAAGGAAACTTTCAATCCGGAATAGGATTATTAGATCGCGGACGTATTGGCGAACCCGAACTGATGCCTGAATTTTGGAAGAACAACAAAGCGTCGAATTCCTATTTCGCACTTCCATTAATCCTCGGAATAATTGGCGCATTCTGGCACTATTACCGCTCACGCAAAGACGCGCTGGTAGTCGCATTACTTTTCATTTTCACCGGACTCGCTATTGTGTTTTACCTCAATCAAACACCATGGCAACCGCGCGAACGCGACTACGCATACGTGGGTTCGTTCTTTGCATTTTCCATTTGGATTGGTCTCGGTGTAATCGGCGTTTACCAATTCTTCCAGCGCTTTCTCACCAGCAATAAGTCGTTGTTGGCCGCACTGATGACAACTTCAATTGTTCCTGTTATCGTGCTCTCTGAAAATTATGATGATCATAACAGAAGTGACAGAACGGTTGCACGCGACCTTGCCATTAATTTATTACAAAGCTGTGCACCGAATGCGATTCTTTTCACCTATGCCGATAACGACACCTTTCCGCTATGGTATGCACAAGAAGTATTAGGTATTCGCACGGATGTTCGCGTGGTGTGTTTGTCTTTACTTGGTGGTGATTGGTACATCGATCAATTAAAAGAAAAATATTACGATTCGGATGCGATTCCATTTTCTATGGAGCATTGGGATTACCGCGAAGGAACGCGCAGTTATGTCAATGTATTTAATGAACGCAACGACACGATGCCGGTAGCATTTGCCGTGCAGCGCGCAATCAGTAAAAAATTCGAAGAGCAATTCATTTCAACGCAAGAGGATACGCTGAATTATATCCCCGGAAGATATTTGTCATTACCTGTTCATCGCGTGAATGCACTGCAACACAATGCCGTTGAACCTTACAATCAGCAGCGTATAGCAGATACAATTTACTGGAACTTAAAAGGGAATTATATCTTAAAAGATCAATTAGTCATTCTTGATATTCTTGCGAACAACAACTGGAAGCGTCCCATCTATTTCGCGCTGAACATGCCGGGAAATTCCTACGCAGGATTGGATGAATACTTGCAGCTGGAAGGATTGGCGTACCGATTGATTCCCGTAAAGAATTTCCGTGCCAACGGATCGTTACGAAACAATCCTATGGTGCACTTACAGCGATCCGTGCAATTATTCTCCTCTACCTTCAAGTGGGGCGGCATATACAACGAAAACGTTTACGCTGATGAAACAACAGCGCGGATGTTCACAGACCCTATGTTGTCGGGCATTCAGCATACAGCGTTGGCTTTGGCAGAAGCGGGACAATATGAACAAGCTATGACTTTATTGAAAAAAGTAGAACGCGCAATTCCATTAACGCAAGTTCCTCCCGATGAACACTGGATTGCATTTGTAGAAATTGCCTACCGTTGCGGAGATCACGTTTTTGCCAATAACTTATCTCGCAAAATTGTTAAGCACGCTTACGAATCGATACAATGGTACACGACCTTGCCACGATTCCCTGCTGATCTTTCCGCGCAGATGAGAAACATCACCACCCTGGAAATGCTCGCTCACTTGTATAGTCAGGAATCGCTTTCACTCGAATATCAGGCTATCATGCAGCGTCTCGATTTGACACCGCAACGTCCTCAACAAGATTCAACGGATAGTATTACGGAATAATTAGCTGATTTTACTCCAGTTCGTGGAAGATGTTTTTTCACGATTCATTTCCTGCACTAATAGCTGATGCTCTTCCAACTCCAGTTTAGGATCACGCTCCAACAATTCTCCCGCAGCTGCGCGCGCATGTTGCAAAATAACTACATCCTTAGCAATATCGGCAAGACGTAATCCCAATACGCCACTTTGCTGTGTACCTTCAATATCGCCCGGACCGCGCAATTCCAAATCAACTTCTGCTATTTCAAAACCGTCATTGGTGCGAACCATCGTATCCATGCGCTTCTTAGAATCTCTGCTGAGTTTAACATCCGTCATCAAAATACAAAACGATTGTTCTGCGCCACGTCCTACTCGTCCTCGCAACTGGTGCAGCTGCGATAATCCGAATCGTTCTGCACTTTCAATAATCATTACGGAAGCGTTGGGCACATTCACACCCACTTCAATCACCGTTGTTGCCACCATGATGTTGGTTTCACCTCTTACAAAGCGCTGCATCTCAAAATCCTTTTCTGCTGGTTTCATCTTACCATGCACAATGCTCACTTTGTATTGCGGCAAAGGAAAAGCACGCGATATGCTTTCATATCCATCCATTAAATCTTTGTAATCCATTTTTTCAGATTCCTGAATGAGCGGATACACCACATACACTTGTCGTCCTTTCGCAATTTCTTCTTTCATAAAACCGAACACACGTATTCGATCCGCGTCTGTGAAATGAACGGTTTTAATCGGCTTACGACCCGGCGGTAGTTCATCGATTATTGATGTATCAAGATCTCCATACAACGTCATTGCCAAAGTTCGCGGAATCGGTGTCGCTGTCATGACCAATACATGAGGTGGCTGTACATTTTTGCGCCACAACTTATAACGTTGCTCTACACCAAATCGATGTTGCTCATCGATCACCACCATGCCCAAATTTTTAAACTGAACTTCATCTTCAATCAGCGCATGGGTACCAATGACAATATTCAAGGTTCCTGCTCGTAATCCCTCATGCAACACTTTACGGTCAGCAGTTTTCGTATTTCCGGTAAGCAAACGTACTTCAAGAGGCATATCCTTCAATAGCTCCTTCAACGTATGATAATGTTGTGTTGCTAAAATTTCTGTGGGTGCCATCAAACAAGCTTGATATCCGTTATCGATAGCAATCAGCATACTCATCAATGCAACTACTGTTTTACCGCTGCCCACATCGCCTTGTAACAAGCGATTCATTTGCTTACCGCTTCCGCAATCCTGCCGTATTTCACGTATCACCCGCTTTTGCGCACCGGTTAAAGGAAAGGGCAGATAATGATTATAAAATGTGTTGAACAAATCGCCGACTTGTCCGAAGGTAAAACCCTTCGATGCTTCATTGCGTTGACGCTGAATACGCAACAAACGAATTTGAATAAATAAAAACTCTTCAAATTTCAATCGTGCTTCTGCACGTTTTTGTAAGGCAAAATCAGAAGGAAAGTGGATTTCACGCAACGTGGTTTCACGATCCAACATATTCAATCGTGTACGTAAAGACTCCGGTAAAATTTCCGGAATATTTCCCGGCAGCAAATTGTATAACACACGCTGCAGTTTCATCAAACCTTTCGAATCTAGTCCTTTGTTGCGCGCCTTCTCCGTAGAAGAATACATAGGTTGCAAGGCAGAAGTACGCTTCAAGGTTTCCTCCGAAACCTCCTCCACCTCCGGATGCACGATGTTGTATTTGCCGTTAAATTCTTGAGGCTTACCAAAAACAATGTATTCCTTCCCCGGCTGAAATTTTCCCGTCAGCCATTTTAATCCCTGAAACCACACCAATTCAACGCTACCTGCGCTATCACGAAACAGAGCCGTCATGCGTTTACTTCGCTGATGACCTACCACCTGCACTTGCGATATGTAGCCACGCAATTGAATGTACTGTGTGTCGGGTGTGATCTCTGTGGTGCGATAAAATCGGGAACGATCGATGTAACGATACGGATACCAGCGCAACAGATCTCCGTACGTGCGAATATCAAATTCCGCCTTCAACACCTTGGCGCGCTCGGGCCCGACGCCTTTCAAAAATTCTACGGAAGTGTCCAGAATACTGTTCGCCACACAGCGAATTTAGGAAACTCGGTGTTTTTTGTGACTAAGAATAGTAGTTAGTATTCCATTATGCCATTTAAACGTAACTTACACCTAATGACTCGTATAATTTACACCCTATTAATCATAGTTCTGTTCCTGCTCCCCTCCTGTAGCAAAAACTACTACCGCTCGGTTTCGCGCTCCGGTCAAGAATTCAAAAACGACTCTGCTTTCATTCGCAACAATTTCGCTTATAGTGTTTATACGGTCGCAGGTGAACGTGTCTACAAAACGCGCATCGACTCCATTAAAGGTGACTCCTTATATATGCACAACAAGCCATTAAGCAACAAAGAAATCAAATCGTTGAACAGCAAGAACAGTCCCGAGTGGATAAAACGAGTGGATATCGTAATTGATGATTCCGTGCAATTGGTCGCAAACAAGCCACAAACAACTATCAGCTATTCGCAAATAAAAGCAGTGAAAAATTATAAATACGAACAGGAAGCAAAAGCGAAAAACGACAACCGAACGCTCTTTATCGTTTTTGCCGTAGTCATTCTTTTTGTTGGTGGATATATCGGTGCAATAGCGCTCATCAACTAAAAAAGCCGTCACTTTCGCAACGGCTCTTCAGTTATTACTGATATTATTCTTACGCTAATATCGTCACCGGATTTTCCAGGAATGCTTTCAGTGTCTGCAAGAATGCTGCACCTGAAGCACCATCTACCACACGATGATCGCAAGACAACGTCACTTTCATCACTTTGCCAGGAACTACTTGTCCGTTCTTCACCACAGGAACATCACTGATGCCGCCTACAGCGAGAATACACGCATCCGGCGGATTGATAATCGCCGTGAACTCGTCAATACCGAACATGCCTAAATTCGAAATAGTGAACGTATTACCTTCCCAATCGGACGGTTGTAATTTTTTGTCTTTCGCTTTTTGTGCGAAAGTTTTCACCTCAGAAGAAATTTGTGATAATGATTTCTGATCTGCGAAACGCACTACCGGAACCAACAAGCCGTCTTCAACAGCAACAGCAACGCCGATGTGCACATGGTTGTTGTAACGAATGCGATCGCCTAACCAGGATGAATTTACTTTCGGATGACGTTTTAACGCACCAGCTACAGCACGAATAACCATATCATTGAATGATACTTTCACCGGCGCAACCGCATTAATCGCTTCACGAGCTTTCACCGCCTCATCCATGTGTATTTCCATGGTTAAATAGAAATGCGGCGCACTGAATTTGCTCTCTGCCAAACGACGTGCAATCGTCTTACGCATTTGCGAAACGGTTTCTTCCGTATAGCTTTCCTGACCTGAAACCGCCGCAAACTGAGGCATTACAGGCATTTTGGAAGGATGCCAGCTTTCAATATCACGCTTCACAACGCGACCGCTGTCACCGCTACCGGCAATCATGTTCAAGTCAATACCTTTTTCCGCTGCAATCTTTTTCGCCAATGGCGATGCTTTAATGCGTGCATCTCCATTGCCCTCATAACTTGTTGTTACAGGAGCTGCAGTAGTAACCGCAACAGGAGCGGTAGCTTTATTCTCAACCACCACCGGCTCTGCTTTCTTCTCAGCAACAGGTGCGGCTTCTTCTTTCTTTGCAGCAACAGGAGCTGCCGCCAATAATGCCGTGATGTCTTCACCCGGATTACCGATAATTGCAAGAATAGCATCAACTGCTGCGCCTTTACCTTGCTCTACACCAATGTGCAACAACGTTCCATTAAAGAACGATTCAAATTCCATCGTTGCTTTATCGGTTTCAATTTCAGCCAGCAATTCTCCGCGTTTTACGGTATCTCCAACTTTCTTATGCCATGCCGCAACAACACCATCAGTCATGGTATCACTCAATTTCGGCATTTTAACTACTTCAGCCATATACGTGTAATCCGTTACGTTTTTAATATTAGTTATTCCATGATAAATGGATAGTTCGGCTCTGCATAAACATCTTTATACAGTTCTTCCGGAGCAGGGAAAGGAGATTCTTCTGCGAACTTCACCGACTCATCAACGATCGCCTGAATTTTAGCTTCCATAGCTTCTATACCGGCATCATCTATCCAACCGTTTTCGCGCAATGTGGTAATCACACGTTCAATCGGATCTTGTGCCTTGTAGGCTTCCACTTCATCTTTCGATCTGTATTTCGCAGGATCAGACATGGAATGTCCGCGGTAGCGATATGTTTTCATTTCCAATAACGTCGGACCATTGCCTGCGCGGGCGTGTGCCGCTGCTGCCGCAATGGCTTCATGAACCGTTTCACAGCTCATGCCGTCAACTTGATATGATGGCATATCGTAGCCCGCACCAATCTTGTACAAATCATGCACATTCGACGTACGCTCTACAGATGTTCCCATCGCATAGTTGTTGTTCTCGATAATGAAAATTACCGGCAACTTCCACAACATGGCCATGTTAAAGGTTTCGTGCAACGCACCCTGACGCACAGCACCATCACCCATGTAACACAAGGTTACACGCTGATTACCGTTGTATTGATCTGCAAATGCAATGCCTGCGCCCAGCGGAATTTGTCCGCCAACAATACCATGACCTCCGAAGAAATTAAATTCTTTCGAGAAGATGTGCATAGAGCCGCCTTTGCCTTTCGAGCATCCGGTTGACTTCGCCATCAATTCGGCAATCATGTATTTCGGATGCATACCGCGTCCGATTGGATGCGCGTGATCACGATAAGCAGTGATGACACGATCTTCCTTTGTTGTTGCTGATTCCGCACCTGCAACCAAAGCTTCCTGCCCGATATACAAGTGACAGAAGCCACGAATTTTTTGCTGGATATATAACTCCCCGCATTTCTCTTCTACACGACGCATTTTCAGCATCAACTCGTACCAATACAGATACTGCTCTTTGCTAAATGCGGTCTTCGATTTTGAAGCTGTCTTTTGTGTTTTAGTCGCCATACCTTTTAGGTAAAATGATAAGTGGACAAAGTTAATAGTTTTTAATCGGGGAGCAAGTTCAATGCAGTATTACAAAACCCTGTATTCCAGCAAGTTAAATGTTAATCTTTGAGTTCGGGGGCTTCAAATATTAACGGCAGCAAGGATTTGACACTTTCTATCACTTGTACAGGCCCTGTGTGCGCTCCTAAAATTATACGAATCGGTTGTCCTGATCGTTGCTCGTATTCCGCCATAGCCTGACGACAAGCACCGCAAGGCGACATTGGTTTATTCACTTCAAATTTATCCGACGTGCAACTAACCGCAACTGCTACAACAGAAGCTTCCGGGTATAATGCGCCCGCAGAATAAATGGCCACACGTTCAGCACACAAACCCGACGGATACGCCACATTCTCCTGATTATTGCCACCAACTACCACGCCATTGCTCAGCAACACGGCAGCACCCACGCGGAAATTCGAATACGGCGCATAAGCATTCGAAGTAGAATTCCGTGCTTGTATCAATAAGTTGCGATCAACAGACTCTAATTCAACGTCGCTGTCGTATTCCAGGATTTTGGTAATAATTTCAAATTGTTTTCCCATTTCGTTAAAGGTAGCTGATTTGTCTGCAATTCATTCCTTCAAAATTCCTTTCTTCCACGAAATCATTTCACGGTTTCCCGAATTCTGTTAACTTTCCATTAATCTTTTCGAAACCCTGAATTAAACTTTCGTAAGGATTGCAACGTCTCGACATTATGAAACATTTTTCCATCGCTTTGTTGGTTCTATTCGGAAGCAACATCACCGCTCAAACTCATCAGGATGGGGACAGTTTATGGAACGTGTCAACAGTGCATGAAATTCATCTGAACTTTACTCAACCTTCTTACTGGGATACTTTGGAGGATGGTTATACCAATGATTACTACACGGTATGTCAGGTGGTACTGAATGGTCGTGTAATGGACGATGTCGGGGCAAAGTTCAAAGGCAATTCTTCCTACAACAATCCGTCCGACAAGAAATCGTTTAAAATTGATTTCAACGAATTTGATTCCACTTTAAGCTATGATGGCATCAAGAAAATCAATCTGAACAACTGCTTCAAGGATCCTACGTTCATGCGCGAAAAACTAGCGCTGGATTTTTGCAGACGTCAGGGAATATTGGCACCACGATGCACGTATGTGCGTGTGTATATCAACAGTTCGTATTGGGGATTGTACACTTTAGTGGAAGAGGTGAACGCAAAATTTCTCACACAACGCTTCAATAATAACGATGGCAATTTATTCAAAGGTGATCCTTCGGGAGATTTAAGATGGCTTGGCTCTTCTCCTTCATTATATTATAACAAATACGAATTAGACCGCACGCAAACCAACGACTGGAGCGATTTGGTGCATGCAATTGATATCATTAACAACACTCCATCCGCCAATTTTCAGGATTCTTTACCAACAGTATTTGATACTTGGAGCGTTCTTAAAGCAGCTGCATTCTCTAACATTTTCTCCAACCTCGATTCGTACACCGGCAGTGGTCATAATTACTACATCTATCACGATGAAGACGCAGACATTTTCCGATGGATTGTTTGGGATGTGAATGAAGCATTTGGAAACTTTCAAATGAACATGAATGCGAACACCATACAAACCATTCCCTACAACTACCTCAATCAACCGACTAATAGACCCTTATTGAATAACATGTTTAACAACAGCGTGTATCATCAGGACTATATCAACGCTTTATGCGTAATGCTGAGCAACGATTTTACCAACGATTTTATGGATCCCATGATCGATAGTATTGCAAACGTTATTCGACCTTATGTGTATACTGATACACACAAATTTTATACGAATCAAAACTTCGAAGACAACATCTCTATGGCTATTACATTGCCCGGTCCCAACGGAGGAATAACAATGCCGGGACTAAAATCGTTTATCACTGCACGACGAAATGCTTTAATGAATCAATTAAGCGCCTTTGGCTGTTGGCTATCAGTTCCGGATAATTCATCAAACATCACGACGTTTAAACAAGCCCCAAATCCTGCAAACGACTATTTCACCATCACTCCGGTAGTTACTGAACCATACAGTTACCGTGTATTTAATGCGCAAGGACAATGGATAGCTTCACAAGAAAATGTCCGCGGAGTTACTTCGGTGTCGTGCAGCACTTGGCCTAATGGCATATACTTTGTGGAGTACCTAACGACCTCTCACAGACAATCACTTAAAATTGTCGTAACACATTAGCAACATTTATCCTGCAACAATTATCTTTCCGCCCTTATCATCACATTTATGATTACTACTCCATCGCGCTTCACTATGAAACGAAAATTTACAGCACTAATCGCCTTTGTTTTACTCATTGCTATTTCCTGCAGCAGCGGCCCCGGAGAAGGTGGAAGCGCCAGCATTACCGGGAAAATCTACGCAAAAAGATACGTGAACAACTGTAATACATTATCAGGTGAATTTTGGGCGCCGGATGAAGAAGTGTATATCGTTTATGGAGACGATCCCTCCTACGGCGACCGCATTCGCACAGGCCCCGACGGCACGTATTGGTTTCGTTATCTTCGCCCCGGTAAGTACACGATTTATGCGTATTCAACCGTTTGCACACCTGCAGAGCGAGAAGCGGTATCCGTTACCGTTGAAATCAGCTCCAAGAAACAAGAAGCGGAAGCACCGGTTATAGAAATTAAGAAATGAGCGGCATGAAGCAAACGTTGTTGTTCTTTGCAATCCTGTTGTTCTCGACGAAAGTCGAGGCGCAGTCGCGCAAACAGGTGAAAGAATATAAAATTAAGTCTACTACTGAAACCACCACCTTGCTTGAAAACGGCAAGGAAACTGCAACTTACAAATCGTCCTACAAGGCATTTGATAAGGATGGTAATGTTATTGAAGAAGTGGATTACAACAAGGACGGATCAACTCGTAAACGTGTTCGCACGAAGTATGCAGGAAAAGAAAAGACAGAAGAGATTGTCGAAAACAACAAATCTTCTAAGGATAATTCCGAAGATCCGAAATACTCTCGCACCACCTGGAAACACAACAGCAACGGTGACAAAACGGAGGAAATACAATACGATCAAGCCGGCAACATTATTCAACGTACCACTTTTACCTATAACGGCAAAGGCGAAAAGTTAATGGAACTGACCATGGATGCTTCCGGCAAAATTATTCGCAAAGAGGTATACGCGTATAACGCCAAAGGTTTAAAAACCGAAAAGAAAATTTACGGGCCAAACGACACTTTGATTAAAGTAATTAAATACACGTACGCGTAATCATGGACAAAGGGGTTCTTCAGAAAGTGCTTGGGCAATTCGAACCGGTAAGTTTATCCGAAATGGATGACGTAAAACTGCTGGATCGTATCGACGTGAAGTACAATATCCATGAAGATCAATTATTACCCATTCTGGAAGAAGTGTTAGCCGATTATCAAGCCCTTGACATCAAAGGCAATCGTGTTGCGCATTACGAAACCACTTACCTCGATACTCCCGAACATTTGATGTACAAGCAACATCATCAAGGCAAAGTACCGCGATTCAAAATTCGCATTCGAAAATACGTCGACTCCAATCTTGCTTTTTTTGAAATAAAGAAAAAGAGTAACAAGGGTCGAACATTGAAATCAAGAATTAAACTGAAATCAGACGAAGAAATTTTCAATCAGACTACAACAGATTTCCTGGAAAAGGAAACACACCTTCTTCCTGAAGAATTGAAGCCTGCATTGATGATTGAATATGATCGCATAACGCTGGTAAATAAAAACGGTAAAGAGCGTCTAACTATTGATACTAATCTCGTCGTACGTGATGGCGAAGATTCTCACCGGTTCAGCGGACTGGTAATCATTGAAGCGAAACTTGATAGTCGTGCACAAACACCGTTTCGAAAAGCATTACAGAACCGGCGTATTAAACCTTTTGGCATGAGCAAGTTTGTGATGGCCATGAGTAAATTACACTCCGATATTAAAATAAATAACTTCAAACAAGATTTAAAAACTGTAGATAAAATTGCCCATGCTAGTTAGATCAATTCACATACTATTTTGGCTGCTGATTGCACTTGCGCCCGCTCCTGCCGTATACGCACAAACGGATACTCCCGGCAGTGAAAACGTAACCCCTTTTGAGCAAGACGCGGAAGAAGAAAAGAAAAAGAAAAAGAAAGACAAGGACAAAGAAGAACCGGAAGTTTCATTTTTCACCACCGCTCTTGATCGCTTTAATGCGGCTTTCTTCGCACGACTTGGGCTTAACCTGTTGGCGATGTTTGTGCTCATTCGCTTAATATATTTTCCCGTATATAGAAGACGCGACTACTTCTTCACGTTCTTCATGTTTAATATTACCATTTTCGCCATATCGTTCTTGCTTAATACCAAATCCAGCTTCTCAACCGGCGCTGCGTTCGGTCTTTTTGCAGTTTTTTCACTCCTGCGCTATCGTACAGAAGACATTTCTGCGCGAGATATGACGTATTTGTTTACTGTAATTGCACTTGGATTAATTAGCTCAGTAATTCGCGGAAGTATTTTAGAATTAGCTATAATCAACGGATTTATCGTGATCGCCGCGTTCTTCTTGGATGGAAATATTTTAATGAAAACTGAATTTGTTCAAACCATTCAATATGATAATATCGACCTCATCAAACCCGAACAATACGAAGCATTGTTAGAAGATCTTCGAAAGCGCACCGGACTTAACGTTCACAAAGCCAGCGTTGGTAAAGTAGACTACCTCAAGGATTCTGCAATTATTAAAGTTTACTATTATCAAAAGTAATTGTATGCCGCGTTTGCGCTATTTGTTATTGGTTTTGACGTTCACATCCGCCCTGCAAGCGCAACGCAGCGATCTCGGCTTGTGGACCACATTAAGCGTAAACAAAGATCTGGGCGACAAATTAGTGCTCAACCTTGACCAGGAATTTCGGGTACGAGATAATCTGACAACCGTGAATTTATTTTATACCAACGTTGGATTGACGTATAAATTCAATAAGAATTTTCGTCTCGCGGGCACATACAGAATGATCAACAAGCACAAAGAAGACGGTTTCTGGGGTGTTCGTCATCGCGTTTACGCAGATATCATCGCACGATTAAAACCGGGACGCTTCACAATTGCCTATCGAAGTCGCTTACAATATGAATGGCGAGGATATGGGTACGCAGCACAATTTGGATATGTTCCCGAATCGTATTGGAGAAATTTATTCAAATGTTCATTCAAACTAAATGAGTTATTCTCTCCATACGTTGGCACTGAAATGCGTTGGCTCATTCATGATCCACGAGTGGCATATCACAAAGGCTTCGACCGTACACGCTTTATGGGCGGAGTTGATTATTCCATCAACAAAATGCACCAGATCGGATTTTACGGCCTCTATCAAAAAGAATGGAATATCAGCGATCCGCAAACCTTATACATTATTGGTGTAGAATACACCATCAATATCGATTAAGGTTTTCCGATCAACGCAACGGCGTAAGCATTCGCACCTTGGCCGCTTCCCACATAACCCATCTTCTCGTTTGTGGTGGCTTTTATCGCCAC
>Ga0068877_10003180_pt1 | contig 13073 bp, 13 predicted proteins | sample NOAtaG_FD_66437 | JGI IMG/M metagenome (GOLD analysis project Ga0068877, IMG submission 66437) | Freshwater lake microbial communities from Lake Erie, under a cyanobacterial bloom - NOAA_Erie_Diel6S_1000h metaG | ecosystem: Environmental > Aquatic > Freshwater > Lake | place: USA: Ohio, Lake... | reverse complement strand
GATCAGGCGCTCGCGCTCGGCCGCCGGCACCATGTCGATCTTGTTGAAGACCAGCCACCGCGGCTTGGCGGCGAGCGTCGGGTCGTACTTCTTCAGCTCCGCCGTGATAGCGCGCACCTGCGCGACCGGATCGGTGTCCTCGTCAAGCGGCGCCGCATCCACCAGATGCAGCAGCAGCCGGGTGCGCTGCAGGTGGCGCAGGAACTGGTGCCCGAGGCCCGCACCCTCGCTGGCGCCCTCGATCAGGCCGGGAATGTCGGCGATGACGAAGCTGCGCTCGGGGCCGAGCCGCACGACGCCGAGCCGCGGGTAAAGCGTCGTGAAGGGATAGTCGGCGATCTTCGGCCGCGCGTTGGACACCGCGGCCACCAGGGTGCTCTTTCCGGCGTTGGGCATGCCAAGCAGGCCGACATCGGCCAGCACGCGCAGCTCCAGGCGCACCTTGCGGGCCTCGCCCGGCCAGCCGGGCGTCTTCTGGCGCGGGCTGCGGTTGGTGCTGCTCTTGAAGTGCAGATTCCCGAAGCCGCCGTCGCCGCCCTTGGCCAGCAGCGCTCGCTGGCCGTGCTCGAGCAGCTCGACCAGCACCGTGCCGGCGTCGAGGTCGGTGACGATCGTGCCCACCGGCATGCGCAGCTCGATGTCGGCGCCGGCGGCGCCGAACTGGTCTGCGCCACGGCCCGGCTCGCCGTTGGCCGCTTCGTGGCGGCGCGCATAGCGATAGTCGATCAGCGTGTTGATGTTGCGGTCGGCCACCGCCCAGACGCTGCCGCCGCGGCCGCCGTCACCGCCGTTCGGGCCGCCGAAGGGGATGAACTTCTCGCGGCGGAAGCTCACGCAGCCGGCGCCGCCGTGGCCCGCAGCCACGTCGATCACTGCTTCGTCGACGAACTTCATCTGTGCTCCCGCGAGGAGATGGTATCGGCCGGCCCGCAAACGACGAAGCCCCGGCGAGCCGGGGCTTCGTCTGCGCCGTGGCGTCGCTCAGACCGGCTTGACGGACACCGTCTGGCGATTCAGCGCGCCTTTGGTGTCGAAGGCGACCGCGCCGTCGACCAGCGCGAACAGGGTGTGGTCACGGCCCATGCCCACGCCGTTGCCGGCGTGGAACTTCGTGCCGCGCTGGCGCACGATGATCGACCCGGCGCTGACCTGCTGGCCGCCGAAGGCCTTGACGCCGAGCATCTTCGGCTGGGAGTCGCGACCGTTGCGGGTGGAGCCGCCGCCCTTCTTCTGTGCCATGGTGCTCGCTCCTTAGGCGCTGATCGAGCCGATCTGCAGCTCGGTGTAGTTCTGGCGGTGGCCGCCCTGCTTGCGATAGTGCTTGCGGCGGCGCATCTTGAAGATGCGCACCTTGTCGTGCCGGCCATGCGCGACGACGGTGGCCTGCACGGTGGCGCCCTCGACCCAGGGCGAGCCGAGCTTCAGGTCGGCCCCGCTGCCCACGGCCAGGACCCGGTCGATCGTGACATCCTGACCGACTTCGGCGGTCAGCTGCTCGACCTTGATCTTTTCGCCGGCGGCGACCTTGTACTGCTTGCCGCCGGTCTTGATAACCGCGTACATGTGTGACCTTTCTGCTGGGGGGCGCCTGTCGTGCCTGCCGGATCGGTTGTGCCCGAGCGCTTGAGGCGCTCGACGCCCGAGGACCCGACGCGCCCCGGCGACTGGCTCGCCAGAGCCGGCTGGCCCGTGCATGAAGCCGGCTGGCCCGTGCACGAAGCCTTTCAGTATAGCACCGCGCGCGCGAAGCCGTGGGCCACGGCGCTGCATGCCGCCGTAAGCCGCGTCACAGACGCGGGTCAGGCCGGCCCGTACCGGGGGCTTCCTATAATCCGAGGCTGTCAGTACTGCCGCCGTGCTCGACACCCCCGCCTCCGCCGCCGTGACCGCCGACCCGATCGAATCGGCCATGCGGCAGGTCGATGCGCTGATCCGCGAGCGGCTGCGCTCGGAGGTGGCCCTGATCGACCAGATCTCGGGCTACATCATCGGGGCGGGCGGCAAGCGGATCCGGCCGCGACTCGTGCTGCTGTTCTCCGAGGCCCTCGGCCACGTCGGGCCGGCGCGGCTCGAGCTGGCAGCCATCGTCGAGTTCATCCACACCGCGACGCTGCTGCACGACGACGTGGTCGACGAGTCGGCCCTGCGCCGCGGCCGCGCCACGGCCAACGCCGCCTTCGGCAACGCCGCCAGCGTGCTGGTGGGTGACTTCCTCTACTCGCGCGCTTTCCAGATGATGGTCTCGGTGGGCCGCATGCGTGTGCTGGAGGTACTGGCCGACGCGACCAACGTGATCGCCGAGGGCGAGGTGCTGCAGCTGATGAACATGCACGATCCCGACCTGGCCGTCGACGAGTACCTGCGGGTGATCCGCTACAAGACCGCCAAGCTGTTCGAGGCCAGCGCCCGCCTCGGCGCCGTGCTCGGCGAGGCCCCGCCTGAAGTGGAGGAGGCGGCGGCCGAGTTCGGCCGTTCGCTGGGCACTGCCTTCCAGCTCATCGACGACCTGCTGGACTACGAGGGCCATACCGATGAGCTCGGCAAGAACGTCGGCGATGACCTGCGCGAGGGCAAGCCGACGCTGCCGCTGCTGCTGGCCATGGAGCGCGCGGGTGCCGACGATCGCGCGCTGATCCGCGACGCCATCGAGCACGGCGAGGTCCAGAGGCTGCCGCAGATCCTGGAGATCGTCCGTCGCACCGGTGCGCTGGAGGCCACCCGGTCCGCGGCGGCGCAGCAGGCCGAGCGTGCCCGTTCATTGCTCGCCCTGCTGCCAGCCGGGGCGGCCCGCGAGGCGCTGCTAGAATTGTGCGTTCGTTCGGTGCATCGCTCCTCCTGAGGGCCGAGCAGCCGGATGCAGGGAATGCGGGGCGTCGGCGATGTCCGGCGGTTCCCATCGGGGTGTAGCTTAGCCTGGTAGAGCGCTACGTTCGGGACGTAGAGGCCGGAGGTTCGAATCCTCTCACCCCGACCAGGTACCACCCGCCGGGTCCTGCGCCGCAGCGGATGCGGGCCGGGTTTGCGGGGTACCCGGTGGCCATTTCCGGCGTTTACACCCCGTGGGATCGACGATCATGAGCGTCCGTACCTGCCCGCAGGCACCCACGCCACACTGACCCCGATGGCCGCCGAGACCGTCGTCGATTCACCGCACTCATCGCTCTTGGGCGTCGCCCGGGTGCTCGTCAATGCGGGCAAGCTGACGCCCAAGGCGGCCTCTGACCTGCTGCGGCAGTCGCGGGAGCGCAAGACCAGCTTCGTGGCGGCCTTGATCGCCTCCGGGGCGATGAAGTCCGACGAGCTCGCGCACACGCTGTCGTCGGCACTTGCGCTGCCGCTGCTCGACCTCGCTGCGGTGGACCTGCAGCGCGTGCCGCGCAACCTGGTCGACGCCAAGATCTCCAGCCAATACCAGCTGGTCGCCCTCGGCAAGCGGGGCAACCGGCTGTTCATCGGCGCGGCCGACCCGACCGACCAGGAGGCGGTCGAGCGCATCAAGTTCGCGACCCAGCTGACCCCCGAGTGGATCGTCGTCGAGTACGACAAGCTCGCGCGGCAGCTCGACGCGCAGGGCGCCTCGACATCGCAGGAGCTCGAGTCCCTGGCGGGCGGCGACTTCGACTTCGACGTCACCGAGGAGGACGTCGGCCAGCCCGAGGCGGCCGAGGTCGCTGCCGACGTCGAGGACGCGCCGGTCGTGCGCTTCCTGCAGAAGATGCTGATCGACGCGATCAACATGCGCGCGTCGGACCTGCACTTCGAGCCCTACGAGTACCACTACCGGGTGCGCTTCCGGATCGACGGCGAGCTGCGCGAGATCACGCAGCCACCGCTGGCGATCAAGGACAAGCTGGCCAGCCGCATCAAGGTCATCAGCCGGATGGACATCGCCGAGAAGCGGGTGCCCCAGGACGGCCGGATGAAGCTCAAGTTCGGCACCCGCGCGATCGACTTCCGCGTCAGCACGCTTCCCACGCTGTTCGGCGAGAAGGTCGTGATCCGGATCCTGGACCCGTCCAGCGCCAAGCTCGGGATCGAAGCGCTCGGCTACGAGAAGGCCGAGAAGGACCGCCTGCTGGCGGCGATCCAGCGCCCCTACGGCATGATCCTGGTCACCGGGCCCACCGGCAGCGGCAAGACGGTGTCGCTGTACACCTGCCTGAACCTGCTGAACCAGCCCGGCGTCAACATCGCCACGGTCGAGGACCCGGCCGAGATCAACCTGCCCGGGATCAACCAGGTCAACGTCAACGACCGCGCGGGGCTGACCTTCGCGGCTGCGCTGAAGGCCTTCCTGCGGCAGGACCCGGACATCATCATGGTCGGCGAGATCCGCGACCTCGAGACGGCCGACATCGCGATCAAGGCCGCGCAGACGGGCCACCTCGTGATGAGCACGCTGCACACGAACGACGCCCCGACCACGCTGACCCGGCTGATGAACATGGGCGTGGCGCCGTTCAACATCGCGGCGAGCGTGCTGGTCATCACCGCGCAGCGCCTGGCTCGCAAGCTCTGCGAGAACTGCAAGACGCCGGCGGAGTACCCGCGCGAGTCGCTGCTGCAGGCCGGGTTCGACGCCTCGGACCTGGATGGCAACTGGCGGCCCTACCGGGCGGTCGGCTGCTCGAACTGCAACAACGGCTACAGGGGACGCGTGGGCATCTACCAGGTCCTGCCGATCACCGAGTCCATCCAGCGGATCATCCTCGGCTCGGGCTCCGCCCTCGACATCGCCCGCCAGGCGCAGGTCGAGGGCGTGCGCGACCTTCGCCAGTCCGGGCTGGTGAAGGTGCGCGCGGGCGTGACCTCGCTCGAGGAAGTCATCACCGTCACCAACGAGTAGCGACCCCGGCCGGACCCGCGCCCGTCCCCCGACCGCCCACTCCCAACGCCGGACACAGCAATCCATGGCCACTGCAGCGCTCGCCAAGGACTCCAAGGAAGCGATCTTCGAGTGGGAGGGCAAGGACCGCAACGGCAAGACCGTCCGCGGCGAGATGCGCGCTGGCGGCGAGGCGGCCGTCAACGCGAGCCTCCGCCGCCAGGGCGTGACCGTCAGCAAGATCCGCCGCCGCCGCACCACCGGCGGACGCTCGATCAAGCCGAAGGACATCGCGATCTTCACCCGACAGCTGTGCACGATGATGCGCGCCGGCGTGCCGCTGCTGCAGGCCTTCGACATCGTCGCCCGCGGCGCGCCGAACCCGCGGCTGGGCAAGCTGCTGGGCGACATCCGCAACGACGTCGAAACCGGCACCAGCCTGTCGGCCGCCTTCCGCCGCTACCCGATGTACTTCGACGCGCTGTACTGCAATCTCGTCGAGGCGGGAGAGGCCGCGGGCATTCTCGAAACGCTGCTCGACCGGCTGGCGCTCTACCAGGAGAAGATGCTCGCGATCAAGCAGAAGATCAAGTCGGCCCTGATGTACCCCACGGCGGTCATCGTCGTTGCCTTCATCGTCGTGACCGTGATCATGCTGTTCGTCGTGCCCGCCTTCGAGGACGTGTTCAAGTCCTTCGGCGCCGACCTGCCGGCGCCGACGCTGGCGGTGATCGCGATGTCGAAGTTCTTCGTCAACTGGTGGTGGCTGATCTTCGGCGTCCTGTTCGGCGGCGGCTACCTGTTCTTCCAGGCATGGCGGCGCAGCCCTCAGGTGCAGATGACGATGGACCGGCTGCTGTTGAAGGTCCCGGTCTTCGGCGGAATGATCGAGAAGTCGGTCGTCGCGCGCTGGACCCGAACGCTGGCCACGATGTTCGCCGCCGGCGTGCCTCTCGTGGAGGCGCTCGACTCGGTCGGCGGCGCTTCGGGCAACGCGGTGTACGAGCAGGCCACCGAGCGGATCCAGAAGGACGTCTCCAACGGCTCGGCACTGACCACGGCGATGACGTCGGTCGGCGTCTTCCCGTCGATGGTGCTGCAGATGGCGGCCATCGGTGAGGAGTCCGGCTCGCTGGACCACATGCTCGGGAAGGCGGCCGAGTTCTACGAGGAGGAGGTGGACGAGATGGTCAAGGGGCTGTCCAGCCTGATGGAGCCCTTCATCATCTCCGTGCTCGGCGTGCTGATTGGCGGGATCGTGGTCTCGATGTACCTGCCGATCTTCAAGCTCGGCGCGGTGGTCTGAGCGGCGCGCGCGCCCGCCTACTGTGGTGTCCGAGCTGTTCCTCTCCCCCGCCGTGCTGGGCGTGCTGGGGCTGCTGATCGGCAGCTTCTTGAACGTCGTCGTGCACCGGCTGCCGGCTATGGCGATGCGCGACTGGTGGCGCTTCGACCTGGCCGACTTCGCGCTCGCCGACCCGCGCAGCTGGCGGGCCGCGCTGGGCGCCGGCGCCGAGCCGCCGGCCGAGCTCGCCGCCGCCAGCCGCGCGGTACTGGCCCGGCTCGACCCGCTGGAGCCGCTGTCGCTGCTGCGACCGCGCTCGCGTTGCCCGTCCTGCGGGCACGTGCTGCGCGTGACGGAGAACATCCCGGTGCTCAGCTGGATCCTGCTGCGCGGCCGCTGCTCGGCCTGCGGCACCCGGATCTCCCCGCGCTACCCCCTGCTGGAGGCGACCACAGGTGCCCTGTTCGGCGCCTGCGCGTTCGTCTTCGGGCCGACGGCGCACGCACTGGTGGCCTGCACGGCGGTGGCGCTGCTGCTGGCGATGGCATGGATCGACTTCGAGACGACATTGCTGCCCGACAGCCTGACGGTGCCGCTGGTCGTGGTCGGCCTGGTGGCCGCCGCCGCCGGCTGGACCCCCGTCAGCTGGGCCGATGCGGCCACCGGGGCGCTGCTCGGCTACGGCGTGCTCTGGGCCGTCGGTGCGTTCTGGGCCGTCGTGTTCCGCAAGGCCAACGCGATGGCCGAGGGCGACATGAAGATGCTCGCGGGCATCGGCGCGCTGCTCGGCTGGCAGGTGGTGCCCGGTGTGCTGTTCCTCGCCGCTGGCATCGGCGCGGCAGTGGGTGTCGGGCTGATCGTGCTGCAGCGCCTGCGCCGCGAGACGCCGATCCCGTTCGGCCCCTACCTCGCGCTGGGCGGCCTGGTGGCGCTGTTCTTCGCGCCGACGATGCGTTCGTTCGGCGAGTCGCTGGCGCCGCTGGTCGGCTTCTGACCGCGCCGCCGGTCCCGCGCGGAGCCCCGTCCCGATGCGCCTGGGCCTGACTGGCGGCATCGGCAGCGGCAAGAGCACGGTCGCGACGATGCTGGCCGCGCGCGGCGCGGCCGTCGTCGACACCGACGCGATAGCCCGCGCGCTCACGGGCCCCGGCGGTGCCGCCATCGGGGCCATCGCCGCGGGCTTCGGTGCCGACGTCATCGGGCCCGATGGCGCGCTGGACCGCGCCGCGATGCGCGCGCTGGCCTTCGGCGATGCCGGCGCCAGGTCGCGCCTGGAGGCGATCCTGCATCCCCTGATCGGCGCGCAGGCCCAGGCCGAGGCGGCGCGAGCGGAAGGCGCCGGCGTGCCGCTGCTCGTCTTCGACGTGCCGCTGCTGGCGGAGTCGCGCCACTGGCGCGCCCGCGTGCAGCGGGTGCTGGTCGTCGACTGCAGCGAGGCCACGCAGGTGCGCAGGGTCGCGGCCCGGCCGGGGTGGAGCGAGGTCATGGCCGAACGCGTGATTGCGCAGCAGGCCTCGCGCATGCTGCGGCGCTCGATCGCCGACGCGGTGGTCTTCAACGACGGGATCACGCTCGACGCGCTGGACTTCGAGGTCGATGCCCTGCTGGCGCTGTGGCTGCCGTGACGCGCCGGGGCGCGATGGGCTGATCGCGGCCTGTGAAACAATGCCGGATCCCGGTGACGCTGCGTCTGCCGGCCCCGAGCAGTCCGACCGCGCCGCCTTGGTCCTGTACGAGTATCCGTTCCACGAGGGCATCCGCACGATGCTCCGGCTGGAGCACCTGTTCGCCCGTCTGGCCGAGCTGCGCTCGCGCGACGCGCCGGTCGACCACCACTTCGCGCTGGCGACGATCTTCGAGGTCATGGACGTGGCCTCGCGCGCCGACCTGAAGAGCGACCTGCTGCGCGACCTGGAGCGGCACCGCTCGCAGTACGCGGGCTACCGCGGCCACCCGGGCGTGGACGACGCGGCCCTGGAGCGCGTGGTCGCCGACATCGACCGCGTCCATGGTGGCCTGAACGCCGTGGCCGGCAAGGCCGGACAGGCGCTGGCGGCCAACGAGTGGCTGATGAGCATCCGCAGCCGCATCAGCATCCCTGGCGGCACCTGCGAGTTCGACCTGCCGGCCTACTACGCCTGGCAGCAGCATCCGCCGGAGCGCCGTCGCGCCGACCTCGCCGGCTGGGCCGCGCCGCTGGCGCCGCTGGCCGACGCGCTGCAGTTGCTGCTCGGACTGCTGCGCGAGAGCGGCCGGCCGCAGCGCGTGGTGGCCACCGGCGGGCAGTACCAGCAGAGCCTGCCGCAGGGCCGGCTGTACCAGCTGCTGCGGGTGCGCGTCGACGATGGCCTCGTGCCCGAGATCAGCGGCCACCGGTTGCTGGTGTCGATCCGCTTCATGCGCCCCGAGGCCGACGGCAGACTGCGGCCCGCCGGCAGCGACTGCAGCTTCGAGCTGGCGCTCTGCGCCTGAGCAGGCCCGCGATGCCCGGCCCCGAGCGCCGCGTGCCGTGCCCGACCTGCGGTGCGCCGGCGCTGTACGGCCCGGCCAACCCCTGGCGTCCGTTCTGCGGCGAGCGCTGCCGCAGCGTCGACTTGGGCGCCTGGGCCAGCGAGCGCTTCCGGCTCCCGGCGGCCACCCCGCCGGATCCGGGCGCCGGCGGCGACGGCGCGGGCGACGCGCCTGCAGCGCGCCACTGAGCGCCACTGAGCGCCACGACGAGGCAACCGCAGCGATGCCGGCACTCGAGGGCTGCATCCTGACGCCGGCCGGCTTCGTGCACGGCCGGCTGCAACACGGCTGCCGCATCGAGTCGGTCCGGGGCGAGCCGGTCGACGAGCCGGCAGCGCGGGCGCTGGCCGCCTCCGGCGTGCCGCTGGTGCTGCCCGGGTTCGTCGACCTGCACGTGCACGGTGGCGCCGGCCGCGACACGATGGAGGGCGGGGACGCTGCCGCGGCCATCGCGCGCCTGCACGCGCGCCACGGCACCACGGCGCTGGCGGCGACGACGATGACCGCGCCCCGGGCCGAGATCGAGTCCGCCCTGGCGGCGCTCGCGCCTCACGTGGCCGCGCGGCCGGCCGGGGGCGCGCGCGTGCTCGGCGTCCACCTCGAGGGCCCGCTGCTGAACCGCGCCCGGCTGGGCGCGCAGCCCGACTTCGCGGCCACCGCGACGGTCGAGGACGTGCTGGCGCTGCACGCGATCGCCCCGCTCGTGCTGGTGACGATCGCACCGGAGCTGCCCGGGCACCTGGAACTGATCGTCGCGCTGCGCGCGCGCGGCTTCGTGGTGCAGGTCGGCCACACCGATGCCACCTACGAGCAGGCCCATGCCGCCTTCGCGGCCGGGGCGACCGGCGTGACCCACCTGTTCAACGCGATGAGCCCGCTGCACCACCGTGCGCCAGGTGTCGTCGGTGCCGCGCTCGCGCACGCCGAGCGCGCCGAGATCATCCCCGACCTGCTGCACGTGCACCCCGGGGCCATCCGCGCCGCGCTGCGCGCGATCCCGGGCCTGTACTGCGTGACCGACAGCACCGCCGCGGCGGGCATGCCCGACGGCAGCTACCGGCTCGGCCGCCACAGGGTCACCAAGTGCCTGGGCGGCGTCCGCCTGCCCGACGGCACCCTGGCTGGCAGCACGCTGACGATGGACCAGGCGCTGCGCAACCTGGTGCAGCTCGGCCTGCCGCTGGCCGAGGCCTCGCGGCGCACGTCTGCGCTCGCCGCCGAGCACCTCGGACTGCCCGACCGCGGGCGGCTCGCGCCCGGTGCCTGGGCCGACTGCGTGCTTCTCGATGCCGCGCTGGCGGTGCGCGGCGTGCGGGTCGAGGGGGAGCCGGTCGAACCGGCGGTGTCCGACGGCTGAGCGCCAGGCCGACGGGCGGGATCGGGCCCCTGGTCGCTCTGGCGGCGATCAGCGGCTGAGCGAGCGCAGGAAGGCCGCGAGGTCGGCTGCCTGCTCCGGGCTCAACCGCAGCGGCCGCAGCAGCCGCTCTCCGTCGGCGTGCAGCCGCTCCTCGTCCAGCTCGGAGTAGTGGCGGACCACGGCTTCCAGCGTGGGCAGGCTGCCGTCGTGCATGTAGGGCGCGGTGTGCACCAGCTGGCGCAGCGAGGGCACGCGGAACTCGCCGAAGTGACGGTGCTCCAGCGTCAGGTGCCGGGTCAGCAGCGCTCGCGGGTCGCCGCCGGGCGTGGCGGCGGCATCGCTGAAGCGCCCGAGCCGGTTGTGCGGGCTCGCGAGCAGCCTGCCCAGCCCCGCGTGGCGCCCGCTGTCCACGCCGCCGGCGACGAAGAACGGGATGCCGACGTCGGCAAACTCGCCATGGCTGAAGTGCGGCCCGGCGTGGCACAGCGCGCAGCGGCCCTCGCCGACGAACAGCTTCAGTCCGCGCTGGGCGGCCAGCGGGTAGCGCGCGGCGCGTGCGCGGTCGCCGGCAAGCAGGGCGTCGCGGAACTCGTCGAACGGGGTGCGCGGCGAGACGAGCGTCCCCTGGTAGGCCGCCAGCGCCTTGGCCAGGTCGACCGCCACCGCCTCGTCGTCGGCGCCGGGGGGGTGGCCGAAGGCGGCGCGGTAGCCGGCGGCCAGCTCCGGTTGGGTGCGGACGCGCCTGGCAAGCGCGGCGACATCGCTGCCCATCTCGCCGGCGTCGAGCAGCGGCGCCAGGCTCGCGGACCACAGCGAGTCGTGCGTGCCGCCCCAGCCGAACCAGCGCCACTGCGCGACGTCCAGCAGCGACGGCGTGTTGCGCACGCCCCGGGTGCCGGCGCTGCCGACGGCCGTGGCGTGGCCGTCCTGGAAGGCGCGCGTGGGCACGTGGCAGCTGGCGCAGGCGGTACGCCCGTTGGCCGACAGCGAGGCGTCCGAGAACAGTCGCCGGCCGAAGTCGACGGCGGCGCGGCGGCCTTCGACACGGTTGCCGGCGTCGGGCTCCGTCGCGCGCGGCCACGGGCCGTGGGCTGCGATCCGCGCGCGCTCGGCGTCGCTGAACTCGAGCAGGGCAGGCCGCGTCCCGCCGGGCTCCGCGGGCGCGGCCGTCGCAGCGCCCGCGGCCAGCAGCGCAGCGGCCACGGCCGCCGGCAGCGTCCGCACAGCCCGCCAACCGCGCGGCCGCCGCAGCCATCGCCGCGGCGGCATCGGCCGCCGATGGTCCGTCACGGCAGCCGCAGGTCGTACCGAAGCGACTGGCGGCGCCCTTCGTGCTCGACGTCGAAGCGCAGTTCCCAGCGTCCGGACATGTGCAGCAGCAGGCCCTGTGCCTGCCAGCGCCCATCGCCCTGTGCGGCAGCGGTGGGCCGGTAGTTCATGCCGTGGCGGTGCTCCGGCATCGTCGCGTCCACGGCCACCAGACTGGCGCCGGCCGGGCACACGCGCACCGCGAGCTGCAGCGGCCGGTGCGCCACCGCCGGGGCCGGGTCAGTGACGAACGCGAGCTCGACGCCCTGGCCGCGCAGCAGGGTGCCGTCGGCGGGGCCGAGCGGGCACGCGGCCGCAACCGGCGCGGCCAGCAGCAGCGCGAGCGCGGCCGCGGTGCCGTGCAGACGTTTCACGGGCGCGGCCTCACCGCGCCACCGTCAGCCGGGCGGCCAGCGCGCCCACCAGCGCCTCGCCGTTGCGCCACGCGATGCGCTCGGCCACGTCGTGCGGGAGATCGGCCAGCCAGGCCCGCGACCAGCGCGCGTGCTCGACGACGTAGAACCAGCGCTCGGGCGTGAAGGTGTCGGTGCCGACCAGGAAGCGGTCGGGAAACTCGAGGAAGGCCGTGCGCCACGCCGGGTCGACCTCGCCCCTGCCGCCCGTGCCGCTGCCGGCCTCGACGCGCGCGTGGTCGCTGCGGAAGGCGAGGTCGCACCAAAGGTTCGGGTGCCGGCGCAGCATCGCGCGCACGTTGTCGGGGGGGTCGAAGCCGGCGTGCGCCCACAGGATGCGCGCCTCGGGCCACTGGACGAACTGGCGCTCCACGGCGTCGGCGTCGGAGTGCGAGTGCAGCACCAGACCGCGCTCGCGCGCCATGCGCACCACGGCGCGCATCACGGGCCCGTCGGCCTCCGTGCCGAACACGTGGTACTCGCCGAGCGCCACGTAGCGGTGGCGCGCCAGGCGCTGCTCCATGTGCCCGATGACGGTCTCGTCGCGCAGCCAACTCGACTGGTCGCCGCGCGTCCGGTACGGGCGCAACACCGGCAGCACGAGGTCGGGCGCCTCGGCGTGGAGTCTCTGCGTGCCCTCGTCGTTGCTCGACGAGACCATCGCGCGCTTCAGCCCGGCCTGCCGCAGCAGCGCGACGGCCTCCCGGGCCGACAGCCGCTCCCAGGCGTCGTGGCTGTAGTGCAGGTGGGCGTCGAAGATCGGCAACGGCGCTGCCGCAACAGCCCGCGCCCGCCGGCCCGTGGCCAGAAGCGCGGCGCCGCCGGCCAGGCCGGCCAGCAGCAGCGATCGGCGGGGGATCGGGGACGGGGTCATGGCCGGATCTGCGTCTTTGGCGCATGCTATCCCTCTGTTCCAGCCCATGCCGATGCCCATGATCTTCCGCCAGCTCTTCGACCCCACGTCCTCCACCTACACCTACCTCCTGGCCGACGGCGGCGAGGCCGTGCTGATCGACACCGTGTTCGAGCAGGCCGGGCGTGACGCGGCGCTGGTGCGGGAACTCGGGGTCCGTCTCGTGGCCACGCTGGAGACGCACGTGCACGCCGACCACGTGACGGCGGCCTGGCTGCACCGCGCGCAACTGGGCAGCCGCATCGTGCTGTCCGCCGTCGCCGGCGCCGAGGGCGCCGACCGGCTGCTGAAGCACGGGGATCGCGTCGCGTTCGGGGCCCGCCACCTCGAGGCGCGGGCGACGCCGGGTCACACCGACGGCTGCATGACCTTCGTGCTCGACGATGCCAGCTGCGCGTTCACGGGAGATGCGCTGCTGATTCGCGGCTGCGGTCGCACCGACTTCCAGCAAGGCAGCGCCG
>Ga0068877_10003172_pt1 | contig 13101 bp, 7 predicted proteins | sample NOAtaG_FD_66437 | JGI IMG/M metagenome (GOLD analysis project Ga0068877, IMG submission 66437) | Freshwater lake microbial communities from Lake Erie, under a cyanobacterial bloom - NOAA_Erie_Diel6S_1000h metaG | ecosystem: Environmental > Aquatic > Freshwater > Lake | place: USA: Ohio, Lake... | reverse complement strand
AAATTGGTTACTCCAGTAGCTGGTGCTGTCTCCCAAGCATAAGGGGTTGTTGTTACACTAAAGGTACCTGCGCTCACTCCAGCGGCCAAATTGATGGTGCTGTTGGCACAAACATCCGTTGGTGTCGCAGAGCCATTGATAGTGGCTTGGAAAGCTGGGAATGTAAAATTCAATACCGTAATTTCCGATGAACCCACACAAGAAGTGGCTGGATCTGTGATGGCCGCAGTATACCCAAAATTAGTAACTTGAGTAACTGTTGGAATACTAGCGGTTACCACGCCTCCTGTTGTAGAGCTCAGGGTTCCTGTAGCAAATGAATTGGTGGTCCATGCAAAATTAGATGGATCGATCGACAAATCATTGGTAGCCGTCAAAACGCTCGTTCCAGCTACACCGCAGAAGCTGCTGGCGGATGAAGTAATGGTTACGGTTGGTGCAACATTGACAGTGTTAGTGAAAGAAGCGGCACCAGTAGAGGTACAACCTGAAGGATTCAGATAGTCCACTGTCACGGTTTTGCTTCCACCCGTCACCCATCTGAGTACTGCGGAATTGCTAGTACCTGTACCACCACTGAGCAATACATAATCTGTACCGGCCACACCTGGAATGGTCCAAGTGTAGGTTCCTTGACCTGACTGTGTAGTATAGGTCAATGGTTCTTGAGTACATACAGTGGCAGCTGGCGTAGCTGTGAATGTGGGTGTAAACGGTATTGCCGGAAGAATATTGATTACATAATCCTCAGTCTCTCCCCAATTATAGGTCAAACAAGGATCAATAGTATTTCCAGCTGTGGCATACACACCTCGAACACGCATTCTGTGAAGACCAACAGGAGGGGTACATGATATGTTAATGGGGAAAGTTGCCGATCCAAAAGCGGTGCTAATATTGGCTGTAGTATTCCCCAACTTCTCCGTGGTTGAAAACAAACCATCATCGTTGTAATCAATCCAAGCGGCAATTCCTTGGTTTACAAATGAACCGATGGTCACTGTCACTTGATACTGACTAGCCGCGTTGAGATCAGCAGTGTAATTGGGCTGACCTTGGAAGAAAGTATATGAAGGATTGGTGGGTGACGTTCCTGAATTATTACTCAATGAAGTACCGGCAATTACAATATTGGAAATCAAATCGCCATCTGTCTTTCCGTATGTGTAATTGGGAGTACAATAACAATTGGTCGGAACATCCATTGCCACACTATAATTGGCCGTTGTCATCGGTGCACCTCCGCAATAGGTATATTGCAAATAATAATCCGTAGCAGCCGTCTGAGAAGTAGTCAAAGTGGTAGTGGTAGCACCCGCAATGGCAATATTACCTGCAGGACAAGCCGCAGTAAAGGTTGTCAAAGTAGTGCCCGCCAACGACTGACTATTGAACGGTAAATTATAAATATTCGCACCTGTCGAATTCAATACATCGATACCCATTTCCTCTGGCCAATCACCTGCTGCATTCCACACCAAAGAGTATGAGGTTCCTGCATTCACTGGCACAGATACCGAAGCACTACCGCCAGTAATTTGAGCACCTAGAGTCTGCACTACTGTTGCTCCATTCATCACTTGCATGGTTCCAAAGTTCCAACCATCTCCAAATGAGTCTCCTAGATTAAAGGTGTAATTACATGTAGTTGCTGGCGGAGCCACTCTATACCATTGCAAAGCAACATCTGAACTACTACCTGAGTAGCTGTACGTGGCATTGAGCGTAAAGGTTGAGCCAGAACATACCGCCGTAGGACCGGCAATCACAGGAGTAGTAGGAGGAACCAAAGCATTTACGGTACCTGTACCTGTCGCCGTTTCACATGAAGTGATGGTAGAATAACGAACTTTCGTTGTGTAAGTACCTGGCGCAACGGATACAGGAGAAGTCGCTGTCCAAGTAGCACCATTATCGGTCGAAAACTCGTACAAGTTGTAGCGTATATTTAAATCGTCAATGTAATGACCTAAAGCCAAAGCACCTGTACGAGCCGCAAACGCATGCTTCCATGTCGCCTTATTGGCATTAGCATAAGACACTGGAAGTGCCACGTTGTTCACTACTAGAACTCCATTCAGCCACATACTCACTTGACTAGAGGCATTGATGGTAATGGTAACGTGAGTGGTAACCGTAGAGCCGATGGCACCTGAAGCCACCCATGTGGTATTATTGACATATCCTAACACCCCGGTTGTCGTAGGTGCTGGGTTAGCCACATTACAGTTGTACATCAAATAAACCCCTGCCGTATTGGTTCCGTTGGTATAAGAATCAAAAGATAGTTTCAATCCAGTACCTGATCCACTTTCGGCATTGGTGGGTGTGCCTGCTGGCAAAGCCACTACATCTGCACCATAACTGTAACTCACTCCGTCCGCAGGCGTTAATCCAGCCGATACGGTAACCAAGTCAAAATCAATGGTAAAATCATTAGAGGCCAAACCAGTAGTATTGGGTATCAACACCCCTCCGCTTTTACCAGTTGCATTTGATGTCAAACGCATTCTTCCGTTGTCAGAAGCGTTGAAGTCATTACCTGCTGTAACGGTACCTGCTGGTAAGGTAGCCGTGCTGAAATCGCTATTAAACACAGTACCTGCACCGGTTGGACTAAATATAATATTACCATTGGTAGAAGCACAGTTGAAAGGACTTTCAAAGCTCACAGTAGCGTTGGGTGACTGATATATACTCACCGCTAAAGTGGTTGGATCGGACCAACATCCCGTGGTAGCGTTATAAGCACGCACCACATAGGTTCCATTGGCAGTTACATTGTATGCCGCCGTAGCAGCGTTAGCTGTAGAAGTTCCTGTTGCATTGGTACCTTGCCAATAGTAAGCAACTCCCGATGGAGCTGGATCCATTGTCAAGTCTGTATTTACACAAGCAGGGTTAGCCGCCGCAATGATAGCAGTAGGTGCGGTTTCAGGAACGAAAGAAGACACTACTACTGATGCGCTATTGGCCGACCACAAAGCATTGGCCGCATCATACGCTCTTAAATAATAAGTTCCATTGGAGTATACTGTGTAAGAGGCCGTATTATTCGATTGATCAGTGCCATCCGCTGCTGTTTGCCAATAATAGCTAATGCCCGCGGGAGGGGTCCCAGCGGTAAGCACAGAACCTGCCAAGCAATCCGAATTTCCGTCGGCCACTGGAGCTGGAGGGGTAGAAGGCAATGGAATGACAGTAAAACAATAGTCCTCCGTTTCTCCCCATGTATAACCAGTGGTAGCATAATTGGTAACTGTTGGGAAAGTGGCTTCCACTACAATCACACGCATGCGTGTAGAGCCACCCAATGCAGTTAAAGGAACTGTGAAGGTTCCAGTAGCAGTGCTTGTCGATACCGGTCCAGAAGCTACAGGGGAAGAATACATTTGTTCACCTGCATCTGCAAAGCTTCCATTTTGGTTCCAATCCACGTAAATTTGGAATCCAGAATTATAAGTTCCTCCTGTACAAGTCTGCTGACTCAAACTAAAGTTCACTGAAGCACCCGCAGCTACAGTAGGACCCGACACTGAACTGGTATAATTAGAATATCTTTGATTAATTGAACCAACTCCTGGTGCAGTAGTAGCACAAGTACTGGAATTATTCATTGTACCTACGGTTACATTTATTAATTCCTCATCACCCGTGCTTGATGCACTGACTACGGAATAAGTAGCGCAAGCACATGCACCGGATAACAAGTTAACAGTGTGAACGTTGGATGTATTGGTAGAACCATCTGTTGCACACGTTGACAAAACACGGAATTGGCGGGTGGCATTGATTTGCGTAACCAAAGAAGCGGTAGTAGCACCGCCCACGGGGTTCCAGTTAACACCTCCATCTATCGAGGTCTGCCACTGATAGCTTGCTCCAGGTGCGGTAGTCAATCCAGCCGCGGAAAGGGTAAAGCTGACAGCCGCACAACTTGAGGAGTTACCAGAAACAGTACCTGCATTGGGAGTTCCTGAGCAGGGGGCCTCAGTTGTGGTTATGCTGATTGGAAAGCTCACTCCACTGAATCCATTGGCACCACAGTTGGCCTTATAATAAACTTGATAAGTGGTAGTGGGCGAAAGACCAGTAAGGGTGTAAGTACCTGTATTGGCAACACCATCAATTGTGGCTGCTGCATTGCTAACAACGGTACCTGTTCCTAGTGTAAATCCTGTTGGACCATATTCAAAGTCATAATTACTCGCCGTTGAGCAACCCAATGGCCAGGTGAAAGTAGCAGAATTATAGGTTACCGTGGTTGCCGATAAAGCACCTGGTGATGGACATGCAGGGGGAGCAGCAATGGTAATTAAATAATCCTCTGTTTCACCATAAGAATAATTGGTACAAGGCGTTTGAGCAGGGCCATTGACAAAAGAATTGTCTGAAGATCTAACCCTCATGCGATGCACGCCTGCTGGCGGATTACACCCCAAAGTTATTGGAAAGGATGATTGACCATTGACAGGCACTGGCGATGCCGCCGCCGTGGCGCCTACCCTTTCCGTTACATTATCAAAAATTCCATCATCATTATAATCAATCCAAACCGCTACGCTTTGCGCATAAGCGGCTGCTCCTACCGTCACTGAATAGGTGGTGGAGGGAACAAGAGTTGTTGTTAAAGCTGGATTGGCTGTATAATTTGAGTATCCACCTGCCCCACAAGTTGTATTGGTTGTGTTGGATAAGGTATTTAAAGTAACGAAACGAATAACATCTCCAAATGAACAATTGGAAGTTGGTTGGCAATAACATGCCGTAGGAGCGTTCATACCCACAATTACCGAAAAAGAAGTAGCGGGACTTCCCGAACAGGTAACTATGCATCTATAAGCTGTAGCGACGGTTTGTGAAGTGGTGATTGAAGCCGTTGTGCCCGATGGCACATTGCTCCAACTGGAACCACCATTAATGGAACGCTCCCACTGGTAAGTCAAGCCAGATACGCCCGTGGTGGCTCCGGTTAAGCTCAAGGTGAAGTTAACGTTTGCACACGCCGTTGCTACTGTACTCACAGCTGTACCCGCGTTGGGGGTTCCTGTGCAAATTGCTGGAGGTGCCCATGTAAAGGTTTGTCCTGAAGCTGGCTTCACACTGTTGCTAGCAACACAAGTTTGATTAGCAGCTGTACCAGCAGTTGTAGCCGCCCAGTTTGTAGTAGTTGTTCTGTTCGCAAAACCTCCAGCATTGCGAATACCAACTTGACCACCTAAAGTAGTAGAAGTCGTATTTGGGGTGAATGTACCATATACAAACTGTACATTATTTGTACCTTCATATAACTTTATTTGGAAGTTGTATGACTGACCTGTTCCATTATACCTTCTGTAGTTGGTCCATTGAACTACTAAAACCCTGTTAGGCGCACTTCCTGATGTTACATAGGAAATAGATGAACCTGTTTGACCTTGAAGATCTCTTGCGAATGGTGCAATAATATTGCTAGTAGTAAATGTGGAGATCGGGGTATAAGAACTGGTGGGGTTACTACCTAACTGTATGAAACCGTTGTTATTTACACCAAAATCGGTAAAATTTGTACCCGCATAATTGAAAGTAAAACCAATCGGCAATAACGCAGCTGTACTCTCATCGTCCCATAAAGTCGTTGAAATAATTGTACCTGTTACTGCGGTATAAGTACCTGCTGAAGCTGAAAAGACGTAGCTACTTATCTGAGCAGATGCTTTGTTATTTACATCAAACAGAAGTGAAAAAAGCATAGCCATAATTAGACTTACTCCCTTGCCTGTATTTCGCCATTTCGACGAATTACAGGTAGTGTCAAACACCGCTAAATCCCTTGGATTCCGCGATAACAGAAAACGTAAAATACGATTCATAGATGATTAATTTAATTAATTTGTTTAGGTTTTGGTCCAATGACCGAAAGCGAATATAAAACAAAAGTTAACAAATTCAAAATTTTCTGCTTTTTTTTAAGTTGTCTAAAAAAGTTTGGCTTTCGGGTAAATCGCAAAACTTTTCGCTCTGCCGCTCCAATGTATATTCGCAAGGTGAAAATATCATTTCTCTCCTTTGTAAGTTGGACACTCACCGGGTTTGGACTCGGCATCGCCCTCATGTCCGTTATCTTGTGGATGTGCGGATTTTCTCCTGCCGACCTGTCCGATTTTTCCTCCCTTCTTACTCCCCAACATGCCCTGGTGTTGGGATGGGCCAATGTGGGACATCAATTGGGGGCTTTTGCCCTTCCTGGTCTTGTATTTTTTTGGATCAACCAAGAGCACCCCTCCCTTACCCGCCATCCCACCGCTATGGCCTGGCTATTGGGGGCTTCTGCTCTCCTGATCAGCGCTGGTGTCATAGAGGCGCTGAGCCAACTCAATCTGGGTCTCCTATCCTTGTTCCCCAAAATAGCCGCTTGGGCCCATCAAGGAGAGGCCTCGGCATGGCAAATGCAATCGGCACTGCTCTCCCAAACCGATATTGGAGGGCTCTTACAAGTGGTGATCATCATGTCGGTAGTACCCGCCTTTTGTGAGGAGATCTTTTTTAGAGGTGCGCTCTTCCAATGGCTACTCCAATGGATGTCTCCCCTCAATGTCATCATCGTGAGCGGATTTATTTTTTCTCTCTTTCACTTTCAATTTGAGGGATTCTTGCCCCGTTGGGCCATGGGGATGATGTTGGGCTTCCTTACTTACAGGAGCCAATCCCTCTGGCCCGCGATATTGGGGCATTTTTTGAATAACCTCAGCGGCGTTTTCATCTTTTACCAATTCAATGGTAAACTCACCCCACCCGAAGATCACTGGATGTCTTCTCCTTTTTGGTGGGCCCTATCGGCATTGATGCTCTTGGGATGGTGTTGGGGAGTGAACAAATTGATTTCTCCTAAGATCCCTAGCAGCCCAAGAGAACCGAGCTAGTATTTCAACCTTTTAGTTTTCTCAAGAAAATCATCAACTCATGGGCCTTACTATCATATTCAATGGCCGCCTTGGCCGCCTGCTGCAATCTCCCATGATTGGATCTATCTCCATATCGCTCAGCTACCCAATCAAAAACATCCTTTACTTTGATTAAACTCCCACTGTTAGGAATTGAGTAGTTAAACTCTCCCAATAATGGATGCTCCATGCAAGCCGTATCCCGATACGCCAATAAAACAGGAGTCCCCGCTTTCCAATACTCACGGACTTTCAATGGGCACGCTTCCTTGATTCCTATTTTATACAAAGCCAACGATCCAATGGCCAAATCATATTCCCACAACTTAGTTTCCAACTCTTGAGGTTGTAATTTTCCAAGACATTGTATTGTGACTCCATTTTTTTTAAATCCTTGATACTTTTCAGCGGGTTCACCTTGCAACCCGATAATATCTATATTCAGGGATCTATGCCCCAATGAGGTGGCCTTTTCCAAGCTTTTCTCCAAACGATCTAATCCATGCCAATCAGCCAAACTCCCTATCACCATCACCCATTTTTGATGAACGTTTATATCGCCCAACGGTCTCCTATCTTGGCCATCATTCACCAACACTTTTTCTACCCCATTGGGCAAGACCATTGTAACGTAGGCATTGTATCGATATCTTTCAAATTGAGCAATCTCATGGGTGACACAGATACCGCCTAAAACATTCTTCAATATTTGGTGGCCATATCGGGTCTCATTGGTGTTATTCAATATCCATGTTTGAAAAAAGTAAATGAAATAGGATTTCCTCCACTGAAAAGGTAAACGATTAAAACTTTTTTTCTGCAACAACAGTACTTCTTGCGTTTCGATTGTGTTGTGCTCTAATACAATTTGTTTTCCCCATCTTTGAGTGAGTTGTAAAAAATGTTTGTCCGCAAATGGGTATCTTATCCAAACGATATCTTTATTGGACACATTCGTCTCCAACCAATGCGCAATCACCTCCCACTTGTTATGCATTTGATAATGAACAAAAGTGACTTGATCATGACCGTCGTGCGCGATTTTGGAAGAAAAATTGACCACTTGCACATCGCCCTCTCGCCTTCTCAAAGCCTGCGCCACCGCCAGCGTTTTCTCCGTTACACCCGAACCTGATGACAACAAAAAATGACTAAAATGAACTATGAAAATTTTCATTTCAAGCAAGATTCAATGAGCTGATTTATTTTTGTAAGGTGATGTTGCACGGTGTAATTATTTTTTACCCAATCTCTTCCATTCCTTCCCAATTGTTTTGCAAAATCTTGATCTCGCCAAAGCGCTAAGATGGCTTTCGCCATTTCCTTGACATCTCCTTCCTCTACTAAAATACCCGTTTTGTCTTCTATTACAACATCCGGAATACCGGCATGCCGGGTGCTTATCACGGCCAATCCCAATCCCTGCGCTTCCAATATCGCCACCGGAGTGCCTTCTTTATTACCATCTTCTGGCGTAATGGAATGCTGAAGGAAAACCAATGACTTATCGAGAAAACGGAAGGTTTCCTCATGACTGAGCGATCCCGTAAAATGGATACTGTCTTGAAGCTGATGATCCAAAACCCATTGCTTACATTCCTTGAGCAATGGACCGTCACCTACCATCGTCAATTGAGCTTTGCAACCCATTTGAATGGCCATTGCAAAAGATTGAATAGTATAAAGCGGACCTTTTTTGGGAACAAAATTGCCCACCGCGATGAATCCCACCCTATCCCCGGGAATAGTAGAATGCACAAATTTCAAATCACACCCACAGGGTGAATACAGAATATTCTTTTCATTCATTCCCCATCCAATGATTTGATTTCTCATCAGTTGAGAAACGGCAATTACCTTTGAGCCGTCCAATAAAAAAGGAAGGTACGATTTTTTATATTTCTCGAGAGTACTTTTGTGATGTGCATCAAAACCATGAAAGTGAACAATCAATGGAATCCTTAATTGTTGGGCCAAAGGCTGCAATGCTGCTCCAGAAGGTCCATACTCCGCAAAGATCATTTGGATTTTATCCTGTTTAAATTGAAGTAAAAGCTCATACTCCGCTCTGTTCAATCCTCTCCAGGATCGAAAAAACTTAAACACCACTTTTACAAAAAACGGTAATGAACGAATAGCTTCCCCCTCCTTCAAGCGGGGTAAGTAACCACCGTGATAATGAACAACTCCGCATATAATTCCAGAAAGATGAGCCCTGATAAAAGAACTGGAATCCTTTCTTGAGTGGGGAGAGACATGGGCAATTTTCACAGCCTTTAGATCCTTTCCCATACGCCCATAACTTTCAATATCCGCTGCATTACTATTCTAAATAATACCATTTCTTGATAACGATTACTCACTATTCTTCAAAAAACAAATCTACCAAAATCGCATCTAATACCATCCATCCTTTGAGGGTGCAAGTTATGGAATGCTCTCCTATGTGAAGATGATCAGTAGCTTCCCATTTCCGCAATGCTTGCCACTGCCTGATGGTAATGGGCTGATCAAAATCTGAGGAGAACTTTTGGAGATGCACCCCTTGTGCGGTTCTGAGTCCTGTCATCCAATACTCATTGGCCCGATCTTTATTACTGAGCACTTCCGCGGTGGTGATTCCCTCCATTTCTTTATGTAGAAAATGACGGATATAACTTTGATTATTGGATAAATTCCAGCTCCGTGTTTGGATTCCGTCAAAAGAGTGTGCAGAAGGTCCGATACCGAGGTAGGGATCACCACTCCAATAGCGGCTGTTGTGTTGAGAGGCCTTTCCAGACAAGGCATAATTAGACAACTCATAATGATCCATTCCCGCTTGGATGAGCACATCGTGCACCGTGAAAAAATCCTCCACAACCGCCTCCTGAGGGGGGGGATTATATCGTTTCTTTTTGACCTGAAAATCCAATGCCGTCTTCTGCTCTACCGTCAGCGCATAGGCACTTACATGTTGTGGTTGAAGGGTTAATAATTGCTTTAAATCTTCATGGGTATTCCCCGAAGTGTATTGACGATGACCATAGATGAAATCCACATTGATATTGTCCCACCCATTCTCTTGTGCCAATCGAATTGCAGATACTGCCTGCTCAGCTGAATGAGCACGATTCATCCATTTCAGTACCTCATCGTCCATGCTCTGAACACCCACACTCAATCGATTTACCCCGATGCTCTTCCATACGGAAAGAGCATCTTCAGAAACATCATCAGGATTCACCTCAACGGTAAATTCTACCCTCTCGGAAAGATGGAGATACTGATGAATCGCATTGGCCAGATCATTCCAATGTTTCTCTTGCAATAAACTAGGCGTACCGCCACCAAAATAAATCGTCTTCACTGATTGACCCTTCCACTCATTGGCTCGATAGGCGAGTTCACGGATCAGCGACTCCACCATTTCATCCCTATTCTTCAACACTGTAGAAAAGTGAAAATCACAATAATGGCAGGCTTTTTTACAAAAAGGAATATGAAAATAAATACCCATCGAGAGGTTCTGTTTAGATTTGCGATATTATGGTAAAAGCCAAGGTAAAAGAAGAAGTATTTGAAATTGTTTGGGACGCTCCCTCCAACAAAATGACCGTTAATGGAAAACCCTGGGATTGGAACATGGTTAAAAATGGACAGTTGCTCCATATAGTTTCCAACGGAAAATCCTATATTGGCGAATGGATCGATTTCCACCCTGTCCAACAAACTGCGGAAGTGAAGATCAACGGTCATCACTACATTTTATCCATTGAGCAACCACTGGATGCCTTATTGAAAAAAATGGGTTTTTCTTCCCAATCAGAAAAAAAAGTAAAAGAACTCAAGGCACCAATGCCTGGCATGGTATTGAAAGTATTGGTAAAAGAGGAAGACGAAATTTCCAAGGATCAACCTTTGCTCATTCTGGAGGCCATGAAAATGGAAAACGTCATCAAAGCCGTTGGGCCGGCTAAAGTGGGGGAAATAAAAATTATTGAAGGACAGGCTGTTGAAAAAGGAGCCATTTTGATAGCATTTACCTAATTGATTTTCTTATCTTTGTTGAGATGCGAATGCGCTTAATGCTCTTCATTGCTTTTTCTTTTTCCATAGCCGATGCTATGCTCGCTCAACAGTGCAGTCAAATCGCCTCCCATCCTATTTGTGCCCAGAGTGAGGCCTCTCAAGGGTCTATGGTACCATTCGATTTTAATGTAGGGTGTTATGCAGCCACGATGAATTACTGCTTTTATTTAGAAACCGGTAGTAATGCCGGTAGTGCGGTAATGGCCATTCAAAGAGAAGACTGCGATTATGTGTATATCAATCCAATAACAGGGGTTGCTCAAACGGCGCAAGATTCGATTTTTATAACCATTGTAGGATTTCCTCAAAACGCAGACCCTTGTGATGCCTCTAATTACACTTATCAGAGTCCTTGTTTTTTATTACAACAACAAGTAGGGTTTTATGATATCCCTAATCTTCCGACGAACGCTTCATTGATGGTGATTGTCGGCTCTAATCATAACACTAATTTTGGACCTTGCTCGTTTAAAATTCATTTTTCCGGAGTGCCCTTCGAACTGAATACTACCGTAGATCCTCTTTTTATATTTGCTGGTCAACAAGCTTTTTTAAATGTCACAGGCGCTAGTGAAAATGCAGATTATTCGTGGACTCCTGACGAGTTTGTTTCAAATCCCACCTCTCCCAATCCCACTGCGTTTCCAAGAGAAAGCACTGTTTTCTTTGTCACATCCAACATCGGTCCCTGTGTAGTTGCCGACTCTGTGAGCTTGCCTGTAGGAATTCCCGTATCTTTTTCCAATGCTATTAGCCCTAATGGCGACTATATCAATGACGAATGGATCATCAACGGAATCGAAAAATTTGAACAGGCAGAAGTGTCTATATATGATCGTTGGGGACAAAGTGTATTTCACTCCATTGGATACGGTACCCCCTGGAATGGAACAAACCGTGGGAAATTCTTACCCACCGGATCTTATTATTATGTCATACAATTGAACTCCCCTGTCGTGTATATCGAACCGCTGGTGGGATATTTATCTATCGTGCGTTGAGAAAGCTCTGCAAAATATTAATGGTGGTGATGGGTGTTTCCCAAGCATGGTGGGTGGGGAGCCAACAAACTACTCAATTCACCAATTTTGTTTTCAATTATCAAATGATCAATCCTGCTGCCACGGGATACACCACTTGCACTGAGTTCAAATCTACCCACAGAAGTCAATGGGCCGGCATTGAAGGAGCACCGACCAATACTTCGGCCATGATTCACGCAAGAATGCGCCCCCACAAAAACAGCTTCCAAGGATTAGGTGCCCACATTGAGACCGACGCTGCGGGGGCATTTGGGGTAACGAGTTTCACCATGAATTACGCCTATCATACGCGTTTTACGAAAGGATATAATTTAGCGGCGGGTATTGGGGTGGGATTTACGCAATACAGGATTGACTTTACCAAGTTGAACTTTCGAAATCCCTTAGAAGAAAACGCCATCGGCAACAGCGTCTCAGATTATGTCTTGCCCAATATCAACATGGGATTTTGGTTATACAGAGGAGATCGATTCTACGGATTGGCCATCCGATCTGCCGGCAACTCGAAAATAGATGGAACAACTGCCACTCGCTTACAAAGACATTACGCCCTGACGTATGGTAAATACATAAAAATCAACAAAGAGATTGCTTTCAAGCCGTCTTTCATGTTTCGTTGGGTCAAAAGCACTCGTCCCGCTATTGATGCACAATTGTTATTATCCTATAAAAAAGCCTTTTCTTTTGGGATTGCGGCTCGCAACGGGCATGGATTTAGCGCTCTCGTTAAGCTAGAACTGCTCAATCAAATTACCATTTGGTATGCCTATGATGTGACCTTAAACAAACTCAGATATGGATCCTATAGCACCCACGAAATCAGTATAGGACTCAGAACTTGTTCGGTTCTCGGAAAAGAAAATGGCCTTTGTGCCGCTTATGATTAAATCCGACTTAAGCATCGAATCCATCCGAGATTATTGTCTCCAAAAAAAAGGATGTACAGAGTCATTTCCTTTTGATGATCGAAACTTAGTCTTTAAAGTGATGAATAAAATTTTTGCTTTAATAGACATCGAATCTCAAGATTTTATTTTACTCAAATGCCATCCTGACAATGCTTT
>Ga0068877_10003169_pt1 | contig 13110 bp, 11 predicted proteins | sample NOAtaG_FD_66437 | JGI IMG/M metagenome (GOLD analysis project Ga0068877, IMG submission 66437) | Freshwater lake microbial communities from Lake Erie, under a cyanobacterial bloom - NOAA_Erie_Diel6S_1000h metaG | ecosystem: Environmental > Aquatic > Freshwater > Lake | place: USA: Ohio, Lake... | reverse complement strand
CCGCCGCCTGCCATTCCCCACGTGCCACCCGCGCAATGAAGCGCGCTGGCTTGGTGAGCTTCCATGAACGCGATGAGGTGATCGCCGACAGGGTGTTCTCGCTGTCACGCAGACGCTCGCCAAGCGCATTGATCTGTCGCCCGGCCTCTTCGATGCGCGCGCCGCGGGCATCCAGTTCACGGGTCGACCGTTCGAGTTGCTCTGTCAATCCTTCGTTGTGCTGGCGCGCTTGGACAAGCGCGACGTCAAGTTCTTCTCGCGCAGCGCGCACCTGTGCGAGTTCGCTGGCCAAGGCTGCGGCGTGCTGTCTTGCCTGCTCGCGCTCGCGTTCGGTCTCAGCCAGACCGTCGCGCAGGCTGGCGATCTCCGCCTGCAGCGCCAGGATCGACGTGCGCATCGCCTCCAACGATGCAGCCACCGAGGCAATCTGCTCGGTCTTCTCAGCGATCGCAGATTTCAATGCATTGTTCTCCATTGTCGTTGCAGCGTGGCTATCTCGCGACAGCGCCAGTTCCCGGTCGAGGGACTGTGCCCAGGCCGATGCTTCGCTATGCGCCTGCTGCGCCCGCTCCGCGGCAGCCCGGGCGTCGGCGAGGTCGAGCTCGAGCGATTGGGCCCAGGCGATGGCGGAGGTGCGCTCGTCAGTCGCCGTCAGGTGAGCGTTCCGTGCCGCGGCAAGTTCGGCTTCGAGCGTCCTAGCCCACTCGACGTCCTTGCCGTGCTCCGACTGTGCGGCGGCAAGCGCGGTCCGCATAAGCTGCAGTTCATCGTCGAGCGATCGCGCCCAGACGCCGGTGGTCGCGTGCTCCTGGGCGAGCCGATCGTGCGCCGTGCGTGCATCGGCAAGCATCTTGTCGAGCGACTTGGCCCACTCGACAGCTTTGCCTTGCTCCGACTGCGCGGCGGCAAGCGCAGCCCGCGTAAGCTGCAGTTCATTGTCGAGCGATTGCGCCCAGGCAACTGTCGATTCGTGGTCAGCGGCGGTCCTCGCAATCACTTGGCGCAGGCCAGCCAGTTCGGCGTCAAGCGCCTGTGCCCAAGCCGTACGCTCGTCAACAAGCCCCTGCAGTTCTCGCAATCGAGCGCTGTCGCCGTCCACATCGCTCCGCAGCAGGCGGGCGACGTCGGGCATCAACGGCAGCCGGACGTCGGCGAGCGCCTCGAGCATGATGGGCTCGGCAAGAGGTCGAACATCTTCCTGGAAAGTGTTCTCGAACTGTAGATAATCCAACCACGCGTCGGCATCGACCTGCCAACCGAGTAGAGCCAGCACGCGCTCTGCCAAAGTCTTGGGGCAAAGCACAGCCATGTCCGCCGGCATGTTGACCGCCGCCACCCGGCCCAGCGACAGCATCAGCGCGCGCAACGCCACCGTCGTGCACGAGACGTCGTCGGGCAGTTCCCACTCGGCATCGATGAAAACCGGCAAGCCGCCATCGGGAACGATCAGATTCTGCGGTACGAGATCAATGCATCGACCGGGCAGGCGCTTCGGGATCGTCGCTACCCCAATATGGGCCGCCAGCGCATCCCGCCAGCAACCCAGCCATGCGGCGACGTCCGCGACCGCCCACCCGGGCGCGAGCAGGCGCCGGGACAGTTCGGCAGCCCAGTTCTGTCCGAGAACGTAGGCCTCGGCCGACAGGCGCATGCGCGGCGATCTCGGCATTGGCGTATCCGACAGCCGCTCGCGGTGAACAAGGATTGCTTCACCCTGCGCGACGAAGCGCGTGGCCTTGGTGAACGGCAACCGGCGCTCGGTCGCGTAATGCCACGCAAGCGTTTGGCCGAACGCCGCGCTAGCGTCGGCCCGCTTGTGCGCAACCAGCAGGAACGAGTTGGCAACCTCTGTCAGCAGATCGTTACGCGCCATCACCCCCCATGTCTGCTCTATCGGAAACAAAGCTGGCACGGGCAACTGGGGATCTCCTCGCATCGATGCCGCGATGAGCTCGGCCGCGTCGAATCCTGCGTGACGCAGGCCGGCTGGACTGATCACCGATTGCGGCAGCTTATAGTCGGGTACCGGGACCGCGATCTCGACTCTCGCGAAACCGGCAGCCTGCACCAAGGACTGCAGTTCGGCACGCCCATAGGTGCGCGTCTCGTCCACGCCGTAGAGATCGGCGACGCCGTGCATCGGCCGGTTAGCGTGGTCTTCCGGTGCGCCGGCAAAGTACTTCAGACCGATCTGATTCTCGATGGCGACCACTAGCACGCCATCGTCGGCCAGCAGCTCGGCGCACCGGGCCAGCCACTCTGCGGCAGCGCCCGGGCCGCTAAACCGGGTGGCGTACTCAAGTACGCCAATCAGCGTGACCGCGTCGAACTTCCGGCGGGTTGTAAAGCCGGCCAATGTGTCGACGACCACGGCAACGTTGGGCAGGTCTGCGCAGCGCGCAGCAGCTACCGCAGCACGCCCTGGCGCCGGCTCCAGGCTGACCAGCGCTGTCGCGGTTTCACCGAGGAAACGAGAGATCGCGCCGCAACCCGCACCGACTTCGAGCACGCTGCCGCCAAGGGAGCCCGCTAGCGGGCGCAAGAGGTTGGAGCGGACAGGACTGAGGTGGTAGCGCCTGACCCAGTCGATGCCTGACGCCGCAACTTCCGCAGAGAGAGAACTGCGATCTGCGGCTGCACGAACCCGCGCCAGCAGTTCAGCTTCTACCGCCTGACCGTCGCTGTAGTTCCAAGGTGAAAGGGGTCGATCCTCCGGGACCCAGTAGCCGAAGACCTCGTCCCGCCTGTAACCGGGTACTACCTCGCCGTCGGCCGGGCGTTGTGCACGGCGAGGTTCAGTCGATCGTCGGGCCGCTGAACGCGCCATGCTGACCTCAGTCAACAAGCCCAATACCGGACAATCGTTCGACCAAGTACTCGGTGTGGAACGTCGTCGGATGCCAGGCAATTAGTTCGTGGCGCCGCCAACCAGCGAGCCGCTCCGGCGTAATGCCCAGATACTGTACGTGCCAGCCGTGCTCGAGGCGCTCGCGCTCGCTCCGGGGGATCCGCTCCTCGAAGATCTTGCGGCGCGCGTGCTCCGGACCTCGGAGTGGAAAATGACGCAGCAGGAACTTAAGCGGGAACACACGGCGCGACGAAAAACAGGCGTCGTGTCCGCCCGATGACGAAAGGTCGACCCGCTGACCGCTGAACTTCCATGCCTTGACTTGCTGAAAGTGGCCCGGGCGACGACCAAATTCGAAGTACCGCATACCGTCCCACGGTCGGCCTATGAGCGGCTCGTCCACCAGGTAGCGAAAGTCGATCACTGTGAAGTCGATGGCGTCATAGCCGCAAGCCTCGACGTGAGCGAAGGCGTCGGCCAACCGCACGCCCAACCACGGCGACTCGCGGATCTCGTCGGAGTCGACGTGCATGTACCAGCCCGGACCGCGGGCTTCGGCCACCGCCACAGTGCGATCGAGCAATTGCTTCCACTGGTAGTCGCCGCTCGGCGCATCAGGAAAGCGTTCCACAGTGACGCCGGGATCGGCCGCGGCGAGTTCCGAGGCGACCGCGAACGTGCGGTCGCACGACCAGTTGTCGATCAGGTGGACGGACAGTCCCTGTTGGCGCAATTGGCCGATGCAGTGCGCAATGAAGTCCTCGTCGTTAAATGACTTGACGATGGCAACCGGCGCCGCCGCCAGAGGAGCGGTGGCAGGCACTGCCGCGCGCCCGTCGATCGCGAGGATCGTCGACTTCCAGCCATGGTGGTCGGTGTTCCACGTGTAGCCGTGCAGCGGTACGCGCAAGCCGTTGCTTCGCGCGAGCAGCACGAACTCGTCAAGCGTCCATTCCTGGCAGTGCGCCAGATTGTCGGGCGGCCCCAAGTTCCCAGCGCCTCGGGCCCGGTCACGTGCCGGCGTCGAAAGAAAGAGGAACCGGCAGCGCCGGGCGATCGAAGCCAACTGCGCCAGGAATGCCGCAGGCTCGCGCAGGTGCTCGACAACGTCGGCGCAGATGACGACCGCTTCGGCAAGTTCTTCGTCGCTGAAATGCGGGAATGCGCGCTCGAAGTCGCAGCGCTGCACGTCAAGTACCACACCCGATAACTGCGCGCGCAGACTAGCCTCATCCGGATGCAGGTCGTACACGCTGATGCGTGTGCCGGGCGGCATGACCGATAGCTTGCGACCACTGCCGCAGCCGAGATCGATTACGCGTGTTGCTCCGGAAACCTCAACGCAACGCCCCGCGAGTGCGTAGACATGCGGCTGATAGGTCAGGCTCGACGGAGCGTCGACGAACGCCTCATTGCGGACGTTGCGACGATACCCCGGGGGCAGAAAGAGGGACGCGGTCATGCGTGTGCGGTGCTGCTGACGCTGATGCTGACCGTCGAATCATCGACCGGCACGGCGCCGTACTGCCGGTGACGCGCGCGCTTGCGGCAGGCGACGAGCAGGGTCAGCGCCGCGCGAACATGGCACAGCATCATGCTCGCGCCAGGCTCGCCGTCGTCCAGGCCCAAATGCAGCACATACTCGCCGTCGGCGATAACGGGTAGCTGAAATTCGATCGCCAGTTCGTGCGCGCCCGAGTCGAGCAGCGGCATGTCAACGCCGACCGCCATGCTGTTGAAGTGCACGATCGGCAGATTGAGCGCGCCGAAGAGCCCAACGCCGACGAGCGGCTTGGCCACGCCACTCGTCCGAACGCGGAGTCGCAACCTCACTCGCGTAGGTAAATCGAACAGCGCAGTGAGCGGTTCGTCAGTCTTCGCGGAGGTGAGGGAGAACGCAGTGATCGCGTGCCCAGTACGGGCGTCGACGTCGTGCGCGGGCCCGATGGCAATCCACTCGGGCGACGCGGCGCCAGGCTTTGCCTCCGCGACGGCGTCGGGCGGACGCGCGTATCCGTCGCGCATGAAGTTGACGTAGCTGTTGACGACACTTTTCGCATCGCCCGTCTCGCGAACCTTGCCCTCGTGCAGCCAATAGGCGCGGTTGCAGAAGGCCGCGACCTGCGCCGGACTGTGGCTCACGAACAGCGTGGTACCACCGGACTCGATGAACGCCGCTATGCGACGCAGGCACTTGTTCTGGAATGCGAGATCACCCACGGATAGCGCCTCGTCGACAATGAGGATGTCCGGGTCGACCGCCGATGCGACTGCGAAAGCCAACCTCACCATCATGCCGCTCGAGTAGGTTTTGACAGGCTGGTGAACGAAGGCCCCGATGTCAGCGAACGCCAGTATCTCGTCCAATCGTGCTTCGACGTCGCTCGGCGCAAGTCCGAGCACGGCCGCATAAGTCTTGACGTTCTCGATGCCGGTGAACTCTGGATTGAAGCCTGCACCGAGTTCAAGCAGCGCGGCAACGCGACCGGTTACGCGGACACTGCCTGCGGTCGGGGTCAAGGTTCCGCAGATAACCTGGAGCAGCGTCGACTTTCCCGCGCCGTTGCGACCGACAATGCCCACCGTCTCTCCGCGACCGATGGTCATTTTCACGTCCCGCAGGGCCCAAAACTCGCGGTAGTAGGCCCGCGCTGGCCGCCCCATCAAGGTCTGCAGACGAGGCAGCACGAATTGCTTGAGCCGGTCCGACGGCTGGTCGTAGAGCGTGTAGCACTTCGACAGGCCGGAGACTTCAATAGCGGTCGTCTCACAAGACATCGGCGAACCCCTTTCGTGTCTTCTGAAACCACCACAGTCCGACGAGCGCAACGAACGTGCCGAGGCCAGCGGCTATGAGCCATGCGACTGGGTCTGGCCACTTGCCCCAAAGCAGCACGTCGCGCGACACCTGCACGAACCAAGTCAGCGGATTGAGCATTACGACGGACTTGAATTCGGCCGGCACCGCCGACAACGGGAAAAAGATCGGCGCGAGAAACATAAGGAGCATCACGACGACCCCGACCGTCTGACCGACATCCCTCAGAAACACACCCAGAGAAGCCAGGAACCATGCAAAACCCGCCACTCCAGCAATCAGAGGAAGGAGAACCAACGGAAAGGCGATCGCGCTTAGCGGTACGCCACCGGTCACAGCCGAGATCGCCGAGACAAGCACTGCAGTGCTGACTAATCCATGAAAAAGCGCCGACAACAGGGCTACGACGGGCAAAATCTCGATGGGAAAAACTACTTTTTTCACATAGTTGGCATTACCTGTGATCAGGCTTGGCGCGCGGTTCAGGCAATCGGCCATGATCGAGTGAACGATAAGACCGGCGAACAAGATGAGCGAAAACTCAATCTTGTTGTGACCCAAGCTGCGCTCTGGCCAACGCGCCTGAAAAATCGCGCCAAACACGAAAGTGTAGGCGGCGAGCATTAGCAGCGGGGTGAGGAAGGACCACGCAAGCCCCATGACTGACCCACGGTATCGACCCAACACATCGCGGCGTGTCAGTTCAAGCACCAGGCCACGGTGGTGCCATATGCGAGCCATGGCACGCAAAGGGTTGGTCAGAACCTCGTTCACGAATTCAGTTCGTCCAGGCAGAGCGACAGACCCGTCCGCCAATCCGGCAATTGCAGCCCGAACCGATCTACAAGGCCACTGCAGTCGAGTTGCGAGTTGCCAGGACGACGCGCTGGGGTTGGATATGCGCTCGATGGAATAGCCACGAGTGACTTTGCCTTCACGCCGCGCCCAGCCGCACGCGCGTCACCGATGATTGCGGCTGCGAAGCCGTGCCAAGAGGTAGCGCCAGACGCAGTAAGGTGCAGTATCTCCGATCGAAAGCTGCCTTCGCGTCGCTCGACAAGCGAGCGCGCGACGATCTGCGCAGTTGTGTCCGCGATCAAGCGAGCACACGTTGGCGCCCCCCACTGATCATCGACAATCCGCAACTCCTCCCGCTCCTGAGCAAGCCGCAACATGGTGCGCAGGAAATTGCGGCCGCGGGAGGCAAACACCCAACTGGTCCGCAGGACCAGGTACTGACCTCCCGCCTCGGCAATGGCCCTTTCGCCTGCCAGCTTCGTTCGCCCATAGACCGATAAAGGCGCTGGAGCATCCGACGGCTTCCAGGGCGATGAACCGCTACCGTCAAAGACGTAGTCGGTGGAGTAGTGCAGGAGGAGCCGGCCGTGTCGCGCAGCCCAGACGGCAATGACACCTGGGGCCACACCATTCACTGTCGTCGCGAGGCCCTCTTCGCTCTCCGCCTTATCGACAGCCGTGTACGCAGCGGCATTGACGATCACATCGGGCGCCAGTTGATCGAGATAGGCGGTAATTCGCTCCGGGCGCTCGAGGTCAAGCTGCGCACGGTCGACCGCGTGCACCTCGCCAAGGCACTGCAGGCTGCGATGCAGTTCCCAGCCCACCTGCCCGTTCTTGCCGGTGACAAGCAGCCGCGTCATTCGTAGACCTCTGCTTCCGCGAGCAAGGGCGCAGCGGCATCCTTGGCGGCCAACTGCGGCGTTGCCTCCTTCAGCGCCCACTGGATGGCGACCGCGGGGTCGCTCCATCGAAGCGACCGGTCGTACTCGCTCATCCAGTACTCGGTGGTCTTATAGAGAAAGTCCGCTTGGTCGCTGGTGACGAGGAATGCATGTCCGAACCCTGGAGGGATCCAAAGCTGCCGCTTGTTCTCCGCGCTCAACTCGACGCCAGTCCATTTTCCGAAGTTGGGGGAGGACTTGCGCAGGTCCACAGCCACGTCGAATACCGCCCCGGACGCTACGCGAACAAGCTTGCCCTGCGGCTTGACCACCTGGTAGTGGATGCCGCGCAACACGTTCTTCGCGGACCTCGAGTGGTTGTCCTGAACGAACTGAACATCCAGCCCGGTGGCCTCAGAGAAGGTCCTGGCGTTCCAGCTCTCCATAAAGAAGCCGCGCTCATCGCCGAACACTTTCGGCTCGAGGATCAGCACCTCGGGCAACGCAGTGGGCGTGACTTTCATGGTCAGGCGGAGGGCGGGATCAGCCGCTCGCGCAGCATGTTCAGCAGGTAGTGGCCGTACTCGTTCTTGGCCAGCGGTTGCGCCAGCGCCTCCACCTGGTTGGCGGCAATCCAGCCATTGCGGTAGGCCACCTCTTCGGGGCAGGCGATCTTCAGCCCCTGCCGTTTCTCGATGGTCTCGATAAATGTCGCAGCTTCGAGCAGCGACTCATGCGTGCCGGTATCCAGCCACGCCATGCCGCGACCCATGACCTCCACGCTCAGCGCGCCGGCCTGCAGGTAAAGCTTGTTGACGTCGGTGATCTCCAGCTCCCCGCGGGCCGACGGCTTGATCGAGGCCGCGATGTCCAGCACCTGGTTGTCGTAGAAGTAGAGTCCCGTCACAGCGTAGTTCGAGCGCGGTTGCTTGGGCTTCTCCTCCAGGCTCACCGCGCGGCCGTTGTGGTCGAACTCCACCACGCCGTAGCGCTCGGGGTCTTTCACGTGGTAGGCAAAGACGGTCGCGCCCTTGGGCCGCGCGTTGGCGCGCTGCACCTGTTCGGCCAGCTCATGGCCGTAGTAGATGTTGTCGCCCAGGATAAGCGCCGCCGGGTCCTGGTCCACGAACTCGCGGCCCAGGATGAGCGCCTGGGCGAGCCCGTCCGGCGACGGCTGGACGGTGTAGCGCAGATTGATGCCCCACTGGCTGCCGTCCTTCAGAAGGTCCGCAAAGCGCGGCGTGTCGGTCGGTGTGGAGATGATCAGGATGTCGCGGATGCCCGCCAGCATCAGCGTGGTCAGCGGGTAGTAGATCATCGGCTTGTCGTACACCGGCAGCAGCTGCTTGGAGACGACCTGCGTCACCGGATAAAGCCGCGTGCCCGACCCGCCGGCCAGGATGATTCCCTTGCGGTTCATTGCAGGCCCCTCAGACGACGGCGCGCTGGCCGTACTGCTGGTCCACCCACTGCCGGTAGCGTCCGTCGCGCACGCGGCTCACCCACTCGGTGTTCTGCAGGTACCACTGCAGCGTGCGGCGGATGCCGGTCTCAAAGGTCTCCGCGGGGCGCCATCCCAGCTCGCTTTCGGTCTTGGTCGGATCGATGGCGTAGCGGCGGTCATGGCCCGGCCGGTCGGTGACGAAGGTGATTTGGTCCTCGTAGCGGCCAGTCGCCTTGGGCCGCAGCTGGTCCAGGATGGCGCAGATGGTGCGCACCACCTCGATGTTGCGCTTCTCGCTCTTGCCGCCAATGTTGTAGGTCTCGCCCAGGCGCCCCACCTCCAGAACCCGGCGGATGGCCGTGCAGTGGTCGGAGACGAACAGCCAGTCGCGGATGTTGCGGCCGTCGCCGTAGACCGGCAGCGGCTTGCCGTCGAGCGCGTTGAGCGTGACCAGCGGAATCAGCTTCTCCGGGAACTGGAACGGCCCGTAGTTATTGCTGCAGTTGGTGGTCAGCGTGGGCAGGCCGTAGGTATGGTGGTAAGCGCGCACCAGGTGGTCGGAGGCCGCCTTGGAGGCTGCATACGGGCTGTTGGGGGCGTAGAGCGTGGACTCGGAGAAAGCCGGATCGGTCTCGGACAGCGAGCCGTATACCTCGTCGGTGGACACGTGCAGGAAGCGAAAGGCGTCCTTCTCGGAGCCGCCGGTTGCAGACCAGTAGCCCCGCACGGCCTCCAGCAGCTCAAACGTGCCGTTGATGTTGGTATGGACAAACTCCCCGGGCCCATGGATCGAGCGGTCCACATGGCTTTCTGCGGCAAAGTGCAGCACAGAACGCGGGCGGTGCTGGTTCAGCAGGGCCTTGATGGCCGGCCGGTCGCAGATGTCGACCTGGGCGAAGTGAAACGACGGTGAGTTCTCGACGCTGGCGAGGTTGTCGCGATTGCCGGCGTAGGTCAGTTTGTCGATGACGAGAACCGCTTCGTCCGACCCGCTGAGCCAATTGAGCACGAAATTGGCTCCGATGAAGCCGGCGCCGCCGGTGACGAAGATCATATGGGTTCGCTTAAGGAACTGGTTGGTACCAGCCAGTACAATATGGAATTATCGCATTCCCGCCGCGTGCCCTTGGTTTGAGATCGGGCAACCGCTTGCGACCTGTAACGGGGGCCTGACTGCGGCGGCGCACAATCTATCGATGCCCTATCCAGGGGACCCAGTGCGGACCACGACTCAGCATCTGACGCGGCGTATTCTCGTCGTCGGCGACGTGATGCTGGACCGTTACTGGTTCGGGGATTGCGAACGTATCTCGCCTGAGGCGCCAGTGCCCGTCATTCGGGTCGCGCGGACCGAGGAACGCCTCGGGGGCGCTGCCAACGTCGCCTGGAACATCGCATCGATCAAGGCCCAGGCCGGGCTGCTCACGGTCGTCGGCGACGACGAAGCCGGCGCGCGCCTTCTCTCGATGCTGAGCCAGAGCGGTATCTCGCCCCATCTGCACAGCGATCGAAACCTCTCAACAACGGTCAAGCTCCGGGTCATAGCCCGCCAACAGCAGATCGCCAGGCTGGATTTCGAGAACAGCCCCGATCAGGAAGTGCTCGCGGCCCACCTGGACGAATTCGGCGCGCTTGTGCCGACGTACGACGCCGTGGTGATGTCGGATTACGGCAAGGGCGGCCTCACGCACATCTCGAAGATGATCTCGATGGCCAACGAGGCCGGGAAGCCCATCCTCATCGATCCAAAGGGGGATGACTATTCGCGGTACGCTGGTGCCACGGTGGTCACTCCGAACCGCGCCGAACTGCGCGAAGTGGTCGGGCGCTGGAACAGCGAGGCCGACCTCGAAGCGCGGGCGCAGAAGCTGCGCCAGCAACTCAGGCTCAGGGCGCTGCTGCTCACGCGCAGCGAGGAGGGCATGACCCTGTTCACGGATGAGGGTTCCTGGTCCGTTCCCGCCATCGCAAAAGAGGTCTACGACGTCTCTGGCGCGGGCGACACGGTGATCGCCGTCCTCGCCACCATGCTGGCGGCCGGCCTGCAGCTAAGGGATGCGGTGGCACTAGCCAACCGTGCTGGCGGCATTGTCGTCGGAAAGCTGGGCACTGCTGCTGTTTCATACGAAGAGCTGTTCGGGACCCCCGCATGAAGATCGTCGTCACCGGCGCCGCCGGATTTATCGGCGCCAACAACGTCAAGCGGCTCAACGAACGAGGCGTAGCCGATATCGTCGCCGTCGACAACCTCACGCGTGCCGACAAGTTCCGCAACCTGGTCGACTGCGAGCTGGCCGACTATCTCGACAAGGGCCACTTCCTCGATCTCGTGCGGCGGCGTGCACTGCCAAAGCCGGAGGCGGTGTTCCACCAGGGCGCCTGCTCCGACACCATGGAAACCGACGGCCGGTACATGCTGGAGAACAACTACCGCTATACGCTCGAGCTGCTTGAGTGGTGCCAGGGCGAGCGGGTGCCTTTCATCTACGCCTCCTCGGCCGCGACGTATGGCCCGACGCAGACCTTCGTCGAAGACCGTGCCAACGAACGTCCGCTCAACGTCTACGGGTACTCGAAGTTCCTCTTCGACCAGGTGCTGCGCAGGCGCATGGGCGCGTTGACCGCGCCGGTGATCGGCCTGCGCTACTTCAACGTCTACGGACCGCGCGAGTCGCACAAGGGGCGGATGGCCTCGGTGGCTTTCCACCATTTCAATCAGTTTCGCACCGAGGGGCGCGTCAAGCTCTTCGAGGGTAGCCATGGCTACGCCGACGGCGAGCAGCGGCGCGACTTCGTTCATGTCGACGACGTGGTTGCCGTCAACCTGTTTTTCTTGGACAGGCCGACGAGCGGCATCTACAACCTGGGCTCCGGCCGGGCGCAGAGCTTCAACGACGTGGCGCTCACGGTGGTCAACACGCTGCGCGGCGCCGGTAACGAGCCGGCGCTTTCGCTCGAGCAGGCGGTGCGAATGAACCTCATTGAGTACACCCGGTTTCCGAACACGCTGCGCGGCAAGTACCAGGCGTTCACCCAGGCCGACATTTCGCGGCTGCGCGCCGCGGGCTACGGCAGATCGATGCAGACCGTGGAACAGGGCACGGCCTCCTACGTGCGTTGGCTCCTGGAGAGCGCGTGAGCCAGCCTGCCGCTTTTCTCGACCGTGACGGCGTGATCAACGTCGACCACGGGTACGTCGTGCGGCGCGACGAGTTTGCCTGGGTGCCGGGCGTGCGCGAGGCCGCCGCCACGTTGCATCGGGCGGGCTTCGCTCTGGTGGTAGTGACGAACCAGTCGGGCATCGGACGGGGCATGTATTCGGAGGTGGACTTTCTCTCGCTGACCGATTGGATGCGCGGAGAGTTCGCGAGGGCGGGTGCGCCCCTGGCGGGTGTCTACTTCTGTCCCCACCACCCGACCGAGGCGCTTGGCGCCCTTCGCACCCGCTGCGACTGCCGCAAGCCGGCGCCCGGGATGGTGCTGGCGGCGGCGCGCGAGCTCGACCTCGACCTCGGAGGATCGGTCCTCTTTGGGGACAAGGTGTCGGACCTTAAGGCCGCAAGGGCAGCCGGCGTGCCGCATCGCGTGCTGCTCGCCACGGACGGCGTCGGTACACCGGACGCGGCGCCGGAAAGCCTCGCCACCGCGGCATTCGCCTCGCTGTCCGAGGCAGTGCAGGCACGTCCCTGGACCCACAAGGCAGCCGCGTGAACGAGTACCTGCCGGCGCCGGCTTTCGAGGCGAAGCTCGTCTCGCGCGCGCACCTGGCAGCGGCAGCAGCCCGCCTGCCACGTCCGGTCGTGCTGACCAACGGCGTCTTCGACATCCTGCACCGGGGTCACGTCACCTACCTCGCGCAGGCACGCTCTCTGGGGGCCAGCCTCGTGGTTGCCGTAAACACCGATGCCTCAGTGCGTCGCCTGGGCAAGGGCGAAGACCGACCGATCAACGCCGAAGCCGACCGCGCGGCCGTTCTGGCCGCGCTCGAAAGCGTGTCACTGGTCACGCTCTTCGACGAAGACACGCCACTGCCGGTGCTGGAGATCGTGCGGCCCGACGTCTACGCAAAGGGCGGCGACTACGACATGGGGCAGGTTCCGGAAGCACGCTTGGCACGGACCTGGGGTGCGCGGACCATCGCCATTGCCTTCGAGCACATGCGTTCCACGACGGCACTGCTGCGCAAGGTCCGCGGCCGCTGAGAGGGTGTAAACGAATTCAACACCCCGTGCGTTACGTCTTGATCGAGGCAATTCAGCCGGGGGTGAGGGATGGCGAAGAGCACTGCAACCGAGCGAGCCGGCCGGCCCGGCCGCAA
>Ga0068877_10003166_pt1 | contig 13117 bp, 8 predicted proteins | sample NOAtaG_FD_66437 | JGI IMG/M metagenome (GOLD analysis project Ga0068877, IMG submission 66437) | Freshwater lake microbial communities from Lake Erie, under a cyanobacterial bloom - NOAA_Erie_Diel6S_1000h metaG | ecosystem: Environmental > Aquatic > Freshwater > Lake | place: USA: Ohio, Lake... | reverse complement strand
CTCGAGCGCAATGATGCGACCTACATCCTGAACGATACCGGTGAACATGGGCGCCCTCAGTGACGGCGCAGCATGATACGGATATCCGGGCCGATCTGCCGCAGATCGCGTACCTGCCAGGACGGCGAATCAGCCAGCCGCTCGAGGTTCGGCCACGCCGCCAGCGGGCGGGCCGTGGGCCCAAGCAGCCGTGGAGCCAGATACAGCACGAGCTCATCCACCAGCTCGGCGGCCAGCAGCGCTCCCGCCAGCGTTGGGCCCGCCTCGGTCCACACCTCGTTGAGCTCAGCCCCGCCCATCCACGCCAGCACCGCAGGCAAGTGCAGCCGGCCGGTCGCATCGAGGGCGATCTGCTCCCGCGTCAAGCACACGGTACGGCCGGGGGCGCTGAAGATCCGGGCGCTCGAGGGCACCCGACCGTGCGCATCGAGGATCACGCGTAGCGGCTGCCGGGTCACCTCGCCCTCGCGGGCCGTGAGCTCCGGGTCATCCGCCAGCACGGTGGCGCTGGTGCTCAGGATCGCGGCACTCTCGGCCCGAAAGCGCTGCACATCGGCGCGGGCCTCGGCCGAGGTGATCCAGCGACTCTCGCCGTTGGCGAGCGCGGTTCGTCCATCGAGGCTCGCGGCGAGTTTCAGGCGCAACCACGGCCGACCGCGGCGCATGCGACTGAAGAAACCGAGATTGAGCTCCTCGCCCGCCGCTTGCTCAAGGCCGTGCTCGACAGCGACTCCCGCTGCGCGCAAGCGCGCGGCACCCGAGCCGTCGACACGCGGGTTCGGATCGCCGCAGGCGTAGATCACGCGGGCGACGCCCGCTGCGATCAAGGCCTCGCTGCACGGCGGCGTGCGACCGTGGTGATTGCAGGGTTCGAGCGTGACGAAGGCCGTGGCGCCGCGCGCGCCCTCACCGGCCTCCCGTAGTGCAAAGACTTCCGCGTGTGGCTCACCGGCACGCTGGTGCCAGCCTTCGCCGATGATGCGCTCGCCTGCGGCGATGACGCAGCCGACGCGCGGATTGGGCTGCGTGCTGCGCACACCGAGCGCCGCAAGTTCGAGGGCGCGACGCATCGCGTGGTGCTCGAATGCGCTCCAGGAGTGCACGTCACTGGCCACGGCGAGGCCCCTTGGTCGCAGGCTTCGCAGCCGGATCTTCGCCCGCCAGCAGCGACAGCTGACCGGCGAGTGGCTCGCGCCGTCGCCGCGTGCGCAATTTGTCGACCTCCTCGCGGAAGGCCTCAACGTCCTGAAAGCTGCGGTACACGGAGGCGAAGCGCACGTAAGCGACTTCATCGAGGTGGCGCAGCTCGTCCATCACGAACTCGCCGATTTGACGCGACGGCACTTCGCGCTCACCCAGTCCGCGCAAACGATGCGCGATGCGCGCGATGGCCGCTTCGACCTTCTCCTGCTCGACGGGGCGTTTCTGCAGCGCTTTCAACAGGCCGCTGCGCAACTTTTGCTCATCGAAGGGCTCGCGACTGCCATGGCTCTTCACGACCAGCGGCATCACGAGCTCGGCCGTCTCGAAGGTCGTGAAGCGCTCGCCGCAGGCGAGACACTCGCGCCGACGCCGGATCTGCTGACCCTCGGCAGCCAGACGCGAGTCGTTCACCTTGGTCTCCTCGTGGCCGCAGAAGGGACAATGCATGGCGGCGTCCCGTCAGCGCAGCGATCGGCTCAGCGCCCGTCGACCGGCCCGTGCCCGTACACCGGGAATCGCCGGCACAGCGCTGTGACCTTCTCGCGCACCGCAGCCACGGCTGCCTCGCTGCCGCCCGCATCGAGCACATCGGCAATGAGATCTGCGACGTGTTCGACCTCGGCTTCCTTGAACCCACGCGTGGTGGACGCCGGCGTGCCGATGCGGATGCCGCTCGTGACCATCGGCGGACGGGGATCGTTCGGTACGGCGTTCTTGTTGACGGTGATGTGCGCGGCACCGAGGGCTGCGTCCGCCTCCTTGCCGTTGATCTGCTTGTCCGACAGATCGATGAGGAAGAGGTGATTGTCGGTGCCACCCGAGACGATGCGATAGCCGCGCTGCTGCAGCCGCGCGCACATGGCGCGGGCGTTGGCGACGACCTGTTTCTGGTACTCCTTAAACTCGGGTTGCAGCGCCTCGAGAAAGGCCACCGCCTTGGCCGCAATGACGTGCATCAGCGGACCACCCTGAGTGCCCGGAAACACGAGTGAGTTGAATTTTTTGGTCAGCTCGTCGTTGGCGCGCGCGAGGATGATGCCGCCGCGCGGGCCGCGCAGCGTCTTGTGCGTGGTGCTGGTGACGACATCGGCATAAGGCACCGGGTTCGGATACACACCCGCCGCAACGAGCCCGGCCACATGTGCCATGTCGACGTGCAGCAGCGCGCCCGCCTTGTCGGCAATGGCACGAAAACGGGGGAAGTCGAGGAAGCGCGAGTAAGCCGAGAACCCGGCGATGATGAGCTTGGGCTTCGTCTCGAGGGCTTGACGCTCGAGGGCGTCATAGTCGATCTCACCATTGTCCGGCCGAATGCCGTACTGCACGGCATTGAACAGCTTGCCGGAGAAGTTGACCTTGGCGCCGTGCGTGAGGTGACCCCCATGGTCGAGGCTCATGCCGAGGATGGTGTCGCCGGGCTTCAGGAGCGCCAAGTACACGGCGGCATTGGCCTGCGAGCCGGAGTGCGGCTGCACGTTGGCGTAATCGGCACCAAAGAGCTTCTTCGCACGATCGATGGCCAGCTGCTCGGCGACATCGACATGCTCACAACCGCCGTAGTAACGCTTACCCGGGTAGCCCTCGGCGTACTTGTTGGTCAGCACCGACCCCTGGGCCTCAAGCACTCGCGGGCTCGCGTAGTTCTCAGAGGCGATGAGCTCGATGTGATCCTCCTGACGAACGACCTCGGCGCTCATCGCAGCGGCGAGTTCGGGGTCGAATCCTTCGATCGTCATACGGCTCGGAAACATCGGGGGCCTCAAGCGGACGGGTGAGCGGAAAGACCCGTTAGTTTAGCCGAACAACCCCTCGACCACGGCATTCCAGCCGGCCGCAATGTTCGGTCGGTGGTAGCCCCCACCCCCCGTGGCGAGTAGCCGCCCGTGCCCGAGGCGCTCGGCGAGCGAGGTCAAGTCACGTGCGGCGCGGCCGTGCGCCCCGGCACTGAACGCCAGGTGCGCGAGCGGATCCCCGGCGATGCTGTCGGCGCCGCATTGCAGAATGATGAACTCGGGCGCGTAGTGCTCGAGGTGGCGCAGGACCTGCGCCCAGGCCACCTCGAATGCCGCATCGTCGGCACCCGGTGCCAGGGGCAGGTTGAGTTTGGTGCCGGCCGCCGCACCGCGCCCGCATTCGTCGGCGCTACCCGTGCCCGGATAGAGGAACCGGCCATCCTCGTGCAGGTCGGCGAAAATCACCTGCGGGTCGCTCTCGAACCCGTAAAAGACGCCATCACCGTGATGCGCATCGATATCCACATACGCCACTCGCGCGAGACCCGCCTCGCGTCGCAGCCACTCGATGGCAATCGCACAATCGTTGAGCGCACAAAACCCGGCCGCACCGGCACGCCCCGCGTGGTGCAAGCCCGCGATGGGCACGAAGGCCCGCCGCGCGCGACCCTGCAGCATCTGCTCGCAGGCAAGCAAGGTTGCACCGACCACATCGGCCGCCGCCTCGTAGACACCGCGAAAGGCCGGCGTGTCGCCGCCATCAAGATAGCCGGTGCCGGCGGCTGAGCGCGCAATCAGACGATCGAGGTAGGCCGGTTCGTGGAAAAGCTCGAGTTCGACGCGACTCGCCTGGCGCGTGTCCTCAACGCGGCAACGCCGCTCGAGCCCGCGGGCGACGAACTCGCGGTAGAACGCCGCGTGCCGATCGAGTCCGAACGGGTGGCCGCTGCCGAACCCATAGCGCGCGAGCCGATCGCCGGCAATGACGAGGACTTCGGACATGATGCGTCCGAGCCTAGCACAGGCGATAATGCGCGCCCTTTCATCTGCCCCTACCGCCCCCATATCGCAGCCATGGCACAGTACATTTACACGATGAACCGGGTGGGCAAGATCGTGCCCCCCAAGCGACAGATCCTGCGCGACATCAGCCTGTCGTTCTTTCCGGGCGCTAAAATCGGCGTGCTCGGTCTGAACGGATCGGGTAAATCGACGCTGCTGAAAATCATGGCCGGCCTCGACAACAACATCGAAGGCGAAGCGCGGCCGCAGTCGGGTATCAAGGTCGGCTACCTGCCGCAGGAACCGGAGCTCGATCCGGCCAAGACCGTACGTCAGGAAGTGATCGCCGGCATTGGCGGTATGTTCGCCAAGGTGGAGCGCTTCAACGCGATCAGCGAAGCGTTCGCCGAGCCGATGTCTGATGACGAGATGAACAAGCTGCTCGAAGAGCAGGCCAAACTGCAGGACCAGATCGATGCCGCAGGCGGCTGGGAGCTCGACCGCAAGCTCGAGATCGCGGCCGATGCGCTGCGCCTGCCGCCGTGGGAATCGACGATCGACAAGCTCTCGGGTGGCGAGAAGCGCCGGGTGGCGCTCTGCCGGTTGTTGCTGTCCGCACCGGACATGCTGCTGCTCGACGAACCGACCAACCACCTTGATGCCGAATCGATCGCCTGGCTCGAGAAGTACCTCGAGCAGTATCCCTCGACCGTGATCGCGGTGACCCACGATCGCTACTTTCTCGACAACGTCGCCGAGTGGATCCTCGAACTTGACCGTGGCCACGGCATCCCCTACCACGGCAACTATTCCTCGTGGCTCGAGCAGAAGGAAAAGCGTCTCGCCCAGGAAGAGCGCGAACGCGAGGCGCTGCGCAAGACCCTCGAGCGCGAGCTCGAGTGGGTGCGCCAGAACCCGAAGGCGCGCCAAGCGAAGAGCAAGGCGCGCATGCAGCGCTATGAAGAGTTGGCCTCGCGCGAATTCCAGGAGCGCAACGAGACCAACGAAATCTACGTTCCGCCGGGCGAGCGACTGGGTGATCTCGTCATCGAGGCGAAGGGTCTGCGCAAGTCCTTCGGTGATCGACTGTTGATCGACAACCTGAACTTCAACCTGCCGCCGGGCGGCATCGTCGGCATCATCGGTCCGAACGGTGCCGGCAAGACCACGTTGTTTCGCATGCTCACCGGCATCGAGAAACCCGATGCCGGCGAAATCCGCATCGGACCCACCGTCAAGCTCGCCTACGTCGATCAGTCACGGCAAGCACTCAACGACAAGAACAGCGTGTGGCAGGAGATCTCCAACGGTCTCGACCTGATCAAGGTCGGCAACTACGAGACGCCCTCGCGCAGTTACGTCGGCCGCTTCAACTTCAAAGGCACGCAGCAACAGCAACTCATCGGCGAATTGTCGGGCGGTGAGCGCAATCGCGTGCATCTGGCCAAGGTGCTGAAGTCGGGCGGCAACGTCCTACTGCTCGACGAACCGACCAACGATCTCGATGTCGAGACGCTGCGTGCGCTCGAAGAAGGCCTGCTCGCCTTCCCGGGCTGCGCGGTCGTGATCTCGCACGATCGCTGGTTCCTCGATCGAATCGCCACCCACATCCTCGCCTTCGAAGGCAACTCGGAAGTGGTCTGGTTCGAGGGCAACTACCAGGAATACGTCGAGGACTATCGCAAGCGACGCGGCGAGGACGCCAATCAGCCGCACCGTATCCGCTACAAGCCGCTAACGCGCTAGCGCCTTCACGCGCACGCCGTCGCGGACTTCGGAGGTCGGGAACAGCACGACGGTATCACCCGGCGAGAGCCCTTGGGTGATTTCGCGATAGCGCTCGTCCTCGAGACCCACCGCGACGCGCGTGAGCGCGGCGCGTCCGCCACGAACCACGTACACCGACCAGGCGTCGCCATCGCGAAACAGCGCACCCAGAGGCACACGTATCGCCTCGGCGCGTTCGGCGACGATCACGCGGGCATCGATGCGAAAGTCGTGCACGCGCAGGGGCGCGGGCGGCGGCGAATCGAAACCAAGAACGACGTTGGTCCGCTGCTCCTCGATGCCGAGCGCGGACACCTTGGTGCGGGCCACAGGTTCGACGCGCTCGATGCGCGCCGCCAGCGGCTCACCCCCCCAGTTCTCGATAAAGGCCGCAGCACCCGGGCGCAGCGTGACGGCATCTTGCGAGAGGAACTCGGCCACCACATCGACCCTCGTCGGATCGCCGAGGACGATGAGCGGCGTGCCGCCGGCTACCACCGACTCGCTCTCCTGCGGCACACGCAGCACGACGGCCGCGACCGGTGCCTTGACGAGCACGGCACCCTCACCGCCCGACTCGCCGGCCGCCAGCAACGCACTGCGCGCTCGCCTCACCTCGGCGGCGGCAGCCTGCACCGTAGCCTCGGCGGCACGTTCGCGGGCGATGGCGGCATCACGGGCCGTGTCAGCGATCAGGCGCGTTGCGGCCAATTGGCGCGCCCGCGTAGCTTCACTCGCAGCGAGATCGCGCTCGGCAGTCGCGGCACGCTCGCGGGCCAGCGCCGCCGTCACCGTTGCGCGGGCTTCAGCCTCGAGACGCGGATCGAGAAATGCGGCGCTGCTGCGCGTCATGCGTGCGAGCGGCTCACCCGCGCGCACCACATCGCCCGGCTCAACAGCGACCCGCAGCACACGACCGCTGAAGGGCGCGCTGACCACGTACACCTCGCGCATACGCGTACGCCCCTCATCGATGAGGGTGGCGCGCACCGCGCCGCGATCCACCTTGGCCGTCGACACCTCAATTTGCTGCGGCCACAAGGCGAGCGCCAGCAATAGCGCGAGGCCCGCCGCGGCAAGTACGGTCAGAAGCCGCGCACGGCGGCGACGATGCAGTTCAGGTGTATCGGACATGGCGGAATGGTCTCACTCGCGAGATTTCAACACGGCGACAAGATCGAGTCGATCCACATCGCGCCTGACCCACAGTGCCGCCGCCGCCACCGCCGCCGTGACGAAGAGCGCGGCTCGGGCGTAGGTGGGCAGGTCGAACACGAACGGGAATGAAAAGAGCTCCGTCTCGAACTGTTCCATCATCCAAGCTGACAAGCCCGCGCCGGCCAGCAAGCCGACAGGCAGCGCCACCACCAGCAGCAAGGCGAGCTCGCCGAGCAACACCCAAGAGGCCTCAGCACGACGAAAGCCGATGACCCGCAGCGTGGCGAGGTCGCGCTCCTGCTCGCCGAGCGTGACACGCGCGGCCGAGAACGCCACCCCGGCGGCCATCACCAGCGAGAACAGCAGGAACATGTAAGAGAAAAACCCCGCCCCCTGATCAAAGAGATTGCGCAGCGAGCGCTCCGCGTTATCGGCATAGGTCACGCCCACGACTGCCGGGATGTCCTGCAAGCGACGACTCAAGCGGTCGCGCGCCGCCGCATCGATGAGCAAATAGGCCGAGTCGATGCGACCGGGCTCGCGCAGCAGCCGACCAAGCGCCTGTTGCTCCATGTAGGCCGGCATGCCGAGGAAGGGTTGCACGATGGCGATGACCGTGACTTCGCTGCGTACGCGCCGACCGTCGGTCGCTTCGATGCGTACCCGATCGCCCACTTGCACGCCGAGTTTACGAGCGAGTCCCGTCGAGAGCGTCAAACCTTGCGGTTGCGGGTCGACCACGCGCAGGTCGGTACCGATCACCCGATTGAGCGTGGCACCGGCCGGGATACCGAGAATCGCCTCACGCTCGCGTCGCGCGCCGGCGCTGAGAATGACTTCGGCCGTGCGCAGCGGTTCGACTTGCCGCACGCCGGGCAACCGCGCCACCTCGCGCAACACCTCTTCGCGCTCACGTTCGGCAAAGGCCAGGGTGACATCCATACGCTGGGTGATGCCGAAGTTCACATCGATGATGCGATCGATTGCAATCGGAAAATGCTCGGACATGACGAGTAGCGCGAGTGACAACGCGAGTCCACCCACCGTCGTCGCCGAGCGGCGCGGGAACCGCACGATGCGCCGTACCAGCATGCGCAGTCGTGCATCGAGCCTCGCGACGCGCGCTTCGAGCCGTTCGGACAGGCGTGCAAACCGCGTCGGGGCTGGGGGTGAGAGTGCGGCCGCGGGAGCGAGGCGCGCTGCACGCCCCACGGCCGACACGGCACCCAGCACCGCCGCCATCACGCTGACGAGCAGCGCCGCCGCATACACGCCGAAGCCCGCCTCGAACGGCAACTCCGGCAACCGGTAGACGCTCTGGTACACCGCAGCCATGTAGCCGCCGAGGTAACGCCCGAACACCATGCCGACGAGACCGCCCGCAAGACAGAATGACAGCGCGAACTTGACGTAGTGCAGGCCGATGGCGCGATTGCCGTAGCCGAACGCCTTGAATAAACCGATGTTGGCGCGCTCGGTCGCCACCAATCGACTCAAGGTGACGTTCAAGAGAAACACGGCCACCAACAAAAAAATCGGCGGCAGGATGCTCGCGAGCGTGCGCAGCTGTGACAGTTCGTCAGAGAGGTAACGCGCCGAGAGCATGCGGTCTCGACCATAGAGCCCTCGCCCACCGTGCGGCGCCAAACGCCGATCGATCTCAGCAATCAGTCGTGGACGATCCGCGGTAGGCGCAAGACGTAGTACCACGTCGTTGAACGCCCCATCGAGATCGAGTGCACGCCCGAGGGCCTCCCGACCCATCCAGATCACACCGAAGCGGCGCGGCTCGGGGAGGATGTCGCCCGGTGCCACGGCAAACACAAACTCGGGGCTGCTGGCGATGCCGGTGACGGTCAGCGTCTTGCGCTGACCGCGGATCAGCACCGGAATGCGCGCACCCGGGGCGAGACCGTGGGCTTCGGCAAAGGCCTCACTGAGCAGAATCTCTTCGTAGCGCGCCGCGCGCGGCCATTGCCCCGAGAGCAGCACAAGATCGTTCACCCGCGGGCGTCGATCCGCCGGCAAGGACACGAGTCGCGCCGACACCGGCTCCGTCACTCCGGTGAGACTGAGCAACCCGATGCCGGACACCCGTGTCTCCAGCGCCGCCACGCCCTCAAGTGAAGCGATCTGTCTGCCCACACGCTCCGGTGCGCGCACAAGCCCGCCCGCCAGATCCGCCATCAACGAGGTTGCGTAGTACCGATCTCGGGCACGCTCGAGCGAGGCATACATGCCGGTCGCCATGACGAAGATGGCGATGCCGCAGCCGAGTACGGTCCCGACCGCAAGCGCCTGCAGCCAAAGTCGCTTCAGGTCACGCAGTACCTTGCGATCAAGCGGTGCGAGGTGCCATGCCATGCGCTGCGTCGCCCCATCACCAGTGAAGGCTCGAGGGCGGCATACGCTCGGGGTTCACCTCGATCGAGCGGATGAGACCATCGGCAAAGCGCACGACGCGATCGCCGATGCGGGCAATGTCGGCATTGTGCGTGATGAGCAGCGTGGTGGTGCCGAGACGCGTGTTGATCTCGAGCAGCGATTCGAGCACACGGATGCCCGTCGCGACGTCGAGCGCTCCGGTCGGCTCGTCGCACAACAGCACGGCCGGGCGCTTGGCGATTGCGCGGGCGATGGCCACGCGCTGCTGCTCACCGCCCGACAGTTGGGACGGGAAGTGCGTGAGACGCTCACCGAGACCCACCAGACGCAGGGCATCGTCCGCCGACATCGGGTCATCGGCGATCTCGGTGACAAGCTCGACGTTCTCGCGTGCCGTGAGGCTCGCGATCAGGTTGTAGAACTGGAATACGAAGCCGACGTGATGGCGTCGGTACTCGGTGAGCTCTCGATCACTCGCCGTGGACACTTCGAGCTCGCCGAAGCGAACACTGCCCGCCGTGGGACGATCGAGCCCCCCCAATATATTGAGCAGCGTGGATTTGCCGGAACCCGAAGGACCGAGCAGCACGAGCAACTCGCCGGGGTCGATATGCAGGTCGATGCCGCGCAAGGCATGCACGGCGGCGGCGCCCTCCCCGTATGTCCTGCGCAGCCCACGTACCTCGAAGACGGGCGTGCGCGCGGCGGTCATCCGACCCAGACTCTGGCGTTACGGAACAGGCGCATCCAGCCCGAAAACTCACCGCTCTGCGGCGCCCGCCAAGACATCTGTACCGAGCGGAACACGCGCTCGGGATGCGGCATGCTGAGCGTGACGCGACCATCGAGCGAGCACAGCGCAGCGAGACCACCCGGCGAACCGTTCGGATTTTGCGGATATCGCGTGGCGATGTCGCCCGCGCGATTGACGTAGCGCAGGCCGATGGTGCCGGAAGCCTCGCAGGCGGCCTGTTGCGCGGCGTTGGCAAAGGCCGCCCTGCCCTCGCCGTGCGACACCGCGATCGGCAGCACAGAGCCGGCCATGCCGGCAAACAGGATGGACGGGCTACGCGTGATCTCCACAAGACCCGCGCGCCCCTCGAACTGCTCGACCCGGTTACGCACGAACCGCGGCCAGTGAGCGGCCCCCGGGATGATTGGCGCGAGCTGCGCCATCATCTGGCAGCCGTTGCAGACCCCAAGCGAGAAGGTATCTGATCTGGCAAAGAATTCGCCGAACGTGGCGCGCAGCGCCGGGTTGAAGAGAATCGACTTGGCCCAACCCTCGCCGGCACCCAGCACGTCGCCATACGAGAACCCGCCGCAGGCGATGAGACCCGTGAACGTATCGAGTGCGTGCCGACCCGCAATGAGATCGGTCATGTGCACATCGTGCGCCTCGAAACCCGCCAAATCGAAGACCGCAGCCATCTCCGATTGGCTGTTCACACCCTGCTCGCGCAAGATGGCGACCCGTGGGCGTGCTCCACGTGCGATGTAGGGCGCGGCGACATCCTCTTCGGGGTCGAAGGCGAGCGTGTTCTGCAGCGGCGGCGCAAGGCGCTCGCATGCGGATTCGTACTCCTCAAGGGCGCAGTCAGGGTCATCACGCAGCACGCGCATGCGCCAGGATGTGGCGGACCACTCGCGCTTCAGCGTCTCCCAGGACTCGTCGATCAGCACTTTGCCCGCGCTGATGCGAATGCGGTCGGAATCGGGCTCAACGGTCCCGATCACCGCGCTGCAATGCCCCACGCCGTGGGTCATCAACGTGCCGATGATCTCGGCCGTTTGGTCGAGCGGCACTTGGATCACGACGCCGAGCTCTTCGGAGAAGAGCGCCGCGATCGCCGCCGCCTTGTTCTTGCGCTCGTTCTCGTTGCGCAGGCCGATGTTGACGTCGATGCCACAATGACCGGCGAAGGCCATTTCAATGAGCGTGACCGCGAGGCCACCATCGGAGCGATCGTGGTAAGCGAGCACCTTGCCTTGGGCACGCAATTGCACGAGTGCAGTGGTGAGGCCTCGCAGCAGCCCCGGGCTGACGAGATCCGCAGGCTCGGTGCCGAGCGCACCGTACACCTGCGTGAGCACCGAGCCGCCCAAGCGATTGCGTCCCTCACCGAGGTCGATGTAGATGAGCGCCGTGTGACCGCAATCGGTTCGCAACTCCGGCGTCCAGCACCGACGCACATCGGAGACGGGCGCAAACGCCGAGACGATGAGCGAAACCGGCGCGACGACGGATTTCGGCACCCCGCGATCACTCCAAGCCGTACGCATGGACAACGAGTCCTTGCCGACCGGAATGGCGATGCCGAGCGCTGGGCACAGTTCCTCGCCCACGGCGTGCACCGCGGCGTAGAGCGCCGCATCTTCACCGGGCTCACCGCAGGCCGCCATCCAGTTCGCCGAAAGACGCACATCGGCCAGCTGGCGCACATCGGCGGCGAGAATATTGGTGATCGCCTCGCCGACGGCGAGACGGGCAGCCGCGGCGCTGTCGATCAATGCCACCGGAGTGCGCTCGCCCATGGCCATGGCTTCGCCCGCGTAGCCAAAATAATCAGCCGTGGTCACGCCGCAATCAGCCACGGGCACCTGCCAACGACCGACCATCTGGTCGCGGCTGATCATGCCCCCGACCGTGCGATCACCGATGGTGATGAGGAAGGTTTTGTCGGCCACGGCCGGGAAATGCAGCACGCGGCGCAGTACTTCGCGCGCATCGAGCGTCGCCACGCCGAACGGCTTGCTGACACTTCGCGTCGAAGTGACGTTGCGCAGCATCTTCGGCGGCTTGCCGAGTAGCACCTCGATCGGCATGTCGACGGGCGTCTCACCCAACAGTGAGTCGCGCACCTGCAAGCGGCCATCGTCCGTCAAGGTACCGATCACCGCGTAAGGGCAGCGCTCGCGCGCGCAGAGCGCGGCAAACTCGTCGATGGCGTCGGCCGCCACGACGAGCACGTATCGTTCCTGCGATTCGTTGCACCACAGCTCCATCGGCGACATACCGGGCTCATCGCTCGGAATCGCGCGCAGATCGACGATCGCACCACGACCGCTATGGGCCACGGCCTCAGGCACAGCATTGGAGAGACCACCGGCGCCGACGTCGTGGATCAACTGGATCGGGTTCGCATCGCCGAGCGCCCAGCAGCGATCGATCACTTCCTGCGCGCGCCGCTGCATCTCGGGGTTGCCGCGCTGCACGGAGGCAAAGTCGAGATCCGCCGCAGACGTGCCGGAGCCGACCGATGACGCCGCGCCACCGCCCAGACCGATGAGCATCGACGGCCCGCCCAGCACCACCACTCGTGCACCCACGGTGCATTCGCGCTTGTCGACGTGCGATCGGCGGATGTTGCCGAGCCCGCCCGCAATCATGATCGGCTTGTGATAACCGCGATGCCGCCCAGGCGGATCGCTGTCGAGGCGCGTCTCCAGCGTGCGGAAATAACCGTTGATGCAGGGACGACCGAATTCGTTGTTGAAGGCGGCGGCGCCGATCGGCCCTTCGAGCATGATGTCGAGCGCCGAAGCGATACGCTCGGGCTTGCCGACAGGCTCACGCCCGGGAGTGAGTTCCCAGGGCTGGAGAAACCCGGGAATGCGCAAATGCGAGACCGAAAAGCCGACGAGCCCCGCTTTGGGTTTGGCACCGATGCCGGTCGCACCCTCGTCACGAATCTCGCCGCCCGAACCCGTGGCAGCGCCCGGGAATGGCGAGATGGCGGTCGGGTGATTATGCGTTTCGACCTTCATCAAGATGTCGATCGGCTCACCCTGCGCCCGATAGATGCCGCTTTGCGGATCGACGAACCAACGCCGACCGATGATGCTGCCTTCGATGACCGCCGCATTGT
>Ga0068877_10003165_pt1 | contig 13118 bp, 10 predicted proteins | sample NOAtaG_FD_66437 | JGI IMG/M metagenome (GOLD analysis project Ga0068877, IMG submission 66437) | Freshwater lake microbial communities from Lake Erie, under a cyanobacterial bloom - NOAA_Erie_Diel6S_1000h metaG | ecosystem: Environmental > Aquatic > Freshwater > Lake | place: USA: Ohio, Lake... | reverse complement strand
ACCGGATTCAAGGTGCCATTGGCTGCCACACGCTGCACGATGGTACCCTGGTCGACCTTGGCCATCACCCACTTGGGTTTCACCTCATCCGGCAGCCACCACCAAACCGCGGCAGCGATGGCGATCAACACAACGAGGGGGATCAGAATGCGCAGAGATTTCATTTTTCAGGCAGGGGGCTATGGGAGCATGGCATAGGGCCTTTATACCGCAATGCATCGAATGAGGATTTTCCCTAATTTTGATTTAAGGGAAGCCCCCATCTCTGCTCACTTCCTGAGCGCGCAGTAGAACTGATCCCCTCCGGAACCGCTCATATTCAGCCGTATAAATCCCGACTCAAAAGTGATCTCCCTGCGAACGATTCCCCCCATCATTTCAGATTCCGACCGACAGCGCCACTGATCAATACCGCTGATCATACATTCCTTGAACTCGACCTCAGAGGATGTTTTTCCATCCACAATGATCGCTTCAGTAACGGAGTTCATATTTTGATTCACTTTATAATCGAGACACCTCCGAAAAAGAGGGATGCATTTCGCGCTACATGTCATCGGGCTCGCGGAATCAATATCAGTCGTGCAGGAAAAAAATTGATAAAGTCGATCAGATGCAGAGTTGATGGCCGGGGCGGCACTACCGGAAGCAAAAAGAGTGGCTGGCAAACTGAAAAAAAGCAAAGCAAAGATTTTGCAAAAATTCATTTTTTCTAGTTTGTACGGTGGTTAAGCAAATTTTTAACGCTGATTCCGGGAGTGCGGCCTGAGCGTATCGGGATTAAGGCCGCGAGAATGATCTCGAGCTAAAGCCTGACCTCCGCCCGGTCCGATTGACTGCCCACTACCAGTTCTAATGAGGTTACAGAACCTCGGGGCCGAATGAGCCCGGTAGGCAATTTCTCCAGACATGCCGTCTTAGGGGTGAAATTGAACGTGATGGAGTTGTAACTGTGCTCCCCGGACTGATTCACCATAAAGCGTGCATCACTTAATTGGAAGCGCCATGATGAACTGCGCCATCTTTTTGGCATCCGCATCCGAGACCTGGGGTTGCGGGGGCATGATGTCAGCGCCCCAGACGCCGGAGCCTCCAGCTTTGATTTTGATAGCCAGCTCTTGAACGGCCGAAGGATTTCCAGCGTATTTCGCGGCGATCTCTAGAAGAATTGGTCCGTACTTGCGCTTGTCAATTGTGTGACAGGCCAAGCAGTTATTTCGCTGAAGTAAGATTTTCAACTCTTCCGTATCCGCATATACAGCTTGGGCCGGAATCACAGTAGCAATACCAAAGACAAGAGACAGAACAACATTACGCATTTCGATTCTCCAGAAAAAAACGCGCTGCATTGCTGCAGCGCGTCCTTCTTCAGACCCAATCAGTTGGGCGTTACACGGTAGATCATTCCACCGCCTTCATCCGCTACATAGAGAGCGCCATCGGGCCCAAGCGATATGTGGCGGAAACGACCTGCGAAGGTGGGCCATAGCACCTCTTCACGTTTGGCCGTCTTTCCATCCTTAGAGATGTCGAGGATATCGATCCGGTTACCGGTGGGTGTTCCATGAATGCCAATGCCGGCATAACCCACAGCCAACCGACCCTCCCACTGTTTCCACTGCTTGCCCTGCAGAAAGACGCTACCGCACATGCCCTGCGACAAGCCGTTGTTGTTCCAGGCCGGTGTCATGGCATTGGGATATGCCTTGGTATCGGTCATGGGCATGAAAGCCGCCCTCTTGGCGGGCTCCATTGCACCCATCTGGTTGGGGGAGTAGCCGCAGTAGTTGTCTGGGCACTCGGGGCGTCCATTCACATTGCCGCGCGGATCCCAACCACCGTTGCCGCCATTGACCAGCCTGGTGACCTCATCGCTGTGCCAAGGGCCATTCTCAGAGATATACGGCTCATTCGTGCCCGGACGAAAAGCTATGCCCTGGGGATTGCGGAAGCCATAAGCAAAGATGCGCTTGTCGAACCCGGCCGGTGGGTTATTCCCGGCAGCGGCCTTTCCATCACGGTCCACTCGGAGAACCTTACCGACAATCTGAGTCGGGTGCTGGGGGCCTGGGCCGCTGTGGTTGTCACCCGTTGTGACATACAAGAAACCATCGCCCGGGTTAAAACGAATACGACCACCGTTGTGGGCACCGGGTCCGCCAAAAGGATGGTTCGACGCCTTAGGCTTGTAGCCAATGTCGTTGATGATCTCAACAATATCTGAGACCGACTTGAGATCAGCACTGACCTTCATTCGCATCACAATATTGTTAAACCCACCATAGGTGCGGTTGGGGCCCTTGGAGCTTGAATAGAGATAGACAAAACGGTTCTTGTCGAACTCTGGATCGATTGCAACCCCTTGAACACCGGCCTGACCATCGCAGAAGAGATCATTCTTGGTCTGCGAGTAGCCCTGGCTTCCGCCAACACCCAGCAGCCGATTGACACCGCCGGCGGGAAGACGAACGGATAGCCCCTTACACTTTTCGGTAAAAAACATCGTGTTGTCTTTTAGAAATGCCATGTCCCATGGCGACTCCGTCTGCTGAAAATTCTCTGCTTTCACATTCATTGCAGATGCTGGGCTACTCACCGCCAAAGATGCCGCTACCATGGCACCAAGGGAACAACTGAGACCATTTCGAATCATGCTTTTCATATCGACTCCTCGTGTAAATTTCCAAAGCTGCAAATGCAGCTCTGGTCACGCTTTTTTTTTAAAAACCTGGCGTCCTCTCAGGGTAAAGAGAAGCGCCGTGCTCACTAACTCGGGCAAACCCTAGGTCGACCAGCACCATCGAATCTGTAGGAGCGTTGCAACGCAGTTGCCAGGGGCCCATTACTAAAACCCTTGGGCAACATCCACTCGCTGACTCTTGATGACTTGGTGCTCCATTGCCGTAAAAAAACAAGTTGCATCGCAAAAAAATCGTGGTTACCGTTGTGGTGCACCTTGATCCAGGTCGAAACGCGTTTGCACGCAGAGGCCTATCGTTTAACAAAAGTTATTCGCTCAAACATGCCGAAACATCAAGATTTCCAGAGACCTATCGTTTTAGCTTTAGCTCTAGTGTTCTGGTTTTCGGCCAGCAACGCTCAGACTTTAGAAGATGTGGTGGTCTCTGCCAGCCGAACCGAGCAGAGAAGTTTTGACGCGCCCGGTTCAATTCAATCGGTAGATCGCGACTCTATTCAATCGCGTGGGCCTCAGATTAATATCAGTGAAGCACTCGCTGAAATCCCGGGTATCCACGTTGCCAACCGTAATAACTTCTCTCAAGACCTACAGATTTCTATTCGTGGATTTGGATCGCGTGCACCATTCGGGGTCCGGGGAGTTCGACTTCTAATCGATGGCATTCCGCAGACCCTGCCGGATGGGCAGGGGCAGTCCTCGCAATTCGCACTGACCTCAGCCGATCGGATCGAGGTGCTCAAGGGCCCGCTATCACTCCTCTATGGCAATGCGGCGGGTGGCATTGTGCAGGTCTTTACCCGCAGCGCGGGAGATCGCCCCGAATTCCTGGCGGCGGGCTATATGGGCAGCGACGGACTATATCGCTCCAGCGTCCAGTACTCCGAACGCAAGGGCCAATATGGCCTGGTTGCTGACCTGTCAGCTGTGGAGAGCGACGGTTTTCGCGGCTACAGTGCCGCCACCCGGCAACACTTCAATGGCAAACTCGAGCATACGGATGGCCCGAACAAAACCGTAGTCGTTGCCAATATCCTTCGTAATGATTCTCAAGAACCTGGATCACTCACTCGAGCCGAATCTGACGCAAATCCATTTCAGGCAGTATCCGCAAACGTTACCAATCGATATGGCAAAGTATTTGAGCAGGGATCTATTGGGCTCGTGCAAGACTACGCCTTATCCGACCAGCAAAAGATAAGTGCTCGGGCCTACTGGGGTTATCGCTCGCTCGATAATCCGCTTGCACCGTCAAGCTCAAGCACCGGCTTTAGCGTTATCGATCGGCAGTTTTATGGACTTGGAATCAGTCTGACTCAGCGTGCGGTAATCGCCGGGATTCCCACATCGACAATTTTTGGACTTGAAGCCGACCGTGTTGAGGACGACAGGACGGCCCGCACGAACACGGCCGGTGTTGCGACTGGAGCACTCGGTCGCCAAGAAAAAAATCTTGCGAACAACACTGATGCCATCGTTCAGTCCCAGATATTTATCAACGAACGCTACACCGCTACCGCTGGGCTCAGAATAAGCCGGGTCGAGCTGGAAGTAAAAGATCAGTTTCTAACTGATACGGATGGCGACGGATCCGGCAAGAAACGTTATTTTGGAAGTTCCCCAGTGCTCGGACTTACTCGACATATGTCGCCATCTTTAAATGCTTTTATTCAATTTGGGCGTGGCTTTGAGACACCGACATTAAACGAAGTCCTTTACACACCGGCCGGAACGGGCACGCCGACAAATCGCTTCTACTCCGGGCTATCCGCGGCACGAAGCCAGCAGCTTGAATTAGGGCTCAAATGGCGGCCCGACGCGAAAACTCGACTGGATGCATCAATTTTCCAGGCACGCACCCGTGATGACATCGTTCCGTATTATCTCTCGACCTCGCAATCGGCCTGGCAAAATGCGGATACACAGCGCGTTGGCGCTGAAGTTGCAGGACTAACGATTCTGGATAAACAGTGGGCCGTTCGGGCTGCGCTGACCTATATCGATGCGACCTATCGGGAGACGATGAATACAGTCCGCTCCAATACGCTTTCAGCCGTGAGTTCCGGCAACACGATGCCGGGTGTGCCGCGCACGCGTGCATTTCTTGAGACTGCCTGGCGGTCTACAGGATGGATGCAGCGGCCCACAGGCAATTTTTCAGAGGCTGGACTCGAGTTCACGGCAGTCGGTGATATGCAAGCGAACTCTGCGAATACTGAGCGGGCAACGGGTTATGAACTTCTCAATATGCGAGTCGCAACCCATCTTCGCAAAGGCGCGCAGCAGGCCAGCTTTTATGCGCGAGTCGATAATCTGCTCGATCGTCGATATGTTGGCTCGGTCGTTGCAGATCAAGCATTTCTACGTTTTTACGAGCCCGGCGCACCACGCAACTGGTTACTCGGATTTCGTTACACACTCTTGATCTAGCCGTCTTTTCCTTCTCTAGACATACGCCAGCCATCGGCCCAGCCCGATAACAACCGCCCAGCCAAGTACCGAAACCGCCGCCTGAAGCCGCAGTAAGGGCACTGGCGCAGCCGGGTCAGCATTGCCCTGCACGTTTGGAATACGCAGATGCAGTGAAATGGCGTTCAGTCCCAGCAGCATGAGAAGTGTCATCTTCAACACAAAGAGTGTTGACGCGATAAATTCCGACGGATGGGCGATAAACATCAGAAGCCCGGTTACAGCGGCCAGCGCGAAGCCAGAGATTGTCACCGGCACTGCAAACCGCAGCAGCGGCCGCAGCTCAAGGCCACGCCCAAGGCCGAGTAGGCGCAGGTCCACCAGCAGAATCGCGCCGAATAAGGCGCCAATGCCCCAGAGATGAAGCGTCTCGACAGTCGGGTACAGCCAGAGTGACTCCCGCATCACCTGCGCGATCCAGAGGCCCTCGATGGCCTGCATGGGCTGGGTCACGCTTCGGGCCTGTCGGCGGTCAGCGCAGCTCTACGGTCTTGCCATCGGCCGTGATGCGCTCAGCGCGCATCTCATCGGCCTTACTGCGATGGGGATAGCCCTCGACAGTAACGGTCGCACCCGGCGCGATTGCGGTTTTCGCAAGGCCACGATTCTCCATGCGAAACGGCGGCGCCAGCACCGCAATCCAAGTCTTGCCCTCGGCCTGCAATCGCACATAGCCATGGGGATGCTCATATCCGCTTTCCATGACTTTGCCGGTGAGCTTGAAACCTTTATTCGAATCGTATTCGGACCAGCCGTGGTGGGCATAGGCTGCCGGCCCGAGAGTCGCCGCGACTGATAACGCAATGCCAAATCGCACAATAAACGGTTTCATGGGGTCGCTCCTAGGCGAGTTCTTCGTAAAGCGGCAGCGTCAAAAACTCTGAAAACTCTGTAGAAGTCGACATCTGCTCGAAAATCTTCGCTGCCCGCTCATAAGTCGACGTGTCCGTAGCGCCCGAGTTTGTCACCGAGGCCTTGACCTTGGCCAATTCCTCAGAAATCAAGCCACGGATTAATTCCACCGTAATCTTTCGGCCATCTTCAAGCTTGCCTTTTGGCGAGCGAATCCACTGCCAGACCTGCGAGCGAGAAATCTCTGCAGTGGCTGCGTCTTCCATCAGGTTATGAATCGGTACACAACCATTGCCCGTCAGCCATGAGCCGAGATAATGGATGCCCACATTGATGTTCATGCGTAGGCCCGCCTCTGTGATGGGAGTCTCCGGCGCAAAATTCAGCAAATCGGCAGCGGATACATAGACGTCAGGCCGCTGCTTTTCAATCTGATTGGGTTTGTCGCCAAGTACCGCCACAAACTCCTTCATCGCGGCTTCAACCAAGCCCGGATGGGCCACCCAGCCACCGTCATAGCCATCGGTTGCATCACGACGCTTATCACTGATGATGCCCTGCATGGCGATCTCGTTTTTCTCGGGATCGTTTTTGATCGGAATCAGCGCGCTCATTCCGCCAATGGCCGGCGCATTGCGTTTGTGGCAGGTCTTCAGCAGCAGTAAGGCATAGGCCCGCATGAAGGGGGCTGTCATGGTGACTTTCGCCCGATCCGCCAGGCAGAAATCGTGATCCATTTTGAACTTCTTGATGCACGAGAAGATGTAATCCCAGCGGCCCGCATTTAAGCCCGCGCTGTGTTCGCGTAGTTCGAAGAGGATCTCGTCCATTTCAAAGGCGGCAGTGATGGTCTCGATCAGCACCGTGGCCTTGATCGTGCCGCGGGGGATTCCAAGCTCCGCCTCACACATGCTCAGGATGTCATTCCAGAGCCGGGCCTCTTGGTGGCTTTCGATTTTGGGCAGATAAAAATAGGGGCCCGAGCCGCGGGCAATCAGCTCCTGGGCATTGTTGTAGAGATAAATCGCGAGATCGAAAATCCCGCCCGAGACCCGTCGGTCATTTACAAAAACATGCTTTTCATCCAGATGCCAGCCGCGTGGCCGCACCAGCAGCACAGCGGTTTTCTCATTGAGCTCATAGGTCTTGCCGTTTTGCTCAAGCCGGATGGTGCGACGAATCGCATCCCGCAAATTAATCTGGCCCTGAATCTGGTTGTGCCAGTTCGGGGTATTGGAGTCCTCGAAGTCGGCCATGAAAGAATCTGCGCCAGAGTTCAAGGCATTGATGATCATCTTGCGCTCAACTGGGCCGGTAATTTCCACACGGCGGCACTGCAGATCCTGCGGCAGTTTGCCGATCTTCCAGTCGGTATCGCGAATTGATGCGGTGTACTTTTGAAAATCGGGCCGCAGGCCCAGATCAAAGCGCTCGGCAACCTGCCGACGGGCCTCGAGCAGTTCCTGCCGGCGATGCTCAAACGAGCGGTGCAGCCGGGCGACTAAAGCCAAAGCGCCATGACTTAAGACCTGGGCATATTCTGGGGTGATCTCGGCTTTGATTTCAACGCCGGTAGGGAGACGATCGGCCATCACTAAAACTCCATCAAAAAATTTATTGTTGTTCTCAAATGCTCGGGGCCGACTCACCGCAGACAAGATCTGCAACTTCGGTCAGGCACTGCCCCACTACTGTTGGCGAAACATCCAGCACCTCGGCGGGCGCCTTTGAACGATTCACCCAAAACGTTTTAAATCCATACCAGGTGGCACCACAGACATCCCAGCCGTTTGAGGAGACAAACAACAGCTCCGAGGCAGCGCAGTCAAAATAGTCCGTTGCAAGCTGATACACGCTGGCATCCACCTTGTACCGCCGCACGTGATCCGCAGACAGTACAGCCGAAAACATCTTCGACATGCCGGCGCTTTCAACCGCCTGGCCAATCATGTCGGGATTGCCATTGGTAAGAATGGCCAAGGGCAGGCCCGACGCCTGCAGCCGCTGTAGCGCCTGCAGGTTTTCCGGAAAGGCTGACAGGCGGGCGTATTGCCCCATCAGCGCCTCCGACTGTGCTGCACTGAGATCGAGTCCCAATGCCGCACCACAATACTTCAAGGCATCACGCGTGATGTCCCAAAACGGCTTGTAGCGGCCAGCCATGGATCGCAGTCGCGTGTACTCGACCTGCTTATCACGCCACATCTGGGCCAATGCACTGCCCCGCCCCGGGAAGTACGACTCCGCCAGCTGGCCAACGGAATACACATCAAAGAGCGTGCCATAGGCATCAAAGCAAATGGCTTTCGGCGCAGGTCGCATCATCAAGATCGCATTATATTGGAACCATGTCCCCCAATTCCCGGGCCGTAAAGGCCCCGATCTTCTGGCGCTCTGCCTGCAAGGCGCTCTCTGGTGCTGACCCTGTTATGGCTGCAATCATTGCCCAACACCGGGGCAGTTTTCTAATCTCCCGCGGAGACGTCTTCACGACACTGGCCCGCGCAATCGTAGGCCAGCAGATCTCGGTAAAGGCAGCGGCGGCAGTCTGGGCACGATTCCTCAAAGTGGTGCATCCCTTAAGCCCCGCCCGACTCGCCACGCTAACGGCAAACGATCTGGAAGACTGCGGACTTTCTGGCCGAAAACGGGAATACCTGATCGGGCTTGGCCGTCACTTTGCTGAGCAGCCTCGCCTTGAGTTATCACTGCACACCATGACCGATGAGGCGGTCATTGCGGCACTTACCGAAGTGCGCGGCGTTGGCCGCTGGACAGCAGAGATGGTCTTAATTTTTGCCCTGCTGAGGCCAGATGTGCTGCCACTTGCAGATCTGGGATTGATGAAAGCGATGGCCTTGCACTATCGCAATGGCCGCGACATCAGCGGGCCAGAGGCCGAGCGGCTTGCAGCCGTCTGGATGCCCTGGCGATCCGTGGCGACTTGGTATCTCTGGCGAAGCCTGGATCCAGAGCCCGTAGACTACTGACATGTTCGCCTATCGCCATGCCTTTCATGCCGGCAACCATGCTGATGTGCTCAAACATCTGACCCTGGTGACCACACTGTCCTTGATGCAAAAAAAAGATGTTCCCCTTTGGATCATCGACACCCATGCAGGCGCCGGCTTATACAACCTAACAAGCCCCCTCGTCCGAGACAAAGCGGAGTGGGCAAGCGGCATTGGCCGGCTCTGGAGGGCCGAATCGCTTCCGGCGGGGTTGGGAAAATATATGGAACTGGTGCGTTCGTTTAATCCCAAAGGAAAGCTCTCTCACTATCCAGGCTCGCCACTTTTAATCGAGCGGATGCTGCGGACTGAAGATCGACTGCGTGCATTTGAGATGCACCCATCAGATATCGGACCCCTGCAGCGCAGTCTTGGCGGCGGCCCACGTCAGGTCAAGGCCGAACGCAAAGATGGGTTTACGCAGCTCAAGGCCATGCTGCCGCCTGCTTCTCGGCGCGGGATGGTGTTGATGGATCCCCCTTACGAGATGCGCGATGACTATCGCCTGGTGATTCAGAGCCTGCGTGATGCGCTGGCCCGATTTGCAAACGGGGTCTATCTGCTGTGGTATCCCCGAATCGGCCGCTACCAGGTGGAGCGGTTACTGCGCCAGATTGCGGGGCAGCCAATTCAGCAGCTGCTGCACCTTCGGCTCACGGTGCGCGCGCCGCTTCGTGATGGCCTTGGGCTGGCCGGAAGCGGCATGATCGTGATTAACCCACCCTATGGCCTTGCACAGGCCATGGGCCAGCTCATGCCCACGCTCGTTCAACATCTCGGTCAAGACAATCGTGCGCGCGGTGAAGTGCGTCAGGCTGACAGCCCCGCTGAAATAAAAACGGCACTCAGCCCGAGGGGACCGAGTGCCGCATCCGGCCCGGAATAATTACGCGACCTTGCGCTGGGCCTTTTCTTCGAAGAACTGCTCATCTTCAGTTGAGCCCTTCAGCGCAGCAGTCGAAGCCTCGCGCTCAATCGTTGTGGTGACAGCATCAAAATAGCCTGTGCCGACCTCACGCTGATGCTTCACCGCAGTAAAGCCACGCTCGGCTGCCGCAAACTCGGCCTCCTGAAGCTCGACAAACGCTGACATGTTGTTGCGGGCATAGCCATATGCCAGGTTAAACATGGAGTAATTCAGGCTATGGAAGCCCGCCAGCGTGATGAACTGGAACTTGTAGCCCATCGCGCCCAACTCACGCTGAAACTTGGCGATGGTGGTGTCATCGAGATTTTTCTTCCAGTTAAAGCTTGGCGAACAGTTATAGGCCAACATCTTGCCGGGGAACTGCTGATGAATCGCCTCGGCAAACGCGCGGGCAAATGCGAGATCGGGCTTGCCCGTCTCACACCAGATCATGTCGGCATACGGCGCATAGGCCAGGCCACGGGAGATGGCCTGCTCTAAGCCGGGCTTGGTACGGAAAAACCCTTCCACGGTACGCTCGCCAGTTAAGAAGGCCTTGTCGTTTTCATCAACATCAGAAGTGATGAGATCGGCAGCCTCTGCATCGGTGCGGGCCAGCAGCACTGTCGGCACGCCCATGACATCTGCCGCAAGTCGGGCCGCCACCAGCTTGGCCACAGCCTCACGCGATGGCACCAATACCTTGCCACCCATATGGCCGCACTTTTTCACTGACGCCAGCTGGTCTTCGAAGTGCACACCCGCAGCGCCCGCATCAATCATCGACTTCATGAGTTCAAACGCGTTCAGTACGCCGCCAAACCCGGCCTCTGCATCCGCGACGATGGGCAGGAAATAATCGACATAGCCGGCATCGCCCGGGTTGGTGCCCTCCATCCACTGAATCTGGTCGGCACGCGTAAACGTATTGTTGATGCGCTTGACCACCATCGGCACTGAATTGGCGGGATAAAGCGACTGGTCGGGATACATCTCTCCGGCGAGGTTGGCATCGCCTGCAACCTGCCAGCCTGAGAGATAGACCGCCTTTAAGCCGGCCTTGGCCTGCTGCAACGCCTGATTGCCTGTCAGTGCGCCCAGGGAATTGACAAAGGGTTCGTTGGTGACGAGATTCCAGAGCTTTTCGGCACCATGCTTGGCCAGCGTGTGCTCGGGCTGTAGCGAGCCCCTGAGCCGGACCACATCCGCAGCGCTGTAACCGCGCTTGATGCCTTGCCAACGGGGATTCTGAGACCACTCTTTTTGAAGTTTTTGTGCTTCGGCTTCACGCAACGACATTGACACTCTCCCGGTTAAAAAAGTCACTCCATGGTAGAAAAACCTGCTGCTTCGCAAAAGAAATTCTGATAAAAATTTTCAGAAAAAAACTTGCTAAAAATCAACAGGTTAGATCTACTTTTTTTAATGCGGAATGATTTTTTTGATAATGAAAGGCAAAGATGCCGCTTTGCACAAGGCATTTTTTATATTACGAAATGCAGTTTTCTTATTGTGAAACTGTCTAAGTGCCCTCTTTGAGGGTCTGCCAGGCGGGTGTTTTGAGAACGGGCCGCAACGCTACCCAGCCGGCCAGTAGCGAAATTGTGGCGCCGACCGCTGCGCCGATGGCCAACGCCGACCAACGCGGCTCAAGGCCCAAAGCAAAGACCCGCTCGGCCAGCAATGCGCCAATCGCAAGTGATGCGGCCGCTGCGAGAAAGCCCGCGACTGCACCCACCAGGGCGAGCTCCATCATCTGCGCCGCAGAGAGCTGACGGCGGCTCGCCCCGAGCGCGCGAAAGACCGCTGCCTCACGAAGCCGCGCATCCCGGGTCGATAACAACGCGGCCCACAGAACCAGCACACCACTGGCAAGTGCAAATCCAAACAGCATCTGCACTGCAGAGATGACTTGATCAAGAATGCGCTGCAGCTGACGTACCAGCGCACTGACATCAAACACGGTGAGATTGGGAAAACGCGTCAGCAGCTGACGGGTGAGATCCACAGTCGGCCTGCCCGATGCATCTTCTGGCACATGCAGTGAAGTGATCCAGCTCTGGGGCGCATCTTTTAAGGCGGCGGGCGTTAGGATCATGAAGAAATTCACCTCCATCGAATCCCATCGCAATGCACGCAGATTTTTCACAGTCACTTCGAGAGGCTCGCCTGCCACCTCAAACACGATGCGATCGTTCAGTGCAAGGCCAAGTGTTTTCGCAATTCCGGATTCGACCGAGACCTCTTTGAGGTCCGCATCCATTGCGGTCCCCGCAACGATTCGGTTATGGGCAGGAATTGTTTTCGAGTAGGTGAGATTAAATTCCCGATCGACCAATCGCTGAGCCCGGTCATCCGTAAAGTCAGAAGGCTGAATCGGCCGGCCATTAATGGCAATCAGCCGGCCGCGCACCATCGGCGATACGGTGGGATTGCCCAGGCCTGCTTTTCGTATGGCATCGGCCACTTCGAAGCGCTGCTCTGTCTGAATATTTAATACAAATCGATTGGGGGCATCCGAAGGTGTGGAAAGCCGCCAGGCCTTCACCAGATCGGCCTGTACTGTGGTGAGCAAAAACAGGGCTGTTAATGCCATCGCCACGCCCTGAATCTGAAGCGCCAAGGCGCCACCGCGGCGCTGAAGGCTGCGACGCGTGCTCTGCCAGGCCCATCGCAAGACCCCAGGCTGCGACGATGTTGAGGCCGATGTCGTTGATTGCCAGGCCGGCAGCCCGCGAAACAAAAGCCACGAGAGCAAGGAAAACGCCAGGCCTGCGATTGCAAAGCCTACGGCAGTCACCAGCGAGAGTGTGAGATTGCCTGTACCCAGCCAAAGCAGTAGCCAGACTGCTGCGAGCATCAAGACGACCCAGAGCTTTCCGGAGACCGAATAGATCGGCATGTCCTGACGCAGCACACGCACGGCAGGCACTTTCTTTAACTCCACCAAGGGTGGCACCGCAAAGCCCAATACCATCGCAATGGCCACGCCGCAGGCCTGGGCAAATGGCCGCCATGAGATGGTCGATAGTGGCAACGACAGATAGGCCGATGCCAGCTGCGCCAGCCAGGCCTGCACCGCCCAGCCCAGGCCCATGCCCACGATGACCGCGGCGGCAGTGACCAGCAGCAGCTCAAGCGCCCACCATTGGGCCAGCCGTGCCTGCGTTGCTCCGAGTGA
>Ga0068877_10003157_pt1 | contig 13137 bp, 6 predicted proteins | sample NOAtaG_FD_66437 | JGI IMG/M metagenome (GOLD analysis project Ga0068877, IMG submission 66437) | Freshwater lake microbial communities from Lake Erie, under a cyanobacterial bloom - NOAA_Erie_Diel6S_1000h metaG | ecosystem: Environmental > Aquatic > Freshwater > Lake | place: USA: Ohio, Lake... | reverse complement strand
TGCGCGTGATGATGTCGCTGCACTGATCGCCGACTGGCGGGAACGCGTCTGCCGAGCACACGGCGGTCCTTCGTGGCCTGCCCCCCAGCGGCGGCCGATGCGGGTGCTGCCACGCCGCCGAGAGGGCGCATTCCGGCGGGCCGATCGGGTCGCACCGGGCTGGCAACGTCGCGCTGCAGGGGGTCGAGCGCCGCCCGCCAGCCGTCGTCCCGGGCGCGCAGGGGCGAGGGTGCGGCCACCAACATCACGCGAGAGGTGGTCGACCTGCCGCCTCGTCCCACCTGCGACACGCGCCCAGCGTATCTTTACCTCCGCACTCTGGCGACCTCGTCGCGTTCTCCCCCGCCAGCGCGCCTCCCACCTCTCGCACCGTCCCCGTGCAACGCTACGCGGCCATCACCGGCTGGGGCGAAGGGCTCCCGCCCGCCGTCCTCACCAACGACGACCTCTCGACCTTCCTCGAGACGTCCGACGAGTGGATCACCCAGCGCACCGGCATGAAGGAACGGCGCGTGTCGCACGTGTCGGCGATCGACATGGCCACGCTGGCGAGCCGTCGTGCCCTCGCCTGCGCCGACCTCGATCCGGCAGCGCTCGAGCTCATCGTCTACGGCAGCTGCTCCCCCGACGAGCAGGTCCCCAACTCCGCCTCCGGCGTGCAACTCGCCCTCGGCGCCACGCGCGCCGCGGCCATGGACGTGAACACGGCGTGCACGAGCTTCCTCTACGGGCTCTCCAGCGCCACCGCGATGATCCAGAGCGGCATGGTGCGGAACGCGCTCGTGATCGGGGTGGAGTACATCTCGCCCTTCATGGATTGGAGCAACCGCAACGTGGCGGTGCTCTTCGGCGACGGCGCGGCGGCCGTCGTCCTGCAGGCCAGCGACACGCCCAGCGGCGTGATCGGTACGGTGCTGGGGTGTGACGCCGAGGCGCGCCAGACGCTGCGCGTGCGCGGCATGGGGTGCAGCTACGTGAAGGGGGGGCTCACCTACGGCGACACCCTTTGGGACTTCGATGGCCAGGCCATCTTCAAGCGGGCCGTCCACGGTATGAGTGACGCCTGCGCCCGCGTCATGCAGGCGGCCGGCGTCACGGCGAGCGACATCGACCTCGTGGTGCCGCACCAGGCCAACCTGCGCATCATCGAGGCGGTCGCAAAGTACGCCGGGGTGCCCATGGAGCGCGTGATGCTCACCGTGCAGCGCTACGGCAACATGAGCGCCGCCACCGTGCCCGTGAGCCTCGTGGACGCGCTCAAGGAGGGGCGTGTGCAACCGGGCAGCCTGCTGCTCATGCCGGGGTTCGGTGGGGGGCTCACCTTCGGCGCGCTGCTCGTGAAGTGGGGGGAGCGCGTGACGCCGCGGCGCGAGAGCGAGGCCGCCCTGCCCCCCGCCACGCAGACGGCACTCGAGATGGTGAACGCCATTCGTGCGCGTCAGGACCCGCACGGCCGGTCACGCGACGCGTTGCTGCAGACGCACTTCATCGACGACCCGCTCGCCCACGCAGCGCCCTGACACGTCGCGCGGAACCGTTCCCCATGGCGACCCCGTTAGGTTGCCGCCATGCTCGAAGACCGCGTCATTCGTTCCCGCATTCCCGCCGCGACGGTTGTCGCTGCGGTGGGGAGCAGTCTGTGCAACGTGGGCGTGTACTACGCCTCGCTGCGCTTCGGCCGCGTGACCATCGGCGGGTACGGGCTCGGCCCCATCGCGGCTGCCTACGAGCCGTACCGGGCAGGCGCCGAGCTGTTCACACTGACCACGGTGGTCAGCACCGAGATCATGCACCTCGTGAGTGGCGCCTGGATTCTCACGGCGCTGCTCACCATGGCCCGTGCGCGGGTGAGTTCGGGCCCGTCGTGACGCGTACCGGCGGGATGGGCCTTCCCGTCCCGCCGGTGCGCGGTGTCCGGCTTACGGCCAGGGGAGGGTGATCACGGGATAGCGCGGCCGCTTGGTCGGCTCGTCGTCCCCGGCAAAGAAGCGGGCGAGATCCACGCGGGCCGCGGCGACGTGCGCGAGCTGCATGCCGTCGCTCGTGAACACCGTGGCGATCCGTGCCTCGAGCTGCCGGAGCGCCTGAACCGCTGCGGCCCGCACGTCGGGCAGCGCACGGGCATCACCGCCCAGATCGAGCAGGGCGTCGAGCGCCGCCCGCTGCGAGGCCCGCAGCACCGCGCGCTCGGAGGGGGACACCGGCAGCGGCGCTCCCCACGTGCGCTGCACGATCGCCTGCGTCACCTCGGTGAGCGTCAGCGCGCTGGCATCGATGGCGGTGGTGTGCACAACGCGTGCCGCACGGTCACGATCGAGGATATAGCCGATCACTTCCGTCGCCAGGCCACCGGCCAGCGTGATGGCGTCGAACATCGTGTCACCGCTGCCCGTGATCCACGTCTGATCGGTGTTGAAGCCGGGCGGCGGCGGCGGAATGAGCCGCTGCACTCGGTCCGGCACCGTGAGCTCCTTCGGCGCGATGGCATCCAGCAGCATGGCAAGGGCCTTCCGCTGGTCGGCCGCAGGGATGACCTGCGTCGGCACCTGCCCGTCGCCGCGCAGCGCAAAGGTGAAGTCCATGCCGCCGATGTACTTCGACAGCGCCTCCAGCGAATAGCGGTGATGCAGGTACACATGGGCGAAGCGCATGTTGAGCAGATGCATCGGCTCGCCCGGCTTGATGGCGCGCTCATCGAAGTTGTCGATCAGCACACGACGGACTCCCGCTGTCCGCTGCACCCCCTCGAACGGCGTGGCGCCCTCTTCCCACCGCGTCACGAAGGGAATGGAGCCGTTGGCGTTGGCGTAGCGATCGTTGATGTAGCGGACGTTCTTCGCGATCCCGTCGCGCATGATCCCATCCAGCCCCGCGCGTTCAGCCGCCGAATCGGGGAACCAGGTATAGCCCAGGCGGATCGCCAGCGTGTCCCACGCGCCCGGCCCATTGCGATACGCGTTGCGCAGGTCGGGGCGTCGGTTCGCGTCGAGCGTGATGAAGGGAAACGGATACTCCATCACGCTCGCACGATTCTGGGTCGAGGCAATGTAGTTGTGCTGCAGGCCGAGCGAGTGTCCGATCTCGTGCGCGGTGTGCTGGCGACGGCGCGCCATGGCAAACGTCTCGGCATCCACGTTGGGACCGTTCGCACCGGATGCCGGCACCGTGCCCGCCCAGATGTTGTAATCGACGAGCGAACGCCAGCTATCCATGGCGATCATGGCGCGCACGATCTCGCCGGTGCGGGGATCATCCAGGGACCCGGCATAGCTGGGCCCCGGATTCGTCCGATGCACCCAGTTCAACACGCTGTAGCGCACGTCCCGAGGATCGGCATCGGCCGGCAGGTCGAGCACCCGGAAGGCGTTCTTGAACCCGGCCGCCTCGTACACCTTGGCCCACCAGTTCCCGCCCTCGCGAAACGCTTCGCGATACGGGGCCGGGATGGCCGGATCGAGGTAGTAGGTGATGGGCGTAACCGGCTCCACCAGTTCGCCCCGGAGATACGCAGCGGGATCCTTCGGGACCAGCCGCCAGCGATTGATGAACCCACCGCGGTAGTTGCCGTCGAGGCCCTGCGAGAGATCGAAGAAGCTCGTGCCGCCATACCCGAACCGCGGGTCGAAGGCCCGCGGTCGGTATCCCGCCGTGTCCGGCAGCATCACGAGCGAATGGTGCTGCTCGAAGGTGAGGGCCCGCGCGTCGGGCGCCATGATCCCGCGACCACGCACCGGCTGTTCGGTCACGAAGGTGAGCACCGCGTGCACCTCCGAGTTGCGCGGAAACGCGGCGGTGCGACTGCCGTCGAGGTAGCTGCGGGCCGGGTCGACCCGGTAGGCACCGATCCCTGCGCCCGACGCGGTGCCGCCAACACTGCCGCCGGCGCGCAGCACGTCGGCCACGCCGTACGCATCGGCCAGAAACACCGACGTCGCGTCGACGGTGAGCACGCCCGCCGTGTCCTTCTCGATGGGGAGCGAGGCGACGATCGAACGGGGATAGGCATCGCGCGCCGCCCGCTGATTGGCCGCATCGCCGCGAGGCGCGCGAACTCCGAAGTTGTCGCGCACCATGAGCACACGGTTCCCTCGGCGTTCGAGCCGGACGACCCCATCCGGGCCCGACTGCGCCCGGTCGAGCGCCCCGTTCCCGAGACCGGTACTGATCGCGACCTGGTGCAGGAAGTCCCGGTTGAGCTGCCCCGGCGGAATCTCCAGCAGGGCCCGATTGCGGGCCTCGTCGATGCGCACCCGGAGAAACGGCGGATCGGACTGTGCGCGCAGCGGGGTGGCCGCAGCGGCCACGGTGAGACCCAGCAGCAGGAGCACTCGCGGAGACCGGACAAGTGCGGAGGATCGGAACGGCGTCATGGCGCGGATCGGATCGTGGAGGGGATGACGGAGAAGAGATACGCGGGAAACTATCGCGCGCCCGCATCGCGTGCTAACCTAGCGCGACCCTCGTCAGCAATGGCTTTCGCCGGAACATGACCCCATGCGCACCTCGGACGGGCAGCCCGACGTTCCGCCGATGATCCTGCCCCTCGAGCAACTGCGCCAGCAGCTCGAGGAGGCGCAACGCATTGCCGGTATTGGCAGCTGGTCATGGGATCTCCTCACCGGCGCCGTCGCCTGGTCCCGCGAGACGTATCGCATCCTCGGTGTGTCGCCCGACACCCCGCCCTCCTTCGAGCTGGTGCTCAGTGTGGCCATCGATGAGGCCCAGGCGCAGCAGTTCGTCCAGCATGTCCAGGCCGCGTTGCGCGGTGAGCGTCCGTACGACTTCGAGATTCCCGCCCGCCTGAGTGACGGACGCATCGTCACGCTGCACACCCGCGGCGCGGTGGAGCGGGATGACCAGGGCACCCCCGTGCGCATGGTCGGCACCATGCAGGATGTGACGGCGGCACGCGCCGCTGAAACCACCCTGCGTGAGCAGGAGGCGCTCTTTCGGACGCTGGCCGAGTCATCACCATTGGGCGTGTTCCTGGTCGACGCGGCGTGGCAACCGACGTATGCGAACCGCCGGCTGTTGCGCTGGTTCGGAATGGACTTCGAGGCGTTGCAACGCGGCGAGTGGCGGCAGTGCGTCCACCCGGATGACGCACCCAGGGTGACCAGGGGCGGGCCGGCCAGCGATGGTGTCGACGAGCGCCCTGCTGACGAGCTGCCCATGGATCTGCAGTACCGCATTGTCGTTGACGGCACCACACGCTGGATCCGGGTGCGCTCGGAGCCGTTGCACGACGAGAAGACCGGGGCGGTGAGCGGGCATGTGGGCTCGGTGCTCGACGTCAGTGCCGAGTGTCTGGCGGCCCAGGAGCAGAGCCGACTCGAAGCCCAGCTCCAGCAGGCTCGGCGCCTCGAGGCACTCGGCCTGCTGGCCGGCGGCATCGCGCACGACTTCAACAACATGCTCGTGGGCATCCTGGCCAATGCCTCGCTGGAGCGCGAACGCCTGCCGGTCGGGGCCGTCGCGCGTGCGCCGCTCGACGACATCGTCACGTCGGCCCAGCGGGCCGCCGAACTCACGCGCGAACTGCTGGCCTATGCCGGTCGCGCCCGCCTCGAGCGGCGTCCCATCGCGTTGCAGGACCTCGTGCGCGAGTTCCCGGCGATCCTTGGCGCACGCGTACCCCCGCACGTGACGCTGCACGTCGCCGAAGGGCCACCCATCGCCGTGGACGGCGACGCCGCGCAACTGCGGCAGGTCGTGCTCAACCTGCTCACGAACGCGGTGGATGCCATCGGGGATGCGCCGGGTTCGGTGTCGCTCGCGGTGACCACCGCCGACCTGGCGGAGGCGCAAATCGCCGGGGGAGTCCTCGGAGGCGAGCGCCCGGCAGGCGTGTATGCCATCATCACCGTGCGCGACACGGGCCGCGGCATGGCCCCCGAGGTACAGGAGCGCATGTTTGATCCGTTCTTCAGCACCAAGCACAATGGGCGTGGCCTGGGCCTTGCCGCGACCCTTGGTATCCTCAAGAGCCACGCCGGCGCCATCGACGTGCAGTCGACTCTGGGGCAGGGCACCACGATTCGCGTGTTTCTGCCGGTGAGCGCCTACCCGTACACGCCGCCCAGCTCCCCGGCCATCGAGGCGCCACTCGAGCGGGGCGAGACGGGCACCGTCCTGCTGGCCGACGACGATCCGGGAGCTCGCGCTGCCGCGCGCCGCATCCTCGAACGCGCCGGCTTTGCGATCGTCGAGGCACGGGATGGTCAGGAGGCGCTGGACCGCTATGCCGCCCTGCCCTCGCCGCCGAAGGCCATCGTGCTCGACGTGTCGATGCCCGTGATGGGCGGTGCCGAGTGCCTGGAGCAGCTCCGGAATCGCGGCAGCACGGTACCGGTGCTGATGGTCAGCGGCTTCGACGCCGACGATGTCGCCGCGCACATCGTCGACGCCGGTGACGCGACATTCCTGCAGAAGCCATACACCGCGCTGGCCCTGCAGCAGGCGGTCCAGGCCCTGCTCACCCGCTCCTGAACCACCGCCCGGCATCCCCCCGATGGACCCGTTGCTGTCGCGCCGTGATTTTCTCGCCACGTCGGTTGCGGTCGGCGCCTTGGCCGCCTTCCCGTCGGCTCCCCGGAGGCCACCGGCGGTCGGGGCCCCGGCGATCATCACGCCGGAGCGGTTCCGTCCGGTGATGCCGAGTGGGGTACAGGTCGGCGATGTGTTGCAGGATCGGGCGATAGTCTGGGGACGTACCGATCGCCCCGCCAATCTGGTGGTCGAGTGGGCCACCAATGAGCGCTTTCGGAATGCGCGGCGCATCGCGGGTGGCGTGGCGCGTGCGGCGTCGGCGTTCACGTCGCATGTGGACCTGCACGGGCTGCCAGCCGACGAGACGATCGTCTACCGGTTGCGCTACGAAAGCCTCGAGGTGCCCGGTGCCTTCAGCGAGCCCCTCGTGGGGCAGTTCCGCACCGCACCGCGTACCGCGTCGCGCTCGCTGCGGCTCGCTTGGTCGGGGGATATGGTGGGCCAGGGGTGGGGCATCGACGAGGCGCGTGGCGGCATCCGCATGTACGATGCGCTACGCCGCGCCGAACCCGACGTGTTCATCCATTCCGGCGACAACATCTACGCCGACGGCCCGTTGCAGCCCACGGTGACGCTCGACGATGGTACGGTGTGGCGAAATCTCGTGACCGAGGCCAAGTCGAAGGTCGCGGAAACGCTCGACGAGTTCCGCGGCAACTATGCGTACACGCTGCTGGATGCCAACGCCCGACAGTTCGGCGCCCACGTGCCGGTCATTGCCCAGTGGGATGACCACGAGGTGGTGAACAACTGGTTCCACGAACTCGTGCTGGCCAATGACCCGCGTTACACCGAGAAACGCGTCCGCGTACTCGCCGAGCGGGCGAAGCAGGCGCTGTTCGAGTTTCTCCCCATTCGCCGCCAGCCAGCCGGTCCGGATCGGATCTACCGGTCGTTCTCGTACGGTCCGCTGCTCGACGTGTTCGTGATCGACCTGCGCAGCCATCGCGGCCCCAACTCCGGCAATCAGCAGCCAACGCCAGCGGCAGACACCGCACTGCTTGGCGAGGCCCAGCTGGCGTGGCTGGAACGAGCACTGCGTGGGAGCCGCGCCACCTGGAAGGTGATCGCCAGCGACATGCCCATCGGTGTCGTGGTGGGCGATGGCCTGCGTGATGGTGTGCCGAGTTACGAGGCGGTGGCCAATGCCCACCCGGGCGTGCCTCTGGGCCGGGAGCTGGAGATCGCGCGGCTGCTGGCCACGCTGCAACGCGAGCGCGTGCGCAACGTGGTGTGGGTGACCGCCGACGTGCACTATGCCGCGGCGCACCACTACGCACCGGAGCGCGCGGCGTTCACCCGGTTCGACCCGTTCTGGGAGTTCGTGGCCGGCCCCATGCACGCGGGGACCTTCGGCCCCAACGCCCTCGACGCCACGTTCGGCCCCGACGTCCGCTTTGCCAGCGCCGCCCCCAAACCCAACCGTCCGCCGAGCGACAACCTGCAGTTCTACGGGACGCTCGACATCGATGCGAAGACGCGCACGCTGACGGCGGCGCTGCATGACGTGACCGGCCAGCGGTTGTGGAGCGTGGAACTGCCGGCGGATTGACCGATGAGCGATGGGATCGCACAGGCGGCGCCTGAGGGCGGACGCCGGAGCGTACGCGGAGGTGGGCGCGGTGACGGTCATGCGCCCCCCCCCGATTCAGGCGAGTCGCTCCACCAGCCCCGACGATCGCGCCACCGTGCGCGCGGCAGCCCGTTGCAGGATCTCGGCGGTCGCGATCACCGTGACCGCACGTCGCGCGCGCGTGATGCCCGTGTACACGAGCTCCCGCGTGAGCACCCGCGTGTCGCTGTCGGGGAGCACCAGCACCACGTGATCGAACTCGGACCCCTGGCTCTTGTGCACCGTCATCGCCCACGCCGTCTCGTACGCCGGCAGCCGTGACGGCGTGAACGAACGCACCCCGCCGCCCGGCACGGGGAAGTGCACCATCGGCACCCCGTCCACGGCCAGGGTGGTCCCGACGTCGCCATTGAACAAGGACGTGCCGGGATCGTTCGCGGTGATGAGCACGGGCCGGTGATCGTACCACCCGGTCACGACGTCGCCGCGACGCTGGAGCCACTGCTCGACGCTGGCATTGAGTCCCGTCACGCCCGCCTCCCCTTCACGGAGCGCGCACAGGATGCGGAACCGCGCCAGCGCCTCGAGTGCGGCCGCCGGCTCCGTGGTGGAGAGATAGGCCTCGATGAGCGGCGCGATGGCCGTGAGCCGTGGCACCGCGCTGTCATCCGGGTCCTGCCGCGACACGTCGGGGTGTGCCGCATCGTCGAGCACCGCCAGCGCCCGCGCCGCATCGCCGCGCCGGGTCGCCTCGGCGAGGGCCCCGATGCCGGGCTGCTGCCCGAAGCGATACGACACCCGGAGCCGCACCACGGCGTCTCGCAGCGCGCCCGCCGAGGCATCGGGGTCCAGTCGCGTCACTGACGCACCGCTGAGCGTGGCGTAGGCCTGCGCCAACGCCGGTGAGGGCTGCTCGGTGGTGAGACCCGCACGCTGCGTCGCCCGCGCCACGTCACCGAGCACGAACCCGGTGTCCACGCTCGCGAGCTGATCCGGGTCGCCCAGCACGATCAGTCGCGCCGACGGCTTCACGGCGGCGAACAGGGCGTCCATGAGGAGCACGTCCACCATGCTCGCTTCGTCCACGACCACGACATCGTCCGCGAGTGGTCGCCCCGCATGATGGCGAAAGCAGTCATTCCAGGGCTGATAGCCCAGCAGGCGATGAAGCGTGGTCCCCACCGTCGGGAGACGCGGCGTGATGAGATCGCCGAGCGCCTCGCGCGATGCGGCGGCCCCGATCGCCTCCACGAGGCGCGCCGCCGCCCGACCCGTAGGCGCGGCCACCGCCAGTCGCAGCGAGGGATCTCGGTCGAGCAGCAATGCCAGCAGCTTCGCGGCGACCGTGGTCTTGCCCGTGCCCGGCCCCCCGGTGACGAACACGAGCGACGAGCGCAGCGCGGCGGCGGCGGCCATCGCTTGCCAGTCGGTTGCCGTACCCGCCTGCGGAAAGAGGGCGCGAAAGCGCGGCGCCGATGCCGGCAGCGATCGATCGTCGTGCCCGGCCACCCGCGCCCGGATGGCGGCGGCCAATCGTCGCTCGGCCGCGTGATAGCGCGGCAGGTACAGGCGCGTGCCGTCGAGCACGAGCAGCGCGGCCGTGCCGCCGGTCGATGCCCGGGTACAGCGACCGCTGGCCAGCAGGGCGTCACGCCACTCGCCATCCGCCGGGAAGGTGAAGGGCCGCCCGGTATAGGGCGACGCTGTCCCGGCGTGGTCGGCAAGGTCGATGCAACTGTTGCCCAGCGCGCGTTCGGCACTGACGAGCAGCGCCGAGTGGAAGAGCAGGTCGGCATGCGGGGGCTCGAGCCCACGCGCGGCAAGGCGCGCCAATGCCACGTCGATGGGCGCGACGTCTGCAGGTGCCGGGGCAACACCAGCCAGCGGCGCCGTCATGCGACCGTCCGCGCAAAGGGTGTCGGGTCCATGAGAGCACTCAAGGCATCGATGAGCGCACGTGGTGGCCGGTCGGTGAACCAGCCATGCCCAGTGACCGAGGCACCCGGTCCGAAGCCACGCAGGAAGGCGTAGGCCGCGCCGCCCATGTGCTGGTCGTAGTCGTAGCCCGGCACGCGCTGGCGCAGGAAGCGGTGCAGCGCCACGACGTATAGATGGTACTGCAGCGTGTAGTGGTGGGCATCCATTACGCGCTGCAAGGCCTCGCGGCCGTACGCCTCGGGATCGGCCCCAAGCTGGTTGGACTTCCAGTCGGCCACGTACCAGCGCCCCTCATGTTCGACGATCACGTCGACGAACCCCGTCAGGAATCCATGCAGGCGTGCCACGCCAAGGTGCCGCACCGCCGCTGCGTAGCGTACACCGGCGCCCCCACCGAACCGATCGAAACAGCGGGCGAGCGCGTGTCGCGTCACGGCGCGGTCGGCATCTCCGAAGGGGAGCAGGAACTCCCACTCGTGCCTGACGCGCGACGGGGCCACCTGCCCCAGCGCCAGTGACCACGGGGCCATCGGCGTGGCCAGCACACGCGCCATCATGTCACACACGCTGTCGATGCGCGGATCGTCAGCGTCGCGGGCGAGCTGTTCCCGCACCAGATGGCGTACCACACGTTCGCGCCGCAGGTCGGGCGCCTCATCGAAGCGGGACTCTTCGAAGAGCGCATGCAGCACCGTGCCTGGACGACGCCCCGCCGGGAACGTGCGGAAGTCCTGCGCCGGCAGCTCACGTACGCTGCGCACGGGCACCGACAGCACGTCATCGACATCCCGCGCCGCGTCGGGCACGATGAAGCCCCCCATCGCCGACGTCAGCGACGTGAAACTGGCCACCGCAAAGGTGTCGAATCGCTCCCGATCGGGGATGTCAGCGGGCAGCGTGCGCGCCGCGAGGGCAACGGGCGCCGTACGCCGTGACGGGATCCGCAGGGCGCTCGGCAAGGCCGACGACAGGACCTCGGCGTGCATGAGATCCGGATGCGCGGCGACCAGCGCCTCCAGCCGCGGACGCCACGCCGTGCAGTCCGCTTCCAGCGCGGCGGCGACCGTGGCCGGCACTTCCTCCAGCGCCACCGCGCTGAGGTCACCATCGAAGAGCAGGTAGGACAACCCGGAATCCCACGCGCCCGCCCTGCCCTTGCTGCCGATCGGTCCCCACCCGACATACGTCCGGTACCGCGCCCGCGTCAGGGCCACGTACACGAGCCGGCACTCCTCGGCGAGGCGCTCCACGTCGGCAAGTTTCGCGCGCCGGGTGTGCTCCGGCGAGCCGTGGTCGAAGACCACCGCATCGCCATCGTGCACGAGCACCGCCTCGCCGTCCGTGTCCACGAAGCTCGTCCACAACGTGGGGCAGTACACGATGTCGTACTCGAGGCCTTTGCTCTTGTGGACCGTGACGATCTGCACCGCGTCGGCATCGGTTTCGAGGCGCAGCTCGGTGACCGGGCGTTCCTCCCGTGCCTGCCGCTGTGTGGCCACCCAGCGCAACACGCCCTCGACGTTCAGCTGGTCGCCACTCGCCGCGGCGTGCAGCAGCTCCACGGCATGACGGAGGTTCGTCATCCGACGGTCACCATCCGCGTAGGCCAGCAGCCGCTCGGTGACCCGACGGCGAGTGAACAGGGCCTGCAGCATCTGCAGCGGACCGTGGGCCACCCAGAGATCGCGAAGCCCGTCCACCTCATCGACCAGCGCCTCCCATTCCCGCTCGGCGTCGGGGCTGGCCAGCCGCACCAGGTCGGCCTGCGTACAGCCCCACAGATGGGTGGCCAGCGCACCGCGCAGCCGTGCCGGATGGCGGGGTGACGCGATCGCTTCGAGCACCACCTGCAGTTCGTGCATTTCCGTCGACTGCATCACATCGCCGAGCCCCGACACCACGGCGGGAATGCCGGCGTCCAGTAGCACCCGCGCCATTGCGAGCCCCTCGCGTGTGGTCCGCACGAGGACCGCGAGCCGCCCGGGGGCCCAGCCGTCGTCGATCTGCTGCGCGAGAGCGTTGGCGCACGCCGTGAAGAGCAACGTTTCCGCCGTGCGTCGACTGGTGGGGATGGGTCCCTTGCCGCGGTCGTCCGGGGGTACGAGGTACCAGTGCAGCGCATGCGTGCCGGCGAGCCGGGCAGGCGGCGCCTCGTATGTGCGGGCGCTGGCCGGATGAAAGCCGATGGCCGCTTCGAGAAACGGCTGCCGGGGCCGCATGAAGAGCGCGTTGACCGCGTCGACCATGACCGGCGTGCTGCGGTAGTTGAAGTCGAGCGTGTAGCGGTGCGGGGCCCGTGTGGCCGCGCCAAGGTAGGCGTGCACATCGGCGCCGCGGAAGGCATAGATCGCCTGCTTGGGATCACCGATCAGGAAGAGCGGCCGATCAGTGAATGCGAGTTCGAAGATGGCGAATTGATCCCGATCGGTGTCCTGGAACTCGTCGATGAGCGCGGCATGGAACTGCCCGCGGATGGCCCGTGCGAGTGGGCCGTCGGCCCCCTTCCGCCGCAACACGCGACTGAGCGACGCGAGCAGGTCATCGAATCCGAGCAGGTTGCGGCGGGCCTTTTCGCTGGTGAGCCATGTCCTGGTGTGTGTGAGGCATTCCACGCGCAGTGCCTGCAGCAACGCGTCGAGCGCCCCCGCCAGTGCGGTGGCCGCCTGCGCCTCCGGCCAATCGGCGATGGCGGCGCGGGCGGCCTTCGCCGCATGGCTCTGCCTGTTGGCCTTGTCCTGCAGCGCCGCTACGCTCATGGCGCTGGCCACCGCCTGTGCCGCCGCCAGATCGCCGGCCTCAGCAGCCGACACACGCGCCACGAGATCATCGAGGGCGAGTGGATCACCGCACGGGGCTCCCTTGTTCCACTTGATTGCGCCTGCCCGCTCGCGGAACGTGACGGCGTTCCAGCAGGCCGCCAGCGCCTTCACGGCGGCCGTCACCCGCGCGCGCGCAGGCGCCAGCGGCTCCGCGGGTTTGAGCACGGCGTCGGGGAAGCGCTGCCAGGTCCGGTAGTCCCCGAGGAACACGGTCGGTGCCCAACCCTGCGACGCCGCATAGGCCGCGAGCGAGGCATC
>Ga0068877_10003156_pt1 | contig 13137 bp, 12 predicted proteins | sample NOAtaG_FD_66437 | JGI IMG/M metagenome (GOLD analysis project Ga0068877, IMG submission 66437) | Freshwater lake microbial communities from Lake Erie, under a cyanobacterial bloom - NOAA_Erie_Diel6S_1000h metaG | ecosystem: Environmental > Aquatic > Freshwater > Lake | place: USA: Ohio, Lake... | reverse complement strand
AACTCTGGCGTCTTGCCGCCTGCGTCCCCGCCCGCGCTCGCCGACTCCGCGGCGGAGCCTTCCACCGGCGTTGAGCTGCCCGCCACGGCCGGCGTCGCACTCTGCGCCGCCGCCTCGGCTGCGGCCCGCTCGCGCGCCTCGATCGCCGCGAGCCGCTGCTCAAGATCGGCGGCGATGTCGAGTTGCTGTTTTTTCAGCGCTGCGTTGGCCTGCACCAGCGCATCGACCTCACCTCGCAACTCGCGAAGCTCGCGCTCAAGTTGATCGACGCGCTGCGACATCTCGACGAGCGCCTGGCCCTTCATGACCTCCTCGAGCTGACCCAAGCGCTGCTCGAGCCCCTCGAGACGGACTTTCGTCGACTGCGCCATCGCCGGGGCGCAGAGCGCAAGCGTCATGAGCAGTGCAATGCGGCGCATGCTCACTCCGCCGTGTACACGAGCTCGACGCGACGGTTGCGCGCGTACGCAGTCTCGTCCTCACCGGCAACGGCCGGCTGCTCCTCGCCGTAGCTGACAGTGCTGAGCCGCGCCTCGGCGACGCCTTGCAACCCGAGGGCTCGACGCACCGCCTGCGCGCGACGTTCGCCGAGACCGACGTTGTACTCGCGCGTGCCGCGCTGGTCCGTGTGGCCCTCAAGCCGGATGCGCACGCCTGCCTTGCCCGCCATGAAGCGGGCGTGGGCGGCGATCAGAGCCTGATCGTCGGCGCTGATCGAGTCGCTGTCGAAGGCGAAGTAGATGACTCGTCGATCGGCAAGCTCCGGGGGCAGCGTCACCGAGCGGGCGTTCAACTCACCAACCGTGCCCGCGGAGGCCACGGCATCCGCGTTGTCGGGGGTTGCCACAGCGGCGGGCGGCGGAGCCACCTCGGCCGGGGGTGCCTCCTCCTGACGACTCGTCGAACTGCAGGCCGCGAGAGCGAGCAACGGCAACACGAGGATCAGCGATTTTTTGAGCATCAAGGTATCTCCGTAAATCCCAGCAAATTATCGCACGGGCCGCCGCCAGCGCATCAAGGTCGGAACGGGCCCCAAGCCGGTTCGCGCACGTCACCACTCGTCGCCTGCAGCCGCTGCGAAATGAGGCCGTCCGTGGACACCGTAGCCAACACGCCCTGCCCGCGCTCACGCCCCGCGTAAATCAGCGTGCCGCCGTCGGGCGAGAAGCCAGGCGACTCGTCCTGCGTACCTTTCGACAGCACACGCACCGAACCGTTCTGCAAATCAAGGACGGCGATGCGATACGCGGCACCCTCGCGGGTCACGTGCGCCAGCTGCCGACCATCCGGACTGGCGCGGGGACGGGCGTTATAGTTGCCGGAAAAACTCACGCGCTGCACGGCGGCACCGGCAACCGGATTCGCCCGATAGATCTGCGGACCGCCTGCCCGGTCAGAGGTGAAGTAGATGACCGTGCCATCGCTCGACCACACAGGCTCGGTATCGATCGCAGCATGTTCGGTGACCCGCGTCAGCGTCCCCGTATCGAGTTCGAGCACGTGAACGTCGAGATTGCCGGAGGCCGAAGACAGGGTCAGTGCGAGGCGCTTGCCGTCAGGCGACCAGGCGGGCGCGCCGTTGACACCCGCTCGCGCGGAGACACGTCGTCGCTCTGCGGTGCGTACGGTTTGCACATAAACGGCCGCACTTCGGGTTTCGAAACTCACGTAGGCGATCGATTCGCCGTCCGGCGACCAGGCCGGCGACATGATCGGCAGCCTTGAGTCGAGGATGGTGCGCGGATTTTCACCATCGGCGTCCGCCACAACCAGGCGGTATCGCAAGGCCGGCGCCACACCATCGACGGCGACATACGCCACCCGCGTGGCAAAGGCGCTGCGTACCCCCAATATTCTTTGATAGACCCGATCGGCAATGCGATGCGCGGCATTACGCCAGGCACTGGGCGCCGCCGTGACCTGCTCGGCCAGCAGTCGCTGCCCCGTGAGTAGGTTCACGAGCTCGAACTCGATGGTGACACGGCCCTCGACCGGCGGCAGGGCGCGACCCGTGACGATGTAGTCGGCGCGCGTGCGCTCCTGCAACACGAACCGGCCACTGCGCGCGAGATCCTGACCGACCACGGACGCCGAAGGTTGTACATCATCGGTGAACGGCGAGATCACGATCGGCACGGGAGCCGTCACACCCGAGGTGATGTCCACCTGCAGTTGCGCATGGACCGGAGCCGCGATGAACATCACGCAGTACGCCAGGATACGGCAGAGTCGTTCAATCATTGGGACGGAACCTCAACTCCAGATTGCGTTCGAACAGTTCAGGCTCGGGCGGTGGCGGCAGCGGCGATGCCCGAAACACGGCCGCCTCGATCGACTGACGCACGGCTTCATCACCGTTGCACTCGCGTACCTCGACCCGAACCACGGTACCGCCGGCCACCTGCGTGACGGCCACTCGGCAATCGATACCCGCCCGCGCAGTGTCCGGCCGCAACCAGGCCCGCTGGACCCGTGCCTGAATAGCGGCCGCCCATTGTGCACTCAGCGAGGCGCGGCGGTCAGCCTCGGCCCGGCGCTTCTCGGCAGCGAGTTCCGCCGCGAGCCGGCGCTGCAGCTCCGCCTCCTTCTCCGCCTGCGCCGCAAGGGCACGGCGACGCTCGGTCTGTTCCTGCTCGTCGATGAGTTTCTGCAGCTCGGACTGTCGCTGTTGCTGGGCGAGGCGCTGCTGTTCGGCCTCGCGTTGCTGCGCGGCCGCTCGCTGCTGCTCAACCACACGCTGCTGCTCAACCAGGCGCTGCCGCTCTGCCAAGCGTTGCTGTTCAGCCAGCCGCTTACGCTCCGTCTCACGCTGCTGCTTGGCCTGATCAACGGCCGGAGTGGGCTCCGGCGGCGGCGCAAGCTCGGGCTCGGGCTCGGGTCGGGTCTCCGGTCGGGCCTCAGGTTCCGGCACCTGCTCGACGGCAGGCGTCTGCGCAGCCAGTTCCTCGCTCGTGACGATGCGACCTTCGAGGGCCAGTGCCTGCGGCGCCTCCTCGGTCGCGCGCCATTCGCGAATGCCGAAGAACACGATCGCCGCGACCAGCACCGCATGCAGCGCAATGGACAGCAGATAGGGTTTCAGGCGCGACATCGTGCCGCGCTCATGAGCCCGCGCGCGGCACCGCCACGGGGTCCGTAAGAAAGCCGACTTTCACGGCGCCAGCGCGCTGCAGCAAAACCATCGCTTCGACTACTCGTCCGTAACTGACCGTCCGATCACCCTTGACGAAGACCGGCAAGCCCGGGGTGTTGCGCAACACGGCGGCGACGCGCGCCTCGAGTAACTCGTCGCTGAGGGGAGCCTCGGGGTTGTCGCCCTGATTGAGATACAGCCGACCTGCGGCATCGACCGAGAGAATGAGCGGCGGGCGGTTCTGCAATTCGGCCGGGTCGATGGGTTCGGCGGCGGCGTTGGGCAAATCGACCTTCACGCCCTGCGACAGCAGCGGCGCCGTCACCATGAAGATGATGAGCAGCACCAGCATGACGTCGATGTAGGGCACGACGTTGATCTCGCTCATCGGCTTACGCCCACGCCTCGGTTGCGCCATGACTCAGCCCGCCGCTTGCGAACCGCGCGTCACATGGCGCTGAAGGATGGTCGAGAACTCCTCGGTGAACGCGTCGTAGCGCATTTCAAGTCGCCCGATCTGGTCGGCGAAGCGGTTGTAGGCGACCACGGCCGGAATCGCCGCGAACAAGCCTATCGCGGTTGCCACGAGCGCCTCAGCGATACCGGGCGCGACGGTAGCGAGCGTGGCCTGCTGCACGGAGCCGAGCCCCACGAAAGCATGCATGATGCCCCACACCGTGCCAAAGAGGCCGACGTACGGACTCGTCGAGCCCACGGTCGCGAGTGTAGAGAGGCTCTTCTCAAGGTATTCGACTTCCTTGATCTGCTGCGCCTTCATGCCGCGGCGAGCACCCTCGAGCAGCACGTCGGCCGCATCGACGCCCTGCTGGCGCAGGCGGGCGAACTCGCGAAAACCCGACTGGAACACGCTCTCGATGCCACGCGACTGACCGCGGGCCTCGATCGACTTGTAGAGCGCCGCCAGATCGCCGCCCGACCAGAACTCGGTCTCGAAGCGCACGAAGTCGGCTCGCGCACGGGAGATCACCGCGCGCTTGTGGAACACGATGCTCCACGAGTACACCGAGGCCGCGGCGAGCATGAGCATCACGAGTTGTACGACGATGGTCGCCTCGGCGATGAGGCGAAGAATGGACAAGTCGTTCAAGGTATGTACCCCGCTATACGTCGTGGTCGCATCGTTCGACCGTCAAGGCACACTACCCTGACCGTGGCTTCGATGAGAAGTTCGCGATCGGTCTCGGCAGCCGCCGATTCTTTGTAGATGCGCTGCTGGAACACCACCGTCGTGCGTCCCTCCGGCGTCGCCTCGCAGGTGACGAGCAGCCGATCGTCCAGCCGCGCGGGCGATTTGTATTCGACGTTGACGGCTAGCACCATGAACAGCACCCCGTGCTCGGCCGCAAGACGCGACTGATCGACGCCCTTGGCCCGCAACCACTCGGTGCGTGCGCGTTCAAGATAGCGCAGGTAGTTCGCGTAGTAGACGACCCCACCGGCATCCGTGTCTTCCCAATAAATGCGGACGGGCCAGGCGAATGCAGTCACGCGCCCTCCTCGAACAACGGCAGGGCGCCGCCCGCTCGGGCGGGCATGGTCAGACCAAAATGCTGATACGCAGTGCGGGTGGCGATACGGCCGCGTGCAGTACGCATCAGAAAACCCTGCTGGATCAAAAACGGCTCGATCACATCCTCGAGCGTGCCGCGCTCCTCACCGATGGCCGCCGCCAAGCTGTCGATGCCGACCGGACCACCGTCGAACTTGTCGATGATGGTCGTCAGCAGCTTGCGATCGAGCGCATCAAAGCCCGCCGGATCGACGGCGAGAAGATCGAGCGCCGCCACGGCAATCGTCGAGGTGATGCGCCCGTCGCCACGAACCTCGGCATAGTCGCGCGCACGTCGCAGCAGCCGGTTGGCGATACGCGGCGTGCCGCGCGCCCGGGCAGCGATCGCCGCCGCGCCGTCGTCCTCGAGCGGCACACCGAGAATGCCGGCCGAGCGCAGCACAATGTTCGTCAAATCGGTCACGTCGTAAAACTCGAGCCGCTGCACGATACCGAAGCGATCGCGAAGCGGCGAGGTCAGCAGGCCCGCACGCGTCGTCGCCCCGACAAGGGTGAAGGGCGGCAGACTGAGTTTGATGGAGCGCGCAGCTGGACCTTCGCCGATCATGATGTCGAGCTGATAGTCCTCCATCGCCGGATAGAGCACCTCCTCGACCACGGGCGAGAGTCGATGAATTTCATCGACGAACAGCACGTCGCGCGCCTGCAGATTGGTGAGGATGGCTGCCAAATCACCGGGTCGCTCGAGCACCGGGCCAGAAGTCTGGCGCAGGTTCACGCCGAGCTCGGTGGCGAGGATATTCGCCAGCGTGGTCTTGCCAAGACCCGGCGGACCAAAGATCAACACATGATCGAGTGCCTCGCCACGCCCTCGAGCCGCATCGACGAAGATACCGAGCTGTTCCTTTACAGGACGCTGACCGACGTAATCGGCAAGCCGCTTCGGGCGGATCGCCCGATCGATCGCCTCGTCCTCGCGACCGCCCTCGGCACTGACCAAACGTTCGTTCATCGGGCAGCTCCCTGCAAGGCGCGGCGGATCAACTCTTCAGTGCTCGTCGCCTCACCGCCTGCGGACTTGAGCAGACGACTGGCTTCGGCGGGTTTGTAGCCGAGTGCCACGAGTGCAGCGAACGCCTCACCTTCGGCACCCGTTTCGCCGGTGACGCCGAGCCCAGCCGCCGGCGTGGGGCTCCCTAGTCGATCGCGCATCTCGATGATGAGCCGCTCTGCCGTCTTGCGACCGATGCCCGGAATGCGCGTCAGCGCGGTCGCATCCTGCAAGGTCACGCACGCGGCGAAGCCCTCGACGGACGTACCCGACAAGATACCGAGCGCCATCTTGGGTCCGACCCCGGTGACTTTCAGCAAGGAGCGGAACAGCTGACGCTCCGCCTCGCTGGCGAAGCCGTAGAGCACGTGAGCGTCCTCGCGAACCACGAGGTGAGTGAGCAGGCGGACCTCTTCGCCCACCGCAGGCAAACCGTAAAACGTGGACATCGGCGCCTCAAGCTCGTAGCCCACCCCACCGACCTCGAGCAGCAGTTGGGGCGGCGCTTTGGCGGCCAACCGGCCGCGCAACGAGCCGATCACCCTGCACCTCCGGCCAACAGCAATCCCAGCCGGCGATGCTGCGCGTGACACATGGCCACGGCGAGCGCATCGGCGGCGTCGCTCGTCACCTTGCCGGGCAACTGCAGCAACGTACGCATCATGTGCACCACCTGCATCTTGTCGGCGCCACCGAAACCCACCGTGGCGAGTTTGATCGCGCGCGGCGCATATTCGGCGAGTTCAACCGTCGGCCCGAGTGCCGCGAGCGCGGCACCGCGCGCCTGACCGAGTTTGAGCGCACTCTCAACGTTACGATTGACGAAGACTTTTTCGACGGCCACTTCCTGCGGCCGATGCTCGGCGATGAGCTCGGCGACACCGGCGTGGATGCGCGCCAGCCGCTCGACGAGCGGCAGCCCATCGACCTCGATACGACCCTGCGCAAGGCAGCGGATTTGGGCGCCATCAACTTCGATCAGGCCATAGCCAGTCCGACGCGATCCCGGATCGAGACCCAGAATACGGCAGCCGCCACGCAAGACGGGCTTGGGCGGGGGTGCGGCCGACTCCACAGGAGCAGCGGCCGACGATCGCGGTTGAAAGGCCCGCCAGGACTTCGACCGATAACGCGACATGCGTTCGCGACCCCGGAAAATGCGCCCGAAAACGATGTCGGTATGATACCCGGAATCGGCTGACCCAGAGCAGCCCAACGGCAGCCGAGAAGGAGCTCGCCGTGCGCGTCGCAGACGCCATCCCGCCCACCAGTCAGCATGCCATCGAGACGGCCGTGGGCCTCTTGCAGGAAAAAGGCTGGCCTGAGTCCGCGCTTGTCGGCGGCAGCGCCGCAGCGGGCGTGGTCGCGGCCCTGACCGACGATGCGCAACTCGCCGTGGCAGTGCTGGTTCGCGAGGCACAACAACACCCAAGCGCAGCCAGTGTGGCAACCGCCGCGCTGCCTAGGGACTTGAGCAAACCCACCCTGACCGCGATCGACGGTCTCGCCCGACTCGGCGAATTCACCGATGCCGCCCATTGGGATCCCGATGGCGGCTTGCAGGAAGCGCAGGCGGAAGTGCTGCGTAAGATGCTGCTGGCCATCGTCGCCGATCCACGCCTCGTCGTCGCGCGCATCGGCATCCAACTCGCGCGGATGCGGGCCGCGAGGGACCTGCCGCCAGGGGCTCAGCGGCGCCTGGCCGCCGAAACCCGCGCGGTGTTTGCACCACTCGCCAATCGCCTCGGCATCTGGCAAGTGAAGTGGGAGCTCGAGGATCTGGCGTTCCGCTATCTCGAGCCACAGGACTACAGAAAAATCGCCGCGACGCTCGCCGAGAAGCGCGTCGATCGCGAGCGCTACGTGGAAGAGTTTCGCGCCCAACTGCAGGCGCGCCTCGCGAGCGAAGGTATCGAAGCCGAGGTCAGCGGCCGCGCGAAACACATCTACAGCATCCATCGCAAGATGCAGCGCAAGCAGCTCGCCTTCGAGGAACTGTACGACGTGCGCGCCGTGCGCATCTTGTGTGCCAGTATCCGCGATTGCTACGCCGCACTTGGCGTCGTGCACGGCGGCTGGACCTACATTCCCGGCGAATTCGACGATTACATCGCCACTCCGAAGGACAACTTCTACCGCTCGATCCACACGGCCGTGATCGGCCCGCAGTCGCTGCCTATCGAAGTGCAGATCCGCACGCACGACATGCATCAGCAAGCCGAACTCGGCGTCGCCGCCCATTGGGTATACAAGGAGGGTGGTCCGCGCGATGCCAGCTATGCGCAGAAAATAGAGTGGGTGCGACAACTCCTAGAGCCCACCGAAGACGGTGCGGCGACGCAGGATGCCGATTTCATCGATCGCGTTCGTGCAGATCTTTTCGAGGATCGCGTCTACGCACTGACACCGCGCGGTGAAGTCATTGATTTGCCCCGCGGTGCGACGCCGCTCGACTTTGCGTACCAAGTGCACACGGGTCTCGGTCATCGGTGTCGTGGTGCCAAAATCAATGGCCGTATCGTGCCGCTGACCCAAACCCTCGCTAACGGCGAGGTCGTCGAAATCATCGCGGGCAAGGAGGAGTCACCGAGCCGCGATTGGTTGATCCAGGACGGCTACCTCGCCTCACCCCGCAGCCGCGCCAAACTGCGCAGCTGGTTCCGGCGACGCGATGCGGATGTCAACGAAGCCGAGGGGCGTGCCATCGCCGAGCGTGAGCTCGCGCGACTCGGCGTGGGACTCGATCTGGCACCGATGCTCGCCCGTGAACTGAAAGCCGCGGATCCGCGCGAACTGTTTCGTTGGCTGGGCGAGGGCGAAATCAACGTCGCGCAACTGGTGCGCCCACTCGCCGTGCGACCAGCTCCCAGCGCCCCGAAGCCCCGCAAGCCGACACCGCCACGCGCAACGAAGGGGCCGCTGCAACTCGTAGGTCTTGGCGATTTACCGCTCACCCTCGGGCGCTGCTGCTCGCCGCTAGCACCCGAACCGGTGGTGGGGTACCTGACACTCGGACGCGGCGTCACGGTGCACGCCGAGCGATGCGCCAACCTCGCACGCATGCGCGCGACGCACAGCGCACGCTGTCTCGAAGTGCAGTGGACCGGCGCCGCAACCGCCGCTGACTGACGCCGATTGCCGCCGGACCGCGCCGGCGAGCCGACGCGACTCAGCGATTCGGCATGTCGATCGCGCGCTTGTCGGCGGCGAGTGCCGCCTCGTGCAAAGCCTCCGACAGGGTCGGATGCGCGTGAATGGTGCGCTGCAAGTCCTCGGTGCTGGCCGAGTACTCCATCGCGAGGACCGCCTCGCCGATCAGTTCACCCGCCATCGGGCCGATGATGTGCACGCCAAGGATTTGATCGTCGTCCGTCGCCGCAATCACTTTGGCAAAGCCCTGACCAGCCTCCATGGCCCGAGCACGGCCACTGGCCATGAACGGAAAACTGCCGACCTTATAGGCTCGGCCGCTCGCCTTGACCTGCTCTTCGGTGGCTCCCACCCAGGCGATCTCAGGCGCGGTGTAGATGACCGAGGGAATGGCCGAATAATTGACGTGCGCGTAAAGACCAGCGATGCGGTCGGCGACGGCGACGCCCTCCTCCTTGGCCTTATGCGCCAGCATGGGGCCGCGCACGCAATCACCCACCGCCCACACGTTCTCGACGCCCGTGTGGCAGTGCTCATCGACCTTGATGAAGCCGCGCTCGTCGTTCTGCACGCCAGTGCCTTCGGCCAGAAGACCCGTCGTGTTCGGCCGACGACCGATGCAGACGATCAGTTTATCGACCGTCAGCGTCTGCGTGGCGCCGGCAGCGTCGGTGTATTCCACTTGCACCGCATCGCCCGCGACGCGCGCTGCAGTCACCTTAGCTTCAAGGCGGACGTCGAGACCCTGTTTCTTGAAATGTTTGAGGGCTTCCTTGGCTAACTGCTGATCCGCCATGCCAAGGAATGCGGGCATCGCTTCGAGCACCACCACATCGGCACCCAGCCTGCGCCACACGCTGCCCAGTTCCAGGCCGATGACGCCCGCACCGATCACGCCGAGCCGCTTGGGCACCGAAGTAAATTCGAGTGCGCCCCAACTGTCGACGATGTGCTTCCCATCGAAGGGCGCGCTCTTGAGCGGCATCGGTGTCGAACCACTGGCCAGCACCACGTGTCGAGCCGTGAGCGTCTGCACGGCACCATCGTGCGCCGTGAACTCCACCTGTCGTCCCGGCAACAGACGGCCATGACCCTGCAGGGCCGTCACGCCGGCGGCCTTCAGCAGCTGATTGATGCCGCCCGTCATGGTCTTGACGATGCCGGCCTTACGCTTTTGCATCGCCGTCACGTCGAACGACAGTGCACCCGTCTTGATGCCATGCGCCGAAAACTCGACCTGTGCGCGGTGAAACAGCTCCGAGGACTCGAGCAAGGCTTTCGAGGGGATGCAGCCGGCGTTGAGGCAGGTTCCACCGAATGCGGTGCTGCCGTCGTAGTTCTTCCACTCGTCGATGCAGGCGACCTTCAGTCCGTTCTGACCGGCACGGATCGCGGCCGGGTAGCCCGCCGGGCCCCCACCGATGACGACGACGTCGAATTCACTCATGGCGCTCTCCGCTTCAGATACCGATCAGCATGCGACCCGGATCCTCGAGGCACTCCTTGATCGCCACGAGGAACTGCACCGCCTCACGACCGTCGATGATGCGATGGTCGTAGCTGACGGCCAGATACATCATCGGCCGAGCCACGATGGCGCCGTTGACCACCACCGGACGGTCCTGCGTCTTGTGCATACCTAGAATCGCGCTTTGCGGCGCATTGACAATGGGGGTCGACAGCATCGAGCCGAAGACGCCACCGTTGGTGATCGTGAACGTGCCGCCCTGCAACTCCTCGAGCGCAAGTCCGCCGGCACGCGCACGCGTGCCGAAATCGTTGATCTGTCGCTCGATGTCCGCAAAGCTCATGTTTTCCGCATTGCGCAGCACGGGCACCACGAGACCGCGGTCGGTCGAGACCGCTACGCCGATGTCATAAAACTCGTGATAGATGATGTCGGTGCCGTCTACCGCCGCGTTCATCACCGGGAATTTGCGCAGTGCCTCGATACTCGCTTTGACAAAGAACGACATGAAGCCGAGCTTCACACCGTGCTGCTTCTCGAAGCGATCCTTGTGTCGCGCACGCAATTCGATGACGGCCGTGAGGTCCACCTCGTTGAACGTCGTCAGCAGCGCAGCCGTGTGCTGCGCCTGCACCAGCCGCTCGGCGATGCGCTGACGCAGACGGGTCATAGGCACGCGCTGCTCGGCGCGCGGACCCGGGGGAGCCACGACAGCCGGTGCCGCCTTGGACGGGGCTTTGGCCGCGGCAGGTGCGGCAGCCGGCACGCTCTTTTGCTTGCTGGCCTCGGCGAGCACATCGCCCTTGGTCAGGCGACCATCGCGACCCGAGCCGCTGACGGCAGCCGGATCCACGCCGCTCTCCTCGACCGCGCGGCGCACGGCGGGACTCAGCTTCTCCGCCGCAGCGGATTTCGCTGCGGGGGCGGCCGGCGCGGAGACAGCGGCACTCGCCGCAGGCGCGGTCTTCGCAGCCGCAGCGCCCGGCTCGAAGATCGCGAGCAGATCACCGCTCTTGACCGTGGCGCCTTGAGCCACCTTCAATTCTTTGATGACACCAGCCGCGGGTGCTGGCACTTCGAGTACCACCTTGTCGGTTTCGAGATCGGCGAGATTTTCGTCTCGCGAGACCGACTCGCCAGGCTGCTTGCGCCACGCGACGAGCGTGGCATCAGCGACGGACTCGGGAAGTTGGGGAACGCGGATTTCCATGGTCATGGGATGATTTTCCTGATCAACGCTTGCGGCGGCCGGCCGCAGCTTCGCGCGCGGGTTCGGCTGCCTGCTCGGAGAGACGCTTGGTGGTACGGGTGTCGTCCTGACGTGCGGGCGAGGTCAACGCCGCCTGCACGAGACTCGCCTGCTCGGTTTCGTGGACCTTGCCGATCCCCGTCGCCGGCGCAGCCGCCGGCGGACGACCGGCGTACAACAACACTCGCTTGCCACCGAGGGGACGTTCCAGACGATGGCGGATCTGATACCAGGCACCCTGATTCTGCGGCTCTTCCTGGCACCAGACGATCTCCGCCGCGTTCGGGTAGCGGGCGATGATCGCGGCGTACTCGTCAGCGGGGAACGGATAGATCTGCTCGAGACGCACAAGGGCGACGTCTTCCGACGCCAGCGCACGCCGCGCCTTCAGCAGATCGAAGTACACCTTGCCGCTCGAAAACACGACGCGACGCACTTTGTCTGCATCGATCTCATCGCTCTCATCGATGATGTTGCGGAACGAGCCCTGCTCAAGATCAGCCAGCGAAGACACCGACATCTCGTGTCGCAGCAGGCTCTTCGGCGTCATCACCACGAGCGGCTTACGGAACTCGCGCAGCATCTGCCGACGCAGCATGTGGAACATCTGGGCGGGCGTCGAGGGCACGCACACCGACATGTTGGCCTCGGCACACAACTGCAGGAAGCGTTCGAGACGCGCCGAGGAGTGCTCCGGCCCCTGCCCTTCGTAGCCGTGCGGCAAGAACAGCGTCAGACCGCAGAAGCGACCCCACTTCGACTCGCCGGAACTGATGAACTGGTCGATGATCACCTGCGCGCCGTTGGCAAAGTCGCCGAACTGCGCTTCCCAGACGACGAGTACGCCGGGGTCCGTCTGCGAGTAGCCGTATTCGAACGCGAGCACGGCTTCCTCAGACAGCACGGAGTCGATCACCGTGAAGCGCGGTTGCCGCTCGGCGACATGCTCAAGGGGCACGTAGGTCTGACCCGTTTGCTGATCGTGCAACACCGCGTGTCGGTGGAAGAACGTGCCACGTCCCGAGTCCTGCCCCGAAATGCGCACTCCGTAGCCGTCTTCCAGCAAGGAGGCATAGGCCAAAGATTCCGCGCAACCCCAATCGAGCGGCATCTCGCCGGCAATCATCTTGGCGCGATTGGCGATGACCTGCTGAACCCGGGGATGCAGCGTGTGACCAGCGGGCACGGCAACCAAGCGCGCGCCGAGCGCCTTCAGGCGGCGCCCCTCGACGCCCGAGCGAACCGGCGCCGTCCAGTCGATGTTGCGCATATAGGCGCTCCAATCGACCGTGTACTTGTTGCCGATCATGCCAAGCGAAGCCTTGGCCTGCGGCCGCCCCTCATCGAGTCCCGCACGGTATTGCTCGACGAGACCGTCAGCCTCGAACTGCGTGAGCACGCCATCGGCCACCAAGCGATCGGCGTACAACTTGCGCGTTGTCGGATGCTTGCGGATCACGTTGTACATTACCGGTTGCGTCGCCGCCGGTTCGTCGGCCTCGTTGTGACCGAGCCGGCGATAACAGACGAGGTCGATGACCACGTCCTTGTGGAA
>Ga0068877_10003155_pt1 | contig 13140 bp, 15 predicted proteins | sample NOAtaG_FD_66437 | JGI IMG/M metagenome (GOLD analysis project Ga0068877, IMG submission 66437) | Freshwater lake microbial communities from Lake Erie, under a cyanobacterial bloom - NOAA_Erie_Diel6S_1000h metaG | ecosystem: Environmental > Aquatic > Freshwater > Lake | place: USA: Ohio, Lake... | reverse complement strand
ATGTCCTTGGCGGTGATCAGGCCCGTGAGGCGGAAGGCGTCATCCACTACCAGGACCTTCTCGATCCGGTTGCGGTGCATGAGTTGCTTAACCTGGTCGAGCGGTGTGCCCTCGCGCACCGTCACCAGATCACGACGGCGGGTCATGATCGATGAAACGGGCGCTTCGAGATCCTCGGCGAAGCGGACATCACGGTTGGTGACGATGCCGACGAGCTCTTTCTTGCTGTTCTGCACCGGCACGCCGGAGAAGCGCATGGCACTGGTCAGCGCGATCAGCTGGCGCACGGTATGGGACGAGGAAATGGTGACGGGCTCGCGCACCACACCGCTCTCGTAGCGCTTGACCGCACGGACCTGCTCGGCCTGCTGCTCGGCGCTCAGGTTCTTGTGGACGATCCCGATGCCCCCCTCCTGGGCAATGGCGATCGCGAGCGAGGACTCCGTGACGGTGTCCATCGCGGCCGACATGAGGGGGATGTTCAGCGTGATCTCGCGGGAAACCCGCGTGCCGAGCGTGACGTCCTTGGCAACCACCTCAGACTCGCCGGGCACCAGCAGGACGTCATCGAAGGTGAGTGCTTCTTCCAGCAACCGCAGCATGGTGTCTCCGCTCGGGCCTGTCTGAAGACAAGCCCGGAAGTATAGGGATCGGGCCCGCGAGGGTAAACGCAGGCTGGCGGGGAAATTTCAGGCCGTGAGCCCGACGGGGCAGCTCACGCCGGTGCCGCTCAGGCCGCAGTAGCCGCCAGGATTCTTTGCGAGGTACTGCTGGTGGTACTCCTCGGCATAGAAAAAGATGCCGGCCTCGCGAATCTCGGTGGTGATGGCGCCATAGCCCGCAGCGTCCAGCCCCTGCTGGAAGGCGCGGCGGCTCGCCTCTGCCAGCGCTTTCTGGTGCTCTCCGTGCGTGTAGATCCCCGAGCGGTACTGCGTCCCCACATCGTTGCCCTGACGCATGCCCTGCGTGGGGTCGTGACTCTCCCAGAACACTTTGAGCAGGGCTTCGTAGGAGGTGAGCGCGGGATCAAACACCACCAGCACCGCCTCGGTGTGACCGGTCATGCCACTGCACACCTCGCGATAGGTGGGGTTCGGCGTGATGCCGGCCACATAGCCCACGGCCGTGGAGAACACCCCGGGCTGTTGCCAGAAACGCCGCTCAGCGCCCCAGAAACAGCCCATCGCGAACTCGGCGATCTCGAGCCCTGCGGGGAAGGGGGCGACGAGCGGGTTTCCGTTTACAACATGCCTTGCAGGCACGGGCATGGATTCCGCGCGACCGGGAAGGGCCTGCGCGGCAGTAGGGAGTAGAAGGGCGGTACGTCCGAACATGGTGTCTTTACGCCGATGGCAGGGGTTGCGGTTCAGCAAGACCAAAGCTGGCCTATACTCGGTTGGTTAGCCTACCACTACGACCCACCGATCCGGAGAGCCGGCGAGTGTCCGTTTACCGATTCAGCGAGAATCCCGGTACCCGCGAGATACTCTGCCACGTTCACGCGGCACAGACCGCGGACCTCAATGCATTCCGGCTGCGGCAGGCCTGGGACTCCTCTGACTTTTCAGATTGCCACCTGCATCCCGAGAACATCGACCCCGGCCTCACCGTTGCGATGGAGGCCTTGCTGAAACCGAGGCCACGTCCCACCGGGGGCGAGGAGCCCCCGTCTCTGCACAGCTTCGTAGTGGCGACGCGCCGCGATGCCAGCTGTGTCATACACATTTCTGACGACCAGATGGCAGCTGAGGCTGAAGCGATGCCTGCAGAGGGCGGCGCGCCTCTCGGATGGCCGCAGGTGTGCTCGGCGCTGGAGGCCGCAGGCGTGGTCTACGGCATCGACGAGACGGAGATTTTTGGACTCATCGCCGACTGCGCGCGGGGCACGCACGGCATCGCCGTGCGCAGAATGCTCGCGCGTGGGCTTAAAGCCGGGAAGCCGCTTCCCAGTCGCTTCGAGAATCTCGTCACCCCTTTTCAGGACCGGGTGTTGCGTCCGGTCGAGCGAGAGGACGGGTCGGTGGATTTCCACGAACTTGGCAACATCGAGAGCGTGCACGAAGGCGACCCCTTGGTACGCCGCCACCCGCCGAGGCCCGGGCGCAGCGGCTACTCGGTGCTGGGCGACACACTCACGCTGGACATCCCGGAAGAAACGCCTTTCGCCGTCGGCGACGGAACCGTCATCGATGCCGACGACGCAGGGCTGCTCCGCGCCGCGCGCGGCGGCATACCCCATCGACTGAGCAACGGCATGAGTGTGAACGATGTCCTGCAGGTGGACGCGGTTGACCTCCACACCGGCAACATCGAGCTGGAAGGGAGCCTGGTGGTCAAAGGCGACATCCATTCCGACATGATCGTTTCGGTCACGGGGGATGTGGTGGTCGGGGGTTTCATCGAGGCTGCCCGGGTGACTGCAGGCGGCGATGTCACGGCGCGCCAAGGCATCATCGGACCGAGTGTGCAGGGCTCGCTCCATAGCTGCAGCGTCAAGGGAAGGAACATCGCGACCCGCTATGCACAGAACGCAGCGCTCGAGGCGGCGGAAGACATCAACGTCGGTCTGAACCTGCTGCACTGCCATGTAGTGGCGTGCCGCAACCTGATGGTCGGCGGGGACCGCAGCAGGACGTCCAGGGTCAGTGGCGGCGCCATCCATGCGCGCGTCAGCGTCACGGCGGGCATCTTCGGCTCCGACAAACAGGCGGCGACGCGCATCGTGATGGACGACGCAATACTCAAGCTCCGCCGGGAGGCCGACTCCCATTACTCCGAACGGCTCGAGATCGAGGACACCTGCGAGGGGCTGGAGCACTCTCTGCAGGACTTGAGGCACAAGCCACACAACCCCGCAGTGACGAACATGATCGAGCGCGTCGAAGCCACGATCGCGTCTTATCGAGAGCAAGTCCTGGCGTTCGATCAGGAGGAAGCCGACAAACGCCACGTGCTGGCCGAGATGACAGCGGCCTGCCGCGTGGTTGCCCGTGCGCACGTGTACCCGGGGCTGGAGCTGCAGTGCATGGACGCCCGCCATCGCTTCAGTGTCGAGAAAGGCCCCGTCACCTTCGGGGTGCGTGACGGCCACTGGGTGGCGATGGAGGAATGATCAGCCCTCGGGCTCAGTCGATCACGCTGCATCCGGCATCGGCGATGCGTCGCGCGGCCTCACCGAAGCGTGAGGCCTCGCTGCTAGAGGCGTTGCCATCCAGCCCGCGCTTGTAGACACCCTGACAGATCGACGCCAACCGGAAGAAACTCACCGCCAGGCAGAAGTTCCAGTCGGTGATGCCATCGATCCCCATGCGCTGGCAGTAGGACTCGACATAGGCCTCCTCCGACGGAATGCCGAGCGCCACGCGATCGATGCCCCCCAGACCACGCAGCGCGGAGCTGCCATGCGGCAGCCGCCACTGCATGCACTGGAAGGCGATATCCGCCGAAGGGTGCCCAAGCGTGGAGAGCTCCCAATCGAGCAACGCCACGACCCGATCTTCCGTGGGGTGGAACATCATGTTGTCGAGGCGGTAGTCACCGTGCACGAGTGAAACGCGGCCATCGTCCGGTGGCTCATGCGCGGCCAACCAGCTGATCAGGCGCTCCATTGACTCGAGGTGCTCGGTCTCGGCTGCGCGATACTGCTTGGTCCACCGGCTCACTTGCCGAGCGAAGTAGTTACCGGGCTGGCCGTGGCTCTGAAGCCCGACCGCATTGATATCCACCTTGTGCAGCGCCACCAGTACACGGTTCATCTCATCGTAGATACGCCCGCGGGCCGCAGCGTCCAGATCGAGGAGTGCAGGGTCCCACAGGATGCGGCCCTCCTTGAACTCCATCACGTAGAACATGCTGCCGATCACGGCATCGTCATCGCAAAGATGGAGTGCGGCAGGCACCGGCACATCAGTGCCCGCGAGCGCTGCCATCACACGGTACTCGCGATCCACGGCATGCGCTGACGGCAGCAACTGACCCGGCGGTTTGCGACGCAACACATAGCGGCCGCTCTCTGCATCGAGCCTGAACGTGGGGTTTGACTGCCCGCCGGCAAACTTCACGGCATCGCGCAGGCCGCGGAACCCCGGGATATGTGCCTCCAGGTAAGTTCCCAGCCGCTCGATGGGCAACGTGTCAACGCTCATGCTCAGGTCTCCGTGTGTGGCTCAGCCATAGGTGATCGACGACTCGCGCCCTGCGATCTCGAGGTGCGGAACCGCGTTCCAGGTAGCGAGCAGGAATTTCTCGCGGTTGATGAAAAACTGACTCAGGGAGGTATTCCGGATCTGCAGGTTGAGATCCACGATGTGGGGTACCGACAGCCCGAGCCGCCCGCCGAGCAGCGTGGCCATCGCGCCACCGGAGCCGATCGCCAGCATGCGCGTACTGCTCGCTGACAGTCCCTGGAGCGCAGCCGCGGCCGCATCGACCCGCGCGCGGAACTCGTCCCAACTCTCGGGCAAGGGTCCAGGCAGACGATCGTCTGCCCAAGCCTGCAAGGTCAGCCGTAGAACACGATAGTACGCAGACTTGTCTTGAGGGTTCGCGTGCCGGGCCGTGACCATCGGGTGCTCGGGCTCATGGCGCTCGAACGCCGCCATCAGCGCCCTGAATTCGTACTCGTCCAAGCCGGGCACTTGCAGCGAGGGCGGCAACCCGACCGGTGCGAGACCTTGCCGAATGCCGTCCAGCGTCTGCTGATGGCGGCGCAAGGTGCCTGTCACCACAGCGTCAAACCTGATGCCCCGGGCAAGAAAGTGCTCACCCAGCCAGCGCGACTGCTGCTCGCCAAGTGGCGAAAGGCAGTCGTAATCGGCCGCGTGGAACGAGGCCTGCGCGTGACGCACGAGCAGCAATTCAGCCAAGGCATATCTCCGTACGGGAGCGGATCGGGAGGGGCTGCGCCCCGGCGAGCCGCGATGGTAGCCGCAGGCCGCGGGCCATTCCACCGTACGGCAGCATGAGGCGGGCGCGAGACAGAGTGCTCCGGTTTCTAGAGTGTGGCCTCTAGCCATGGAGACTAGTCTGGCCCCGTTGTCTCCTGCCGCACCGGCAAACACGCCACACACCCGAGGACCCCTCCATGGCCAGCACCTCCTCCACCCGCAAACGCAGCGCCCCCAAAGCCCGGACGGCTTCCGCATCCGCCGGAAGCACCCGCCGCAAACCCTCCTCCCGCAAGCCCGCCAAAGGCAAAACACGCACCGACGCACCGAGCGCCCCACCCGCAGGCAAGCTCGAAGCCGCCGCGCGCGAGATCGTACTCGCGCAACTCGGCATCGCGGCCCATCTGGTGGAGACCGTGGGAATCCGCATGATCCAGGCTCGCATCGCGGCGCCAAAACAGTGGGAAGGTTTCGTGAAGCGCGGCGAGCAAGTGCGGCGCGACCTGGAGCAGGCGGGCGACGGCCTGCTCAACCAGATCATCGAGCGCGTTGGCAGCTTCGACCCGCGTGAGGCAATCGACGCCCGCATCTCCCGGGCTCGCGCACTGATGGGAATGTTCGGCCGCCGCCGTGCGGCCGCCTGACGACGCAGAATCCTGTTTCCGGGATGTTTCAGGCCGCCCTCGAGCGGCCTTTTTTTCGTCTCCGGAATTTCGGGTTGCAGGCAGAGGACCCGGGCGTTTAGTGTCTGCACGGGCGCCGCACCGCGCGTCCGGGCACAAGAGGACATCGCCTTCCCAGACAGGGAATCCGCAAGACACACGCCGGAGGGGCCCCAATGACGGCCCCGAGCATCCTGCGCCTCAGCGTCGCAGGGCATCCTGTGGAATGGCTGAGCTGGCAAGAGGCCACGTGCCTCTATGCGCGCGGCATGGTCGCATGGACGCTGGGTGAGACGGTCCGTACCGTCATGGGGGGAACCTCGCGACTGAGCGGGCAACGCTCGGCGATCACGTTGCACAGCATCATTGCGTGCAACAGCCGCGGCGGCTGGCGACCACGAGCAACCCCTCCTCTGACCAACCGCGCGCTCTTCCGGCGCGATCTCCACGTCTGCATGTACTGCGGCGATCCGACGCGAGAATCCGACCTCACGCGAGATCACATCGTGCCGAAGTCACGCGGCGGGAAGGATGTCTGGAACAACGTGGTGGCAGCCTGCAAACGCTGCAACCAGCGCAAAGGCAATCGCCTGCCCAACGAGGCCGGCATGGACATCCTGGCCATACCCTACCAACCCAACACCGCCGAGTGGCTGGCACTGGTGAACGGAGACCGCATTCGCGGCGACCAGATGGCTTTCCTGCGGCAGCAGTTCTCGAAGCACTCCCGCTGGAGCTGAGGCTGCACCCTCAGTGCAGGATGCGGTGCAATTGCGCCTGTACGCCGGCCACCCTCGAGCCCAGCATCACGATCTCTCCGGTGTACCGCCTCTCGCCGTCGCTCGTGAACTCGAATGAATACATCCGGCGGATGCGCAGCGTACCCGTGGCATCCCGGGCAAAACCCGTGCGCTGACGGCTCACGGTGTCATCGAGGAACTGCACGCCGATGTTGCGGCAGTAGTCACGCCCGGCTCGCAAAGCACGTTCTCGCACCTGCATGCCGTCGTAGAAAATCCAGCCTGCGAGGGCCAAGCCAAGCAGCAACATCCAGTGTTCAGGCATCGGGCACCCACGCGAAACGCTCTCCTACCATCTCTTCCGACACCTGCCAAAGGCGCTCCGCAGCCTGCGCATCCACGGCCCAGGGTCGATAGCCACCCTCGCCTGCCACAGGGTCCTCGTTAGGTGCTCCGACACTGCAATCCTCGAGGTACAGACCGCCCTTCGACGCGAACTGTGGTGCTGTGGCGGCCCAGGCCGTCGTGGCAGCACCGGCGCCGAGGCTCTTGAAATCGAAACCGCGATCGCTGTTGCTGCGCTGGGCGAGCAGGCGATAGTCCTCTGGTTGCAGGTAACGACCGAGCGACGTCTCGCGGATGGCACCGGGATGTACCGCGTTGACCGAAACGCCCATGTTGCCAAGGCGCCGATGCAGCGCCACCGAGAAGAGGATGTTCGCGGTTTTCGCTTGCCCGTAGGCCTGCCACTTGTCGTAGGGACGGTGCGTGTAGTCGATATCCTCGAAAACCACCGGCGAGAGTTTGTGACCCGCGGAACTCAGGTTCACGACGCGCGCAGGGGCACCATCCAGCAGTGAGGGCACCAGCAGGCACGTGAACAGAAAATGCCCGAGGTGGCAGGCTGCAAACTGCATCTCGTGCCCTTCGGCGGAGCGCTCCATCGGGCAGGCCATGACACCTGCGTTGTTGATCAGCGTACTGAACTCCGGATGCGCGTCGCGGTAGCGTGAGACCGCATCACGCACCGATGAGAGCGAGGCGAGATCCAACTCCAGGGCATCTATCCGCGAATTACCCGTGACGGCAGAAAGCTCGGCGGCCACCGCCTGCATCCGCGCCTCGCCCCGGCCGGCTACAGTCACGGCAGCGCCACGGGCTGCGAGCGCTCGTGCCGTTTCACGGCCAAGACCCACGGCCGCGCCGGTCACAATTGCGCGCATGGCAGAGAGATCAAGCCCCTCCAACACCTCGTCAGCGGTGGTGTGGCGCCCGATCACATCATGTCCGTCGGGCTGGTGTCGCGGCTGTCGGCAGGCGCCTGCGCGGCGATCTCGCCCTGCTTCAGGATGCGCAATGTCCGCGCGAGCGGGAGCTTGAGATCGATGCGCGCATCGAGCCGGTAACTCACGGGATCCTCCGGATGCTGCATGATGGAGCGTACCAACCGGATGCCGTTCAGCAGGCTCGCGGAGAGCGTCATCTTCATTTCCTGCTCGCCATAGGCGGGCACAACAGGTGGCTCCGCAATGGCACCGCTCAGGACCGGAACATCGTTGAATCCCGCGTTCAAGACGATGCCGTTGGCCTTGAGGTCAAAGCCGTTCGGATTCATGAGTTTGAGCCCTACCTCGATGCGCTGCTCCGCGCCGGACGGCGGCAAAAAGCGGATCGACGTGATGCTTATGCGTGGTTCCTCCACCGGACCCACAACACTGGCGCACGCACTGGTCAGCGCCACCAGAACAACAAGAAGCCACGTACGCCATGAGCCTGCCATCGGCAAAGCCTCCGAGAGGGTGCGGGTTTGGCGCGAGTGTAGGGGGGCGATTCGGGGCAGGCAACGCCGCTGACAGCTTTGGTCAGGCGCGAATGCAACTCCCGCCCATTGTCCACCACCACGCACAGAGCGGATGATCCGGCGCGAACCATGCATCAAGGGGTGCCACCATGCGTACGGACATCTGCGAGAAACTCGGCATACAGTTGCCGATCTTCGCCTTTACCCACTGCCGCGACGTGGTAGTGCAGGTGAGCAAGGCGGGCGGACTGGGCGTGCTCGGTGCCGTTGGCTTCACACCGGCGCAACTTCGCGAGGAGCTCGACTGGATCGATGCCCATATCGGCGGCTTGCCCTATGCGGTGGACATCGTGATCCCTCAGAAGTACGAAGGGCTCGGCAACACCGACCCGGCCGAACTCGAAAAGATGCTCGCTGCCATGGTGCCCGCGGAGCACCACGCGTTCGCTGAGACATTGCTGCATGAGCACGGCGTACCGGAATGGCCCGATCGCGATCAGCGCATGGGCCTCCTCGGCTGGACAGAAGCGACGGCAACGCCGCTGCTGGAGGTCGCCCTCGAGCGCCCCGGCGTGAAGCTGATCGCAAATGCGCTGGGCACGCCGCCAAAGGAGGTCATAGACCGCATCCATGCGAGTGGACGCCTCGTGGCCGCGCTCTGCGGACGCGTGAAGCAGGCCATCGCCCACAAGCAGGCCGGCGTGGACATCATCATCGCCCAGGGCTCCGAGGGCGGTGGCCACACGGGTGATGTGGGGTCGATCGTGCTCTGGCCGCAAATCATCGATGCGGTGGCGCCCACACCGGTATTGGCCGCAGGCGGCATCGGGAGCGGGAGGCAGGTTGCCGCAGCGATGGCGATGGGCGCGGCGGGCGTGTGGACCGGATCGCTCTGGCTGAGCGTCGCCGAGGCCGCTGCCGAACCCGAGGAAAAGGAGTGCTATTTCGCCGCCACCAGCGAGGACACCGTGCGCTCGCCCTCTTGGACCGGCAAACCCTGCCGGATGCTGCGCAACGAGTGGACGGACGCATGGGCGAAGCCCGAGAACCCCAAACCCCTTGGCATGCCACTTCAGGGTCTGGTCACGGCGGATGCCATCCGCCGCACGCACCGCTACATCGCCACCGCAGAGACACGCAAGGTCGCGTTCCTGCCAGTGGGCCAGGTGGTGGGCCAGATCCGCGAGGTCGAGACCAGCCGTGCCGTGGTGCAGCGCCTGATGCAGGAATACGTCGATGCGCTCGAGCGGCTGAACACGCTGATGGAGCGCAGCTGACACCGCGCTGAATGCTCAGGCGTGGAGGAACGCCTCCACGCGCTCGCGCTCGCGCATCGTGTCGGCATAACCGAGATCCATCAGCCGTGCGCAGAAATTGCCGTCGAACATCAGGTAGCTCGCGAAGCTGGCACCCGCGCCCCGCGGCCCTGCTCCCAGCAGCCTGAACAACAGCCGCATTGATCGGGGCTGCGCCTTCATGTAGCCCGCCGCAATGGCGTTGAAGGGCTGGGAGGGCGTGATCACCAAGGTGTCGATGTGCTGCATTCCGGTGCTCACATTCACCTGTGCGCGCAGCGGATCGGTAAGCGCATTGATGCGCTCCGCGAGCAGGATGTCTGCCTCCAGATTGTCGATGAATTCCCGGTTCAGCATGTGGCCCGCCATCTGGCCGATGGTGGGGCTGCGGCGGTCGAGCATTTCCGGAGCGTCGACGCGCCGGGTGGAGACGCCGATCACGAAGAGCCGGGAAGCACCCAGTTTCAACGCGGGGCTGATGGGGTGAAGCTGGCGCAGAGCGCCATCACCGTAGAAGGCATCCCCAATGCGTTGCGCAGGAAACAATATCGGTATGGCGGCCGAGGCCATCACATGCTGGCTGCCGAGACGCGTGGGCTCACCGCGCCGGTATACGCGGTCCCACGGCGCCACAGTGCCGCCCTCGTAGAAGGCCACCGAGGTGCCCGTGGCATAGTCCATGGCCGTGATGCAGAGCGACTGCACTGCACCGCGCGCGAGGTTCGCCCTGACAGCATCGAAATCGAGCCAGTTGTCGAGCATGCCACGCAACGGTTCGCTGTTCAGAACCGAACGGGGTGCAGCACGTTCACCGCGGCGCAGTGGCGCCAGCGCGATACGCAGAAGGCTGCCCATCACGGCACGCCAGCGCGGGTCATAGACATCACCGGGAGAGATGCCCCGCCACGTGCGGTAAAGCGCCTCAAGCCCTTCCCGTGGGCGATGTGCGTTGGCCGCAACGAACGCGGCATTGATCGCGCCTGCCGAGGTGCCGCAGATCACGTCGAAGGGCAGTTCATCTCTGCCGTGGATCTCGATGGCCGCACGGAGCACACCCACCTGGTATGCAGCACGCGCACCGCCGCCCGAGAGTATCAATCCGGTGGTCATGGTGAAGCGTCACCCAACATGGCGCGCAGCACTGGCCATTGCGCATCGCTGACCGGAGACACCGAGAGGCGTCCTTGCCGCAGTAATGCGAGATCAGAGAGCGCGGACTCATCGCGCATCCGCTGGGCAGAGAGGGGTTCAGCGAAACGACCGGTGTAGCGGATATCGACAGCGAACCATCTGGGGGCCTCGACTTTGGCCATGACGTCGACGTAAGGGCTTTCCGCGTCGAACTGCGCGGGATCGGGGTAGGCCTCCCGCACCAGCTCCGCACTGCCGACGATACCGGCCTGACGAGCAGAAGAATGATAGACAAGGCAGATGTCACCCGAGCGCATGGCGCGAAGGTTGTTGCGCGCCTGGTAGTTGCGGATGCCATCCCAGCGCATCACTGCGCCAGGTGCATCGCGGATGTCATCGAGACTGCATTCCGCAGGTTCGGTCTTCAGTATCCAGACAGCCATTGTGGCTGACACCGATACCCGGATCAGGCAGGAAAAAACCGGCTGATCGTATCCGCCACACAGGCCGGGCGATCGCTTCCTTCGATCTCGACGGTCACACGGACGATCACCTGCACGGCCCCCTTCACTTCCTCGGCAGAGACGACTTCACCACGACCGCGGATGCGTTTCCCCACGGTAACGGGCGAGGGAAAGCGCACTTTGTCGACGCCGTAGTTCACGCCCATGCGCACACCATCGACGCGCATCAGGTCCGGCAGAAAAAGATTCACCAGCGAGAGCGTCAGGTAACCGTGAGCGATGCAGGCGCCGAAAGGGCCGTCCTTCGCACGCTCGGGATCGACATGTATCCACTGGTGATCACCCGTGGCATCGGCAAACAGGTTCACACGCTCCTGCGTGATCTCGAGCCACTCCGTGGGGCCCAGGCCCTGGCCCTCCGTGCCGAGCAGCGCAGCAGGCGTGGCAAAGACGGTGGTCATGCAACTGTCTCCCGTAAAAACCGGAGCCGAGTGTAACCGCCACCTGCGGTGGCGGCATATGGCGCTGCTGCCTATACTCGCCGCACACCCCGTTCCGGGAGACTCCCATGTTCGAGTCCATCAGCCCTCCGGTGCTACGCCGTCTTGTTTTTCTCGCAATGGCACTGGGCGCCAACGCTGCACTCGCGCTCAGCGTGGGCGAAATCGGCGTCAACTCCCACCTCGGTGAACCGCTGCGCGCCTCGATTCCACTCGGGAGAATGGACGGACTTGCGGAGTCGGAAGTACAGGTATCCCGTGCCAGCGAGGAGGTTCATCGCTCCTACGGCATCGACTACGCCACCTATGCAAGCCCGCTCCGCTTCACCCTGCAGGTCGACCGGAAGGGCGAAGCGAACGTCCTGGTGAGCAGCGAACAGCCCGTGGGCGAGCCCTATGTGGATTTCGTACTCGAGGTGCGCTGGCCCACGGGCCGATCGGTGAAGCGCTTCACGCTGCTGCTCGACCCGCCACCGCGCTGAGCCGAGAGCCATGCCGATTGCAGATGTACGCGAGATCATCGAAGACATCCGGCAGGGCCGGATGGTCATCCTCATGGACGATGAAGACCGTGAGAACGAGGGTGATCTCATCATCGCCGCAGAAGCGGTCACACCCGAGCACATCACCTTCTTCGCCTCGCACGCCTGCGGGCTCATCTGCATGCCGATCACCGTCGATCGCGCCCGGCAACTCGACTTGCCCCTGATGGTGCGGGACAACCGCTCCCAGCACGAAACCAATTTCACCGTATCGATCGACGCGTCCTCGCTTGCCGAACCGGGCATCACGTCGAACGGTCGTGCTGCCACGGTGCTGGCTGCCGTCGGGCCCCGGGCCAAGCCTTCCGACATCGTGCAGCCCGGTCACATCTTTCCGCTGGTGGCAAAACCCGGGGGCGTGCTGCGCCGCGCGGGCCATACCGAGGCAGGTTGCGATCTTGCACGACTGGCCGGCTTCGAACCGGCCGCGGTCATCGTGGAAATCGTGAACGAAGACGGCACGATGGCGCGGAGACCACAGCTCGAGGTATTCGCCGAGCGCCACGGGTTGCGCATAGGCACCATCGCGGACCTGATCGCCTACCGTGCCCTCCACGATCAGACCGTGCTGCGCCGGCACGACAAGCACGTCGACACCGCTTTTGGTGCTTTCAGACTCGTGTCCTACGAGGATCTGGTGGACGGCAGCCTGCACGTGGCAATGGTCAAGGGCGAGATACGCCCCGAAAACCCGGTTCTGGTGCGGGTGCACGTGACCAACGTTTTGCGCGATCTGCTGCAGACGGAACGTCCGGGCATGGCACGGGGCTGGTCGGTAGCGGCAGCGCTCGAGCGTATCGCGCGCGAGGGTGCAGGGGTTGTGGTGCTGGTGTCGCGCAACGAAAGCCCTGCCGAGCTCGCCACGCAGATCGAGGAGTTCCCGCGCACTCCGTCGCCGCGCGCCACCACCAGCGAACAGGGACAGCAATTCTGGCGCGTGAATGGCACCGGTTCGCAGATCCTGAAAGACCTCGGCGTGCAGCGCATGAGGCTGCTCAGCTCACCTGCCAGATTCAGCGGCATTTCGGGGTATAACCTCGAGATCACCGAATTTGTAGAGAACCCGTAGGAATCTCTGACGCTCCCTAGCGCACGACCTTCGCCACGATCTCCGAGAGC
>Ga0068877_10003154_pt1 | contig 13145 bp, 12 predicted proteins | sample NOAtaG_FD_66437 | JGI IMG/M metagenome (GOLD analysis project Ga0068877, IMG submission 66437) | Freshwater lake microbial communities from Lake Erie, under a cyanobacterial bloom - NOAA_Erie_Diel6S_1000h metaG | ecosystem: Environmental > Aquatic > Freshwater > Lake | place: USA: Ohio, Lake... | reverse complement strand
AACTTGCTCTTCAAGAACCGGATGCTCTTCATCTTCCGGGGCGATCCTGAGCTTGAGAAGCTCTGTTCGGAGTTGTCCACGCTCTCGGGCAAGACGAGGAAGTCGGTGGCGAAGGACGATTTCTTCGACTCGCTCCGCTACTGCGCAAACCTCATTCCGTGGGACTGGACCTACCTCGATGAGACGACCGAGGAGGGCGAGGTGATCGTCAAAGAACCGCCTGAGCCCGAGGACGCGCGGCAGAAGGAGCACCGGCTCCGCAAGGAGTTCGTCCTTTCCTCCTTTGAACAGGCGGATGCGGACTCGATCGACGCGCAGTTTGACGAGATGAACGACCTTTTGGGGGTGTGATGGCGAAGCTCACGGCAAAGGAGATGGAGTCGCTGCTTGAGGCGTGCGCACGGGCCGGGGTGTCTCGGCTGAAGATGCCCGGGCTTGAGGTGGAGTTCCGGGGGGCGGTTGAAAACGCTGTAAAAAAGTCGGATGAGGGCGGTACACTTGAGGAAAGTGGTACGCTCGAAAGCGTGGAAGCCCAAGGGGTGGCCCAGGGGGAGCTTGAGATACGAGAGGATCAGGTGGAGACTCTCCTCATCGCAGACCCGGTGGAGTTTGAGCAGCGCCTCGTACAGGGAGAGTTAGAGGAAGATGAAGCGCCACAAGCACGACGAGCTGGAACGCATCTACAGTGAATCGGAGAGCATCGACCAAGCTCTCTTCGCTGAACAGCGTTCCAACATCCTTCTCTACATCGGCGAGCACTACAATCGCCGCTCTTCGCGCTACTGGAGCCGCATCCGCGATTCGCGGGATCTGACGACCGAACAGAAGATTCGGATCACGAAGAACCACATCCAAAAGATCCAAAAAACCGCGATCAACAACCTGATCTCGCACGCCCCGTCCGTGAAGCCCGTTCCGAACAACGAGAAGGAGCTTCAGGATCAGAAGGCAGCCGAGATGAACCACGCCGTGTGGCAGTACGAGTGCGAGCGCGTGAACATGCGCGAGCAGGTCAGGCTCGATGCCCAAGACTTCGCCAACGTGGGCGAGGTGGCGATGAAGATTTTCTGGGACACGACGAAGGGTCGGTTCCTGGGGTACAAGCCCGCGGTTGACCCAGCCACCGGCATGCAGCTTGTGGACGAGATGGGCCAGCCCGCCATGACGGACGAGCCCATGTTCTCGGGCGCGCTCGTGTACGAGCGGATCTACGGGTTCAACCTCCTGCGCGCAAAAAGTGCGCAGACGATGGAGGAGTCCCCCTATCTGATCGTGAGAAAGCTCGTGGCAAAAGACGAGCTTCTCCGCATGACGGGCGATGACCCTGAGAAAAAGCAGATCATCGACGGGGCCACGGGCGAGACGTTCCTGATTTTCGAGGGGACGAACCAAGGCTACAAGCAGGACGAGGGGCAAGTGCTCGTGAAGGAGTACTACTTCCGCCCCTGCTTCGAGTACCCGATGGGGTACTACTACATCACCACTTCGGCGGGCGTGCTGTTTGAGGGTGAGCTTCCGTTCGGAAAATTTCCGATCATCTACGAGGGCTACGACGGCGCGCAGACGAGCCCGCGCCACTACTCGGCCATCAAGCAGCTCAGGCCGTACCAGATCGAGATCAACCGCGCGTCGTCCAAGCTCGCAGAAACCCAGATCACGCTGGGGGATGACAAGCTCCTGACCCAAGCGGGCTCAAAGCTCACGAGCGGCTCGACGCTTCCTGGCATCCGCCAGCTCCAGTTCACGGGGGCCAAGCCAGAGGTTCTGCCGGGCCGCACGGGCGAGCAGTATCTCAGCTACCTCAACTCCCAGATCGAGGAGATGTACGCGGTCGGGAACGTCGCGGAAGATACGGAGCTGAACAAGCAGGCCGATCCGTTTGCGATGCTGTTTTTCTCGCTCCGGGACAAGAAGAAATTCTCGCTGTATGCCGAGAAATTCGAGCGTTTCCAGATCAGCAAGTGCCGCTTGGCGCTCGAGCTTCTGCGCGAGTACGCGGACGAGAACATGCTTGTTCCGATGGTGGGCCGTCACGAGATGGTCAACATCGCGGAGTTCAAGTCGGTGGAGCCTCTCTCCTTCCAGATCAAGGTGAAGCCGCAGGTGGACGACATCGAGACGATGTTCGGCAAGCAGCTCGTCATGAACCACGCCATGCAGTACGTGGGTGGGCAGCTTGAGCGCGAGGACATCGGTCGCATGATGCGGGCGATGCCGTTTGGGAACTTCGAGGAAGCGTTCGCCGATCTTACGCTCGACTACGACTCGGCCACGAACATGATCTTGGCGCTTGATCGCGGGCAGATGCCCGTAATTTCGCCCAAGGACAACCACGGCTACCTCATCAAGCGCCTCGTTGCGCGGATGCGGCAGAGCGACTTCATGCAGCTCGACCCGCAGGTGCAGCGGCTCTACGCGCAGGTGTACCAGGGGCTTCTTTCCATTGAGGCCGAGATTCAGAAGGAAATCCAAGCGGCGCAGGCTGGCTTCATTCCGTCTGGCGGCGCTCGCGTGAAGGTGGACTACTACGTGCCGAAGCCGGGGAAAGAGGGCGCGGTTGAGCGCGCGACTCTGCCTGCCGAGGCCGTGGACTGGCTGATTAAGCGGCTGTCGCAGCAGGGCTCCTCGCAGGAGCAGCTCCAGACGCAGCAAGCCGGAGTATTGGCTGACTTGGGTCAGCTCATGGGTGGTCAACCTACTCCTGTCGGGCAGACTCCGCCGCCCGCGCAGGATGTCCAAATGGCGGGGTTAGCATGAGGGCAGGCAAGGCCCTCGGGAGTAGCACATGGATGAAGTGACCACGACGAGTGTTGACCAAACGATCGAAACGACGGGGACGGGAGCTGCACCCGATTCCCTGGCCGCGCCCGCTGGCGCGGAGGCGGCGGCTCAAGGTGTAGGAACGGCTGGGGCCCCATCTTCCTCCAGTCCGGCTACCCCCGCCTCGGCGGAGGGGTTGGCCGCTACTCCTCCTGCTCAATACCAGCCGAATTTCAAGTACAAGGTGCAGGACACCGAGGCTGAGTTCGATGAGGCGCTCCGTCCGCTGATTAAGCAGAAGGAGATCGAGGAAAAGATCCGCGAGCTTTACACGAAAGCGGGCGGCCTTGACGCGATCAAGCCCAAGCACGAGAAGCTCAAGCAAGACTTCGAGCAGACGATGCAGAAGTACACCGAGATTTCGACGAACTACTCGAATCTCGACAAGTCGCTGCGCCTGCTCTCGAAATACGTGGAAAAGGGGGATTTCGACTCCTTTTTCAGCTCCCTGAAGATCCCGGACAAGGCGATTTTCGGCTGGGTGAATCAGAAGCTCAAAGAAATGGAGCTTTCGCCCGAGGAGCGGACGAGACTTGCCCAGCAACGGCAAGAAATGACGCGCGCGTTGACGGTTGAGGAGCAGAACGCTGAACTCCAGCAAGAGCTTCAGCAAATTCGCACCGAGACGTTCCGCACGCAGATGAGTGTCGCGCTCGCAAGGTCCGACGTTCAGAATGTGATGAAGGCTTGGGATGAGCGGGTTGGCCGACCCGGCGCGTTCTTGGCTGAAGTGCAGAAAGTCGGTTACTACCACCATCTCCAGACCGGGCAGGATCTTCCCCCGGAGCAGGCGGTGGCGGAAGTCGTTGGGACTCTGGGCAAGGTGATTGGCACCGGCGCGCCGCAAGCCGCGACCGGCATGACCACCACTCCTCCGGCTGGGGCTACAGCCGCGGGTGCGCCGAAGCCGGTTCTCCCCAACGTCGCGTCGTCGGGCAGCTCGCCCGTGCGCCGCGCGCCGAAATCTTTGGATGATCTTCGGAAGATCGCAGACTCTCTCTAAACTGAAAGGACAGCCAAATGGCTACCAACACTTCGTTCAATGACATGCTGAACGAGTATCTGGCGATTGACCTGCTTTCGTCGGAACTCATCAAACGCGACTACTTCTTCACGAAAGTCGATAAGGATCAGGGCTGGAAGGGCGGCACGCTGCCCGTTCCGTTCAAGGGCGCGCAGGCTTCGAGCGTTAAATTCGGCGGCCTGACGAACCAAGCCGACGTGTCCGAGTACGACTACGTTCGTGGTCAGATCTCGGCGCAGCAGGAAGTCTGGGGAACGCTGAAGTTCAACCAGACGGACCTCGTGCGTCACGACGGCTCGGTCAACGAGAAGTCGTTCCTGAAGATGCTCCCCGACCAAATCGAGGAGTTCATGGAGCACATGAAGATGGCGGTCGCCATCAACATGCTCTCGGGCCCGCACTTCGCCACCGTCATCGCTGACGGCTCGGCGGCGAGCGGCATCCTGGGCGTCGATAAGATCGACCGCTTCGAGCTGGGCCAGAAGGTTGTCATCAAGGACAACAACAGCCCGCAGCTCGCGCTGTACGTGGTCGCCATCGACATCAACGCCAAGACGATCACCGTTTCGCTCACCCGCGGCGGCGCTGCTGCTGACGTGTCGGCGTACTCGGTGGCGCAAGCGGCGAAGCTGTACCATGACGGCGTCATGGTCGGCGGCGTGGTGACGAACACCTTCACCTCGCTCCGTTCGGCCCTGCTCTCGGCGGCCAACGGCGGCTCGGCGCAGCTCTACGGCGTGACCAAGACGGCGTACCCGTACACCCAAGCGGTGAACATCTCGGGCGCGTCGATCTCGGCCTCGAACATCCTCGACAAGCTGTTCGACGCCTACACCGAAGTTCGCACCCGCGCCCGCGGCAACGCGAACACGATTCTCATGAGCTACAAGCACCTCGGTTCGGTGATGAAGCTCATCGAGAGCCAAAAGGGCGCGTTCAAGACGACGGCGACGGCCACCAAGGCTTCGCTGTACGGCTGGACCGAGATCGAGATCACCTCGGTCAAAGGCCCCCTCACGATCGTCGGCATCCAGGAGATGGACGACGACATCGTGATCTTCGTGGACTGGAAGGCCATGAAGTTCTTCTCCAACGGCCTGTTCCGCAAGCGGATCGCGCCGGATGGGAAGCAGTACTACGAAGTCCGCGAAGAGTCGGGCTTCTACTACCTCCACGACGTTTGCCTCTACGGCGAACTCGTGGTCCACAAGCCGTCGAACTGCGGCATCATCCACTCGATCCCGAACTACTAAGGCGAGATGGGCGAACGGGGCTCGGGGAGGCGACTCCTCGGGCCCCGGCCTGCCTGAGCTGGGGGACATGGCGCGGTGTCGCTCGAACTGATCCTCAAAGACATCGACGATCCCTACATTCAGGAGAACTTCTCGCGTCTCCGTAGGTTCATCGACGATCAGCCGATCCTGGCGGGGAACTGGCAGTTCTTCCAGCTCGACATTCCTTCCGCGCAAGCGGACCTACGTTTTCAGCACAAGCTCGGTTTCCGTCCCAAGGACGTGATCGTCCTGTCGGTTGATGGGGACAAGCGGGTCGATTTCCGGTTCGACCTGTTCACGAAAGATTTCATCTTCCTCTCGACCCAAGGCGCGGCCTGCATCCGCTTCCTGCTGGGCTCATACGATCAGGAAGGGTTCATCTCGCGCCTGCGCGATTTGACGCAGGTCCCGGCGACCGTGAGCCCCATCACTGGCGGCTCCGTTATCACCGGCAGTCTGATCCTCCCTGCCAATACGGTGACTGACGTGGATGTTCAGGCGCTCACGGCGGTGAAGTGCTTGGATTATCAGATTTGCCTGCGAAGACAGGCGGGCACCCAGACCAAGTTCTTCCGCTTCGCGGTGGCAAACGGTGCCGCGGGTCTTTTTGATTCCGTTTACGCGAAAATCGGCGATCCTTTGAATGTTGGGATCAGTGCTCAAAGCTCGGGGGGAAGCTACTTCGCGCGCTTCACGAATAATGAAGCCTTTAATGTTCTCCTCGAATTCAGCCGAATTACTTAGTCAAAGGAGTGACTAAATCACATGGCAAGAATTCTTCATGGCGTTGAACGTGGTCTGAGAATCTACGCAGAGAACAGCGACACCTCATTCGTCGATTTCCTGTTCGGTGCGGCCCTCCCCGGTGGCGACAGTGGTCCACAAGATGCTGCAAGCATCGGCTCGATCTACGCGCGCACGAACGGCGAGCTGTACCAAAAAATTGCGTCGAGCAACTCGCCAAGCGACTGGCAGCTAAACGGCTCGTCCGCGGCGGTCGTTGGCCGCTGGCGGCCTGAGCGCGTTCGTGCGGTCACGAACGACACCGTTTCGATCGGATCGCGGGACCTTTCGACCACGCCGTTCGCGGACGACGAAGCGCCGCTTCTGACCGCGTCTGATTTCCAAGTGGGCGATCACGTCATCGCGGACGCGGACGGCACCCCCGTTCTCCTCCAAGTGACGGCGGTTTCCGCGCCAAACGTGACGTTCGCTGCCGCGGCAAGCCCGCTTGCTGCGGACGACACGTTCATCGCGATCCACTACCTGCCCGATACCCCGGCAGGTCAGGAAGGTCGCGCGATCGTCAACTACAACGGCTCGCTCATCGTCAAGCTCGGCGACATTGACTGGAGCTTGGCGACGGGCATCTCGCTCGCTTCGCCCTACACCCCGGCCAACGGCACCCTTGCCGCGGGAGACACGCTCCAGCTTGCGATCGAGAAGCTGGATGGAAACCAACTGGACCTCATCACGCTCTCGGGTGTAGCCCAAGGCGCGGTGGATCTGGGCACCTTCACGGGTGCGACGATCCCCGACTCCTCGACCGTTAAGGGCGCACTCCAGTCGCTTGAGACGGCGCACGAGGAAGTCGATCAGAACGTCAACGACCTCATCACGCTTTCTGGCGTGGCTGAGAACGCGACGAACCTTGGGACCTTCACGGGTTCGATCATCCCGGACAACCAGACCGTCAAGCAGGCGCTCCAAGCCTTGGAGACGGAAGTTCAGCAGGGCGGTCGCGCCGTCGTTGCGGCCATCACGGCGGCCCAGACGGTGGACTCGGTGCTGGTGGACTCGGTTGCGGCGGTGAAGTGGTACGTACAGGTGAGCGAGGATGCGGCTCCTGCGAACGTCAAGGCGTTTGAGGTTTTCGCGGCTCACAACGGACACGCGGGCGCGGATGCGACCGGGGTGGACGACACGGTGTACGCCGCCATCAAGCGGGGCTCGAACTTCAACCTGAACCTGTCGGTGGACATCTCGGGCACCGGCGCTGCGCAGGTGATGCGGCTTCGCGCGTCGTCCAGCTCGGCGGGCGTCACCGTCCGCGTGAAGCGTGAAGAGGTTCGCTTCTAATGTTGGATAGGACCCGGTCACTTGACTCCGAAAATGGCATTGTCCTTTCGGAAGATGGGCCGGGTCTTTTTTCTGATGTGTCCCCCTCCGTCTCGGGCTTTGAGGTGGAGGGGGACCGCTTAATCGACAGCCAAGGCCGCGCGTGGGTTTTCTCAGGCGGCGGCTGGGTCATCGACGCAACTTTTTCGGTCAGCTCTCCGCGCGAGCAGGAGGTTTGGCGAGTCCCCACGGCGCAAAACATGCTCCAGGTGGGGGCGCTTCTCGTAGAGGGTGAACTTCAGATCGACGGGGGGCTCTTTCTTGAGGAGTTCTCCAACTCGGCTGAGTTTCCCGCCGAGAACTTCTCCTTTCGCCGGGTAGACCCGGCGCAGCTTGTGCGCGTGGATGGCGGGCAGCAGATGCTCGTCGTTCCGATTGGTGGGTTTGAGGTTGAGGGCGAGATCCAGGTTGATGGGCAGCTCATCCTAGACGATTTTGATGTAGCAATTGAACAGCAGCCGATCGTCTCCCCTCCCGACAACTTTTCCTACAAAGAGGTGCTGGCTGGTTTGGACGTGACGGTCCCCACCCGCCAGCAGATGATCGTTGATGGATTGCTCACGGTGGAAGGTGGGCTTATCCTTGAGGGCGAACTGTCACTGATTTCGGACGAGCGGGACGACGGTCTTTCACCGTTTCGCCTCGTGGTGGGTGAGACTTTTCGGGTGCCCGAGAAAAAGCAGCTCCTCATTGTGGGAGTTTTTGAACTTGAAGGGACACTCGAAGTTGAAGGAAATTTCGCATTGGGGGCATGACATATGGATGGCTTGATTAGACTTCGTTCGGCGCAGACTTTTCCGGTGAGCCCGAACCCGCCCGTTGGGCGCTACTACATCGGGATCGACGCAACGGACGGCAGGCTGAAAAAGCAGAACTCCTCGGGCGTCGTCACGGACTATGACTCGGGCGCGAGCTTTTCCGCCGAAGATGCGCAGGACGCGGTGGGTGGAATTCTTCAGAACAGCTCCACTCTGAGCCTGACCTACAACGACGCGGGCGGGACGATCACGGGTGCCGTGATCCCTGGCGGGGTCAATCACAACGCGCTTCTCAACTACGTGGCCGACGAGCACGTCCCGCACTCGGCAGTTGAAATGCAGACGGCAGCGTCGAGCGGGCTGTCGGGCGGTGGCTCGATTGCGGCCACGCGCGCACTGCGTGTGGACATGTCGGGTGTGGCGGATAAGGCGCGGCCTGAGTCGGGCGATTTCATGCTCGTTCAGAATGGCTCTACGCTCCGCCGCGTGAAATACGAGCGAGTCAACTTCACCTCGCCCGACCGCTACCGTTTCCTCCAGAACGACTTCATCACGGAGACGCTGGGAGGTCTTGTTTCTACGGTGTCGGGTACTGGCGCAAGCGCGCAGGCCGGTACATTTGGCGTGGACCTGACAGAGCAGGCGCAGGGCGTCGTGCAGATTGACACGGGCACGACTGCCACGGGCCGCTCTTTCTTGGGGTCTGCCAACGTCAACGCCCTTTGGGTGGCGGCGGGTCAGATCATCCGCTGGGGCTCGCGCGTAGTCCCTGAGCTTCTCTCAAGCGGCGTGGATACGTTCATCATGCACGTAGGCTTGCTCGACAACAGCGGCGGTGGCGAACCCACGGACGGTGCCTACTTCCGCTACACGGACGCCGTGAACGGGGGGCGCTGGGAAGCGATCGTTGCTGCCGGTGGTACGCGGCAGGCGTTCGATACGGGCGTGCTCGCGCAACAGCAGTATCAGGTGCTTGAGGTCGAGATCGACTTCACCGGGCCGTCCCCGGTCGCGCGTTTCTTCATCGACGGGGTTTTGACGAACACGGTGACGGCCCCCTCCCCGGTACCCCAGGGCCCGACGCAGGCGTTCGGGATGGGTGTCAGCATCGCAAAAACGGTGGGGACTAGCCAACGAAACCTGTCTATGGACTGGTACTACTTTGAGCTGGATCGGAGCACGGCGCGCTGATGCGGTACACGAACTACTTGGGCACTCCCGGGCAGGTGGCTGACCTCGAGTCGAGGCGGGTATTTGCTCGGGATTTGCTGCTCGCCCTGAAGGCAAAGAACATTAACGAGGGGATGCAGTGGTTTCAGGCCATCCACATGCACGCGCGGTCGGCGGCTTGGAAGGTCACGCTTCCTCCGCAGCTTGGCGGGGCCGTTTTGACGGTGGACCTGATGAACATGTTCAGTTCCGGGGATATTGAAACGGCGTGCCTTGCGATGATCTACGGGGAGCCCGATGAAATGACGGCCCCGCAGCACTGGATCACGCCGGAACGCAAAGAGTGGCTTGTCTCCCAGATGAAGGAATTTCTGGGCTGGCCGTGAGAATACGGGTGGGGTTCTCCAAGCCACGCAGTTGGTTCGCACCGTTCGCATGGGCGATCCAAGCGGTGGAGGGGACCCCCTACTCGCACGTGTACGTTTCTTCCTACTCCGCGATGGCCTCAAGCGAGCTGATCTATCAGGCCAGCGGAACCCAAGTGAACTTCATGGGCCTCCGCCACTTTTCGCGCGTGGCGCAGGTAGTCAAAGAGTTCGAGTTCGAGATTTCCGAGCGCCAGTACCGCGAGTACCTTGCATGGGCAATTCGTGAGGCAGGGGCTCCGTACGGGGTCAAGGCAGTTCTTGGAATTGCGGTCCAAAGGCTGTTTAATTTGAAGAAGAACCCATTTTCTGACCGGAGCAAGTCGTGGTTTTGCTCGGAGCTTGTGGGGGTAGTACTCCGCGATTTCGTCGGGGTGCAGATCAAGGACGAGGAGCTTGAAAGCGCGGGCCCTCGGAAGATTTTCGAGATTTGCGAAAGGTTGGCGCAGGGGAAATGAGCAAACCAACGACCAAGACGGAACTCCTGAAAACCCACGCCGCCGAACTCGTCAAGCAGTTCATTGAGTACGATGGGGCGGATCGACCGTCCAAGGTCTACACGGCGATGTCGGGCGCGAAGCACGGCGAGCCCTGCGAAGTGACCGAGTACATCTACCGCGGCCCCGTGACCACGCAGATTCAGGCCCGAAAAGAGGGCTACGCGACCTGGGATTCGGCGTGGGACGCTGACTTCACGGTGTCGGAGGTCTGATGTCGATTTTCGAGAAGTCGCGGTTTGAAATCTGGAACGCCCTCCAGCACCCGTACAAGCACACGCTGTCTGACTTCTCGTACGTGAACCCCGCGCTCCCCGGCGTGACGAACGTCGAGGGCGCGCTCAATTGGATGCTCGCGGTTCTGTACCCGAACGCGAAGGCTCCGGTCGCCACCCCGGGCGATCTTCCGCTTGCTGGGAACTCCCTCAACGACTACCGCGTCGTGACGGACGATGGCGACGGCAAGTCTGCGGGCTACCGCTGGGAGCAGCGCGAGGGTGAGGCTACTCCGTCTTGGCACAAGATCATGGACGTGGACTGGAGCACCGAGAGTATTCTCGAGGGCTTCTTTGACGTTTCCCAAGACCTCTACGTGCTCGCACGTGGCAAGGAGGACTTGGACGCTTCGGGCACACCGATCGTTGGCGTTTTTGCGGGCCAGACGATCCACGGCGGGGCGGCAGCAAACCAGAACCTCACGCTTCGCGCGAACTCGGGCGATGGCGTTGGCCCGCACACGGGCTTCGTCCAAGTGGACGACAACTTCCGCCCGACTCAGGACGCGGCGTGGGATCTTGGCACGGGTAGCGAGCAGTTCAAAGACCTCTACCTCTCTGGCACCGCCTCCATCGGCGGGATGCTCGTTTCCGTCGATTCGATTCAGCCGCAGGCGGGTGAGCTTCTTGTCACGGGCGACCTGACTTCGACGGCGGATGTCGAGGGCAACACGGGCACGTTCTTGACCCAAGTTGAGATCGGCAGCGCACTCCTGCTTGCCCCAGGATCTATCACGGACACGTCTGGGGCGATCTCCTTTGGCACTGCAAACCTTTCCACGACGGGCACGCTCGCTGCTGGGGACACGACGGTTTCTAGCGACCTAGTTCTCGCCGCGGGCTCGATCACGTCGGTGTCGGGTGCGATCTCGTTTGGCAACGAGAACCTCTCGACGACGGGGACGCTCAACGCGGGCGTCACGACGGTAGATGGGCTTTTTGTCGGACAGCTCCACCTGTTCGATCACAAGATCAAAGCTACGACTCCCAACGGAGATGTGCGGCTTGAGCCAAATGGAACGGGGAGCGTTGAGATTCTTGGCCCGATGGACACCCAAGACGTGTTCGTCACGGGCGACATCACGGTCAGCTTAGGGAATATTTCGGTCGATTCGCTTCTGCTTGACGGCAATACGATCTCGATCCTCTCGCCCAACACGAACCTCGTTCTGTCTGCGGACGGCACGGGCGTCGTTCAGGTCACGAAGTCCGTGGTTCCGAGTGTCGGAAACTCGCTTGATCTGGGCGAAAGCGGCACCCGCTTCCGCGACCTCTTCCTGAATGGCGGCGTCAGCGACGGGACGAACTCGATCTCGGTTGTAACCCTGCTCGCGCTCCGCGACGTGACGGTTGGGGCAGCCATTGGGGACTCCCTCTTCTGGGATGGCTCGAAGTTCGTCGCCTCCAACCCCGACACCGAGATCGACCACGGCGAGCTTTCGGGCCTGCTGGATGACGACCACACGCAGTACGCTCTACTGTCCGGTCGCGCGGGCGGTCAGACGCTCATCGGAGGTACTGCGGCAGGAAACAACCTGACCCTCCAGAGCACGTCGAACGTCACGCGCGGGGCGGTGAAGTTCGCTGACCGCTTGGAGCCCGTGACCGCGGCGTCCTTCTCAGGCTCGTGGAGCGGAACGGACATCGGTGCCGCGAGCTTCGCTTTCCGCGATCTCCACATGCGCGGGGAAGCGCGTGGGTTCCGGCTTGAGAACTTCACGTTTGCAACTCTGCCTGCGGGCTCGGCTCAGAACACGGGCCGAGTGATGTTTGCGACGGACGTGCAGAAAGCCTACATTGATGTGGGCGGCGTCGTGAAAGTGCTCGGCGTTTCCAAGTTCGTGGTGGACACGACGTGGAGTGGCTCAGAAACAACGAAGACGGTAGACGTGTCGAGTGAGATCACGGACGCGCGCAATGCGATCTGGTCGCTCAAGGACAACGCCAACGACTTTGAACAGATGTTCGTCTCGATCCGGGCGATCTCTGCTACCCAGGTGCGGATCGACGTGACGCCTGCGCTGCCTGCGGGTAGCTACCGACTGATCGGGATCGAGTGAGAAGGAGCTAAGGAATGGCTAAGATTTTCGGACAGCTTGAGCGGGCACAACTTGAGGTGCTCGCCGCAGACCCGGCAAGCCCGCCGCAAGGCTTGGTCTACTTCAACTCGGCCACAAGCCGTTTTCGCTTTTACACGGGCACGGTGTGGAAGGATCTGGAAGGCGATCTCCTCACCCACACGGGCGCGAGTTCTGGCGTTCACGGCATCACGGGCGCAGTCGTCGGTACGACGGACACGCAGCAGCTCTCGGGCAAGAGCTTCGCGCAGAGCCTCCTGCCTGAAGCGAACGGGACGCGCGACTTGGGCACGGCGGTGCTGACGTGGAAGGACGCGCATCTTTCGGGCTTCATCGGCATGGGCGAGATTGCCACTCCTTCGGCTCCTGCCGCCAACCGCTACCGCCTCTACTTCAAGACGGACGGGCGGCCCTACTACATCAACTCGGCTGGCCTTGAGCGCCCGGTGGGTGCGGGCGGAGGCGGGGCTGGTTTCCAGTGGACGCAGATCGCGGGCAACGCCGCGCTTGAGGATCAGGAGTTCAGCGCGCGGATCTTCCGCTTTGAGGCGGCGCTTGGGCAGGAGCTTCATGCGTCGGTGCAGGTTCCGACCTCCTATGCCCCGGGGACGCAGATCCAGCTCGTGGTCGCGGCCTACAGCCCGAGCAGCGCGAACACCATTCTGCTGCGCGCGCAGAGCACGCTGATTCGCCCGGGCACGGACGC
>Ga0068877_10003144_pt1 | contig 13162 bp, 10 predicted proteins | sample NOAtaG_FD_66437 | JGI IMG/M metagenome (GOLD analysis project Ga0068877, IMG submission 66437) | Freshwater lake microbial communities from Lake Erie, under a cyanobacterial bloom - NOAA_Erie_Diel6S_1000h metaG | ecosystem: Environmental > Aquatic > Freshwater > Lake | place: USA: Ohio, Lake... | reverse complement strand
CGATCACCGCCGAGGAGGTCGATCGCATCAAGGCCCGCGCGAAGAGCCAACTCGTGATGCAGCAGGAATCGAGCGCGGCGCGGGCCGGCGCCGCGGCCCGGCAGTGGTATCACCTGGGCACGGTGCGGCCGCTGGCGGAGGAATTGGCCCGCTACGACTCGCTCTCGGTCGAGTCGATCGAGCGGTGGCTCGCCGCACAGCCTCCCAAGGATCTCTCGATCGTGTCGCTCGGCCGCGAGCCGCTGGAGGTGCCCCGTGCCCTTTCTGCATGAACGGCTCGACAACGGCCTCGACGTGATCGCCGAGACGAGCACCGCGGCCGTCTCGACGAGCATCGGCTTCTTCGTCAACACGGGGAGCCGCGACGAGCGCGACGCCGAATGGGGCGTGAGCCACTTCCTCGAGCACATGGTGTTCAAGGGCACGGCCGATCTTTCCGGCGACGAGATCAATCGCCGCTTCGACGGCATGGGCGCCAGCGCCAACGCCTTCACGAGCGAGGAAGACACCGTCTACTACGCCACCGTGCTACCCGAGCGGCAGGGCGAGGCGGTGGAGCTGCTCGCGCGGATGATGCGGCCGGCGATCCGCGCGGAGGATTTCGACACGGAGAAGCTCGTCATCCTGGAGGAGATCCGGATGTACGACGACCAGCCCCCCTTCGGCGCCGACGAGCGGTGCCGCGCGGCCTTCTTCGGCGGCCACCCGCTCTTCCGCAGCGTGCTCGGCACGGTGGACTCGATCGGGGCCCTGCCGGTCGCGGCGATGCGCGAGTATCACGCCCGGCGGTACGCCCCGAATCGGATGGTGCTCGCTGCCTCGGGGGCGATCGACTTCCCGGCGCTCGTGGCCGATGCCCGCCGGTGGTGCGGCCACTGGGCTCCGCAGCCCGACGCGGCGCCGCGGATGGTCGCTCCGCAGCCATGCTCGGCCGCCACGCCCGAGACGCAGCGGATCGAACGGCCGGCCGCGACGCTGGCCTACGCCGTCCGCGCCGTGGCCGGGCCCGACGAGCACCACGCCGATCGCTTCGCCGCGAAGCTCCTCACGACCGTGCTCGGCGATTCATCGGGCAGCCGGCTGTACTGGGAACTGGTCGATTCCGGTGCTGCGGAGCAGGCCACGCTCCACCATCAGGAATTCCTCGACGCCGGACTCTTCGTCAGCCAGCTCTCGTGCGCCGCGGAGGATGCGCCCGAACTGCTCGAGCGCATCGCGGCCGTCTATCGACAGGCCAGTCGCGACGGCATCGGCCGCGAGGAATTCGAGCAGGCCCGCAACAAGCTGGCGGGGCGCGTCGTGCTGGCGGGCGAACGGCCGCGGCGGCGGCTCTTCGAGGTCGGCGGGGAGTGGGCCCACTCGGGCGTCTACCGCACGGTCGGCGAGAGCCTGGCGATCGTGGAGTCGCTCACCCGCGACGACCTCCACCGCGTGCTCGAAACCTGGCCACTCGACGCCCCCGCCGCCACGGTCGTCGCCGGGGATCTCGCGTAGGACACGCACGCGGCCTCGCGCGGCGTCCACGACGCTTCCACCCAACTGTCCGTGGCGGGCGATGCGTCGCGAGTGCCGGCCGTGACCGTCCGGTGGTTTCGTGCGTGCGAGGCGATTTGAGCACGCGCCATCGCCACGCCTATCGTTCCGCCCGCTTCCGCTCACGGGCCGACGAGGGCAACGATCGTGTCGCCGAAGATCGCCTCGCGATTCTCGCCCGGCTGCGAACGCCTGGAGAGGCGTCAGCCGCTCGCGGCGAACGTGGTGCTGGAGTGGAACGAGACCGCGTTGGCGACGATTCGGGTCGAGCGGACTCCACCGCCTCCGGCCTCGAGGGCGCTCGCGATCACCCACATCGCGATGTACGACGCGATCACCGCGATCGACCGCAGGTTCACGCCGTACCAGGTCGCCCTGGTCGCTTCACCGCTGACGAGTCGCGAGGCGGCGGTGGCGAGCGCGGCGCACCGCGCGCTCACGGCGCTCTTTCCCGCCCACCAGGCGGCCTTCGACCGGCAACTCACGAGCAGCCTCGCCGCCGTGCCGGATGGAGTCGCCGAGACGCTAGGCGTGGCCCTCGGCGTTCGAGCGGCGAACGCGATCCTGGCCGCCCGTGCCGACGACGGCTGGAACGACACGGTCGTCCATCAGCCCACGCCGCTTCCCGGCCACTGGCAGCCGACGCCGCCGGCCAACGCCCCGTCGCTCCTGCCCCACTGGGGCAACGTGCGGCCCTTCGCGATGTCGAACCTCGCCCGGTTTACACCGCGCGCGGTTCCCGCGCTGACCAGCGCGAAGTACGCCGCGGAGTTCCGGGAAGTGAAGAGCCTGGGGGCGGCCGACAGCACCACGCGCACCGCGGACCAGACAGCCAGCGCGCGTTTTTGGAGCAACGGGGCCGGCACGGCGACACCGCCGGGCCACCTCAACACCCTCGCCGCGCTCACCGCGACCGCCCGACGGCTGACGGTTTCGGAGTCCGCCCGACTCTTCGCGATGTTCAACGTCGCACTCGCCGACGCCGCCATCATGGCCTGGAACGCGAAGTATGCGACCGACTCCTGGCGGCCGGTCACGGCGATCCGTGCCGCGGACACCGACGGCAATCCCCGCACGATCGCCGATCCGACCTGGACGCCGCTGTTGGCCACACCGCCGTTTCCGTCGTACGTCTCCGGGCACGCGTCGTTCAGCGGCGCGGCGGCCGCGGTGCTGAAGTCCTACTTCCGCTCCGACTCCTTTCGCTTCACGCTGCCATCCGAAGACCCGGCGATCGCGGCGCGGTCGTTCACCTCGTTCTCTCAGGCGGCCCGCGAGTCGGCCGACAGCCGCCTCTACGGCGGCATCCACTGGCGGTCGGACAATGCCGACGGGCTCGCGGCCGGCCGCAGGATCGGCAACCACGTGTTCGCCACGCTCTTGCGACCTCTCGATCGGCGGCCGCCCGCCGGTCATCTCTTCGGCCGCCTCGCCGCGAGCCCGGAGGGCCTGCGGTTCCCCGCGGCGCCGCTGACGACCTCGCCTTTGCCGGCGGGCTGAGCCGGTTCCGCGCTCGCGCTTCCGCCCCGCGTTGGCCTCGGGCATAATTCGATTTCGTCCCGTCCCGTCGAATGACCCGCATGGCCCCGCTCTTCGCCAACCGCTGGCTCACCGCCCTGCCGCCGATCTGGCTGGTGGGCACGGGCGCCCTCGTCGCGCTGCTGCTGGCGCTGGCCGTGTACGCGATCCTCACGGTCGTCCGTCCGCGTGCGGCCGCGGAACTCCGCGTGGCGCTGCGGGACGGTTTTCTCGGCCCGCTCGGCTGGCTGCTCGTCGTCTACGCGGCCGTGGCCGTGGCGTTCACGCCGCTGGTGCCCGTCGGCCAGATGGCCCGCTCGCTCGTGCGAATGACGTCGGCCGACGAGGCCTCCGCGTCGGTGTCGGTGCCTCCCGGGGGCCAGCCGGTCGAGATTCCCCTCGAGCTGCGGCCGCAGGAGCTGCAGTCGCTCGACATCGTGGCCGACGCGCCGTTGCTCGTGAAGACGCAGCAGCCGATCGCCGGCTTCGCGATGGAGAAGGTTCCCGACATCGACCTCGATGCCGGGAAGCCGTACGAGTGGCGGCGGGCCGAAGGGGCCACCAACCCGTTCCTCGGCCAGCGGGCCAGGCTGGAGGCGGTGAACGCCGGGAGCGCGCCGGCGAACCTCACCGTTCGCTGGCAGCTCGCCCCCGAGTTTCCGCAGACGGCCGTGCTGCCCTGGACGATCGTGTCGCTGCTGGCGATCGGCGGAACCTACGCCGTGTTCCGGCTCGGCGCCCCGCGGATCGCCGCCATCGCCTCGGCCACCACGAAGGAGGCGATCGGCCAGCCGGTCTTCACCGTGGCCCTGGTGGCGGGGGCGGTGCTGCTCGTGGCGTTCATCGTGATCCCGTACAACACGTTCGGCGAAGACGTGAAGATGCTCAAGGACAGCGGCCTCACGCTCACGAAGGTGCTGGCCCTGCTCGTCGTCGTCTGGACGGCGAGCATCGCCGTGGCCGACGAGATCGAGGGCCGCACGGCCCTGACGGTGCTCTCGAAGCCGCTCCGCCGCTGGCAGTTCGTGCTCGGCAAGTTCGCCGGCCTCGTGCTCGTGGCCCTGCTCGTGTTCCTCATTCTCGGCGGCGTGCTCATGGCCACCACGAGCCTGAAGGTGATCTACGACGCCCGTGAGGGGGCGAAGGTCGATCCGGTGTGGAAGGAATGCGCCGACGAGATGATCACCGTCGTGCCGGGGCTCGTGCTGTCGTTTCTGGAGACCGTGCTGATGGCGGCGGTGAGCCTGGCCGTCTCGACCCGGCTCGGCATGGTGCCCAACCTGATCGTCTGCTTCGCGATCTATTCGCTCGGTCACCTCGTGCCGCTGCTCGTGCAGTCGAGCGTGGGCAAGTTCGCGATCGTGCGGTTCGTGGGGCAGCTCTTCGCCACGATCCTGCCGGTGCTCGATCACTTCACGATCGAGGCCGCCGTGATCGGCGGCGTGGCCGTGCCCTGGGGCTACCTCGCCTGGGCCGCCCTCTACGCGGCCCTCTACTCCGCGGCCGCGCTCCTGGTCGCCCTGCTCCTCTTCCAAGACCGCGACCTGGCCTGAGCTGGCGGCGTGTTCAGCGAACGAAGCCGGTGCGGGCCGTCACCCCCACCATGCCGTCGGCGGTGGACGTGCCCGGCAGCGCATACCAGCCCGTCTCCTCGTTGCGGAGCGCCCGGGCCTCGGCCTGGCCGTCGATGAAAAACAGCATGCCCCGCCCCAGTCGCCGCTCGATCCGCGGGCCGAGTTCGATGCCGAGCACGCCCGTTTCAGCACGACGACCGACGAGCGTGCGAAATTCAATGCCCTCGCTGCCCGCCTCGTGCTCCGCCTTCAGGCCGATGCGTCCGGTCCAATCGGCCCGCCCCTCCTGAACGGACAGCGGGTCGGTCTGCAGCCCGGCCGCCACGTCGAAGGCATCGATCCTGGAGCGGACCTCCGCGGCCAGCGGCAGCAGCATCGCGTCGCCCTTGCCCGACGGTCCGCGGACCCGGAGGTCGAGCGGTGGAATACCGTCCCGCCACGCCTCGGTAGGCCGACCCGTGGTGGTATTCGTCTCACGGAGCGCGGCTGCGACCGACTCCCCACCGGAGAAGCCTTCGAGGCCGAGGCCCTCGAACACGACCGGCGGCGGCTGGGTGGGCACTTCGGCCGCGCCAACGCACGGGTTCAGCAGCGCAGCCGCGAACACGCAGGCGAATCGGATACGGCAATTCGATGGAGTCAAAATCATGAAGCGGCCCAAGGCTCCTCGAGCGTTTGCCGACCCCCTCGCCTTCCCTGCTTCAGGTCGGCGGTCCGGCGCCACGGACTTTGCCTCGCCGCACGCGATGGCGGCGACTCTGCGGGCTCAGCCGGTTTTGCGGCGTGGGGCCAGCGGGATCGTGGCGGTTGCGGCGACTCTCGGCCTGCCGCCAGCGAGGCTCACGCTCTCGGCCGCCTCCAGCACGCGGGCCGCGATCTCGAGGGCCGCGGCCCCGGCGGCCGCAGTGACGAGCGGCTGACCCCCGGTGCGAATCGCGCCCAGGAAGTCGTCGTGCTCCGCCGCGATCGCGTTGGCGTCGGCCACGACGAGCGTCTCGAACGGAAGGATGTCGGCGAAGAACCGGTCTTTCATCGCGGTGCGCTCGGCAGGGGGCACCTTGGCCGCCGAGAACGTGCCCGCCCGCACCGCGGGGGATGCCGAGAGCACCGACACGCTCTTGGCGTTGAAGTCGAGCGACACGATGCCGTCGGCCGTCCACATCGAGAGCGTGCGGGTGAGCACCGGATTGATCCGCGAAGCGGTGAGGTCGGCCACGAGTCCCGAAGAGAACGTGAGCCGGGCCCGCATCGCGTCTTCGTGGCCGCCGGTGGCCAGGATGCCACGGGCCTCGACCCGCTCGAGCCTTCCGGGCTCGAGCGAGAGCACGAGGTCGATGTCGTGGATCATGAGGTCGTGGACGACGCCCACGTCGAGCGACCGGAACGTGAACGGCGCGAGCCGGCAAGCCTCGAGCACCCGTACGTCGCGGGCCCGTCGGGCCGCCTCGCGCCAGGCTGGATTGAACCGCTCCACGTGGCCCACGGCCACGACGCGACCATGCCGCCGTGCCGCGATCACGATCGCCCTGGCGTCCTCCACGGTCGCGGCGATCGGCTTCTCCACGAGGAGATCGATCCCCGCCTCGAGCAGCGGCAGCGAGACGGCCGCATGCAGCCCGGTCGGGGCGGCCACCACCACCGCATCGACGAGGCCGGGCAGTTCGGCGGGGTCGGCGATCGCCCGACAGCCGTGGGCCGCGGCCACGCGGCTTCGCGACTCATCGACGGGATCGACCACCGCCACGAGCTCCACGTCGGGCCGCGCCGCCAGCAGCCGCGCGTGAATCGCGCCCAGGTGCCCGCAGCCCACCACCGCCATCCGTGTCGCGCTCATGCCGCCCTCCTGCGTTCGCGTGCCCGGCCGTGCCGCCCATCCTGCTGGTGGCCGAAGAAGTCGAGCAGGTGCATCACCTGCGGACCGAGCATGCCTTGTGACTTGAGAATCTCTCGCGCGGGCTCCAGGCCGACCTTGGCCCGATAGAGGAGCCGGTGGGCCTCGGCGATCGAATCGATCGTGGCCGCATCGAAGCCGCCCCGCTTCAGCGCCACGACGTTGATGCACCGCGGCCGGGCCGGAGCCCCCTCGCAGAGCATGAACGGCGGCACGTCGTGCAGCACCCGCGACAGGCCGGCCACGAACGACCAGCCGCCGACCGTCGCCCAGTGGTGCACGGCCACGGCCCCGGAGAGCGACGCCCGCGAGTGCACCCGCACGTGGCCACCGAGGAGCGTGCCGTTGGCGATGATCACATGATCGCCGATCCGGCAATCGTGGGCCACGTGGCAGTTGGCCATCAGGAAATTCGCATTGCCGACCGACGTCACGCCCGCCTCCTTCTCGGAGGCCCGATTGATCGTCACGCCCTCGCGGATCACGTTGTCGTCGCCGACCTCGACGCTCGTCGCGGTGCCGCGATAGCTCACGTCCTGCGGCTCGCCACCGATCACGCAATTGGGAAAGATGCGGTTCCGCTCGCCGATCCGCACCACGCCCATGATCGTGACGTGGTTTTCCAGGATCGTGCCGCGACCGATCACTGCGCCGGCGGAGATCACGCAGTGCGGCCCCACCCGCACGCCCGCCGCGAGCCGCGCGCCCGGCTCCACGACCGCCGTGGGATGCACCACGGGCTGCGGGATGCAGCCGGAAGCATCGTCGTCATGAGTGCCGTCGTGCGTCACGCCGCGTCAGGCCGAGGCCCGCCTCCCGGACGACGCCGCCAACCTCGAAGCCAACTCGGCATTGAGCCGGTGCCCGCTGCGGCACGCCCGCACATGGGCGTGAATCGGCCGCCCGGCCAGCGCCAGATCACCGACGAGATCGAGCACCTTGTGCCGCACGCACTCGTCGGGCCACCGCAGTTCGTTGTCGATCGGTCCGTCGGGGCCGAACACGAGGAGATCCTTGCACGTGGCCCCCGGACAGAGGCCCGCCTGACGGAGCCTGTCGGCCTCGTCGGCCGAAATGAACGTGCGAGCGCCGGCGAGGCCATCGCGATAGGCATCGGGCGTGAGCCGAAAGGCGAGCTGCTGCCGCCCGATCGGCCCGCTGCCGTAATCGAGCTCGTATTCGACGGAGAGCCCCGGATGCCGCGGCGGCCCCGCCTCGATCCACGACTCGTCATCGCCCACGCGAACGACCTCGTCGACGACGATCGGCTCGGTCGGCGCTCCGAGATCCTCGACGCCCACCGAGTCGATCGCCTCGACGAACGCCCGAGACGATCCGTCGAGCCCGGGCATCTCCTCCGCGGAAACCCGCACGACGCAGCAGTCGACGCCCAGGCCGGCCAGGGCGCTCATCAGGTGCTCGACCATCTGCACCTGCACGCCCCCCATCGCCAGTGTCGTTCGCTGCACGGCATCCACACGATTTTCCACGCTGGCCGAGATCCTCACGGGCGACCCTCGATCACTCCTGACGAACACGATCCCCGTGCCGGCCGGCGCCGGGATCAGCTCGACCACGTTGCCGCAGCCGCTCCAATACCCGACACCGGACACCGACACCGCCCGGCGAATCGTGTGCTGCGTGCTCGCCCGCATGAACTCCACGCCTCAGGAATCGATCTCAGGACACCCGCCACAGGAGGCGATCAGCGAACCGGCCGCGCCGGTGGCTGCCCCGCCACGGCGGCGCCGTTGAGCATCTTGAGGACGTCGGGCGTGATGTCGATCTGGGGATCGTAGTAGACGATGGGCTTGGTGATGCTGCCGAGGATCCGATTGCGATCGGACGAGTCGACCGGGTCGCCGTCGAACCGGTGCACCACGGCGATGCCGTGCTCACGGGCGAACTGGCTGACGGCCCGCTCGATCTCGTTGTAGACCTGCAGGTAGACCTTGGCCTCGCGATCCATGAAGTCCTTCTTCTGGAGCTGGGCATTGACGCTGAAGTCGCCCTGCGCCTTGGCCACCTCGGCCTCGAGCTTCTTGTACTCGGGGGTGCCGACGTTGAAGCCCTTGAGCTGCTCCATCAGCCCGTTGATCCGGTCGCGCTCGGCCTTGAGGCCGTTTTCCGCGGCCATCACCTCGTCCTTCATCTTGTCCATGGCCTGCTTGAAGCGGGCATGGTTCTTGAAGATGTAGCCGACGTCGATCACGGCCACGTGGGCGGCGGGCGTCGCGGGCCGGGCCGGAGCCGCGGCGGGGGCGGGAGCCTGTGCCGACGCGAACTGCTGCGACAGCACCAGGGCGGCGACGATGGCAAAAACGGGCAGATGCCTCTTCACGGGTAGCACTCCTTGCTCGCGGGTCGATTCATCCGCACCCGCATGGCCGGGCGACCATGCTGCGGCCGTCCGAGGCCGCGAGAAGTGCGGAAGCGGGCGGGATGATGGCGGGGGGTGGCCTGCGACTCAAGGGCAAATTCGTCGCGAAAAAGCTGCTCACTTGCAGCCGTATTCAGTACATCGCCGGCTCGGGGCTGCCCACACCCCGGCCGCCGGACGTTCGCTACGGCCTTCCTGGCCTTCGCTCACTCGATGCTGCCTGCGCTCCGGCATCCATGCCTCCGCTGGTCAGCAACGCCGGCGTCCAGGGTATGGGCAGCCCCGAGCCTCCTCTTCTGGTTGGATGACGACGCGAGGGGTTGCCCATTTCCTTGAGACGGGCTGTGGAAGCAAGCGCAGGCATGGATGCCGAAGCGCAGCGGACACGCAGTGAACGAAGGCCTGGAGGGCCGTAGTGAACGTCCGGCGAGAGGATGTGGGCAATCCCGAGCTTTCGCAAGAGCCTGCAGATCTCGAGCCTCACCACAGTTGAGGCAGTACCGCCCTACCGCGGCTGTCCGAGGGTGACCTCGAGCGTGACCTCGCCGCCACTACGCATTACGACGACCTTCACCGTCTCGCCCCCCTTGTGCTTGCGGAGCGCGCTGTCGAAGTCTTCGAGGCCGGTAATGGCGCTCTCGCCGATTCGCACGATCAGGTCGCCGCCCTGGAGGCCCCCCTTCGAGGCCGGCGAGTCCTTCGTGACGCCCGAGATCGCATAGCCTTTGCCCGGCTTGCCGAAGTCGGGAATGCTGCCGAAATAGGGCCGGTCGCCGCCGCCGCGGGCGAACATCGTCGAGGCCACTTCGACGTACTCGGGCCGCTTCGCCACCGTGGCCAGTTCCCGCACGATGTCGGCCACGAGGCCCGCGATCCGTACCATGCCGTCGTAGTTGATCTTCTCGGCCGTGTCGGTGGGCCGGTGGTAGTCGGCGTGCGAGCCGGTGAAGAGGTGGAGCACCGGGATCTTCTTGGCGTAGAAGCTCGAGTGGTCGCTCGGCCCGAAGCCGCCGGCTTCCTTGGCCACCTCGAAGCCGCGGGCGGCGACGAGCCGATCGACGAGCTGCTCGAGGCCCGTGCCGGTGCCCGTGCCGTGCACGATGATCTTGTCGTCGACGAGCCGGCCGACCATGTCGAGATTCACCATCGCCACGGTGTCGGCGAGCGGCACCGCGGGATTGGCGGCGTAATGGCCGCTGCCGAGCAGCCCGCGTTCCTCCCCGGAAAACGCCGCGAACAGCACGTTCCGCGGCAGCGGCCCCGCCTCCTTCAGCCGCCGTGCCACCTCGATCAGAAGCGCGGTGCCGCTCGCGTTGTCGTCGGCACCGTGGTGGATCGCCTTCTCGCCCGGCGCGGCCGAATTCGACCCGCCGTAGCCCAGATGGTCGTAGTGGGCGCCGAGCACCACCGTTTCACGAGGGTCGATCGCCGCGCGGTCGCCCGAGGCTGCGGCGCCGACGCCGGACAGGATCGCGAGCACGTTGCGCCCTTGCGTCTCGGTGCGGTCGATCGCGATCCGGCCCCTGATCCGCCAGCCTGCGAGCGGGGCGCTCGCCGGCTCGAGCTTGTCGTCGATTCCCTTCTGGATGTCGGCCAGGTCGCGGCCGAGCGCCCGCTTCGCCACGTCGTCGATCACGTGCCGCTTCACGTGCAGGATCGGCAGCGAGCGCTTCTCGGAACCCTCGCCGGCCCGCGTGAACGACATCAGGCCATCCCCCTCGGCCACGTCGTTGGTGAAGATCACGCCTCCCGCCTCGTGCTCCGATGCATTGGCCACCTTGCGGGCCAGCGCGGCATGCTGCGAGGCCTGATTGCCGTCGAACACGCTGTGCGGATTGTCCTTCTGCGGCTCCTGCCGGAGCACGACGACCGCCGCCCCCTTGCCCCGGTCGGGCAGCGGAGCGTAGTCGTCGTAGCCTTCCTTCGGCGCGGTGATCCCGTAGCCGGCGAAGGCCAGTGGCAGGTCGAAGGCCCCGGAACCACCCGCGGCCAGCGGCGTGAAATCCTCGCCCAGGACGAGCGCGATCCGTTGCGGCGTGCCCGAGGCGTCGGGCGGCCCGATGAGTTCCGCCGTGTTGTCGGACGCCGGGCCGAGCGTGGCCTCGAGCGTCATCGCGAACGGCTGAAACGGCTCCTCGCCGACCACGGTCGTGTCGAGACCGAGGCCGGCGAACTGCTTGGCCACCCAGTCGGCGGCGGCCGCGATGCCCGCCGTGCCGGGGCCGCGCCCCTCCCGCTCCGGCGCGGCCAGCCAGGTGACGGCCTCCTGGAGCCGACCGCGAGTCTCGATGTCGACAGGGCTTGGTGGGGCGGCGGGGCGGACCGGGCTCGAGGTTTCGGCGGCCCACCCACCGCCGGCCAGCCCTGCCACTGCCGCCGCGGCCACCACACCGAGCGACCACCGCCGAAGCTCACATCGTTCGAACATGCCTGTTCTCCGCGCCGTTTCCGCCGCTGTACGGCGTTCACCACGCATTCTACCCGCGTCTTTGCGGCGGCCACGGCGTGTGCCAAAATCGTCGCAACGCAGTTGCATCACTTTCGGGAGCCAGAGCGTTGCCGTCGCTGTTTGTCATCCAGGGCCAGAACCGAGGGGCCCGCTACGATCTCGCCGCCCACGAGGGGGCGCTGACCATCGGCCGCGAGGCGGGGAACGCCATCCGGCTCGACGACAACGAGGTGTCCCGCCGCCACGCCGAGATTCGCCGCGTGGGGGAGACCTTTGTCGTCGGCGACCTCAAGAGCTCCAACGGCACCTTCGTCAACGAGCGGAGGATCGAGCGGTGCGAACTCGTCAGCGGCGACCGCGTCCGCGTGGGCCGGACGGTGCTCGTCTACGCACGCGACGCGGCCGCCGAGGAGGCGGTCCAACTCGTCGACATCGTCCCCGCCACGAGTGAGATCGACGGCTCGCGGATCGTGCGGTCGATGCGGGACGACGATTCGATCGCGATGGCCTCCCCCGAGGACGGGCAGGGACGCTGGCTCATGCGGGCCCGCAGCAACCTGCAGGTGATGTATCGCACGGCGCTGGCGGCGAGCCAAACGCTCGACATCGACGAGCTGCTCGGCCGCATCCTCCAGCTCGTGGCGGAATGGGTGGAGGCCGACCGCGGCTGCGTCATGCTCGTGGATCCCGAGTCGCGCGACCTGCGGATCAAGGCCCGCCGCGACCGCACCGCCGCCGACCCCGGCTCGATGGCCATCAGCCGCACCATTCTCGATTACGTGATGGAGCGGCGGGAGGGCGTGCTCACGAGCGACGCCCAGGAGGACGATCGCTTCGCCTCCGGCGGCAGCGTCGTCCGCACCGGCGTGCGGGAGGCGATCTGCGTGCCGATGCAGGGCCGCTACGACGTCGTGGGCGTGATCTACGTCGACACGATCACGCCGCTGGCCGAGGTGCTCGGTGCGGGCCACCGCCGGTTCACCGACGAGCACCTCAAGCTGATGATCGCCATCGGCCACCAGGCGGCCCTCGCCGTGGAAGACACGACCTACTACTCGGCGATGGTGCAGTCGGAGCGGCTCGCCGCGGTGGGCCAGACGATCGCCACGCTCTCCCATCACATCAAGAACATCCTCCAGGGCATCCACGGCGGCAGCTACATCGTGGAGACGGGGCTGGAAAACGAGGATCTCGCGATGACCCGAAAGGGCTGGGACATCGTGCGGCGCAACCAAAACAAGATCGCGTCGCTCGTGATGGACATGCTCTCCTTCAGCAAGGACCGCGAGCCCGATTTCGTGGAGACCGACCTCGCCGGCCTCGTCAGCGACGTGGTGGAGACGGTTCAGCAGCGGGCCGAGGAGGCGGGCGTGACGATCAGCCGCACGATCCCGGCGGACCTTCCGCACGTGATGCTCGACCCCGAGGCGATGTCACGGGCCGTGCTCAACGTCGTCACCAATGCCCTCGATGCCGTCGAGGAGCGACCCGAGGGCGCGGTCACGATCTCCGCCGCGGTCGATGGCGACGCCCGACTCGTGCGGATCACCGTGGCCGACAACGGCCCGGGCATGTCGGCCGAGACGCTGGCGGAGATTTTCAACCTCTTCGTTTCCACGAAGGGGGCACGCGGCACGGGTCTGGGCCTGACCGTGAGCCGCAAGATTCTCCGCGAGCACGGCGGCGACATCCGCGCCGCGAGCACGGAGGGCGAGGGAAGCACCTTCACGCTCGAATTCCCGCTCCGGCTCCCGGGCGAAGAGCCGGACGCCGGCTCCGACATCCATCCTGCGTAGAAGCCCCCAGGCGCAAGCCGG
>Ga0068877_10003143_pt1 | contig 13163 bp, 12 predicted proteins | sample NOAtaG_FD_66437 | JGI IMG/M metagenome (GOLD analysis project Ga0068877, IMG submission 66437) | Freshwater lake microbial communities from Lake Erie, under a cyanobacterial bloom - NOAA_Erie_Diel6S_1000h metaG | ecosystem: Environmental > Aquatic > Freshwater > Lake | place: USA: Ohio, Lake... | reverse complement strand
CCCAGGTGCGGATCGGGCGCAGAGGGTGGTTGGCCGGGACAAAGTCCTCCAGCTTCACCGTCGTGAACAGGCTCTCGTTGTAGCTGTCGGCTCCACGCATCGGCGGCTCACCTCTTGTCGATCAACACCGCCATGCTCGCTGACGCGGTCGGCGGAGTCGATTGGTATTTCAACGGCCTGCTAAGTGAGCGCCTCGGCCCGGCGCGGCAGGCCCGCCAGCGCGGTCGGCGGCAGCAGCGCGGCCGCGGCCTCGCCCTCGCCGCGTTCGCAGCCCATCTCGCGCAGCAAGGCCAGCTGGGCGGCCGTCTGCAGGCCCTTGCCCAGCGTCGCGATACCCAGTTGCGTGGCCAGCCGCACGGTCGACTCCAGCAGCACGCGGTGGTGTTCCAGCTCGTGCGCCTGGGGCACAAAACCTCGGTCGATCTTCAGCAGCGCCAGCGGCAACCGCGCCAGGGCCGAGAGGGACGAGCCGCCGGTGCCGAAGTCGTCGAGCGCCAGCGCCACGCCCGAGCGGGCCAGCACCTGCAGGCGCGCCGGCAGGTTGCTGTCGTGCAGGGCCAGGGTCGGCGGCAGTTCGAGCTGCACGTCGGCGCAGGCCAGGCCGTTGTCCTGCAGCAGCGATGCCAGCGTGTCGGCCCAGTCGGCGCGGCGCACCAGCGCGGCCGCCGCCGGCAGGGCCAGGCGGCAGCCGGCGCGGCTGGCATCGGCGGCGCGCCAGGGCACGAAGTGCGCCGCCGCCAGCGCCAGCGTGCGCTGCAGCAGGGCTTCGGCCAGCGGATCGTCGTCGTCGCCGGTGTCGACGGCGCGCGGCGAGGCGTCGCGCCAGGCCAGCCGGGCGCCGAGGGCGCGGATCACCGTCCGGCTCAGATCGACCTGCGGCTCGAACACCACCTGCAAGGCGCCGCTTCCCAGCGCCTGCTGCAGGCGCTCGGCGCCCGGCCGGCGCGGGCCCTGGCCGGCCAGGGCCCAGTCGCCCGGTGGCGCATCGGCCAGCGCCTGCTCGGCCAGCTGCAACAGGGTGTCGGCCGGCCGCGGCGCGTGCCGCGGGGCACAGAACACCACGCCCAGCCGCGGCACCGGCTTCACCGGCTGCAGGCCATCGACGAAGGGCTCGGCCAGATCGGCCAGCACGCGCCGCACCACGGCCTCGAGATCGGCCTCGCTGGCGAGGCCGTCCAGCACCAACAGGAAGGTCAGGCCGTCAATCCGGGCTGGCGCAGCCAGCGCCACCAGCGCATCACCCGGGCGCAGCGCCAGCTGCAGGCGGCGTTCGGCCTGGCGGCCGACATCAGCGCCGCGCAAGCGTGGCAGGTCGGCCACCGGCAGCGCCAGTTCCAGCCGCATCAGCGCAAAGCCGAAGCCGGGATGGCGCACGGCGTGGGCGACACAACGGCGCAGGCGCTCCAGCATGCCCTGCGGCACGCCTGCCGGGCCGGGAAACGGCACGACCGCGGCGTCGGGCTTCGCGCGCAGCGGCGGCGACACCGAGCGCTGCGCATCGGCGTCGTCGGCACCACTTCCGGGCTGCCACCAGCGCCGCGCCGACGCCAGCCAGCGCGCACCCGGCACGGCCGCGACGGCCGGGCGCGCCCACAGCGGCAGGGGCTCGGACGCCGGCGCCGCGGGCTGGGAAGGAGGCAGATCGGGTTCGGGCATCGTCGGGCCGGTGCGGCGGACCCGGTGGGTCGTGCTCGCCGTGCTCCGGGTATCGGCACCGGCGCCGCACTCTTGAGCGGGCCCGCGGGGGCTTGAGCGCGTGCGGCGCGCGGGGGCTTGTCAGTCGGCGGCGGCCACCACGCCGGCGGCGGGCGTTGCCAGCCGCGCCTGGCCACGGCCGGCGCGCTTGGCTTCGTAGCAGGCCCTGTCGGCGCGCGCCAGCCAGGCCGCGAAGTCGGCATCGGGGTCGGCATCGGGGTCGGCCCTGAGCCCGGCCACGCCGATGCTGGCACCGACGGCCAGCCAGCGGCCCTCGTGCTCGACACCCAGCCGCGCCAGGGCCTCGCACAGGCGATGCGCGACGACCATCCCACCCTCGGCGCCGCTGCCCAGCAGCAGCGCGAACTCGTCGCCGCCCAGCCGGGCGGCCGCATCGCCGCCGCGCAACTGCTCGGTCAGCACGGCCGCCACGTCGCGCAGCACACGGTCGCCTGCGGCATGGCCGGCGCTGTCGTTGATCTGCTTGAAGTGGTCGATGTCCAGGGCCAGCAGCACCGCGGCGCCGGCGTCGGCCCCGGCGGCCAGCCGGGCGTGCAGCCGGTCCTCGAAGGCGGCCCGGTTCAGCAGGCGGGTCAGCGGGTCGTGCCGGGCCGACCAGGACAGCCGCTCGCGCTCGGTGCGCTGGTGCGTCACATCCTCGAGCAGCCAGATGGTGCCGGCCTCGATCTCGACTGGGTCGACCGGGCGCCCCGACAAACGGCCCCAGAAGTGGCTGCCATCGCGCCGCCGGAACTCGAGTTCGTCGACAAATGGCTCGCTGCGCGCAAAGGCGATCGCCACCTTGGGGCCCAGGCCGTCGTAGTCCTGCTGCGCCGCGAAGATGTCGCGCGCCGGCCAGCCCGTCAGCGTGCCCGCGGGCCAGCCCAGAAGGGCGCACCACTCGGCACTGACGAGCTCGAAGTGGCGCAGCCGCGTGATGGCAATGCCGATCGGCGCCGCTGCCATCACCGAGCTCATCTTGCGCATCAGCGCGCGCTGCTGCTGCTCGCCTTCAGCGCGGTCGAGCAGCGCCCGGCGCAGCACGCGGCCGAGTTCGCCGATCTCGCCGTCGGCCTCGGGCCAAGCCTCGAGGCTGTTGTCGACATCGAGCCGGCGCACCCGCTCGCGCAAGCGCGTCAACGGGCCCAGCAGCACCGTCAGCAGCGCCAGGATCAACAACCCGCCGGCGAGCGCCACGCCCAGGGCCCAGAACATGGCCTCGCGGTGGGCCTGGTCGATGCCACCGAGCAGCTCGCTGTCGTGCATGGCGCGGAACAGCACCCAGTCGGCGCCGGGCACGCCGACGAGGGCGATGAAATGGCCGTCGGCGCGCCAGACGATGGCCGTCGGTTCCACCGGCCGGCCCTGCTCGACCCAGCGCGCGGCGGCACCTGCCATCAACGGCTCGCCGGCCACGTCGGCCATCAGGCGTTCGCGCAGCGGGTGCGCGACGATGGCGCCGCGCGCGTCGGTCAGCACGGTGGTGGCGCGCTGCTGCCCGTCGTGGGCATCGAAGGTGAGGTCGTCGAGCAGGTTGCGCTGGTCCAGGCGCATCGAACCGCCGAACACGGCCACGACCTGCTGGCCCGCACCCAGCACAGGCACCGTGAACATCACCACGGCTTCGCTGTCGGCAGGCCCCCGCATCGGCGCCGAGACCACCGGCACACCGGCCAGCGTGCGCTGGAAGAACTCGCTGCCCGCCAGGTTCCGGTCCACCGGCCGCGCCTCGCGGCCGTCGTACACGGCGAGCACCCGGCCGCTGGCGTCGGCCACGTAGACGCTATTCAGCGCCTGCAGCAGCGCCAGGCGCGAGCGCAGGTAGGTGACGGCCGCGGCGGGGTCTTGGTAGGCCGCATCGGGCATCTGCTCGGCGGCGCCGCGCATCATCTTCTGCAGCATCACGACGCGCTGGCCGAGCATGCCGGCCATTTGCTCCACGTGGCTGGCCTCGCGGTCGAGCACGGCTTGCTCGCTGCGCTGCTCCACGCGCTCCAGCAGCACCGAGGCCGACACCAGCACGCTGGCGGCGATCACCAGCGCACTGGCCAGCATCAAGCGCGCCTTCAGGGTGCGAAGCCAGGCCAGCGGGTAGGGCGACAGGGCAGACACCATCGAATGCGGCAGAGACAGCTGGGTGACTGGATCGATCTCTTGTTGTCGGCCTCAGGCCCCGCTGCTTGAGACGGACGCCGTGCGAAGCGCACGCTCGGCCGCCGCCGCGCAGCCCCAGGCCAGCAGCGCCGCCACGGCGGCGGCCCAGAACACGGCGGCGAAGCCCAGGTGCTCGATCAGCCACCCGCCGCCCACACCCCCGAGAACGCCCGAGATGCCATAGCCCAGCGTGGTGTACAGCGCCTGGCCGCGGCCGCGCAGCCGACCCGGGAACAGCCGCTGCACCATCGCGATGCAGGCCGCGTGGTGGGCGGCAAAGGTGATGGCGTGCAGCAGTTGCGCCAGCACCAGCACCGGCACCAGGCTGCCGCCGCCGGCCGTGAGCGCGAAGCGCAGCGCCGTGAACGCGGCCACCACCTGCAGCCAGCGCTCGGCTGCCAGCATCGGGAACCAGCGTCCCTGGGTCCAGAAGAACGCGATCTCCACGAGCACGCTCACGGCCCAGAGCGCGCCCACGGCCGTCTTGCCGTAGCCCAGGTGAACGAGGTACAGCGAGAAGAACGCGTACAGGCTGCTGTGCGCCAGCACGGTGAAGAAGATCGAGGCGAAGAACCAGGCCACGCCCGGCGCCCGCAGCAGCGGCAGCACCGGCGGCACGGGCTCGTCGTGGGCCGGCTCTTCGTGGGTGCGCGGCAGGCGCAGCGCCGCGGCCAGCATCAATGCGTTCATCAGCGCCACGAAGGCAGGGAAGACCGCGATGCCGAAGCGATCCAGCAGCGCGCCGAAGCTGGTGACGGCAACCAGGAAGCCGATCGAGCCCCACACGCGCACGCGGCCGTAGCGGCGGGCGTCGATGCCGCCGTCGGGCGTGAGCAGCGCACGCGCCAGCAACGCCTCGTACAGCGGCACGACACCGCTGTTGGCCACGAACAGCACCACCGTCACCACGGCCACCGGCACCGCCGCCGTCACGCCGAGGAGGCCCAGCGCCGAGGCCAGCGCGCCGGCGGCGGCGACGCGGATGAGCTTGACGCGCTGGCCGCTGTGGTCGCCGGCCCAGCTCCAGGCATAGGGCGCGAGCACCCGCGTCCAGCTCTGCAGCGAGACGATGCCGCCGATCATCAGCGTGCTCAGCCCCAGGCTCTGGAACCACAGCGGCGCGTACGGGTTGAACAGCCCGATCGCCGCGAAGTAGGTGAAGGTGAGCGCGCCGAACGGGGCGAGGCTCGGGCCCGGCACGGCGCGGGTCAGCCGGCCTGCCCCGCCTGCCCCGAGATAGGCGGCAGCGGCAGCACGACGTCGCCGCACTGCGCGCGGTGGCGCAGCACGTGGTCCATCACCACCAGCGCCAGCAGCGCCTCGGCGATGGGCGTGGCGCGGATGCCGACGCAGGGGTCGTGGCGGCCGAGGGTCTCGACCACCGTGGGCTCGCCTGTGCGCGTGATGCTCGGCTTGGGCGCGCGGATGCTGCTGGTGGGCTTGATGGCGATGCGCACGATCAGGTCCTGCCCGGTGCTGATGCCACCCAGCACACCACCGGCGTGGTTGCTGGCAAAGCCGGCCGGCGTGAGCGCGTCGCCGTGTTCGCTGCCGCGCTGCGCGACGACGCCGAAGCCGTCGCCGATCTCCACGCCCTTGACGGCGTTGAGACCCATCATGGCCCAGGCGATGTCGGCGTCGAGCTTGTCGAACAGCGGCTCGCCCAGGCCCACGGGCACACCGCGCGCGCGCACCTCGATGCGGGCGCCGCAGCTGTCGCCGGCGCGGCGCAGCGCGTCCATGTGGGCCTCGAGCGTGGGCACGATGGCCGCGTTCGGCGCGTAGAACGGGTTCAGCGGGATCTGCGCTTCGTCGTCGAAGGGGATCTCGATCTCGCCCAGGGCGCTCATCCAGCCGGTGAAGCTGGTGCCGTGATGCTGGCGCAGCCACTTCCTGGCCACCGCGCCGGCGCCCACCATCGGCGCCGTGAGGCGCGCGCTGCTGCGGCCGCCGCCACGCGGATCGCGCTCGCCGTACTTGCGCCAGTAGGTGTAGTCGGCATGGCCGGGGCGGAAGGTGTCGAGCAGGTTGCCGTAGTCCTTGCTGCGCTGGTCGGTGTTGCGGATCAGCAGCGCGATCGGCGTGCCGGTGGTGCGGCCCTCGAACACGCCCGAGAGGATTTCCACCGCGTCGGGCTCGTTGCGCTGCGTCACGTGGCGGCTGGTGCCGGGGCGGCGGCGGTCGAGCTCGGGCTGGATGTCGGCCTCGGACAGCTCCAGGCCCGGCGGGCAGCCGTCGATCACGCAACCGATGGCGGGGCCGTGGCTTTCGCCGAAGTTGGTGACGCGGAACAGGTCGCCGAAAGAAGAGCCAGGCATGCAGCAGAGACGACAGCGTGAAGGGGGTACTCGAGAAGATCGATTCTAGGCGGCGGACAACACCGCTCTCTCCTTGCCAACGCCGCGTGTGTACGTGCGTTTCCACCTCCTCAACACGGTCGAGATAGCAGCAGGTGCAGCCGACATCCGATTGTCGTGCCGCTAACCGCCAAACCAGACAGCTCACCGAACCACCATCAAGGGCACCCCATGAGGCTGCTTGCGTCACTTTCTGTCAGCGTACGCTTGAGCGCGCTTGGCGCCCTGGCCCTTGCAGGCGCCCTGCTCGTCGCTGGGATCGGTATCCAGGGCATGAACCGGGTCCTGCGCTCGGCCATGGTCGTGGACGTGGTCGTGGTCGTGGTCGAGTGGCGCCTGCCGGCCGAGGGGCTGAACGCGGCAACAGCGGTGTTCCGACTGGGGGCGACGCACGGCGCCAGCTGAGCGGCGCAGGGCGCGCAGCCTGCGCATGCAGCGTTTTTGCGGCGCCACCACCCTCAAGTTCCCGCGCGAACTGCCGTTACGCCCGACTCGTGCGGAAGAGAGCGGCTATTCGACCGTGGCTAGAGAAGAGGGGCACTTGATGAACTGGATCCATCTCTCGATCAAGCACCGTCTCGGTGCCCTCGTGTTGCTCAGCCTCTGTGCGTTGGTGCTCAGTGCGGCGGTCGGGTGGCTGAGCCTGCGCGATGCCGTCTCAGGCACCTCGCGGCTGGCCAACCAGCATCTGCCGGCGGTGGCCATGATCGGCCAGCTGCGCGCCGGGGTCGGCAACCTGCGTCGCTACGAGAAGGACGCGATCATCCACACGGGCAATCCCAAGCAGATCGAGTCGTACATGCCGCGCTGGAGTCAGGCGCTCGACTCCAGCCGCGGGCCCTGAAGTCACTCGACACCCACGTCGGGGCCGAAGGCAAGGTGTTGGTGTCCCGCATCGCCACGGGGCTGGACAACTACGCCAAGGGCTTCGGCCAGGTGTCGGCGCGGTTGCTGAATGGCGAGTTCGGCGACGCGACCTATGCCAATGCCGCGATGGAGCCGATGAAGGCTGAAGTCCAGCGCATGGACGAGCAACTCCAGGCACTGGCGCAGTTGATCGACGTCGCAGCCGGCGAAGAGCGTTCGGCCTCTGCGTCGTTGCTGGAGAGCCAAACCCTGTTGCAGCTGGGCACGGTGCTCGCCATCGGCCTGATGCTGGGCTTCGTCGCATGGCGGCTGGTGTCGAGCATCACGAATCCGCTGGCCAAGGCGGGGCTGGCGCTCGACCGGCTGGCCGAAGGTGACCTGTCGGAGACGGTGCGCGCCGAAGGGCGCGATGAGCTCGCCCGCATGATGAACAGGCTCTCGCAGACGCAAGACGCCCTTCGCACGCTGGTGCGGACGATCCAGGAGAACTCCGTCTCCGTGGCCACGGCCAGCGAGCAGATTGCGCACGGCAACCAGGATCTCTCTGTACGAACCGAGCGCCAGGCCGCCAGCCTGCAGGAGACCGCGGCGTCGATGGAGGAGTTGACCGCCACCGTGCGCAACGGCTCCGAGCATGCCCGCAAGGCCGCCGAGCTGACCCAGGCCGCCCGCAAGGGAGCCTCGCAAGGGGGCGATGTCGTGTCGCAGGTGGTGCAGACCATGGCGGGCATCCAGGACTCCAGCCGCCGCATCGCCGACATCACCAGCGTCATCGACAGCATCGCCTTCCAGACCAACATCCTCGCGCTGAACGCGGCCGTGGAAGCCGCGCGCGCCGGGGAGCAGGGGCGTGGCTTCGCGGTGGTGGCTTCCGAAGTGCGCGCGCTGGCGCAGAAGAGCGCCGCCGCCGCCAAGGAGATCAAGTCGCTGATCGGCGAGTCGGTCGAACGGGTCGAGGCCGGTCACGCCATGGTGCACAAGGCCGGCGAGGCCATCAATCAGGTCGTGGGCCAGGTGGTCGAGGTCGACGGCCTCGTCGCCGAACTCAGCTCGGCCGCCCACGAACAGCAGCAGGGCATCTCTCAGGTGTGCGCCGCCGTCGGGCAACTCGACCAGGCCACCCAACAGAACGCCGCGCTGGTGGAAGAGTCCGCCGCTGCATCCGACAGCCTGCGCCAGCAGGCCGAACGACTGAAGGTCGCCGCGTCGAAGTTCAGGCTCGGGAGCGCCGCGGCCTGAAGCGGCCTTGACCGCAAGGCTCAGCCAGCGGCCGGCCCGGTGGTCGGCTCGCCCTGCTCCGGCCAGTCGCGGATGTAGGCCTTGAGCATGCGGTTCTCGAAGTCCTGCGCGTCGACCACGGTCTTGGCGACGTCGTAGAACGAGATCACGCCCATCAGCGTGCGGCGGTCGAGCACCGGCATGTAGCGCGCATGGCGCAGCAGCATCATGCGGCGCACCTCGTCGATCTCGGTCGCGGGGGTGCAGGTCAGCGGCGCGTCGTCCATCACCGAGCGCACGAGCCGCGTGCCGATGGCGCCGCCGTTGGCCACCACGGCCTGGATGACCTCGCGGAAGGTGAGCATGCCGACCAGATCGCCGTGCTCCATGACGACGAGCGAACCGATGTCCAGCTCCGCCATCATGGCTGCGGCCTCGGCCAGGGGCTGATCGGGCGTCACGGTGTAGAGCGTGTTGCCCTTGACGCGCAGGATGTCGGTGACTTTCATGGCGGTGCGTGGGAGCCCCGGCAGACACCCGGGTGCGGGGCAATATAGCCCACAATCCCGCCGCCCCAACGCCTGCGTGCCCGCGTGCACCACCGATGCCATGGCCTCCGTCATCGACCCCGGTTTCGACACGCTGGCGCTGCACGCTGGCGCCGCCCCCGACCCCACCACCGGCGCACGCGCCGTGCCGTTGCACCTGAGCACGAGCTTCGTGTTCCAGAGCGCCGACCACGCCGCCAGCCTGTTCAACCTGGAGCGCTCGGGCCACGTCTACAGCCGCATCAGCAACCCCACGAACGCGGTGCTCGAGGAGCGCATCGCCGCGCTCGAGGGCGGCAGCGGATCAATAGCCACCGCCAGCGGGCAGGCCGCGCTGATGCTGGCCCTCACCACGCTGGGCGGTGCGGGCAGCCACATCGTGGCCAGTTCGGCGCTCTACGGCGGCAGCCACAACCTGCTGCAGTACACGCTGCCGCGCTTCGGCATCACCACCACCTTCGTGAAGCCCGGCGACATCGACGGCTGGCGCGCCGCCATCCGCCCCGAGACCCGGCTGCTGTTCGGCGAGACGCTCGGCAACCCCGGCCTCGACGTGCTGGACGTGCCCACCGTCAGCGCCATCGCCCACGACGCGGGCGTGCCGCTGCTGGTGGACAGCACCTTCACGACGCCGTGGCTGATGAAGCCCTTCGAACACGGCGCCGATCTGGTATTCCACAGCGCGACCAAGTTCCTGTGCGGGCATGGCACGGTGGTCGGCGGGCTTCTGGTCGATTCGGGCCGCTTCGACTGGAGCCGCGCGCCCCGTTTCCCCGAGCTGAACCAGCCCTACGCGGGCTTTCACGGCATGGTGTTCTCGGAAGAGAGCACGGTGGGCGCCTTCCTGCTGCGCGCGCGCCGCGAGGGCCTGCGCGACTTCGGCGCCTGCATGAGCCCGCACACGGCCTGGCTCATCCTGCAGGGCATCGAGACGCTGCCGCTGCGCATGGCGCGGCATGTCGAGAACACGCGCCGCATCGTCGAGTTCCTGAGCCGGCATGCGATGGTCTCGCGCGTGGGCTACCCCGAGCTCGACGGCCACCCGAGCCAGGCGCTCGCGCTGAAACTGCTGCCGCGCGGCTGCGGCGCGGTGTTCAGCTTCGACCTCGCCGGATCGCGCCAGCAAGGCCGTGCGTTCATCGAGAGCCTGAAGATCTTCAGCCACCTGGCCAACGTCGGCGACTGCCGCTCGCTCGTCATCCACCCCGCCAGCACCACGCACTTCCGCATGGACGACGCCGCGCTGGCCGCCGCCGGCATCGGGCCGGGCACCATCCGCCTGAGCATCGGCCTCGAAGATGCCGACGACCTGATCGACGACCTCAAGCGCGCCTTCAAGGTGGCCGAGAAGGCGCGATGAGCGCGGCACCCAGCTGGCCCGAGCCGCCGGCGCTGATCGAGGGCGTGCGGCTGCGCCTGCGCCGCACCATGCCCGACGACGCGGCCACGCTGTTCGCGCTGCTCGACGATGCCGAGGTGATGCGCTACCTCGACTGGCCGCGTCCGGGCAGCACCGCCGAGGTTCGCGTGCATCTGCAGGCGGTCGACGAGCGCTGGGCGCGGGGCCAGGAGCACCAGTACCTCGTCATGCGCAAGGCCGACGGCGTGGCGCTGGGCACCATCGCCTTCCGGCCGCGCGGCCACACGGCGGACTTCGGCTACGTCTTCGGCCGCGCGCACTGGGGCCAGGGCTACGGCAGCGAGGCGGCCGCGCTGCTGACCGCCTGGCTGCAGCGCCAGCGCGTGCTGGTGCGCCTGTGGGCCACCTGCGACGCCGCCAACGCCGCCTCGGCCCAGGTGCTGCAGAAGGCCGGCCTGCAGCGCGAGGCGCTGATGCGCAAGGCCCACGTGCGCCCCAACCTCGGCGGCGCCATCCGCGACACCCTGCTGTTTGCCTGGGTGCGCGAGCAGGAGAACCCGACATGAAGCTCAGCGTCCAGGGCCGCGCGGCCTACGCCTACACCGGCGGCAAGCCTTTCGACCCCGCCCTGCCCTGCGTCGTGTTCGTGCACGGCGCCTTGCACGACCACAGCTGCTGGAATCTGCTGGCCCGCTGGTGCGCGCACCACGGCCATGCGGTGTTGGCCGTCGACCTGCCGGCCCATGGCGGCAGCGAGGGCCCGCCGCTGGCTGACGTCGAAGCCCTGGCGGGCTGGCTGCTGGCGCTGCTCGATGCCGCCGGCGTGCACGAGGCCGTGCTCGTGGGCCACAGCATGGGCTCGCTGATCGCGCTCGAGGCCACCGGCCGCGCGCCCGAACGGGTGCGCCGCCTGGTGATGATGGGCACGGCCTACCCGATGCAGGTGTCGGAGCTGCTGCTCAGCACGGCCCGCGACGACCCGCCCCGCGCCATCGACATGGTCACCTCGTGGTCGTACTCGACGCTGGCGCCCAAGCCTTCGTACCCAGGTCCGGGCATGTGGCTGCACGGCAGCAACCGCGCGCTGATGCACCGCATGCAGGACGGCTGCAGCACGCACAACCTGTTCCACCACGAGTTCTCGATCTGCGACCGCTACCGCGGCGGCGAGGCCGCGGCGGCGCGCGTGACATGCCCGGTGCAATTCGTGCTCGGCGACAGCGACGCGATGACCTGGCCAAAGGCCGCACGCGCCATGGCCACCGCGCTGAAGGCGCAAGTGCACGTCGTGCGCGCCGGCCACAACCTGATGACCGAAGCCCCCGAGGCCACGCTGGCCGCGCTGCGCGAAACCCTGGCCTGAGCGGGGGCACGCCCCGGGGCCTGCCGCCGCCGCGTGACACAAGCCGCGGCAGGTGCCACGCTGTCGGCAGGCCCTGGCGTTTACCCCCGCCCGGGCGGCCACGCTGATTCTCAGAATGACGGCGAGCTGCCACCTGCCTTCCGTCCCGGGAGGTGGGGCGATGCCGCGCTGGAGATCGCGCCCATGTCCCCTGCAGACCCCGTGCGCCGTGTCGCGCTTGCCCTGCTCGCCGCAGCCGCGCTGTTGCCCGCCGCAGCCCTGGCGCAGACGCCGGCCCCGATCCGCATCGGCCTGATCGCGCCGCTGTCGGGCGGCTCGGCCGACTTCGGCACCAGCGTGCGCAACGGGGCCGAGCTGGCGCTGGCCGAGATCAATGCCGTCGGCGGCTACCTCGGCCGGCCGCTGGAACTGGTGGTGCGCGACGACAAGGCCAACCCCGACGCCGGCCGCGCGGCTGCCGAGGACCTGGTGCTCAAGGAGAAGGTGGCCTACACGATCGGCTTCTGCAACACCGGCGTGGCGCTGCGCGCGCTGGACGTGTTCGAGACCGCGAAACACCTGTTGATGGTGCCGTGCTCGCAAGGCACGGCGGTGACGACGAAGACGCCCCCGGCGCAGAGCCACGTCTTCCGCATCGCGCCAGCCGACCACATGAACGCGCGCTTCCTGGTGCGCGAGGTCGTCGAACGGCGGGGCTTGAAGCGCGTGGCGCTGCTGGCCGACCGCACCGGCTACGGCGACGGTGGCGTGAAGGACCTCACGGCCGAACTCGAGAAGCGACAGCTCAAGCCCGTGTACGTGGGCCGCTTCGACCTGGGCACGCGCAACCTCACCGAGCAACTGCAGGCCGCCCGCGCCGCCGGCGCCGAGGCGCTGATCAACTACACCGTCGGCCCGGAGCAGGCCGCCGCCGTGAAGAGCCGCGCCGCGATGGGCTGGAAAGTGCCCTACTTCGCGCCCTGGCCGCTGAGCTTTGCCAGCGTGCTCAAGGACGCCGGCGCCGACGCGCTGGAAGGCACGCTGATGGCGCAGAGCGTCATCCAGGACGGTGCCAACGAACGCCGCGCGTCGTTCCTGGCGCGCTACACGCGACTGCACCCGACCGAAAAGCCGATCGGCAGCCTGATGGCGGCGGCCCAGAGTTACGACGCCGTGCACCTGATGCTGCGCGCGCTGTTCCAGACCCGCGGCGACACGCGCGGCCCGGCGCTGAAGGCGGCACTCGAAGACCTGCAGGAACCCTACCGCGGCGTCGTCAGCACCTTCGACCGGCCGTTCTCGAAGGACGACCACGACGCGTTCTCCGACCGGATGATCTGGCTCGGCGAGTGGCGCAACGGCCGCATCGTCTACCACTACCCGGCCGACGCGAAGATGTCGTCGGTGCTGCGGCGCAAGGGCGAATGAACAGGGGCGGCTTCGCGGATTAGCCGTCGGAACCCTTCTCTTTTCGGCTCAAGTCTGCCGAGGAGCAGTCCGATAGTGCGGGTACGCAGGTGCAGTGAGGCACCGGCGTCCCTTCAACCTTTCGGAGACAACTCCATGAACTTCCGCACCCTCTCGCGCTGGCTTGCCGGCGCCGCCTTCGTGATCGGCTTCCA
>Ga0068877_10003142_pt1 | contig 13166 bp, 12 predicted proteins | sample NOAtaG_FD_66437 | JGI IMG/M metagenome (GOLD analysis project Ga0068877, IMG submission 66437) | Freshwater lake microbial communities from Lake Erie, under a cyanobacterial bloom - NOAA_Erie_Diel6S_1000h metaG | ecosystem: Environmental > Aquatic > Freshwater > Lake | place: USA: Ohio, Lake... | reverse complement strand
CGGCGTCGAGGCAGAAGAGCTGAACGCGATCATTGCCCAGGCCCGGGCGGCGTACCGCGCGTTGCTGCCCCAGCCGCAGGCCGCGCCGTGGCGCCACAATCTCGTGGGCCGGTGCGCGGCCATCGAGCGACTGGGCGAAGCCATTTCGCTGATCGCCGAGCGGCGTTCCACCGTGTTGATCACGGGGGAGACCGGCACGGGCAAGGAAGTCGTCGCCCGCGCCATCCACCAGGGCTCCGGCCGCAAGGGGGCGCTGATCACGCTCAACTGCACGGCCCTGCCGGAGTCCCTGCTCGAGGCGGAACTCTTCGGCCACACCAAAGGTGCCTTCACCGGCGCGCAACAGGCCCGTGCCGGCCGCTTTGAAGCGGCCCACAAAGGCACGATTTTCCTCGATGAGATCGGCGATATGCCGCTTGATCTGCAAGCGAAGCTGCTGCGCGTGCTGCAGGAGCGCGAGATCCAGCGCCTCGGCTCGAGCGAGACCATCCCGATCGACGTGCGCGTCATCGCCGCCACAAACGCCGACCTGCTAAGCAAGGTTGAAGATGGCCGCTTCCGCGAGGATCTGTATTTCCGCCTCAATGTCGTTCCCGTCCATCTCCCCCCGTTGCGCGAGCGCCATGGCGATCTGCCGCTGCTGGCACAGCACTTTGTTGTCAAGATCTGCAAGCTTGAGGACATCCCGGCGAAAACGCTCACCCGTGCCGCCCTTGAGCGGCTCGAGTTGCACCACTGGCCCGGCAATATCCGCGAATTGGAGAACACGATCGAGCGCGCCATCGCCCTGAGCGGACGCCGTGAGGAATTGCTGCCGGCCGATTTTCTGCTGCCGGTTCCCCTGAAGAAGCCCGCCGCGGCCCTACCCGAACTCTCGCACCTGACGCTGCCTGAATCGGGCCTGGATTTTGAGGGCATTATCGCCGGCATCGAACGCACCATGATCGAACAAGCGCTGCGACGGACGAATGGCAACAAGAGCGCCGCGGCGGAACTGCTCGGCCTCAAGCGCACGACCTTAGGCGCCAAGATGCGCACGCTCGGCACGGGCGATCAGATGCGCGCGCTCAGTGCGTAGGGGGCGTTATCGGGCTCGAAAGCCGCGAGAAGGGGAACCGTTGCCATTCACATCTGAATTCAACCTGAATTTCACTTCCAAGCCCCGGCACAGAGCAGGGAAAGCATGGCCCCAGAAGTACCGCGGGCGGGATTGGCTTTTTCCCTGTAAGCCCGCCGCCCAGCTCCCTAGCGCGTCAGCGGATCATCTTCCCAAGGCGGGGTCGCTGCGATCAGCCGGGCCAAGTCCGGCTCCACCTTGGCCAACTCCAGCTTCATTTTCCAGGCGATATCGCGGTAGCTGAAGTGTCCTTTCACGCCGCTGCGGAGCTTCGAGATGTACTCAATCTCGGCAAAATCCATTTTGAACAAGAATCGTCCATGCGCCCCGAAGGGCAGCAGATACTGGGCCGCCGGCTGCGGCAAATTGCGGTATTGCCGCAACGCCGCGGCCATCGCCGCCTGATAGGTTTCCCGAATCGGCCCTTGCGTGAAAGCCGCCGGCAACGCATAGCCCAGCTCAAAGCTGTAGTCCTGCCGCAATTGCACGCAGCGCCGGTGCCGGTGCAGATCGCGGTAAGCCCCGATATCCATCACGATATCGAAGACATACTGCCCGCCGCGGAAGGGCTTGAGCAACTCGTCGTAGCGCGCCCGCGAGCGCAGGGCGACGTCGATCACCTCATTGCGCAGGGCCGCGCTCGCCACCGCGGCCCATTCATAAAGCTCGCGGTAAGGGCGCGCCGTCACACCGTAGAGCAGCGACGCCACGATATCGACCATCGCCGCGGCAGGCCGCACCAACTCGACGCTCGCCTCCGCATAAGGCACGACGGGCGAGGCCGGCAGGTTCTCGCGCGCCCATTGCCGCAGGTCCTTGCTCGCCGTCGCCGCATGCGGGTCGGGGTCCACATACTTGGCCAGCGTCGGCGCCACCGGCCCACCGACGCTCTCATGCCACAAACAGGCCGGCGCTTCGGCCACGGCCGTGGCCGCCTCGCCGCCCACCTCGCGGATCTCGGCGAATTCACTCGCTTTCAATCGCCGGATCTGCTTTTCGAGCGTCCGGATACTGGTCACCTGCCCGACATTCGTCGGTATGCCAAAAAACAGCGCGTAGCGGGCCACATCAAAGGCCCGCGCCTTCAAATTGCGCTCGTAGGCGTCGGGCTTCATGCCCTCCGGCCGGGGCAGGCTCCCGGTCAATTCTTCAAACTTGAGGGCGTGCAATCGCTCGTAGGCAGCCAGCAGCGCCCGGCCTGCTTGCCGGTAGCGCTCCGCCTCCGCCTCATCGAACTCCGGCGGCGTGACAAAACCCAATTTGGCAAAATCCTGATAACGCGTGCTCTTGGCCTGCCCGTCCCACAACGGCTCATCCTCCACCTCGGTGGCGGCCAGTTCGCTGATGCCCTCCCAGCAGATCCCGACATGGCCGAGGTCGGCAATCGACGCATGCCCGTATTGAAAGTAGAAGCTCTCGAGGAACTTCGCCGAATCATGCGTCTTCACCCATTCGAGGCTCTCCCGAATGGAATCAGCACTGCGGCTATACCGGGCCAGCGCATAGGCGCTTTTCTCCGCCGGCATCGGACTCATGGCGATTACACGTGACATCAGCTAATCTTTGTAGTTTGCCATGACCATAAAAATTAAACGCCTCAACGAGGCAGCCAAACTTCCCACCTACATGCATGGTCCCGAGTCCGACGCGGGAATGGACCTGCGTTCGATCGAGGATGTCACGATCGCCCCGGGCCAGACTTACGCCGTCGCAACGGGCCTGGCCATCGAGCTTCCGCCGGGCTTTGAAGCACAAGTCCGCCCCCGTTCCGGCCTCGCCTTCAAGCACTCCATCACGGTTTGCAATGCCCCCGGCACGATCGACCCGAGCTACCGCGGCGAGATCAAAGTCATTCTCCATAACCTCGGCCAGCACGCCTTTGTCATCCAGCCGGGCGACCGCATCGCCCAAATGATCGTTGCCCGCTATGAAGCCATCGAGTGGCAGGAATCCGACCTCGGGGCCTCCAATCGCGGCGAAGCCGGTTTCGGCTCCTCGGGCGTCAAGTAAGCTTCAGTAGTGGTAACGGCACTGCAGAATGCGAATTTCTGTCTCGCTCACCTGATAAACCAGCCGACGCTCGGCATCGATGCGCCGTGACCATAATCCCCGGATCTGATGGCGCGGAGATTTTGGCTTTCCGACTACCCTCATAGAAAATGCCTTGGACCTCGCGAATCAGTTTCGCAAGAGCTTCCTCGAGGCTTACCCCCCGCTTCGATTCATCGCCTCCATCAAACGTGGCCGCTTCGCCGCTGTTGCCAGCAGGCAGGGACTTCCCTGCTCCGCCTCCATGAGTGTCCAGAACTTAATTGGCACAATAACGGCGGTCGCTTCACCCCATTCATTCCGTACGTAGCCAACTTCCTGCGCTGTCATGGCCTGCGATGAACGGGACTGCCATGTTCCTACATCTCCCCGGCCAGCTTGCTTGCCAGCGGGCTCTGCTGCCCCGCATACTTGTTGCCCGGCTTCTTGCGGTAGGGCATCGAACTCGGCGTCGACAACTGCTCAAAGGTCATCGAACAGATTCTCATCCCCGGATACAAGGCCACGGGCATGATCCCCAGATTCGACAATTCGAGCGTTGCCTTGCCGCTCCAGCCCGGGTCGAACAACCCGGCCGTCCCATGCACAATCACGCCAATCCGCCCCAGGCTCGAGCGGCCTTCGAGCCGGCCCAGAATGTCATCGGCCAACTCCAGGTGCTCGAGGGTAATCGCCAGGGCGAACTCGCGCGGCTGGAGGATAAAGGCCTCCCCGTCCGGCACCACGATCGGCCGCATCAGCTTGCCGATGTCCACTCTATTCCGCAGGTCGATGAAGGGATGCTTCGAGTGCTCGAAGATGCTGAACTCGTTGCCCAGCCGGAAGTCCACGCTGCAGCTTCCGATGTGCTCCTCCGGCAACTCCGGGCTCACGACAATCCGGCCATCAGCCAGAGACTTGCGAATATCGACGTCGGATAAAACCATGTGTTTCTCGGATTGTAACGAAAAGACCCGGAGCGGCAGAACCGCACCGGGTCAATCGGAATCAAATTTATTGGTGGACGAGAAGGGATTCGAACCCTCGACCCCCGCGTTGCGAACGCGGTGCTCTCCCAACTGAGCTACTCGCCCGGCCTGATTTCAGTTTAACTCCTCTTGGGGTCTAAAATCATCTCGATCTCTTTCCGGCAGTCCTTGAGGTGAATCACGGTCGCCACGTCCTTGGCTGTTGCAAGAGCCGCGCCCAAGCGCGCATTCAACTGCTCGAGTAAAGCCCGGGCCGTGCCGCGAAAGTCGGTCTGGAACCAGGTCGCGCCGAACAGGGCCATCAGATCCGGGTCAGTGCGGTCTCCTCCCCCGCGGCTGACGATGGTTGCGCTTGGCGGCGTCTGGCGCAACAGGGCTTTCATGTGATCAAGATAGTTCCGCTGCAGGGCGCGGCGGTACACATCAATCACTGCCCCCGGCTTGGCCGCTTCACTGAATAGCCCGTCCTGCACGTCCGTCATCATCTCGCGCACTGTGTACGCATCCTTGCCATCGAGCGCCTCGCTGTCGGTCAAGACCTTCAGCTTGCGCGCTGACAACAAGCTCTCCATCGTCACCTTCTGGTGGTTGATGATGATATCGGCCGCGCCAAAATACTTGAACAGGTTCGCCACCTCGGGCTTTACCCAGTTGGTCGGCGGCGTGAATTCGTTGCGATGCAGAAACTGGATCGCCTGCTTCTGCCGCGCCTTCGGCACGCGTTGAAATTGCGCCCCGCCCCGGCCGGCCAGGGTGCGGTTCTCGACGACGCCGCCGACAATCCGCACGACGCTGCCGCTCCAGTTCCGCCGCAATCCCCAAAGGGAATTGAAGGTCTCCTTCAGCAGGTCATAATCTTCACCCGGCTTCGTCGTCGCGCTCACCAGCCAGCCGTTGATCACGCGCTCCATGTTCTTGTAGCCCAGCCGCGTGGCCTCGATCGAATCGTCGCCGATGTTCTCGGTCTTCACCGTCGGGTCGACCTGCGCCGGCCCGTCCTCGCCGCCAAAAGCCAGCAGGGGATTCGTCATCTGCCGCGACGCAATGGCATCGAGCTCCTTTTTCTCCTCCTCCGGCGTCCGGGCGCCGGCGATCGGCTTATAGCCCCACTCGACGGCGAACTTGTCATACTCGGCGATCACCGGGATCAACCCGGTCACATGGTCCTCGGGCTGCGCCACGTAATTGAAACGGCCATAGGCCATAATCGAGCCCACGCTCCCGTTCTTGCGAGTAAACTCCGGGTCGCGCAGTTGCTGGATCGTATAGGCCGAACTGGCCTTGTGGTTGTGCCGCAAACCAATCGTGTGCCCCACTTCATGCGAGGCGATGTAGAGCAAGATCTCCCCCATCAGCTTCTGGTCAAGGGGCAGCTTGCGCGCCGCGTCGTTCTGCGCCGAGCACATCCCGAAATACCAGGCCTGCGACAGCTTCAAGACGTCATGCCACAGAATCAGATGGGCGCTGAGAATCTCGCCGCTCCGCGGGTCGTGCACGTGGGGCCCCATCGCGTTTTGAGTCGGCAGCGCCGCCCAGCGCACCACGCTGTGCCGCACGTCTTCGGCGTCCCAGTTTGGGTCTTCTTCCTTCGACGGCGCATCCTTGGCTACAATCGCATTCCGAAATCCCGCCTGCTCGAAAGCCACATTCCATTTCTCAATGCCCTCGCGGATATAGGGCCGCCAAACCGCCGGCACCTCCCGCGAGATGTAGAACACGATCGGCTTCACCGGCTCGCTCACGGCGGCGGCCGGGTTCTTCTTCTCCAGGCGGAATCGCGTAATGTATCCCTTGTCCTCGACGCGGTTCTCTTCATTGGCGTACTCTTCAAAGTTCTGCTGAAAATAGCCCACACGCGGATCAAAAAGCCGGCCCATCATCGGCTTTTCCGGCAGCAGCACCAGGCTGTAGTGCACCAGTACGCTCAAGCTACGCAGATTGTTTGGAATTCGTGCCGGCGGCGGCGCCGCCGGCGAGGTGGGCGGCAGCGGCGGTGTACCCAGATTCCAGGTCAGCGTCGAGCGCACCTCCACGTTCTCGGGAAACACTTTTACTTCTTCGATGAAACTCCGCAACGGGTCCACCGGCGGGGCAGTTGACAAGCGAACTTCCGACAACAGGCTCACCACCGACAACTCCGGTATGTCCCCTGAATAAAAGGCCGTCACGTCGATCACCGCGCTCTTGTCCTTGCCCTCGGCCTCCACGTTGAAGGACCGCATGATCGGCGAGTAATTCGATAGCTCGACGGATAGCCGCGTGCCCGCATCGCCATTCGTCGCGCGCTTCGTCGCCGGATTCACCCGCAACAGAATGCGGTTCCCGCGGCGTTCGAATCGCACCATGCGATCCTCGCCCGGCCGTCCGCTATAGCCCAGCTCGGGCGGCGCCGCCGCAATCTCGCTGTACATCAGCATGTCGCGGCCCAGCAGCTTTTCCGGTATTTCGTAATACCACTTGTCCTCCACCTGATGAACCTGAAACAGGCCCGCGCGCGTCTTGGCTTTCGCCGTGATCACGTCCTCATACTTCTTCGGCCCATTGGTGGCCGGGCGGGCGGCTGCCGTGGCCGCGCCATTGCGCGGCCCGGGCGCCGGGGGCGTTTCCTGCCCGCTCACAATCAACGAAAACAACAAGAAAGCCGCTCCCAAAGAGCGGCTGCTGCTCACTCTGTTCATAAAGATCCGCCTATCCTATTCTTTGACTTCGTAGCGAAACTTTTCGCTCTTGCTCGCCTTGCCCTTTTTGGCTTTCACTTCAATCTGCCAAGCACCGGCCATGATGAACTTGTGCTTCGATTCATACACGCCCGGCTTGACCATCTTCGCGGCTTCCTTGAACTCGCCATGGTCCATTTCCACCATCGTGAGCACGGTCTCCACTTCCGCCCCCGCCACCGGCTTGCCGTCGGCCCCCGTGATCTTCACCGTCAGCGGCGTCTCATAGTTCGCCTTCACCTGCTTCGGCAACTCATATTGAATCTTCCAATTCGCCTTCTCCTGCCCGAACAGGCCGAGCGCGCATACAGCCACAGCCAAGAATATTTTTGACATGCTTAAAGATTACAACTTTTGGAGGCGAATTTCCCCGTTCGAGGTTTCCAGCCGCAGCAGCGCACCACCGGTTCCTAGCTTGCCCTCCCACCGATTTCTTGCCGTGGCCGGACCGAACTCCGAGCGCACCGATCCATTCGAGGTGCTCGCCCGCACCTCCGCGTTCGCTTTCTCCGGCAGGTGCAAAGTCAAACTTCCGTTGCTTGTGATCAATTCCATCGTCTGTCCGGCATAATCCGCGAAGGCGACATCAATGCTGCCGTTCGAGGTTTCGACCTTTACCCCACGGCCCTCAGCCAGCTTCGCCACCGTCCCCTTGACGCTCCCGTTTGAGCTTTCCACAGCGATGGCCCCTTGCACATGGTCCAGTTCCACGTTGCCGTTTGAGGTTCGCAGCTGCACTCCCCCCAAGTGCCTCCGCAGATTCACACTTCCGTTTGAGGTGCGGATCTGGGTAAATCCCTGCGTATCGGCAAGGCGCACCGCTCCATTCGATGTGCTGATTTGATCAATCTCCGTCCGGCGTGGCGCCCGGATCGTCATACTCACGCCGCAATTGCGCAGCCGCTCTGGCCGAAGCACCCGCAACACCAGCGAGTTGCCCGCCTGGTCCGCTTTCATTTCCATGCGCGCCAGATCCTGCTTGCTTTCGCAACTCTTCTTGCCCAACACCTCCACCTCATCTTTGTCCCAGACGCTGATATCCACACTGCCGTTGAAAGTCTCCACGGCCAGCCGCCCTCCGGCCCGAAGCGCATACTTCGCCTGAACATATTCCGTGTAGCGGTCACCGCCGCCGGCCCCCACCAACTCACAGCCCATCAGCAACAGCGCCACCGGCGCCAACAAAAAGCAAATTCGCGGCATCATCACTCTCTCCTTTACGTATCAGAAGCAAAAGTGGTTCGAATTTTCTTACCATCAACATCATGCGCCTGCTCCCCGTACTGTTCTGTCTGGCGGCACTTGCCGTGTCCGCCCAACCGGTGCACCCGCTCGAGGATCTCTCAGCAACCGAGTACTGGACGGTCTACAACACGCTGCGGGCGGCTGGACGCCTCACACCCACGACACATTTCACCAGCGTCCTCCTGCACCCGCCCGACAAGCAGGCTGTGCTTGCCGGCCGCCCCGTCCCCCGCCAAGCCGATGTCACGCTGCTCGATGAAGGCAAGTCATTTGCAGCCCTCGTCGACATCACCAACCAGCGTGTCCTGTCGCACACCCCGCTCACGGGCGCGCATGCCTCGTTTCTTCTCGGCGAACTCCTCTCCGGCGACGCGGCCGCCAAGAAAGACCCACGCATTCTCGAAGCCCTCAAGAAGCGCGGCATCACCGACCTCCGGCACGTCCGCTGCACCGCTCTGCCCGTTGCCTACCGCGCCACCCCCGAGCAGGCCAACACCCGCATCGGCTTCGGCGCCTGCACCAGCAGCCACGGCGTCCAGCACGACTGGGGCCGCTCCATCGAAGGCCTCACCTTCCAAATGGATATGGCCAAAAACACCATCATCAAGGTCGTCGATTCCGGCGCCGTTACCATCCCCACGGCCGACAACAACTACGAGAACATCCCCGGCGTCCCCCGCCCCCACACCACACCCATCGCGACCAGCCTGCCGCTGGGGCCCGGCTTCAAAATCACCGGCAATGAAATCGAGTGGCAAAACTGGCGCTTCCGCCTCCGGCTTGACCCGCGCGTCGGCCCGATTCTCAATCTCGTCCGTTTCCTCGACCAGGGCAAGCCCCGCCACATTCTCTACGAAGCCCACACCAGCGAACTCTTCGTCCCCTACATGGACCCCGCCCTCGGCTGGAACAATCGCGCCTTCATCGACGCCGGCCAGTTCTTCTCCGTCAGCCCTTTCTTGAAGCCCCTCGCCTCCGGCGTCGATTGCCCCGCCCACGCCCACTGGCTGCCCGCCCTCCATGCCACCGATTCCGGCGCGCCCAAGACCCGCTCCAACATCGCCTGCCTCTTCGAGCGCAACCCCGAATCTCCCGCCTGGCGCCACGGCGAAGACGGCGAGATCTTCGGCCGGCCGACCCGGCAGCTCGTTCTCCGCACCGCCGCCGTCATCGGCAATTATGACTACATCCTCGATTACCGCTTCGACCCCGACGGCACCATCGAAGTCGCCGTCGGCGCCACCGGCGTCATCGAAACCAAGTCCGCCAACGAAAAGCTCCCCGGCACCTCTCCCGCTCATACCGCGCCCGACCTCGGCCAGTACGTCGCCGAACACACCATCGGCGTCAATCATGATCACTACTTCAGCTTCCGGCTCGATCTCGACGTCGACGGCCCCGCCAACAGCTTCATGATCCACCGCATGGTCCCCCAGCGCATCGAAAACGATCCCATGCGCAAATCCATCTGGGTCTCCCGCCCCGATTTGGCCAAGACCGAAAAAGAAGCCATCCTCGACATCGACCTCAGCCGCCCCTCCATGTGGATGTTCATGAACCCCGGCGTCCGTGGCCCGCTCGGCTACCCCGTCGGCTATGAAGTCATGGCCGGCAAGACCGCCCGCTCGCTCATGAGCCCCGACGACCCCACCCAGCAAATCGGCTCTTTCTCCGCCCATCAGTTCTATGTCACTCCCTACAAAGCGGATGAGCGCTATGCCTCCGGTCTCTACCCCACCGGCTCGGCGGCCAACGATGGCCTCGCCGATTGGGTCAAAGCCAATCGCCCCATCGTCAACACCGACATCGTCGGCTGGTACACACTCGGCTTTCATCACATCCCGCGCTCGGAGGATTGGCCCGTGATGCCAACCATGTGGCATCACTTCCACCTCCGCCCCTTTCACTTCTTCCCCAGGAATCCGGTGCTCGATCTCCCCCGCTCTCTCGCCACCAGACCCTAAGCCGCACCCTCGCTAAAATGGGTCTTTCCCATGAGCGAGCATAAAATCGTTTCCCTCGAGGTCCTCGACCTCCGCTACCCGACCGTGCGCCTCGGCATGGCCGGCTCCGACCCGCGCCATCTGGCGCCGAATTACTCCTGCGTCGTCCCGATCCTCCGCACCTCCTCCGGCCTCGAAGCCCGCTCGCTCATCTTCACCATCGGCGATGGCACGCAGATCCAAAAGGCCGCCGTCGAAGCCCTCTCCCGCTTCGTCATCGGCCGCGACCTCGACGACTTCATCGCCGAGCCCGGGCTCTTTGCCCAATCCCTGGCCGAGCACCACCAACTGCGCTGGCTCGCCCTCGGCGTCTATCGCATGGCTGTTGGCGGTATCGTCAATGCCCTTTGGGATCTCTGGGCCAAGTCTCTCAATGTTCCGCTCTGGCAACTCCTCACCAGCCTCACCCCGCAACAAATCGTCCGCTCGATCGACTTCCACCATCTCCGCGACTCCCTCACCGAGGATGAACTCCTCGCCCTGCTTAAAACTCGCGAATCCAGCAAAGAGGCCAACCTCGCCCGCCTGCGCTCCACCGGCGTCCGCGTCTATTCCACCGCCGGCTGGTCCGGCCGTCCGCTCGCCGAGGTCCGCGAGCTTTGCTCCGGTCTTTATGCCGCCGGTACCCGCGCCTTCAAGGCCAAGGTCGGCCGCGGCCAGCAATACGACCGCGCCCGCGCTCTCGACGAAGACCGCCGCATGCTCAACACCATCCGCGAGTCCACCGGTCCCGACGCCCTCCTGCTCACCGATGCCAATCAGAACCTCGGTGACTGGCGCAACGCCGCCTCCTACATGCTCGAGCTCGCCGAATTCAAACCGCTGTTCATCGAAGAAGCCATCGCCTATAACGACATCACCGGCTACATTGAACTCCGCAAAGCGCTCGCCCCCGCCGGCATTGGTGTCGCCGGCGGCGAACAGGCCCCCGACGCCGTCACCTTCAAGCAATTGCTGGCCGGCGGCGGTCTCACTCATTGCCAGATCGACGGCGCGCGTGTCGGCGGTGTCAACGAGCTCCTCGCCATCATCGCCATGGCCGCCAAATACAAGGTCCCCGTCTGCCCCCACTCCGGCGGCATCGGCCTCGGACAACTCGTCGGCGCGATGAGCATCTTCGATCAGACCTGGTTCGGCTCAGAAGGCCGCTGGCTCGAGTACCTCGAATTCCTCCAACAGGGCGTCTTCCTGCACCCTCTCGAAGTACGCAACGGCCACTACCAACTCCCCACCGCCTCCGGCTGGGGCCTCGAAATGCACGCCCCCTTCATCGCCAACTATCGCTTCCCCGATGGCCCGGATACCGCCGACCATCTGGAGGCCGACCGCATCGCCGCCGCCCAGCCCGGCGCTCCACTCTACGCCCGCTATTGGGTCTAGACGCGTCCTTCGCGGCGCAGCCGCGCATCAAACCAGAACGGCCCCAGCGGCAGAAAAGCCGCCAGCAGCCCCAGCCCCACCAGCTTGCCCGGCCAAGCCATCACGCGCGCCGCGGCCAGCAGCAGCGCCGCGTAAACAATGAATAATGCCCCATGCAGGGAACCAATGACCCGCACGGCCATCGGCTCCCCAATCAGGTATTTCATCGGCATCGCCACCAGCAGCAGCACAAGAAACGAGATGCCCTCGGCCCAGCCGGCCCAACGCAAATACGCAATCATTCCGCCGGCTTACTTGCCCGTCACCGCGAAGCAGTAGAACATCCCCGCTCCGCCCGTCGAGATCAGATTCGCCTGGCTGCATCCCCGCGACGGGTGCACGCTGTTCCACGAAATCCCGCCGCCATTGCGGTCGCTGTGGCCCACCTGCGCAATGCCATCGCTGTTGCTCGTCCAGTTCTTGCACGTGTGGTCCGCCCCATCCGTGTAGGCGCGCCCATCCGGCTTTGAGCCCGTCAGAATGTCGTGCATATTCGGCGTGTCGCCCACCCCGTTCACCTTATCGCCCTTCTCGGTCAGGGCATTGTTCTTCGTGATCAGGTTGCCCAACTGCGCCAGCTCGAGCGTATCCCCATGCAGATGCGCCAGATCCCGCGCCACCATCGTTCCCTTCGCGTTGTGCCACGGCCCGTTGCCAATACGATCCCGGGCGTTCTCCGCCGCCTTCCCACCCTCGGCCTGCGTGCTCAAATACGCCTTCCACGTCTTGTCCCCCGCCCCGGCCGCCGTCGCCAGCTTCGTGCAATGCGCATCGGCGCCTTCAATGCCGCCCAACTTCGCTCCATCGCCCAGGCCCACGCTGGTCACAAAAAACGTCATCGGCGCCGGCGCCGTCTTCTGTGCCGCCTGCTGGCCAAACAAGCTCGCCACACTCAACACCATCACAATCGCTTTCATATTGCTTCTCCTTTGGTCCTCCATCCTATCGCGTCCTCAGCATCCCGAGTGCGGGAATTGCCTTCTTGGGGTCGGCTTGAAGAGGGCGAATTTCCCCCACGTGACTCTTTGTCCGGCAGTTGAAGCGTCACGGTATGTAGCCCGGTAACTGATACTGAATGGGATTGGGAAAAGAAGAACTGGAAGAGTGTTCACCCACGCACGCCGCCAGGAGCTATCCGGCAAGCCGCAAGGTGGGCCGCGTGGGCGGCGTAGCGGAGGTGGAGTGGGACGAAGATGGCGCAGCAGGCTTGGATCATGGCTTGGTTGAATTCATCGAGTTTCTCAAGATCAGCGGATTGAATGGGGATTGGCGCTATGCTCACACCGCCGGAACAGGGGGAGAGGGGGTGTTACCGAAGCTGTCAGCTATCCAGCAGTCTCGGACCGAAGGCAGTATCCGGCCGTCTTTCGAGAAGCAGGATGAACAAGAGCTGACACTGCGACTGGACCGGCAACTAGACATTACCGGCTCTGCGCTGTTGCGCTATGAATGGGTGCTGCATCCGGATGCAACGGTGAAGACCAGGCAGGGCGGGAAGAAGGAGGCGAAAGTGGGTTACAACTCCTAGTACTACTGTGTCATAGACGAAGGGCGCAACATAACGGGCAACACGGGAGCCGACCGGCCAGCACTCTGGCGACCAGGATTCGCAGGGTGGCAATCGAATGCGGGTTATGACGTTGCGCTC
>Ga0068877_10003138_pt1 | contig 13174 bp, 12 predicted proteins | sample NOAtaG_FD_66437 | JGI IMG/M metagenome (GOLD analysis project Ga0068877, IMG submission 66437) | Freshwater lake microbial communities from Lake Erie, under a cyanobacterial bloom - NOAA_Erie_Diel6S_1000h metaG | ecosystem: Environmental > Aquatic > Freshwater > Lake | place: USA: Ohio, Lake... | reverse complement strand
CGCTCGTCACGCCATGCGCCGCCGGCACTTCGTTGCAGATCTTCGCCATATCGCTGGACATGGCTGCGCTTTACGCCTCGCTGCAGCGAGGCCTGGCGCGCCGCTGTCACCCGCCGGACTCCTCATTTGCAGCTCTTGAGGCCTGCGGTGCTCGCCCTGCTTCTGTTCGTCGGCTGGCTGCTTCTGCTCGTCGTCAGCTGGCCGGTGGCGCTGCTGGCACTGGTGCTGGCTCCGCTGGTGTGGCTGCTGTCGCTGCCGCTGCGGCTGCTCGGGCTCGTCGTCGGTGCCGTCTTCGCACTGCTGCGGGCGGTGCTGTTCCTGCCGGCGCGGCTGCTGGGAGGCCGCGGGTAGCGCGGCGGCCGGCCGCCAGAGGCGGATGAGCTGCGCGCAGGCCGGCGCGCAGGCCACCGCGCCGTCAGCGCAGGTGGCAGGACACCCAGTGCCCGTCGCCCGACTGTTTGAGCTCGGGCCGCTCCTTGTCGCACAGCCCGGGCCTGGCGATCGGGCAGCGGGTGTGGAAGTGGCAGCCGCTGGGCGGGCGGATCGGGCTCGGCACGTCGCCCTGCAGCATGATGCGCTTGCGCTTGACCGTCGGGTCGGGGATGGGCACCGCCGACAGCAGTGCCTCGGTGTAAGGGTGCTGCGGCGTGGTGTACAGCTGCTGCGCCGGCGCCAGCTCGACGATGCGGCCGAGGTACATCACCGCGACGCGGTCGCTGATGTGCTCGACGACGCTCAGGTCGTGGGCGATGAAGACGTAGGTCAGGTGGAACTGCTCCTGCAGGTCTTCCAGAAGGTTGATCACCTGGGCCTGGATCGACACGTCGAGCGCGCTGACCGCCTCGTCGCAGACGATCATCTTCGGGTCCACCGCCAGCGCGCGCGCGATGCCGATGCGCTGGCGCTGGCCGCCGGAGAACTCGTGCGGGTAGCGCCGCATGTGGTCCGGGCTCAGCCCCACGGTGGCCAGCAGCGCGGCGACGCGGTCCTCGATCTCGCGCGCGCTGCGCGCCAGGCCGTGGATGACCAGGCCCTCGCCGATGATCGCGCCCACGGTCATCCGCGGGTTCAGGCTCGCGTAGGGATCCTGGAAGATGATCTGCATCTCGCGCGCCAGCGCCCGCAGTTCCTCGCGCGGCATCGCGGTGACGTTGCGGCCGCCGAACCAGACCTCGCCGGAGGTCGGCTCGATCAGGCGCAGGATGCAGCGCCCGGTGGTGCTCTTGCCGCAGCCGCTCTCGCCGACGACGCCCAGCGTCTCGCCGGCGGCGAGCTCGAAGCTGACGCCGTCCACGGCGTGCACGCGGTCGACCGTGCGCTGCAGCAGCCCGCCCTTGATCGGGAACTGCTTGACCAGGTTGCGCACCTGCAGCAGCGGCGCGGTCGGGGCTGGGGTGCTCATGCGGCGGCCGGGTGGAGGATGCAGGCCACCTTGTGGCCGGGGGCGACCTGCACCAGGGGCGGCGTGGCCGCCGCGCACTGCGGCGTGGCGTGGCGGCAGCGGCCGGCGAAGCGGCAGCCCTCGGCCGGCTCGATCAGCTTGGGCACGGTGCCGGGGATCGCCTCCAGGCGCACCTTGTGCGTGGCCGCCGTGTCGATGCGCGGGATGCTGCGGATCAGGCCCTGCGTGTAGGGGTGCTTCGGGTTGCCGAAGAGTTCGGCCACCGGGGCCTCCTCGACCACCTTGCCCGCATACATCACGACCACCTTCTGCGCCACCTCGGCCACCACACCCATCGCGTGCGTGATCAGCATCACCGCCATCCCGAAGCGCTCCTTCAGGTCGGCGATCAGCTCGAGGATCTGCGCCTGGATCGTCACGTCGAGCGCGGTGGTCGGCTCGTCGGCGATCAGCAGCTTCGGGTTGCAGGCCAGGGCGATGGCGATCATCACGCGCTGCCGCATGCCGCCGCTGAACTGGTGCGGGTAGTCGTCGACGCGGCGCTCGGGGGTGGGGATGTTGACCAGCCGCAGCATCTCGACTGCGCGCTCCATCGCCGCCTTGCGGCCCAGCCCCTCGTGCAGCCGCACGCTCTCGGCGATCTGCTCGCCGACCGTGTAGACCGGGTTCAGGCTGGTCATCGGCTCCTGGAAAATCATCGCGATCTGCTTGGCGCGGATCCTCTGCATCTCCTCGGGGGTCGTGGGCACCAGGTCGCGGCCCTGCCAGAGCACCTGGCCGGCGACGATGCGGCCGGGCGGCATGTCGATCAGCTTCATCACCGTCTTGGCGGTGACGCTCTTGCCGCAGCCGCTCTCGCCGACGACGCAGACCGTCTGGCCGGCCTCGATCGACAGGTCGACGCCGTCGACCGCGTGCAGCCAGCCGTCGTCGGTCTTGAAGTGGGTCTTCAGCCCCCGGATCTCGAGCAGCGCCATGGTCGTGACTCAGAGCACCCGTCGCGGGTCGAGCGCATCGCGCAGGCCGTCGCCGACGAAGTTGATGGTGAGCACCGTGATGAAGATGGCGATGCCGGGGAACAGCGCCCAGTGCAGGGCCAGGTCCATGTAGTCGCGCCCGTCGTAGAGGATGCGGCCCCAGGTCGGGATGTCGGGCGGGAAGCCCAGGCCCAGGAACGACAGCGTGCTCTCGGCGATGATGGCCGCGGCCACGTCGATCGTCGCGGCCACGATCACCGGGCCCATGCTGTTGGGCAGGATGTGGCGCACCACCTGGCGCGGCGTGCTGGCGCCCAGCGCGCGCGCCGCCTCGACGAACTCCTTCTCGCGCAGCGAGAAGAACTGCGCCCGCACCAGCCGTGCCACCGGCATCCAGCGGAAGCCGCCGATCACGGCGACGATCAGGATGAAGATGCCCAGCTCGAGCCCGAAGGCCTGCTTCAGCGGCTCGCGGAACAGGAAGATCAGCAGCAGCAGCACGGGCAGCTGCGGCAGGCTCAGGAACAGGTCGGTCACCCACATCAGCGCCGCGTCGACCCAGCCGCGGGCCATGCCCGCGATCGCGCCGATGATCACGCCGACGGTGATCGCCATCAGCATCGCGGCCAGCCCGACCGCCAGCGAGATGCGGCCCCCGTAGAGCATGCGCGCCAGCATGTCGCGGCCGAGGTCGTCGGTGCCCATCGGATGCTTCCAGCTCGGGCCTGCGAGGCGGGCCTGGAAGTCGACGTCGTTGACGCCGACCTTGTAGACCAGCGGCCCGAGCAGCACCGCCAGCACCATGAAGCCCAGCACCCACAGGCTCCAGTAGGCGAGCCGGTGGCGCTTGAAGCGGCGCCAGGCCTCGCGCCAGGGCGACACGCTCGCCAGCGGCTTGCCGGGCGAGGAGCCGGCGGACGGGCCGGGGGGCGGGCCGTCCGTCGGGACCTCAGCGGTAGCTGATGCGGGGGTCGAGCCAGCCATACAGCACGTCGGCGACGAGGTTGAAGAAGATCACGAGGCAGCTGAAGACGAAGGTCACCGCCATGATGACCGGCGTGTCGTTGCGCAGGATGGCGTCGATCAGCAGGCTGCCGATGCCCGGGATGCGAAAGATCTGCTCGGTGACGATGGCGCCGCCGAACACCGCCGGCATCTGCAGCGCCACCAGTGTGACCACCGGGATCAGCGCGTTGCGCACCACGTGCTTGGTCATCACGGTGCGTTCGGCCAGGCCCTTGCTGCGCGCGGTGGTGACGTAGTCCAGGCGGATCACGTCGAGCACCGCGCTGCGCACGTAGCGCATCATGCTCGCGGCCTGGAACAGGCCCAGCACCGTGATCGGCATGATCGATTGCTTGAAGTGCTCCCACCACCACTGCCAGCCGGTGGCCGAGATGTCGGCGCGGTAGACGAAGGGAAGCCAGCCGAGGTAGATGCTGAAGAACAGGATGAAGATGATGCCGGTGAAGAAGGTCGGCAGCGAGAAGCCGATGAAGGCGATCGTGCTGGCGATGCGGTCGAACCACGAATAGGGCTTGACGGCGGCCAGGATGCCCACCGGCAGCGCGACCAGGATTGCCAGCACCTGCGACAGCCCGATCACGACGATCGTCGTCGGCAGCCGCTGCATGATCAGGTCGTCGACGTCGATCCGGCTGACGAAGGAGAAGCCCCAGTCGCCGCGCAGCATGCTGGCCAGCCAGTGCAGGTAGCGCTGCCAGATCGGGTCGTCGAGGCCGAACTGCTGGCGCAGCAGCATCCGCACCTCGGCCGGGACGTTCGGGTTGCTGGCCAGTTCCTCGAACGGGTCGCCCGGCGCCAGCGCGAGCACGGTGAACAGCACCACGCTGATGCCCAGCAGGCTGGGCAGCGCGATCAGCAGGCGGCGGAGGATGTAGTTGAACAAGGCGGAAGTCGTTCGGCGGAGGGCGGCGGAACCGCTCCGCGCTCCGGGCCGGCCCGCGCCCGGGCGCGGGGCTCAGAACCGCGCCGGGCCCGGCGGCAGCGTGCCGCGGGCCCGGCAGGGCGGGTCGCGGCCGGCGCTCAGGCGTCGCGAGTCCAGTAGCCCAGGGCCCAGGTGGTGTTGTCCCAGGCCGAGAGCACCGGATTGAGCTTGTTGACCATGCCGTACGGCCGCGGGCGCGCGAACAGCGGGATCACGTGCAGGTCGCCGACGACCAGGTCGTTCATCCGGATGAACAGCGCCGCGCGCTTGACGGGGTCGAGCTCGACCTGGGCTGCCTTGCTCGCGTCGTCGTACTCCTTGTTGCTCCAGCGCACGAGGTTGCGGCTCGCCCACTTGTTGGCCTTCTGGGCGATCTCCGCGGTGACGAACTGCTCCATGAAGGTCTGCGGGTCGGGCTGCGTCATCGTGGTCGTGTACATCTGCATGTCCGACCAGAACTTCTGATAAGTGTCCGGGTTGGCAAAGTCGCTGCCGAAGAACACCGCGGCCACCACGCTCTTGAGCTCGAGGTCGATGCCGGCCTTGGTGCAGGCGTCCTTGATGACCGCCTGGCACTTCTGGCGAGGGCCGCTCACCGAGGTCTGGTAGACGAACTTGAGCTTGACGTTGCCCTTGGCGCGGATGCCATCGGGGCCGCGCCGCCAGCCGGCCGCGTCGAGGGTCTGGTTGGCCTTGTCGATGTTGAACTCGAACTTCGTGTTCGGGCTGCGGAAGCGCTGCGGGTTGTTCAGGAAGTTGGAGGTGACGACGGCGCCGCGGCCATAGATCTGCTCGCCGATACCCTTGCGGTCGATCAGCAGGCTCATCGCCTCGCGCACGGCGCGATCGCTGAAGGCCGGGTGTTTGCTCTTGACGCTGGCGCGCTCGCCGTCGACCTCGTTCCAGGGGTCGGTGACGTTGAGGCTCACGAACTCGACGTCGCTGCCGGCGAAGAACTGCATCCGGCCCTTGCCCTCACGCTCGAGGTTGCGCAGGATCACGTCCTCGACGGCGAGGTTCCAGCCGAGGTCGAATTCGGTGGTCTGCAGCACCGCGCGTGCGGCGCTGGTGGCGTCGCCGCCGCCCTTGAGCTCGAGAGCGTCGAAGAAGGGCTGGTTGGCCACGTGGTAGTTGGCGTTGGCCTTGGCGCGCAGCGTGTCGCCGGGCTTGAAGTCCACGACCTCGTACGGGCCAGTGCCCACGGCCTTCAGGTTGGCCGGGTTCTCGCGCGACTTGGCGCCCATGAAGGACTCGAAGACGTGCTTGGGCAGGATCAGGCCGACGCTGCCGACGAAGGGCTCGGCCCAGAACGGCGTCGGGCGCGCGAACTCCACGCGCACGGTGTGCGAGTCGACCTTGACGACCTTGATGTCCTTGTAGGTGCCCACCGTCGTCATCGCGGCGGCGGGGTCCGCGGCGTACTGCCACGTGAAGACCACGTCGTCGGCGGTGAAGTCGCGGCCGTCGTGCCACTTGACGCCGCGCTTGAGCTTCCAGGTGACGCTGCGCCCGTCGGCCGCGACGCCGCCGTTCTGGCGTGTCGGCACCTCGGCCGCCAGGATCGGGATCAGGTTGCCGTCGGTGTCCCAGCCGCCCAGCGGCTCGTAGAAGATCCGGCTCGCGTCCTGGTCCTTCGTGCCGCCGGCGTAGTGCGGGTTCAGGTGCACAGGCGCCTGCCAGTAGATCAGCTTCAGCGTGCCGCCGCCGCCGCGCCGCGTGCCCTTGTAGGGGATGGTCGGGGTCTGGGCCAGGCCCTCGTTCATCAGCATCATCGAGGCCATCGGCGCGGTCAGGCCAAGGCCCACCATGCGGCGGATGAAGGTGCGGCGCGGCAGGCGGCCCTCGCGCACTTCCTCGATCATCGCCCGCAGATCACGTTCTTGCATCGCTCGTCTCCGCGCGGCCTGTGCACAGGCGGCCGCTGAACCTGGCCCGCCGGCGCCCGTTCGGGCAGGCCGGCCGATGAACGGGCGATGCTAGCGGGGCGCGCGGGGGCGGCTTATCCGGGTCGGCCCGGGGCCCCGGGGTCGCGGATACTCGCCTGGTGAGCGGACCCGCCATCGTCGTCCACGGCCCGCGCCCGCCGGCGCCGCCGCGCAGCAGCCTCGTCCTCGATTCCCCGCACTCCGGCAGGGTGCTGCCGCTCGATTTCGGTGCGGCGGTGGCGCCCGAGGCCCTGCGCGAGGGCGAGGACTGCTTCATCGACGAGCTCTATCTCCCCGCCGCCGGGCTCGGCATTCCGCTGCTCGCGGCGCAGTTTCCGCGCACCTACCTCGACGCCAACCGCCACGCCGACGACATCGACCCCGAGCTGCTCGACGAGCCCTGGCCCGGCCCGCTGGCGCCCAGCGGCAAGGCGGGCATCGGTAAGGCGCTGGTCTGGCGCACGCTCGACCGCGACCGCCCGATCTACGATCGTCGGCTGACGGTGGCGGAGGTGCGCCGCCGCATCGACACCTGCCACCGGCCCTACCACGAGGCGCTGGCCGGGCTGATCGACGCGGCGCACGCGCGCTTCGGCGTGGTGCACCACTTGAACTGCCACTCGATGGGCGCCACGACGAGCGTCGCGATCGAGGGCGTGGCGGGCCGGCTGCGCCCGGACATGGTGCTCGGCGACCGCGACGGCACCACCTGCGCGCCGGAGCTCACCGCGTTCGCGCACCGTTTCCTGGCCGACCTGGGCTACGACGTCCGCATCAACGACCCGTTCAAGGGCGTCGAGCTGGTCCGCGCCTGGTCCGACCCTGCCGCCGGCCGCCACAGCCTGCAGCTGGAGATCAACAAGCGCCTGTACATGGACGAGCAGCCGGCGATCGCCCGCCACGCCGGCTTCGAGCGGCTGCAGGGGCACCTGATGGCACTGCTGGCAGCGCTGGACGAGCGCTTCACGCCGCGGGAGGCGCACCGTGGCTGAGGGCCCGGCCGCTGCCGCGAACGCCCGCGCACCCGTCCAGCCCGGCCGGTCGAGCCCGGACAGCGGCGCCGATGCCGCGGCCTTGCCGCCGGCGACCGAGCGGCCGCCCGTGGAGCTCCAGGCCCCCGACATCACGCGCTGGCGCGCCGGCAACACCGGCGTCGACCACGTCCACGCCTGGGACAGCGGCGTGCCCGGCCCGCGCGTGCTGCTGACCGCGCTCGTGCACGGCAACGAGATATGCGGCGCGATCGCGCTCGACGCCTTGCTCGACGAGGTGGCCGCCGGCTGGCGCCCGCGCCGCGGCCGACTCGTCGTGGCCTTCGCCAACGTGGCGGCCTACGAGCGCTTCGACCCCGCCAACCCGTTCGCGTCGCGCTGCGTCGACGAGGACCTGAACCGCGTCTGGGCCGACGAGGTGCTGCTCGGCCCGCGCGACTCGGTCGAGCTGCGCCGCGCGCGCGAGTTGCGGCCCTTCGTGGACGCCAGCGACAGCGTGCTCGACATCCACTCGATGAGCGAGCCGTGCGCGCCGCTGATGGTGTGCGGCACGGTGGACAAGAACGCTGTGTGGGCGCGCCAGCTCGGCCTGCCCGAGTACCTGCTGGTCGACACCGGCCACCCGGCCGGCCTGCGGATGATCGAGCGCGGCCCCTTCGGCGACCCGCGCGCGCCCGAGCGCGCGCTGCTGATCGAGTGCGGGCAGCACTGGGAGCGTGCGGCCGCCGACATCGCGCACGACGCGCTGACGCGCTTCCTCGGTCTGACGGGGCTGGCCGACGAGGCGTGGGTACGGCGACGGATCCGGCTGCCGCTGCCGCCGCGCCAGCGGCTGGTGCGCGTCACCGAGGCGGTGGTGGCGGCGACGCCCGGCTTCCGCTTCCTGGTGCCGGCGGTCGGCCTGGGCGTCGTGGCCAAGGCCGGCACGCCGATCGCGGTGGACGGCGATCGCACCGTCCAGGCGCCCTACGACGACACCGTGCTCGTGATGCCGGGCACGCGCAACCTCAAGCCGGGCGCGACCGCGGTCCGGCTCGGCCGCTTCGAGTAGCGGCGGCAGGTGCAGCTGCCGCTGCGGCCGCCGGTGGCGCCTGCAGGGGCTGCAGCAGCTCGAGCACCGTCTGCGCGGTGGCTTCGGGCTGCTCCATCGGGAACAGGTGACCGCCTTCCAGGAAGCGCAGTCGCGGCCCGACCAGGCCGCGCGTGTATGCCATGCCCGCCTGCCGGCCCTCCGGCGACCGCGTGCCGCCCACGTAGGCCACAGGGCAGCCGGGCGGGTGGCGCCGCACCACGTCGGGCAGGTGGTGCGGCAGCGTGTCGTAGATGCGGGTCTCGACGTCGCGGCGGAACGCCAGGCGCACCGCGCCGGCCGGGCCTTCGGGGTCGGGCTCCAGGCCGTGCGCGATGTACGCGTCGAGCACCCGCGCGTCCCAGCGCGCGAAGCCGTGCTTGGCGCCGAAGTGCGCGTGCGCCGCGGCGCGCGAGGGCCAGCGCTCGCGGCGCCGCGCCGACACGCGGCCCGGCCCGCCGCGCCGGATCAGCCGCGTCAGCTTGAGCATCTGCACCGTGTGCGCGCGCCAGCCGGCGACGACCGGGGCATCCAGCAGCACCACGGCCTGCGCCCAGCCCGGCCGCCGGCATGCCGCCAGCAGCGCCACGTAGCCGCCCATCGAGTGCCCGGCCAGCACCAGCGGCCGGCGCGGCGGCGCCGCCAGCGCGTCGACGAAGGCGAGCAGCTCGTCGCGCAGGTGAGGCCAGTTGCTGGTGACCGGGTGGCGCGGGTCGTGGCCGAGCCGGGGCGGCGCCTGCACGTCCCACCCGGCCGCGCGCCAGGCGTCGAACAGCACGCCGTAGGTGCCCGCCGGAAAGCCGTTGGCGTGGCAGAAGACGATCGTGCCGGTGTGGGCCGCCGCCATCAGACGATGCGCTCGCCGGGGTGCGTGATCTTGCGCATGCGCTCGTAGCGGTCGCTGGCCACGATCAGCGGGTGCTCGGCGTCGCCGCCGTCCCAGCGCGGGTCGTCGATGCTCTCGAACACCTCACGCAGCCGCTGGCCCCAGGTGTTGCGGATCATGCGGAAGTACGGGTTGTGCTCGTCGATGCACACGAACTCGTCGCTGGCGAACGCGCCCTCGCGGTAGACCAGCAGGTCGAGCGGCAGGCCCACCGTCAGGTTGGACTTCAGCGAGCTGTCCATCGACACCAGCGCGCACTTGGCCGCCTCGTCCAGCGGCGTGCCCGGCGTCAGCACGCGGTCGAGGATCGGCTTGCCGTACTTGCTCTCGCCGATCTGGAAGAAGCAGGTCTCGCGCGTGGCCTCGATGAAGTTGCCGGCCGCGTACACCAGGAACAGGCGCATCGCCTCACCCTTGATCTGGCCGCCGAAGATCATGCTGGCGTTGAAATCGACGCCGCTCTCGCGCAGCGACGGGCCGTCCTGCTGGTAGACGCGCCGCACCGCCGCGCCCAGCACGCGCGCGGCGTCGAACATGCTGGTGGCGTTCCAGATCGTCACCGGCTCGTGGCCCGGCCCCTCGATCTTCTCGACCTGCAGGATCTCGCGCACGCTCTGGCTGATGCCCAGGTTGCCCGCCGACAGCATCGCCATGAAGCGGTCACCCTTCTTCTCGTAGATCATCATCTTGCGGAAGGTGCTGATCTGGTCCAGGCCCGCGTTGGTGCGCGAGTCGCTGAGGAACACGAGGCCGGCGGCGAGCTTGATGCCGACGCAGTAGGTCATGGTGCGGGATCTTTCTGCAGTTGCTTCAGGCGGTACAGCGCGTCGAGCGCCTCGCGCGGCGACAGCCTATCAGGGTCGATCGCGGCCAGCGCCCGCTCCAGCGGCCCGGGCTCGGGCGGCGCGGCCGCCGGCGGCTGTGCGAACAGGTCCACCTGCGCCCGGCCCTCGGCGGCCTGGGCCTCCAGCGCCTCGAGCGTGGCGCGCGCCTGGCGCAGCAGCGCGGGCGGCATGCCGGCCAGCCGGGCCACCTGCACGCCGTAGCTGCGGCTGGCCGGGCCGGGCTCGATCTGGTGCAGGAAGACCACGCCGTGGCCGCTCTCCACCGCGCCCACGTGCACGTTCAGCGCGCGGTCGTGCGTGGCCGGGAAGGCCGTCAGCTCGAAGTAGTGCGTCGCGAACAGCGTGAAGCAGCGGTTGCGGTCGTGCAGGTGCTGCGCGATGGCGCCGGCCAGCGCCAGCCCGTCGAAGGTGCTGGTGCCGCGGCCGATCTCGTCCATCAGCACCAGGCTGTGCTCGGTGGCGCCGTGCACGATGGCCGCGGCCTCGGTCATCTCGAGCATGAAGGTGCTCTGCGCGTTGGCGAGGTCGTCGGCGGCGCCGATGCGGGTGTGGATGGCGTCGATCGGCCCCAGCCGGCACGACTGCGCCGGGACGTACGAGCCCATCGAGGCCAGCAGCACGATCAGCGCCACCTGCCGCATGAAGGTGCTCTTGCCCCCCATGTTGGGGCCGGTGACGACGAGCATCCGCGTCTTCGCGTCGAGCCGGCAGTGGTTGGCGACGAAGGGCCCGGAGCCGGTCTCGGCGAGGCGCTGCTCCACCACCGGGTGGCGCCCGGCCTCGATGTCGATGCAGGGGTAGGGCACGAACGCGGGCGCGCACCAGCCGTGCGCGGCGGCGCGCTCGGCCAGTGCCGCCAGCGCGTCCAGGCCGGCCAGCGAGCGGGCGAGCGCGCCGAGCGTGCCCAGGTGCGGCTGCAGCGCGTCGAGCAGCTGCTCGTAGAGCCACTTCTCGCGCGCCAGCGCGCGCTCCTGCGCCGACAGCGCCTTGTCCTCGAAGGCCTTCAGCTCCGGCGTGACGAAGCGCTCGGCGTTCTTCATCGTCTGCCGGCGCTGGTAGTCGGCCGGCACCTTGCCGAGGTGCGAGCCGGTGACCTCGATGTAGAAGCCGTGCACCTTGTTGAACTGCACGCGCAGGTTGGGGATGCCGGTGCGGGCGCGCTCGCGGGCCTCGAGGTCGAGCAGGAAGGCGTCGCAGTTGAGGGCGATGCCGCGCAGCTCGTCTAGCTCGGCGTCGTGGCCGGCGGCGATGACGCCGCCGTCGCGCACCAGGGCCGCGGGTTCCTCGGCCACGGCGGCCAGCGTCGCGGCCAGCGCGCCGCCCGGGTGCAGCGCCTCGTGCAGCCGTGCCAGCAGCGGCGCGGTGCGCGGCACCGCGGCCGCCAGCGCGGGCAGCAGCGCGAGCGTGGCGCGCAGCCCGGCGAGCTCGCGCGGGCGCACCTGGCGCAGCGCCGTGCGCGCGGTGATGCGCTCGACGTCGGCCACGCCGCGCAGCGCGTCGCGCAGCGGCTGGAAGGCGCCCGCCAGCAGCTCGCCGACGGCGGCGTGGCGTTCGGCGGCCTTCGTGCGCGCGCGCTCGGGGTGCGTGAGCCAGTGCCGCAGCAGCCGGCTGCCCATGCCGGTGCGGCAGGTGTCCAGCAGCGACAGCAGCGTCGGCGCCGGCTCGCCGCGCAGCGTCTGCGTCAGCTCGAGGTTGCGGTGCGTGGCCGGCGGCAGGTCGATCAGCTCGCCCGCGCGCTCCACCGCGAGCGAGTGCACGTGCGCCAGCGCTCCGCCCTGGGTGTGCTCGGCGAAGGCCAGCAGCGCGGCGGCGGCGGCGTGCGCCGCGCGCAGGTCCTGCGCCTGGAAGCCGGCGAGCGTGGCCACGCCGAGCTGTGCGCGCAGCTTGCGCTCGCCGAGCGCCGCGTCGAACTGCCACGCCGGCCGCGGCGTGCGGGCGGCGCGCGCCTGGGCCAGCACGTCGGGCAGCGCGCTGCCGCCGTCGAACAGGATCTCGGCGGGCTCGAGCCGGGCCAGCCAGCCGGGCAGATCGCGCTCGCCGCACTCGCTCAGGCCGAGCGTGCCGCCGGCCAGCGACAGCCAGGCGAGGCCCCAGGTGGCGCGCTCGCGGTGCACCGCCAGCAGCAGGGTGTCGGCGCGCTCGGCCAGCAGTTCGGTGTCGGTTACGGTGCCGGGCGTGACGACGCGCACCACCTTACGCTCGACCGGCCCCTTGGCCGTGGCCACGTCGCCCACCTGCTCGGCGATGGCCACCGCCTCGCCGAGCCGGATCAGCCGCGCGAGGTAGCTCTCGACCGAGTGCACCGGGACGCCGGCCATCACCACCGGCTCGCCCGCGCTCTGGCCGCGCGTGGTGAGCGTGATGTCCAGCAGGCGGTTGGCCTTGCGGGCGTCGTCGTGGAACAGCTCGTAGAAGTCGCCCATCCGGTAGAACACGAGCGTGTCCGGGTGCTCGGCCTTGATGCGCAGGTACTGCTGCATCATCGGCGTGTGGGCGGACAGGTCGCCGGGCGGCAGCGCGGCTTGGCTCGGGGCGGTCATGTCGGCCGTGATGGTAGGTCACGGCCATGCCGCGGGCGCCGGGCGGCGACGCGCTCCACGGAAGGCGGGGCGCCTCGTCGCGTTGCCACCGCCACGGGCCTCGACCCGAGGCCCGTGGGCGCGCTGCGCCAGCGGTGCCCAGGACGAGACGCGCGCGCCGGAAACGCGCGCGCCGCGGGGGTGCCGCGGCGTGCGAGGGGCCAGGGCGCGAGGCCCGGCCGGATGCGTCGGGGGACGTGCCCCGGATTCAGCGACGGGCGGCCGAGCGCCGGCCCGCCAGGCCTGCGCCGAGCAGCGCGAGGCCGACCAGGGCGAGCGACGCTGGCTCGGGGACCTTGTTCGAGAACTGGGCGTTCGCCAGCCGCATGCCGTCGGTGATGCCGTTGCCCTGCACCCAGAAGTACATGCTGTTCACCCCAGCCTGGAAACCCGAGACGGTGACGGTGGGGCTGAGGTTGTACGAGAAGCCAGGGGGGGCTGCCGGGCCAGATGGTCTCGTTGAGGTCGGCCTGCAAGAGGCTGTTCAGCGACCACTTCGGCGTCCACGTGCCGCGGGTGGCAATGTCCTGGCCGGAGTCGTCAGCCGCCCA
>Ga0068877_10003137_pt1 | contig 13175 bp, 10 predicted proteins | sample NOAtaG_FD_66437 | JGI IMG/M metagenome (GOLD analysis project Ga0068877, IMG submission 66437) | Freshwater lake microbial communities from Lake Erie, under a cyanobacterial bloom - NOAA_Erie_Diel6S_1000h metaG | ecosystem: Environmental > Aquatic > Freshwater > Lake | place: USA: Ohio, Lake... | reverse complement strand
TTTGGCTACGAGTTATTCGATTAACGCGACAAACTAGTGGCGAGGGTACAGAATCCAACTCTCACAGGGCGACTGCGTTCTTCCCAACCCGAAACGTTAAAGCGTTAGCGAGGGATCTAGGTGGAGGCACATGGAAGGTACCGTAAAATCTGATTTTTGTCGGCGGCGTGATTCTCGGCAAATTTGGGCGCCATTAGACGAGCATTTGTAATTAAACAAGCAGTTACAGTGACAATAGGCGAGAATTGGTAAGCCTGTACTCAGCCCAGTCGGACTGTCCAACGGGTCGCGTAAGGCTAACCTCTAGCCGCAGCCGTATACAGAATAGGTGTACTGCTTCGGTGCGGTTAAAAGTTGACTCGGCCCGCAGTCTTACCCCTAACGAGATTCTACCGATGAAAGCAGTCGGGGGTTGGGATGTTGGAATAGATCGTCGCGTTTACCTACAATGATGCCGAGGAAATCGGAATGTTGAAGCAGATGGCGTATTTACATTTTTTACTGTTCTGGATTTGTACAGGGTCTACGCTTGCTGGGGAGCCTGTCTTTCCAGCGTTGGTATCCGTCGACCGAAATGTTGTGTACGGATCAGAGCAAGAGCCGATGCACCGAGTTGATATCTATCGACCTCGACCGATACGCAGCTCAACCGAATCACAGAAAGAACCGCTTCCAGCGGTCATCTTTATTCACGGTGGAGCTTGGACCTTGGGGGACAAGGCGAATGATGCGGTCCATGCTAAGAAGCTTGCGGCTAGAGGCTATTGCGTCTTGTCGATCAACTACCGACTGGCACCCAAGCATCGATTTCCTGCGCAACTCGAGGATTGCAAACTAGCGTTGCAGTGGCTGACCGACAATGCAGACTCAGTAGGTGTCGATGCGAAACGGATCGGAATCTGGGGCTACTCGGCCGGCGGGCATCTTTCTGCATTGCTGGCTCTCGAAGCGGATAAGGGCACGCCTCGACCGGTCGCTTGCGTCAGCGGAGGAGCACCGTGTGATTTAACCCGCTTTCCTCTGGACACCCCAACGCTGTCGGGAGTGTTTGGAGGAACGCCCCGATCGCTGCCAGAGGTGTATCGCAAAGCCTCGCCCATTGTTCACGTCAGCGAGGACGATCCCCCCATGTTTCTTTTCCATGGATCAAAAGATTGGCTGGTTTCCGATGATAACTCGAATGCCATGAAACAGCGGTTAGAAGAGGCCAAAGTGGCTTTTGAGTATGTATCGGTCCCCAATAAAGGGCATTTGGCCACATTTGTCGACATGGAAACAGTGGAACGGTCATTTGATTTCTTGGACTTGCATCTCCGGCCAGATTCGGCTTGGCGTCGCGATGGTTCCAGTCCAAAATAGGTGAATGAGTACCGCGACATCATCTAGTTTTGTTCTTGAATCCGAACGTGCGATCGACATTCCCGTAGAGTCGCTCGTGAAACCCATTTTTATCGGAAATCTCAAGATAGCCCCACCGATTTTTCAAGCACCGATGGCGGGTTATACCAACTATGCCTTTCGGCAGATCGTCCGAGAATTCGGAGGGGTTGGGCTACAAGCGACCGAGATGGTCAACGCACGAGGATTTGTTTGGCTAGACGAGCACGACTGCGAACATCCTGAACGTCTTTGGGGAATCAAAGATGAGGCGCGACCTTTGGCCGTGCAAATCTGGGATAATGATCCTGACACAATGGCCAAAGTGGGTAAGCGACTCGTGGAGGAATTCGAAGTCTCGGTTGTCGATATCAATTTTGGTTGTCCAGTGAAGCAAGTTACCGAGAAGGCTCACAGCGGTTCTTACCTGCTGCGTGATCCAGAACGAATGTACGCCATCATTTCGAGATTGGTAGAGGCTTGCTACCCAACACCTGTTACGGCAAAGATAAGGTTAGGTTGTACGCGAGCGACTATGAATCATATTGCTGTCGCTCAAACAGTAGAACGAGCCGGAGCGTCGGCGCTCACCGTGCATGGCCGAACAGCCGAAGATTTCTTTAGCGGATCTGCCGACTGGACGCGCATATCGGAGATCAAAGAATACCTGGAACGTATCCCACTGATCGGGAATGGTGATTTGCAATCCGCGGAACAAGTAGTTCATGCATTTCGAACTTATCGAGTGGATGGAGTCATGATCGCCCGCGCTGCATTAGGGCGTCCATGGCTGTTTGCTCAAGCGGCAGCGGCACTTGCTGGTAGACCAATCCCACCAGACCCGACGCTCGAAGAACAGAAAGCCTGCATGCTTCGACATTATGATCTGGTTTGTCATCGATTCGGATTGCACAAGGGGACGATGTTGATGCGAAAATTTGCGTGCTGCTACGCGCAGAACAAACATGGAGCCCGGCACTTCCGGACCCATGTTGGCAAAGTCGAAACTCCAGAACATTTTTACGAAGTGGTAGAGAAGTATTTCCCGAAGTACATCGATCCCTCCGGTCCTCCCCAGCATCGCGACGAACACGCGCATGAAGTGATGGCTGAATCATGCGATGGGCATGTCTGCTCAGACAAAGGGTGCGATGAGTGACACAGCCTCGATTGCCTTCGGATGCGATCGTCATTCAAAGTACTAAGAATCCATGGGTCCAATCGGTGGTGCGATTGCACAAATCTTCTGTGCGTCGCGAGAAGAAACGCTTCCTTATCGAGGGGGTGAATTTAGTCTCCGAAGGCATCCGCTGCGGTTGGCCATTGGACTCGATCGTTGTTACTCAGCACTGGTTAGAGACATCCCCTGGTTGGTTTGGAGAGTTGGATTCGCGGGTACCACTGCACCTGGTAAGCGACCAAGTGATGAAGGTCATGGCGACAACAGAATCCCCGGACGGAATTTTGGCAGTTGCAAGATTTCGAGAACCGCATCCTGAGCAGAGTCAACGACCAAGTCTTGGGCTTGCTCTTGACGGATTGCAAGACCCAGGGAATCTCGGAACGCTTCTTCGGTCCGCAGTAGCTTGTGACGCGGATAGCGTAGTTTTAGGAGATGGCTCGGTCGATCCGTATAACCCCAAGGTTTTGCGTTCCACCGCAGGCCAGTGGTTTCGAATGCCGCCCCAACAAGTGTCCTTGAAGGCATGGCTCAAGGCCAACCGTGAGAATGGTGTTCAAGTGCTAGCGGCCTCGATGGGTGGCAAATCGTTTTGGGAATGGGACTTTCTCGGGCCGACAATCTTTATTCTTGGAAACGAAGGTTCGGGCGTTTCGAAAGAAGTCCTCGATCAATGTGACGGTGTCGTTTCTGTTCCCATGAAGGACAATGTCGAATCGCTCAATGTTGCGATGACGGGAACACTATTGCTATATGAAACGGTAAGGCAACGCAATCAGTCGCCCAGATATTCTTAGGATCACTGGATCACTGGGAGATTCAGGATGAGATCGATGTTTTTGCAGAACGATGTTGCTGCAGAACAAGGAATTCTTTTCTTGTTACAATCTGGAGCTCGCGAATGAGCATCGGTTTTAGCCTCAGTCGCCACCTATTGGACATCAACGAGAATTGGCATGGCAAAGAAAAAAGCATCCGGCCCTGAAGATATCCTGGCCACTCCGTCGACACCAGGAATGGTCCCGCCGCCTGCAATGATGCCCGCGCCTGCAATGATGCCGCCGATAAACCCGGCTATGGCGTATGGGCAACCGGCCATGCCTCAACCGATGCAACCGAACCCAATGTTTGCGATGATGCAGATGATGCAAGCGATGATGGGGAACACAGGTGTTATGCCTGGCGGGCAAATAGACCCCGCAGCGGTTCCGTTCGCTGGCAGCTCACCGGCCCAAGACACAGATACAGGTTTGGATTCGGATATCATTCGGCCCGTCTTCTTGAAGAATCGGATCAAGGAGCAACAGGGCTTACCACTAGGGAGTGTCCTCGACTCACTCTGCTTGACCAATGACCGAAAGAACTCGCTGGGCGGTGTTCCGAAAGGGTGTACCATTGCATTGGCCGGCCCTCCTGGAAAAGGGAAGACACGTTCGAGTCTTGCAGGCCTAGCGAAAGTTGCATTGAGTGGCGTACCGGTCGCATATGTTATTGCAGAAGAAGGCTTCTATAACCCACCGGAGTTCGGTCGTGACGATCTTTGTAGTCGCATGACCAAGATCGGAATGCAGGCGACCGGACTTGGCGAAGAAGAGTTTGCGTCAAAAGTTCTCGCGAACATGTTTGTGATGCAAAGCCAATATCATCGCGGCAAAAGTTGGGATGACTTTGTGGGAAAGTATCGCTATCTCGTGGAGAAGGAGAACATTCGATTCGTCGTTATCGATTCACTCAACATGCTGGATCCATCTCGCAATCGAACGGCCGACAATCTATCAGCGCTCAAGACCTACAATCACGACAAGGGGATCACGTGTCTATGCATCGGGCAAATTCGGGATACCGGCATGCCTGTGGGCGGTGAAGCATTGATGCATACTGCTGACGTTGTCTTTCTCGTGGAAGAAATGTCGTTGGGATCAAAAGAGATAGCAGATTTTTGGGGTGGAAAGTATCGAGACAAAATCGAAGTGGTATCTGCGATCAAGAGTGTGACAACGCCGATCCTGCCTTATCCGATTCGAACCGATCGAGATCCAGTGACGGGAGTCATGGTTCCGCATGCGTCGCAGCCGGCGGATTATCCAGTATTGCCTCCAAGGGGTTGATCTTCATCCGAGCTCGTAGACTAGAGTTCTTCAATGCTATCTGCGATTCTATCGACCATCGCTTCGGTCGTCTTCGGGTTGAAGAATACTGCTTTCCAAGCGGGAATATCGATACCGTGCGGGCAATATCCGAAGCTCGTGGTGAACCCTAACCTCGCATCGAGATTCGGGTCCATCATTTTGTTTCGTTTGTCAAAGAGACGACGTACTTCGGGAAGATAACGCATCTGTTGTTCGCGTGTTAGTTCGTTGTTGACCAATCGCTGAAAGATATCATCTGCATTGCGGCCTTTGGGTAACACCCACCAATTGACACTCGCACCGGGCGCATCTGCATTGAGAACTTTGCAATAGTCCAATTTGGACAATCTCGCTTTGAGCCTATCGGCGAGTTCTAACGATCGGGCGAGCAACATCTGCCAGCCGGTCAAGCCGATTGCGTTCAACGAGGCGATCACACTATAGGGCCCCAATGCAGGTCGCGAACATTCGAGTGTAAACAGAGCTGGGTCTCGACTTGCATTTGCGTCAGAGAAGTACGGAGTGTCGGAAACGGTCCGCGCGAGATACTTGAGATCTTCGCGGCGATTGACGATAAAGGCGCTGGATGGATAGTGCCCACGCCCCATCTTGTGAAAATCGATCGTGACCGAATCAGCAAATCTCAGCCCTTTGTTCTTGGACTGAACTTGTTGCACTAGATCGATCAATCGCGGTTCCATCTGTAGTGGGTTCGATTGAGTGTTGTATTCCGTAAGCATCGACAAAGCCCAACCTACGGCAGCATCGGCATGAAGCTGTGGCAACGGCACCGAGTACTTCGCCGCCTTTTCGCGGAGGAGGTGGTAGGTAGCTTCGATATCATCGAAACCAAATCCGTCGGTAGTGCCGAACGTACAGCAGACATAGGCGACTTTGATCTGTGCACTGTAGAGTTCGTCTAGTTTTGCATCCAACAAATCCATACGCATCGAAAGATCGGCGTTTGTCGGGATCTCAATCAGGTTTTGGGTACCTATACCAAGCCATCCTGCAACGGTTTGGTTTGAGTAGTGGCTCGCTTGGGAACAGATCCCTACGATTCGCTCTCCTCGCAGGCCTTCTCGCATCGTTCCAGGCAGGACTTTCTCGACACCGATCTTGGCGCCGTATAGGTTGGAGATAGTCCCGCCGATCGTAAAGACACCCCAGGGATCGTTCGTGTGGTAAAAAATCAGGTTCGCAAGGGTCGTGATTGCCTTGACCTCAAGTTCGTTTGAACGCTGGCTGTACCGGTCTGTGCAAAGGTTGGGGTTCTTCAGCAGGCAGGCTAGCATGCCAATTAGCGAAGCGTTGTTGGCGGGACCTCGAACGTTTTCGAGATGGAGAGGGTTGTTCCAGCTATCGGTCCCCCAGAAGTAGGGAAAAATCACATCCCTAGCGTCCTTGAGGTTGCCAGGCAAGTTGTGAATTTCGGGATTCGCGCGAGCTGTTTCATAATTTTGGCTCATGATGCTGGCGGGCGATGATGCAGATTCCGCAGCCACGGCAGCTAGCAATTCGGTGAAGATTTGGGAAATCGCCGGCTGCTGCCATTCAAAGAACGTCTCCACGAGTTCTTGGTACTTTTGTCTGTCCATTAGCTTACAAATGTTCTGCTTGGGATGGTTTTTGGGTCGATCGCCCGACAGGCGGGTGAAACTTTGTCAATTGCATGGATCGCGCAGATTGTAGCATCAACTTTAACGAAGACTTTACCTAGCGAGACCTAGACGGGAATGCGGTTCTTGAGGATCATGGGACTATTGCGGTGGAATCACTCCCGTCGAATGAGCCGCAATTCAAGTAACTCATCGTGTGGTAGGCATCTATGTATTTTCCTCTCGTTGCACTCACGGTTGCACTCTTCGTCTCCCTCGTCACTACGCCAATTGCTAGACGATTTGCGGTCCTTATTGGTTTGATCGATCATCCAGACACGCATAGAAAACTTCATAAGGAGCCGATTGCGCTTTGCGGTGGAATCGCGGTTCTAATTAGTTTGATTATTAGTGTTGCATTGATGATTGGTATTAGATCGGACTTTGCGGCAGCCTCTTTTTCGAACATGAGAGAGACACTGGCGCTGGCAATCGGCGCGGTTGCGATAGTCAATCTGGGAGTGATTGACGATCGATTTGGTCTGCGAGGAAGGCAAAAACTACTTGGCCAAGTGCTCATCTGTTGCTCGTTGATGATTTTGGGATTTACGCTTCCGAAGCTAAGTCTGTTTGGATGGGAAATTGAATTAGGATTGCTTGCAATACCAGTCACTCTCGGGTGGCTGCTACTCACCATCAACTCGGTTAACTTGATCGACGGTGCGGACGGACTTTGCTCAACGGTCGGATGGATCGCTTGTGCCGCATTGTCCGCAACGGCTTGGATCGTAGGCAACTACATCGAATCGATGGTGGCCGCTGCGATGGCTGGTGCATTGCTCGGATTCTTGTTCTTTAATTTGCCCCCTGCAAAAGTCTTCTTGGGGGATGCAGGAAGCATGCTTGTCGGGTTGGTGTTGGGCGTTCTCGCGATGAGATGCTCTTCGAAGTCTGGCGATCCTCTTCCTGTACTGATCCCGGTCTGCTTGTTGGCGATTCCACTTTTTGATTCGACCATGGCAATCATACGTCGAAAGTTGACGGGGCGAAGTGTTTTCACTGTAGATCGAGGTCATTTGCATCACAATCTTATTCGATTAGGCATAAAGAATGGTTCGTTAGTGGGAGCTGTTACGGTGCTTGCATTGGTCACATCGATCGGTGCCGTTTTGAGTGTGGCGTTCGCGAATGAGATCTATGCCATCATTTCGATGTGCCTTTCTTTGGGATTGCTGGTCGCAACACGCGCTTTCGGATTCGCCGAACTGGAGCTTCTATCGAAAAAGGTTCTTTCCTTTAGCACATCCCTGATTTCGCGACGTGGTGCCTCCGATGGAAATGTAAGAGTCCAAAAAGTTCGTTTGCAAGGTTCGAGGGAGTGGGAATTGGTATGGACAACATTGGTCGAATTTGCTGAAAAACATGGGATGTCAAAAGTCTCCTTGGACCTGAATATGCCGTGGTTGCACGAAGGGTTCCACGCCAATTGGCACGTCAACAAAATGCCTGAAATAGCCGAACGCTGGATGGTTCGTCTTCCGATTGAGTCTGAAGGTAGAATCCTCGGTCGACTAGAAATGGTAGGCAAGCACCAGAGTGGCGAAACCTACCAAATCATGAGCCATTTAGCCGATGTGTTGAGCGATTTGCAGCCCAGTATCGTTTCTGTCGTGAATGACTTCGAAACGGTGCAAACCGATGCGATTCCTTCATTTAGCCTTGTCCGGTTCCGGCCAGAACCTGTAGTCAACAACGAAATTCCAAGCTTGAAAGCGGAATAATTGCTTGCTGAAGAGTCATGGGATTGCTGGTTGAGATAGCCAGCAATCGATTGCGAGCATCGCGACAAGTTTCTTTTTTACAGGGGATCTCGCGCAGCGTTTCCTCTGCTTTTCCAGCTATACTATCCCACTTGAGATTTTCCAACCCAAGTGATCTTTTAGTATATGGCCTCAGACACGACAGAAGACCTAGGCTCCGCAGAACCGGTCAATCAATCTAAAGTAGAAACAGCTGCAGCGGATTCCAAGGAACCACCCTCCAAAGGATTGGTTGTTCGCGAGACAGTTGAAAGCCTAGCGGTTGCATTTATTCTGGCTTTGCTTTTCAAGGCCTTTATCGCTGAGGCATTTGTCATTCCGACAGGTTCGATGGCTCCGACTTTGATGGGAGCCCACAAGGATATCGCCTGCGAATGCTGTGGCCACCAGTTTCAATGTGGAGCGAGTGAAGAGTTCGATCGAGAAACCGGCAAACGTATCAACCGCTCCGTCGTTGGTGCCGTTTGTCCGTTGTGCCGCAAACCCCAAATCATCGATCCGTTTCAATCGAGAAATCATGCTACTTTTTCGGGCGATCGCATCTTGGTTAGCAAACTCGCGTACGTTTGGAAAACACCCAATCGTTGGGACGTGATAGTCTTCAAGTTTATCGAAGAAGCTCGACAGAATTATATCAAGCGATGCGTGGGTCTCCCAAACGAAGTGGTTCGCGTTCAAGGTGGTGACATCTACACTCGTTCGACGCTAAACGAGGATTCCTCGTTCTCCATTGCAAGAAAGCCACCCCATGTGGTCAACGCCATGTTGCAGCCTGTGCATGATACAAAATTTGCTCCCTCGGAATTGATTAAAGCAGGTATGCCATCCGCTTGGCAGACGCTAAGCCCAGATGAATCTTCCTGGAGTGTTGTGAACTCAGAGAACGAATGGAAAGCAACGGTCGAAAACAAAGAAACAAATCTGAGTTGGCTGCGTTACTTTCCAAAGATCGTAGATACATCCGCATGGAGGACACTAGAAAGCACTGGATCACTTCCTGCACCAATGGATCCTCGACAACCTCGATTGATCACCGACTTTACGGCATACAACTCAGCTTATGCAGCACCAGTACAACCCTCGAGAGATCCCAAAGAAAAATACCGAGAGGCAGCGGAGAATTCGCTTCGAAACTTAGTTGCTAAAGGCAACGATGGGATTCATTGGGTAGGAGATCTTGCTTGTGAGTACGACGTCGAAACGACAAGTGGATCAAAGCAATTGTCACTATTGCTAGTCGAAGCAGGTGCCAAGCATCAAATCGATATCGATCTTTCCAGCGGAGTCGCTTTGGCTTCCGTTTACGTGGATGATCAGCCAGTTGCTGTAATCGAGGATGGCGAAAAGAAAGCCGACAAGGCAAGTGCAGAAACAGAGATTAGGGCAGGAAAGAAACATAGGATTCGCTTTGCCAATGTGGACGACCAGCTAATACTATGGGTGGATGGTAAGCTAGCCCAGTGGACACCCTCGAATCGTATTTATTGGGGAGTTCCTTCAGCTCAAAAACAACGTGGGCCACGCCAGTCTCAGACAGATCCATTGGATGGTGCCCCCGTTGGTATTGCCGTTTCTGGAGGGATCGCGACAGTGCATCGCGCTCGGGTCTTCCGAGACATTTACTACATCGCTGCTATGGGAGGTGATTTAACAGATTATCCAAACACAAGCGAAGCGATTCGACGGTCGCTTCCAGCAGGGGCTCTCGAAGATTACGCCAAGCAAGTACATAACGACACTCCGTATCGATTGCAAAACCTTCATCCGGATGAATTGAATCGAAACGCCTTAGCCATGCTACCCAATGCTTGGGGACAAGGTGAGATTTCTCAATCCAGACGCACCAGAGATTTCCCAATGCAGAGCAAATGGTATTTCCCCATGGGTGACAATTCCTCTGCGAGTTCCGATGCGAGATCCTGGGCAATGCATCACACTCCAGAGCGATTATTGATCGGTCGAGCAGTCGTCGTCTTTTGGCCGCATTGCTGGAACGCACCGGTTCCCTTTTTACCCAACGTTCAACGTATGGGATTGATTCGATAAAACAACAGATGGATCAGAACATGGATGTTCTCAGCGTTGTCGGACTTGAAAAAACATATGGTCGCCGCAAAGTAGTCAGTGGCGTAAGTATGCGAGTTGCGGAACGTGAGATTGTCGGCCTCTTGGGCCCTAACGGAGCAGGCAAATCAACGAGCTTTCGAATGACATGCGGGCTCATCCTACCGGATCGTGGGCGTGTGATCTTGGGTGGTGAAGATGTCACATTCTGGCCCATGTTCCGTCGCGCACGGGATGGAGGCATGGGCTACTTGGCGCAAGAATCGAGCGTGTTTCGCAAGCTCACCGTGGAGCAGAACATTTCTGCAATGCTGGAGTTGCTAGGTGTTGGTAGAAAGGAACGTCGTGAAAGAACCGACCAACTATTAGAGCAATTCAAAATCACGCACATTCGCTTTTCCAAGGCTTCCAAACTCTCGGGTGGGGAGCGTCGTCGGCTTGAGATCGCTCGATGTCTCGTTTCTAATCCGAAAATCATCATGCTAGACGAGCCGTTTGCGGGCATTGACCCCGTAACGGTGCAGAGCATTCAAGAGACCATCTTCGCCCTTCGCGACAATGGGATCTCCATCCTGATCACCGACCATGCGGCGTTGGAGATATTGGGGGCTGTGGATCGTTGTTACGTAATCAGCAAAGGAACTGTGCTTTGTGAAGGAACGCCCGAGGAGGTCAAACGCCACCCCGAGGTGCGTTCGCAATACTTGGGAAACATGCAAGGTGAGAATTGAATCTCGCCGCGTCGGAACTACCTCGAATCATGGGTCGTTACAGAATCGATGGCTGCAATTAGGCCAGCCGCTTTCGTCCATGTCTCTTCTTCTTCGTGCGAAGGGACGCTGTCAGCAACAATTCCGCCTCCCACCTGAAACTGCCACCACCCTCGCGACGACGTTAGAGTTCGAATAAGAATGTTCCAATCCATCGCACCATCTGCGCTACAATATCCGATCGAGCCACAGTAAGGCCCACGTACTGTCGGTTCTAATTCGGCGATGATCTCCATCGCTCGAACTTTTGGAGCTCCTGTGATACTTCCGCCGGGAAAGACGGCAGCAAACAAATCGGACACTGTCACTTCTTCTCGTAATCGCGCTTTGAGTGCGCTCACCAGATGCATCACATAGGGATACTCTTCGATCTGACACAATTGGGTCACCAACAGTGACTCGCTTTCGCAGACACGAGAAAGGTCGTTTCGAAGCAAATCAACGATCATGACATTTTCGGAGCGATCCTTTTCACTATGATTGAGTTCATCTGCGACTTGACCGTCCACGAGTTCATCACCAGTTCGTTTGCGGGTTCCTTTGATCGGGCGAGTCTCAACCCAGCGTTGATTGACCTTGAGCAACCGCTCGGGGGAGGCGCTCACTATCTGCCCTTGCCCGAAATCGAAGTAGGCAGCGAACGGTGCGGAATTAATGGACCTTAGTTTTTCGTAAAGCTCGCTCGACTCGCAGCGCGCTGGACAAAGCAAACGTTGAGATAGATTTACTTGAAAGATATCTCCGGCATGAATGTATTCTCGAGCGCGGGCAACCGCCATGCGATAGCCATCGGAGTCGAAATTCCCCAGCCAGCCACCTCCGAGTCTCGTTTCGAATTGAGGGGCCGTGAGTCCGTGAGCGGTAGCATGGACGCTCACATTGTTCGTGTATGCACCGCTTGATGACGAATCGGTCTCCAAAGCGCCCGTAGCGATCTGAAGAAACTTCAACGCACGCGACTCCGCTCGTTCCATTCGCTGGGTCACCGAATTCGACTCAGAAAAACCTTGCGAGATAATCCAACCTTTTCCCAAGGAGTGATCCCATGCGAAAACCGCATCGTACAAACCGAGCACAGCCACGGGCAGCGCGAATTCATCGTGTCTAGCTAACGGTACACGCTCAAAACATCTTCCGAACTCGTACCCAAAATAGCCAGCCACTCCCCCTTGGAAAGGGGGAAGATCCGGTACGGTTAGAGACTGAAAAGACTGCATCCATCGTTCTAGTTTCGCCAGCGGATCAGCGACCGCTCGTTGGATTTCGAGAGTATCGATTGGGTCGGCGCACAAAAACGAATAGCTACCACGCTTTTCATGCGTTAAAGCGCTATCAAGCCAACAGCAATAAGGTTGCGATTTCAATCGCTGAAACACAGCGAGCGGGCTTAACTCACTGGGAAGAGACAGCACAAAAGGATAACATTTCAATGCATTCATCGGAGTATTGTAGATCACTTTGGCCAATGGCTCCAACGCCCTCTTTTTCGATCGACTGACAGAAGTTGATCAAATTGGCTACAATGCGATGGATGTTGGAAACAAAAGTTCACAATGAGCAGAAAATATCTCCATGAGTTTGGATTGGGAATCGCTTCAAAAGTTATTGGAAAAACACCACAGGTTCGTCCTGACGAGCCACATTCGCCCTGATTGTGACGCGCTCGGAAGCGAATTGGGAATGGCTGGATTACTTCAGGCGATGGGAAAAGAAGTAGTCATAGTCAATGGCCATCCGACACCACCGATATTGACCTTTTTGGATCCAGCTCAAACGATTTTGGTAGTCGGGGACACGATCTCCGCATCTGAGGTTACAGGTGACTGCTTGATCGTTCTCGATACAAGCGCGTGGGCACAGCTAGGTCCGATGGCTGACGTTTTGAGAAAGTTCGCTGGACCGAAGATCGTTATCGATCATCATGTCGGCGAGGATGACTTAGGAGCAGAATTCTTCAAAGATACTAGCGCAGAAGCAACCGGTCATTTGGTTGCAAAATTGGCAAAGCACCTCCAGTTGCCAATCACACGAAACATGGCGAATGCCCTATATGCGGCCATCGCAACAGACACGGGTTGGTTCCGGTTTCAGTCTACAACGAGCGAGACCTATCGAGTGATTGCAGAACTCGTCGACGCAGGAGCTTCGCCGTCAGCAATCTACGGTGACCTTTACGAACGCGACACCATCGGCCGAGTTCGACTACGTGGCAGAATTTTGGCGAGGGCCCAAGTAGA